>Ga0184629_10000566_pt1 | contig 16456 bp, 12 predicted proteins | sample PLM4_32_b1_FD_133158 | JGI IMG/M metagenome (GOLD analysis project Ga0184629, IMG submission 133158) | Groundwater sediment microbial communities from an aquifer in East River, Colorado, USA - PLM4_32_b1 | ecosystem: Environmental > Terrestrial > Soil > Riparian zone | place: USA: East River... | reverse complement strand
TTTTTGTATTTCCTATCTGATCTTAGCTTTTGCGCAGCATAAGCTTAACATTAACCCCGGTATCACAGGCCTGGCCGCAGTTTTTATGGCTGGCTATAGTAATGTACAATTGCAGACCGATTCTCGTAGGATTGATCATATCATTAACCTGCAGGTTCCTATTGAATATTATACGGCAATTATGATCAAGCCCGCCGAAGAAAAGGATCGATCCTGGAAACTTGAGGCAAGAATTGCAGCTGTAAAAACAGATGGTGGTTGGAGCGCGCATCAAGGCAAGATTCTACTGTACTTCCCTAAAGAAGACTTCAGTGTACCATTTGGGTATGGGGATAATGTATTAATCAAAGGTGCTCCTCAATTGGTTCAACAACCTGCTAATCCGGGCGAGTTCGACTACAGGAGATTCCTGGCCTTCAGGAAAATTTATCATCAGCACTATATCAAAGGGGAGAATGTTAAGTACCTCGGAAATGCCCCGCCCAATCTATTCGTACAGCGTGCGATAGCAGCCCGTACCTGGGCTGACGGTATCTTAAAAAAATTCATTCGTGGAGAACGTGAACAAGCCCTGGCATCGGCGCTAGTGCTAGGCGTTACAGATGGTCTTGATAATGAACTGTTAAATGCTTATGCCGCTACCGGGGCAATGCATGTACTTTCTGTGTCCGGCCTTCATGTGGGTATTATTTATTGGATGATCCTGATTCTCTTTAAACCCTTCCTGAAAATTAAATCTGCAAAGTGGATATTAGCAGGGATTAGTCTCCTCATTCTTTGGACGTATGCTTTTGTCACCGGGATCTCACCCTCCGTACTCCGCGCCGTTACCATGTTCTCCTTTGTGGCGATAGCACGCACCTGGAATCAGCGGACAAATATTTATAATATCCTCGCAGCCTCAGCCTTCTGTTTATTGTTATACGATCCTTACATGATCATGTCGGTAGGTTTTCAACTTTCATACCTGGCTGTGCTGGGTATTGTGAGCTTGCAACCGGGCCTTTACAGGTTGTGGGATCCGAAGAATTGGCTTTGGGATGAAGTATGGAAAATATCCGCTGTCTCCATCGCTGCTCAGCTGGCAACTTTTTCACTTGGACTTTTATACTTTCATCAATTTCCAAATTACTTTTTGTTATCTAACCTTTTTGTTATTCCCGGTTCCTTTGTGGTATTGATGCTGGGATTACTTATGATGGCTGTTAGTTTTATTCATCCCGCAGCGGGTGTATTAGGATGGATCTTGGAATGGGTTATTAAGGCATTGAACGCTGTTGTTTTTGCAGTTGAAAAATTTCCGTTTAGCCTGCTGGACAATGTTTATATCAATACCGTACAGTGTTGGGTTCTTATCCTCATGATCGCAATGATTTTTTTATGGGTTGAAACAAAAAGATTTTCCTGGCTGATCATGGTATCTTTTCTGTGTATAATTTTTTCGATCGCTCAGTGGAATCATTTTGAAGAAGATGTAAATGTTCAAAAGCTGACTATATACAAGGTTTCGGGACATACGGCAATTGATTTTACAGGATATGGTAAAGCCCATTTTTTGTCGGATTCCGTCCTGGAAAAGGATAAACTAAAAACCAAATTCCATATCCTTCCAAACAGGCTTATCAGTGGCGTAAGAGAGGTTTTAGGGTGTGATCCTTTTCGTAAACAGTTTGAAGGCTGTGCGGTAATGGTGTGGGGTGGCAAAACAATCCTCCAAATTCAGCACGAGAAATTTTGGCTTCCCGATAAATTGGATGTTGATTACATCATCATCAGTAATAATGCGGTGAAAAACCTGACCAGGATAATAGAGAAAGTCCATGCGAAAGAAATTATTTTGGACAGCAGTAACTCTTTCTATAGAGCAGATAAGCTTTTATTGGAATCACAGAAGTTGGATGTTGAAATTTTCTCCGTCTTGCATCGCGGGGCTTTTGATTTAACCATTTAGCAATAGGTATGAGCTACATTGAGTACGGTGTAAAAGACAGGATCGGATTTATTACGCTGAATCGTCCTGAAAAAAGGAATGCGCTGAATTTCGAATTGGTGACGGAATTAAAGACGGCATTTTCCACGCTTGAAAATGATGACCAGGTTAGGATCATCATTCTTAAGGCAAATGGACAGGCATTTTGTGCAGGAGCTGACTTAGCGTATCTTCAGCAACTTCAGCACTTTTCGTATGAAGAAAATCTGGCCGACTCCAATCATCTGAAGGAATTATTGCTTCAAATCTATACGCTGAAAAAAGTAGTTATTGCACAGGTACAAGGTCATGCCTTGGCAGGAGGCTGTGGACTTGCCACCGTTTGTGATTTTGTCTTCACTGTACCGGAAGCAAAATTCGGTTATACCGAAGTAAAGATCGGCTTTATACCAGCTATCGTCATGGTGTTTCTACTGCGTAAGATCGGTGAAGCCAACGTCAAGCAATTGTTGCTGAGTGGAGACCTAGTGTCGGCCGAAGCAGCGCGTCAGTTGGGGTTAGTAAATAGAATCTTCTCAAAAGAAGCGCTGGCCTACGAGGTGAATTCCTTCGCCCAAAAATTACTGCAGGCAAATTCAGCCCACGCGATGATGGTAACAAAACAGATGATCGCACAAGTTCAATCGATGTCACTCCAGGAGGCACTGACGTTTGCAGCAGAGATGAATGCCAGAACACGTGCAAGTGAGGATTGTAAGAGGGGAGTGAGCTCTTTCTTAAATAAAGAGACTATTGTCTGGTAGATTTTTTCGAATGCTGAAAAAACCTCGGGGTCCTTTTATCCTTCCCTGAATACGCACCAGGTCTTTTTTTATAGCGATACCTTTTATTAATATTTGTTGTTATTGGAAACACCTCTATCCATATTAAAGAAATACTGGAAGCATAACCAGTTTAGGCCCCTTCAAGCGGACATCATTCAAGCTGCCTTGAATGGACAAGACGTTTTGGCCTTACTTCCTACTGGGGGGGGCAAGTCAGTATGTTTTCAGGTGCCTGCATTATTGAGGGATGGCATTTGTATTGTAATCACTCCGCTCATTGCGCTCATGAAGGATCAGGTGGAGCAATTGAAGAGACGTGGGATCGAGGCGATTGCCGTTCACGCCGCCATGAGCAAGCAACAGATTGATATTCTTCTCAACAACTGTATCTATGGTTCCGTAAAGTTTCTCTATGTTTCGCCAGAGCGTTTGCACACTGAACTCTTTGTGGAACGTGTGAAGCAAATGAACGTAGGATTAATCGCTGTGGATGAGGCACATTGTATATCACAGTGGGGGTATGATTTTCGCCCTTCGTATCTGCAGATTGCATCCTTGCGTGCCTTAAAGCCCGACGTGCCTGTCATGGCGCTAACGGCCACGGCCACGGTAGAGGTCCGTGATGATATTTTAGAAAAGCTTGAGTTTAAAAAGCCCGCAGCAGTTTTTCAAAAATCATTTGCCCGCGACAATGTTTCGTTTGTTGTCAGGAGGACGGAGAATAAAGAAAAAAAGGTCTTGGAGATACTTCAAAAAGTAAAAGGCTCATCCATCATTTATGTGCGTTCCCGGAAAGCGACGCAGGAGATTGCCGAATGGCTCTCTAAAAAGAAAATCACGGCATCCTTCTACCATGCCGGTCTTGATTTTGATGAGCGCACCAAACGTCAGGACAACTGGATTCAAAACAATAGCCGTGTCATGGTAGCCACCAATGCCTTTGGCATGGGTATAGATAAACCGGATGTCCGCGTCGTGATTCATCTTGATTTGCCGGAGAATTTAGAATCGTATTATCAGGAGGCGGGCCGTGCAGGGCGTGATGGTTTACACTCCTATGCGGTCATGATTTACCAGGATGCCGACATCCTGAATTTACAGCTGAAGGTGGAGCAGTCTCAGCCTACGCCTGAATTCTTGAAAAAAATATACCAGTCGTTGTGCAATTACTATCAACTCGCCTTTGGCAGCAGCGAGGGACAAAGCTATGATTTTGATTTGCATGACTTCACCGAGCGTTTCCATTTTCATGGCGCGGAAGTTTATGTAGCGCTAAAAAAATTGGAAGAAGAGGGGTTGATTCAATTCAGTGAGAGTTTTTACAGTCCTTCCACACTGCATCTGTTACTCGACAAGGGGAAACTTTACGAATTCCAGGTGGCGAATGCAAAATTTGATCCTATTATAAAAATGCTATTGCGTTTGTATGGAGGCGAACTGCTGTCGGGATTTGCGAAAATAGCAGAACCTTACCTGGGAAGGGGTCTAAAAATTTCTCCCGAAGAGGTCGTAAAAATCCTGAATCATTTACACGCGCTCCAGGTCGTGCTTTATCAGCCTGTAAAAGACAAGCCTCAGATTACTTTTGTATTACCACGGCAGGATGCGGACCGGCTTCCCCTGAATTTGAATCGGCTGGAAGCACGAAAAAAATTAATCTTTGGTAAAATGAAAGCGATGGTTTCCTTCGTTACGACTTTACACCGTTGCAGAATGCAGATGATCCAGGATTATTTTAATGAAGTAACGCATAACACCTGCGGTATTTGTGATGTTTGTATTGAGCAGCGAAAAAAAGAAAACATTCATGCCTTTGAAGATTTAAGAGACGAAGTCCTGAGTGTTTTAAAGAGAAAGGCATTAACGGTTGAGCAGGTTGAAGAATTAATCGCTCCAAGAGACCACGAATTGTTTGTCGATGTAGTGCGTGAAATGGTCGATGAGGGTTTGTTGGAGTATGATACGGTATGGAAATTGAGTCTCGCGACACAAAAAAGATAATTAATGTTTTAGGAGCATGACTAAAATGTTGAAAAAATTTATTAGGATTTTTATCTACTTCCATGTGTTCCTGGCGTTTGCGTTGTTGTTGACCCATTGCAGTTTTTCACGTTACGCCAAGAAATCATATGAGCATGCGAAAAAGGAAAAGCCATTTGATGTCATTATTGTTCCAGGTGTTCCCTATGAGAATGAGAACACAACTTCCGTGATGAAGATGCGGATATTCTGGGCCAAGCATCTTTATGATAGCGGATTTACAAAGAACATCATTTTTTCAGGATCTGCTGTATACAGCCAGTTTGTGGAGGGTATCGCCATGAAAATCATTGCTGATTCACTCGGCATACCGTCGGACCATACGTTTTCTGAAACGAAAGCAGAACACAGCACAGAAAATATTTATTATTCCTGGAAGATGGCAAAGCGTATGGGCTTTCAGAAAATAGCATTGGCAACAGATCCGTTTCAGTCGCGCTTATTGAAAGGTTTTACGCGGAAATACTGTCCTGGGATAAGCGCCATCCCGATTGTCTTTGGAACATTAGATATTGACGATAAAATATTACCCGTCATTGATACAACATCAGCCTATGTACCATACTTTGTTTCCATCACCAAACGTGAAAGTTTCTGGCAGCGGTTTAAGGGCACGATGGGTAAACGGGTCAAGGAGGAAGTAAAGGCAGAGGACGATCTGAAGAATGAAAAGGTATCGCGTAGTAATTAAATTCGAAGGAATAAAAATTCTATTGCATCGAAATTCGATGAAGTACTGAGAAGCGAATAACGTGGCGTGAAAAATATTCATCCAGCCCCAGCCGTTGCTGGTAGATGTAAAGATAGCCAGTCTCCAACGATAAATTTTTGTTCACATAAAATTCGCCCGTGACATAAATCCTGTTTTGATCGAAGGTATTTTCTTTTGTATTGAACATAATTTCATCTGCAATCCTTAAGCTGATGGTTGGTATTTCCTCGGCGTTGATTTTTATGGGTATCCTCACTTGTATCCTGTATCGGAGGCGTAAAACATAAAAAGATTCTTCCCAGATACTCTTATCGGGATTCTCCTGGAAAAACCGGTTATCGATGCGTAAACGATTTTGTAATAAGATTTTTCCGATTGGCTGCTCATGCGTTACCTCCGCCACAGGTCTTATTTCTGCTACTGCATGGTCAAAACCGTTTTCGGGCTTTTGCGCAAATATCCAGGAGAGGGTTAGTCCTCCGGCAAAATCCCACTTCTCTCTTTTGTAGTGGAGCCGCGAGTGAAAAATAAATTGATTTTCGACATCCGGACTAAAAAATCTTCGATTATCAACTTCATTATTCCAGCTAAACTTGGGAGAGAAGATCAGTTGATTCTGATAGCGAATCCAGTATAGGGATTGATCCACTACGTTTTGTGATTGTACGCGGGAGAAGCCTAGTATGAAAAGAAGGACGTATATGTTTTTCAAGCGTTTCACTTAGTGAGCCAATAATTCGCGTGCATTTTCTAACGCTATTTTTGTCGGTCTATCCCCACCGATCATCTTCGCTATTTCTTCAATGCGTTCGGCATCCCGTAAAAGTTTTATAGAACTTATCGTCTTTGCAGCGGCGTTGTCCTTGAAAACGAAATAGTGGGAATCCGCTTTCGCTGCAATCTGGGGTAAATGACTAATCGCAATGATCTGGTGTCTGTTGGACATCATTTTCATCATGTTTCCAAGCTTGATAGCAACTTCGCCAGAAACTCCACTATCGATTTCATCCAGGACCAGCGTGGGCATGGCTGTCTTTTCGGCCATCACGTATTTAATACAAAACATCAATCTCGAAAACTCTCCTCCTGATGCGACCTGTGCTAACGGCCTTGGTGCAATGCCTTTATTTGCGCTGAATAGAATTTCAATTTTATCGATGCCCTGTGGGGAAAGTTCGGTCTCTTGGACGTCAATTTGCAAGCTGGCATTTGGCATGCCGAGTTCCTGCAGGAGATTTGTAATTTGCTTGCAAAGTGAGCTGAAAACTTTTTTACGAGAAGCACTTATTTTTTGCCCTGTGGCACTAGCATTTCGTTGAGCAATTTCAAAGGCTTGCTTTACTTTCTGTAAAGCATCATCGAGATTGGATGTGAGATTATCTTTTTGTTGTAAACCCTCTTGAATGACAAGCAATGCTTTTAAATCGCTGGCTTTATGTTTTTTGAGTAACCGGTATATTGTACTTAGTCTCTCCTTTACATCTTCCGCACGTTCCGGGTCAAACTCTATGTTTTCTCCTTCCCGTTCTATTTCGTTTGTAAGGTCATCCAATTCAATAATGACACTTTCCAGCCGTTGAAATAAGTTGGTATACGCTGAAGAGTAAGAGGAAATACCTTGCAGGTGATTGCGGGCTTCCGCTAAACTATTCCGCGAGGCAAATTCTGAAAGGTTGATAAGATCAAGTACCTGTTGAAACCGGCTTTTGATTTCACCGGAGTGTTCCATGATCTTTAACTCTGATTCGAGGGAATCTTGCTCGGATTCTTCCAGGTTGCATTTGGTTAACTCGTCCAGTTGAAAGCGGATGTAATCAGCTTCTTGTCGCAAGGTGTCTGCTTCAGCAGTTAGAGTTTCCAATTCTTTTTTTGACTTTAGATAAGCAGTCCATTGATCATTGTACTGCTCCCGGAGGGATTGATTGCCTGCATAAGCATCGACTAATCTCAGTTGAAAGTCCTGCTGGCCAAGTTGTAATGTTTCATGTTGTGAATGAATATCCATCAACAAATTTCCGATTCGCTTCATGACCTCCAGGGTGACTGGTGTATCATTAATGAAAGCCCTTGATTTGCCGCCGGGACTTAATTCCCTTCGGATTACCGTGTTGTCATCATAGTCAAGATCTTCAGTTTTGAAAATCGCCTGCAAGTCGTAATCCCCAATATTGAATGTTGCTTCGATGACACACTTTTGGTTTTCATCCCACAAAACTTTTGAGTCGGCACGGTTGCCCATCACCAAACCTATAGCCCCCAACATGATTGATTTCCCAGCCCCGGTTTCACCTGTAATTACATTGAGGTTACCAGAGGGCTCCATGGCAAGGTGTTTGATAAGCGCGTAGTTTTTTATCGTAAGGTGCTTCAGCATCAGACTTTTGTATCCAGGTAAACTTCAGCGATTTTCGTTAAAGGGTAACTGATTTTTTTTAGCCGCATGTTCAGCAAAAGTATTTCAGTGCTGCTCACATCTTTCAGTACTCCAAACACCACTACATTGTCTGCCAACACAATACTAATTTTTTTACCTAAGCAATTCCTGATCCTGCTCTTGATTTGGTCCGGATCGCTTAGACGCAATTGCCTTGTACCCATAGTTTTTTAACCATTCATTGCAAAGCTGCTTAAATCAAGGGTTGAATCCAAAAAATCAGCAACCATACTCACGCGGGAAGGCCGTGATACTTTTCAGTAACAAAAACCGAAGATGTCAATTCTGGATCATCTTTTCGTAGTTGGCACGATTAGAAGGGTCAATGGCCGTAATGATATCGTACGCCTCACGCCTGACCTGAATGTTTCCGGATGAGAAGATATTTGCCAGCTCTTTACTTTTAGCATCGAAAAAACTGACTACCAGAATGGATGTGGGGTTGATATCGCGTACTTTCTTAACATCTTTCAACCCCCCTAAAATAATCGTTCGGCTTTTGTCAGGATCTTTATCAAAAGTGTCTAAGGCCAAACGATGATAAGCATAATTAGCCTTGCGGATGTCAACCAGCTGTCCGTTGTTATAGTTCTCAACAATCCAATAACGGCTCCTGTTGCTACCCAGTGGCTGCCAACCTGGCCGATTTGCCTGTTGAGCATTATTCACGACGACGAGCGCTTTTTGAAAATAGGGTGAACCTCCCAGTTCGCTGTAGGTATCATAGTCTACGCCAATCATGACGTAAGCATATAGTGCCAACATCGAAGTAAGGTTGGTTGTATAAGTGTTATCATTATATTCCAGTGGAAGTGATTCAATATATTCGAATTCCCAATCGCGATCAGCAAAGTTGAAAATAAGGCTGGAGTAGTTGGTATTAAATACAGGTCGGGCAGCCTGAATTTGAACCGATGCCGAAAAATTTCCAATAGAAGGCATCTTGGTTATGGTTATCAACATATTACAGTTGATCTTTTCATAATTCTTGTAAGCGTCACCGGACCATTTACGGGAATTCATAAATTGCTCGATAGCCGTCTTCATATCCCGAAAAATTCCACGGTCTGAAGTTGTAATTTGTGTGGAGTTAATGGTTACTGTGCAATTCAGTTCCTGTGCCCAACTTTTGCAAGCCACAAAAAGCAGAAGAAAAAATAAGCTATGTATATTAATTCGCCTAAACATTTTTCCAATATCCAATATCCAATTATCTAATATCTAACATCTAAATCTCCTCAACCCTTCGTCAGACTTTCGATAATCGCTTCAACAATATCCCTGGCTACTTTTTTCTTATCCTTTAAGCCAAACGATTTTACCTGATGTTGCCGATTGATGATCGTTATTTTATTGGTATCATGGCCAAAGCCAGCGCCTTTATCATTTAACGAATTCAGTACAATCAGATCAAAGTTTTTAGACTTCAGTTTGTCTAAGGCATTAACGTGTTCATCTTCCGTTTCCAATGCAAACCCTACAACAATTTGTCCATTGTGTTTTAGTTTGCCCAGCGAGGCCGCAATGTCATGTGTTTTGGTCAACTCAAGCGCTAAGTTCCCGTCCTTTTTTTTAATCTTCTGATCTGCTTTCGCAGCAGGCTTATAATCTGCTACCGCAGCGGCCAATACTGTAATATCAGTTGTGGGAAATAATGTTGTACACGCATTATACATTTCCTCTGCCGATGTTACATGCTTAACGCTGACCCGTGGATGATTGGTATGTTGATTTGTCGGGCCGCAAACGAGGTTAACGGTTGCCCCCTGATTAGCCAATTCTTCAGCAATAGCAAATCCCATCTTCCCACTGGAATAGTTACCAATAAAGCGAACAGGATCTACAGCCTCGTACGTCGGGCCAGCGGTTACCATAACGGTTTTACCCCTAAGTTTTTGATCAGTGGAAAAGAAATTTTCAAGATGCTGAACAATTTCTTCCGGTTCTGCCATCCTGCCGGTTCCTATTAATCCGCTGGCAAGTTCGCCATACGTAGGTTCAAGGATAATATTGCCAAAGCCCTTAATTTTTTCAAGATTCCCCTTCGTTGCCGGATGCTTGAGCATATCCAAATCCATGGCGGGTGCAACAAATACCGGGCAACGGGCAGATAGATAAACGGCAAGCAATAGATTGTCGCAAATACCTTGGGCCATCTTAGCCAAGGTATTCGCAGTGGCAGGCGCTACTACAATAGCGTCAGCCCGCAATCCAAGATCTACATGATTGTTCCATTCTCCGGTGTTTGACTTCGAAAAAACTGTCAGCACCGGTTTCTTCGATAGGGTTGAGAGCGTGATTGGAGTGATGAAATCATGAGCGGAAGGCGTCATGATTACCTGCACTTCAGCCCCACTTTTTATCAAGAGTCTGGTAAGCACTGCTGATTTGTAGGCAGCGATGCCACCGCAAACTCCCAGGATTATTCTCTTGCCCCTCATCATGGGTCAACGGAGATTAAAGATCTTGTCTCGTATTGACTTCACCGCGCATACGGAAATTCAGTTTTTCTTCCAGGAATTCCTCTGTAGCCGTAGTGGTAGGTTTCGGCATACGTTCATAGAATTTAGAGATTTCGATCTGCTCGCGGTTTTCAAATACTTCTTCGAGGTTATCAACAGTGGTTGCGAACTCAGCAAGTTTGTTGTTTAGTTCTTCTTTAATGTTCACGGCGATTTGGCGAGCACGTTTCGAAATAACAACTACCGACTCATAAATATTGCCGGTTTGTGCTGCGATTTTTTCGATGTCGCGGGTAATTACAGATGATTGAACTGCCATAGTATTAAGAATTATTGTTTTTTGACTTATTAATTTTTTCCAGGCTTGAAGCATATAGTTTCTCGGCGTCACGAAGAAAACTACTGGTAGGATACTTGTCTACAAATTCCTTATAGTGTTCTACAACGCCTTTATAACGGTCCAGCTGTTTTGTATAAATACTTTGCTCGGCTAATTTATACTCCGAAACAATGACCAGATAATAGGCTCGTTCGAGATATTTGGAATCAGGAAAATTATCGATGAAATTATCCAATGCTACAATCGCTGCTTTGTAGCTGCGCATTTTATAATATTGATAAGCGTTTTCGAAGCCCTTCTTCTCCAGTTTCACTTGTGTAGTGAGTATAACTTCAATCGCCTGATCACGGAATTTGCTGTTAGGGTAACGATTCAGAAATTGTTGCATTGCCGCCATGGCATCAATACTGCTCGTCTGATCCAAATTAGGATTGGGTGAAGACTCGTAAAGCGAAAAGGCATACATAAACCTTGCTTCCTCCGCCATGGCACTTCTCCCATAAGTTTCGTAAAACGTTTTGAATTGTTCCGAGGACAACAAATACAACTTGTCATAAAACTGGCAATATGCCAGATAAAACTGCACTTTTTCGCCCTCCGGAAGCCCCCTGACTATAGGAATGATCTGTTCAAACAACACAGAAGCTTTATAATAATCCTTCTTATTGTTGTAATAATTGAGGCCGGCATCATATTTAACGCGCCAGTCCTGACTTTTTTCGATTTTTCGGAATTTGCTACAAGAAAACCCGAGTAGCACAACCAAAACAAAGCAGACGTTAGTAAATACTCTTTGCATAAGCCCGCAAATATAGCATAAGAAGGTATAACTGGAAAACGTGATTTCCCGGCGTTAGGTGTAAAAGGAAGGATAATATATTATTTCCGCACAATAAGCTTACGGGTCATCACGCCCTCATTGTCTATATAGAGGGTATAAAAGTAGATTCCGGCGCTCAAATCATCAGTTTTAACACGTACAAAATTTTCAAATGAAGGCAGTGAATATTCTCCCACAACGTTACCGAGGATGTTATGAACAACGATTTTGGCCTTGATTTGGTCATTCATGACCTTATAATCTACGACGGCATGGTCTACGACCGGGTTGGGATAAACATCGTGTAAGGTTATAAATCTGGAACTATAGATATGTTGCTTTTCAGGCTTTTCCTCTACTGAAAAATTTAATTCAAATTCAACCGACTGGCTTGGGTTTGATTTACTATAGGCCATGTATTTCAGGGAACTTTCCCCTGACACCAGTCCCGCCTCTAAGACAATTTGAAAATTATTCAAGCTTTGGCCCGGTTCAATTTTTATGATATAATCGTCAACTTTTTGGTCAAGGCAATTATTGTCAAGGCAGAAGTAGTTCTTTTGGGTGCTTCCAATCTGGCTATCAACCTTTCGAATAATTAGCGTGACAGATTTATCAGACGTATTTTTGAAACGGATTGGGGCTTTTATGGACTCTCCAATCAGTCCTTTATATGATTCCTGGAGCCCCGTTAGTTCGAATCCCTGCGCGAATCCGCAAGAACTTATCAAACCCAATATTACCAACAACAACAGCTTCTTCATAAAACCGAACTAATTGTACAAAATTTAAACTTTTCGCCGGCTTGTCATAATAGAATGCAAAGTTTTTCGTTGAATTCGTCAATTATTTTTCTGCACAAACGATTGCGGTGATTTTTGATGAAGTTTGCTAGCGCGGAGGGGGTTTAACCACGTCTTTTTTGAGGGGTTTTTCGGTTTCTTTCCAGGCAAATCCTTTCAGCGTCATGTCTTCCTTTTTTAATTCATGCGGTGGGATGAAACTGGCTTCCGGTTGGACATAAAAGCTCAGGTTATTAACCTTTCCGTCCTTAAATCTTATGGTGATATTGCTGCAGATGATTTTGTTCATCCCCATCGCAGACGACTCCTCTTCACTCAAGGCGTAATAAATACTTTCTCCGTTGCCTTCGACAATAACTTGATTTATTTTTTTGTTTTTGAATTCAGCGGTCATTTTACGCCCTTTTATCTGGTTGAAATTGAACAATGAGTCTTTTGATATGACAAATGAATTAACATTCATAAATATTTTGTCAATCGTTTTACCCTTGATCAACATGCGAATCGAATCCGCAGTCATCTGATTACCTTCTGTCCATAAGATGGGATTTTTGTAGAAGTAAATCGTTGAATCGGATTCCCGGTACTCCAGCGAATCGGCAACACCCTGTAAATCGCTTCGAAAAATTTTTACATGATTGTACGCCAACAATCGTTTTTTCTTAGGGTCTGCGTTTTCAATAGATACCAAGGTGTCGGCCGAAATAAAAAGAGTGTCATTGTTATCGGTGATTTTTGCGACGTAAGCATTGTTATAGATTTTCGAAATGCCTTTGCTTTTGTCGTAATCTGCTGCCTGTCCATAGATGATGAGATTTTCTTTCTTGGATGTCATCATCACATTACCGCGTAGCCTGTAAATCTTTCGAATGTCATCAAGCTGGTAGTCAAGACCCACCAGTTTGTAATCCTTGGATTCAGCGGTGCCCAACTTTAGATCCGAACGCCTGGTTCTTGTGTCATGTTCTCCACCGTTGTAAACAAAGGTGCTACTGTCTTTTTTGTCCAGCACATTCGTGGGAGTTCGAAAATAAAGCACTTTACTTCGCGAATTATACTGCAGGCTATCAGAAGTCATGGTATAATCCGGATTATTAACATGCACCTCTTTCTTAAACGAAGCCATGTTTGAGTTTATGTCGTAATACCCTTTGCGACTGGTCAGCACATTAATACTATCAACGAGCCGGCCACCATTAAAATAATATGCCTGGTTTTTAGGGCGGTCAAAGTCTAGATAATCGGTATAAAGGGTCGATGTTTCCAGTTTCGTAAACACAACATTATTCCGGAGTTTGGCTTTTTTGATGTTTCCGTCATATTCGAGTTTATTTCCTGTGATGGTTATAGAATCGCCTTCGACAATCTTTATCCGACCAAAAGCTTCAATCGAGTTCTTCGATTTAAAAAAATAAGCTGAGTCGCAGTAAATTGTTGTTCTATTCTGGATGAAGATTACATTTCCAATGACCCTTTCAAATTTATTACCGTCTTTATCTTTTCCACTTCTGAGTTGATCGGCTTGCTTAAGCTTTACTCGCTTTTGCGCTGTCGCTGAATCGAGGTTTGCAAAAGTCAAAAGGAAAAGCAGTAAAATGTACTTTATGAGCGGTGTGGTACACAATCGTAGATCGTAAATCGTAAATCGTAAATTCATGGCGTTGCAAGCTACAATCCTTATGGCTAAAATCGTACCTATTCGGATAGTTATCGGATTCGGAAATCGTACATTTGGTCGTGCTTGAGCAATTTTTGAACCATATTGACCGAACCAGGCTCTGCGATAAGACAGATTTGATTTTGCTGGCTGTCAGTGGCGGCGTGGATTCGATGGCAATGCTTTACTTATTCAGAGAAGCTGGCTTTACTTTTGGTGTTGCACACTGTAATTTTCAGTTGCGTGGAAGGGAATCAGATGGTGACGAGGAATTTGTAGGTCAGGTTTGTAAGGAGTTGAAAATCCCTGTTTTCGTCAAACGTTTTGAAACGGAAGCTTACGCCTGGGAAAATACGTTGTCTACACAAATGGCGGCACGTGAACTGCGATACGCCTGGTTTGAAGAGTTGTTGGCGAGTCATTCGTATCGTTGTCTGGCTACAGGTCATCATTTTGATGATTCGATCGAAACCATTTTGCTGAACCTGACCAGAGGGACCTCTACCGATGGACTGGCCGGAATACCCGTTAAAAATGGAAACATCATTCGCCCGCTCCTCTTTGCTACGCGTAAACAAATTGAGAAATATGCCATCGTGAAAGGCATCGTCTGGCGTGAAGATTTAAGCAACCTGACGGATGACTACCAACGAAATTTTATCAGGCATCAAGTCGTCCCCAAACTGAAGGAATTAAACCCCTCACTTGAAGTAACGTGGCAAAGTGGAATAGAAAAAATTCAAGGCGACCTGGCGTTATTGCATCATGCTTTTGAGGATTGGAAAAAACAATTTGTGACGGAAGCCATAGGGAGAATAACCATTGATAAAAACGCATTCGTTTTGTTTCCTCAGGGAGCCTCCCTCTTATGGCGGTATTGTAAAATTTTTGGATTTAATTTTGAACAATCTAAAGAGGTAATTCAGTCTCTTAAAGGTCAACCGGGCAAGCGTTTTTTTTCATCGTCACACCTGCTTGTCGTAGATCGCGATGTACTTATCATTACGCCGCATCAGCATTATTGGAATGAAATAATTATTGAAAAAGGAGAAGCGGAGTCTTTTCTCGGGCCATGGTGCCTGAAAATAGACAGTTTTAAAGAAGTGATGCGTGCCTCAGAAGAAATGGAAGCTATTTTGGATGCGGAACAACTGACTTTTCCCCTGGTGTGGAGGAAGTGGAAACCGGGTGATTTTTTCCATCCATTAGGCATGGAGCACAAGAAGAAGCTAAGTGATTTTTTTATTGATAAAAAACTATCGGTAGCGGATAAAGATACTGCTACTGTGTTAGAATCAGAGGGTAGGATTGTCTGGGTCGTCGGATACCGGATCGATGATCGTTATAAACTGACCTCTAAAACAACGTCAATGATAAAATTTAGGTTGAGCAAGTCTCCATGATGATTCCCGTCACAATTACCTTGGGACATCGTAAGAAACAGATCTCCCAGGCCGGGCCATGGCCTTTTTACAATCAGTCCTACAATAACCATTTCCAATGCCGCAGGTCCGGCAAATTAACGACCGGGTAATTGCCTTTTGCGAGAAATTATTTTCAAAATCCTGCCTTATTGATAACTTGCCGCGCCTAATCAGAAGGCCTCAAAATCAAGAGCATTACAATCAATAACTAAAACCTATTTAAAAATGAAAGTAACTGTAGTTGGCGCGGGTAATGTGGGCGCTACTTGTGCCGATGTGTTGGCTTACCGTGAGGTAGCCAACGAAATTGTTTTGGTGGATATTAAAGAAGGACTTGCCGAAGGTAAGGCGCTTGATATTTGGCAAAAGGCCCCGATCGATCTGTACGAAAGCCGTACGATTGGAGTGACTAATGATTATTCAAAATCGGCTGGTTCTTCCGTGGTCGTGATTACATCGGGTCTTCCGCGCAAGCCAGGCATGAGCCGTGATGATCTGATCGGTACAAATGCGGGTATTGTAAAATCCGTAACAGAAAATGTTGTCAAGCACTCGCCTAACGCCGTTATCATCGTAGTATCCAATCCGCTGGATGTTATGACCTATCAGGCACACATCACATCAAAATTTCCAAGGACCCGCTTGATGGGTATGGCCGGTATTTTGGATACAGCAAGATACCGCGCTTTCCTGGCAGAGGCCTTGAATATTTCTCCTAAAGACATCCAGGCTATGTTACTGGGTGGTCATGGTGACACCATGGTACCGCTCCCTCGTTATACAACAGTAGCCGGAATACCCGTAACAGAGTTGATCGATAAAGATAAACTGACAGCCATCCTGGAAAGAACAAAAGTTGGCGGAGGTGAATTGGTGAAACTCATGGGCACTTCTGCCTGGTATGCACCTGGATCGGCCGCAGCGCAAATGGTGGAGGCTATTGTCAAAGACCAGCGAAGAGTATTTCCTGTCTGTATAAAATTAGAAGGAGAGTATGGCATCAAAAACTG
>Ga0184629_10000564_pt1 | contig 16461 bp, 8 predicted proteins | sample PLM4_32_b1_FD_133158 | JGI IMG/M metagenome (GOLD analysis project Ga0184629, IMG submission 133158) | Groundwater sediment microbial communities from an aquifer in East River, Colorado, USA - PLM4_32_b1 | ecosystem: Environmental > Terrestrial > Soil > Riparian zone | place: USA: East River... | reverse complement strand
TTCAAAGCAAATATTTTAAGATGCTACAAATTTATGCTATCTATTTCAAAACTAACAATAAGAAGATTCGAATTTCGGGGATTTCATTAAATATTTTCCATAAAAAACTCTTTTATATTTTTTTAAAATGCAAATAATCTGATTTAGTGTGCAATAGGTTCTTAATTCTTTCTGTGATTTTTGTGAATTCAATATTTAATGAATTATTTTTGTGATTCAATTTTTGATTATGAATAGAAGGCTACATTTTATTTTGGTTGTTATGGTTTGTTTTATGGGATATTCTCAAGAGAAATCTCCTTGGGTGGCAGTGAATAACTTTCATCAAAAAAACATAAGCACACCGGATTTGGAAAATAAATTGTTTTTTCGGTTAAATGAAATTGATTTGAAACGATCGGTGTCTTCTTTACAAGGAAAATCTATCTATGAAAAAGGGGTTAGAATTTCTATTCCCAACAGCAACGGAAGATTAGAACAGTTTGTGGTAAAAGAGTCTTCTAATTTTGCCCCAGAATTGCAAGCTAAGTTTCCTGATATTCGGGCGTACTCCGGAACTGGAATTACAGATCCCAATGCTTCAATCAATTTTAGTATTTCTCCTAGCGGTGTTCAAACCATGATTTTAAGGGGAGATAGTGGTTCAGAATTTATAGAACCTTACGGTAATGATAAATCGATATATGTTCTTTTGACTTCAAAAAACAGAAACAAAGGGACTTTACCTCTTACTTGTAAAACGGTAGATGTTGTTTTAAATAAGGAATTGCTAAAAAAAACAAGCCAATTAAAAGTAAATAATAGTGTTTTTAAAACCATGAGATTGGCTTTGTCTTGTACGGGTGAGTATGCTGCTTATTTTGGAGGAACTGTTGCGGGAGCTTTAGCGGGAATGAATGCTACCATGGCAAGAGTAAATGGTATTTTTAATAAAGATTTAGCTTTAAGATTGGAAATTATAGCCGATAATAATTTAGTTGTCTATACAGATGCGTCTATGGATCCCTATTCTGACCTTAAAATTGTAGATCCTGATGGCACTATAACAGATGGATCAGAAGGTGCTTGGAATCTTGAATTGCAATCGACTTTAACAACGGTTATCGGTAATGCAAAATACGATATAGGTCATTTGTTTGCCAATTCAGGAGAAGGAGGTGATGCGGGTTGTATTGGTTGTGTTTGTGTAGATCCTACTTCTGGAAATCCATACGGAAAAGGAAGTGCGTATACATCTCCAGCCAATTCTAAGCCTGAGGGTGATGCTTTTGATCTTGACTACGTAGCACATGAAATGGGTCATCAACTGGGTGCAAACCATATATTTTCTTATAAAGTTGAAGGGACTGGGGTAAGTGTTGAGCCTGGTAGCGGTTCTACTATTATGGGCTATGCTGGAATTTCGAAGGGTTATGATGTTCAGGACCACTCGGATGATTATTTTGGGTATGCCAGTATGTTGCAAATTCAAGATAATCTGGCGACAAAAGCCTGTCCCGTAAGTACTCCGTTAACGAATCAAACGCCTACGATTAATGCCGGTTTGGACTACGCCATTCCTAAAAGTACTCCTTTTGTTTTAAAAGGAACGGGATCCGATCCAAATGGAGATTCATTGACTTATTGTTGGGAGCAGTATGATTCGGCGTTAAGTGATCAAAGTGATTCTAATAGTATTGCTTATGAAACAAAACCCAATGGGCCGCTTTTCAGGTCTATTTTGCCAAGCGGTTCGCCTATTAGATACATGCCTGCGCTTAATAAAGTATTGGGAGGTCAATTGATAACTACTTGGGAATCGGTTTCGTCTATAGGCAGAACACTAAATTTTACTTTAACAGCAAGGGATAATGCAATCTCGGAGTTAGGACAAACCAATACCGATGCCATGGTTGTAACTGTAAATGCAAGTGTTGGGCCTTTTGTAATAACCTCTCAAGATAATTCAGATGCCAGTTGGATTCCTGGAGTAGCACAAACGATAACTTGGAGCGTAAACAACACAAATGCTTTACCGGGTTCGGTCAATGTGAATATCAAACTTTCAACTGATGGAGGATTGACTTTTCCAATAACGTTGGTTGCGAATACTCCAAATGATGGCTCTGAAGTTATTATAGCGCCTATCACTCCTGCAAAAAATTGCAGAGTTTTAATTGAGCCTACAGCCAATATTTATTATGCCGTAAACAGTGTTCCTTTTGCGATAGGATACATTGTTGCTTCATCCTGTGAATCGTATGTTTTTTCGGCTCCTTTTGATATTCCGGAATCGCAAACCTATGCTGAAAAAAAGATTGTAGTGCCTGCAACAACGGGGGAGATTCAAGACGTAAATTTTGATTTAGGTTTTACACATTCGTATTTATCGGATGTTCAAATAGAAGTGGTTAGTCCAAAGGGGACGGTGGTGAAATTATTTAATGGCAGTTGTGATGCCGTAAATAATAGTTTGTTGTTAAAATATGATGATTTGGGAGGTGTACTTTCTTGCGGAAGCACAATTTCTCAAACAGTAGCGCCTTATGAGTCTTTATCTGCTTTTAATGGCGAAAATCCTCAAGGGATATGGACTTTGAGAGTGCGTGATATTTATATTGGAGATACTGGAATAATTGATTTCGCTTCGATTGATATTTGCTCAAAAGTTTTTACATTAATAACTCCGGAACAATTGGTGACTGATGTAACCATGTATCCGAATCCGAATTCTGGAAATTTCAATGTTCAATTTGCGAGCAGTCCTGATAATGGAATGGTAAAAATTGCTATTTATGATTTGTCGGGAAATCTAATTTTTCAAAAAGAATATGAGAACAAGTTGTTTTTTAAAGAGAATATTCAATTGGAGAATGTAGCCTCCGGTATGTATATTATGAAAATTTCAGATAATACGAAAAAGGATGCAATTAAGATTGTTATTCAATAATTCGATCTGGAAATAAAGAAAAAGGGAAACATAATTATTATGTTTCCCTTTTTTTATTTGCCGTTAAAGGTGTTCATGGTGTTTTCCAGTCCTGCGGTTCCAAATGATTTTATGATTTCGGAGGCTAGTTCCAGTCGTTCCGTGAGTTTTGCTTTTTCGGCTTCGTCCCAATCTCCAAGTACATAATCGACTTGTTGTCCTTTTTTAAATTCATCGCTGATTCCAAAACGAAAGCGCGTGTATTGTTGTGTATTCAGAATGAGATTGATGTTTTTGAGCCCGTTGTGTCCGCCATCGCTTCCTTTTGGTTTGATGCGGATGGTTCCAAAGGAGAGATTTAAATCGTCTGTGATGACCAACACGTTTTCCAACGGAATATTTTCTTTATCCATCCAATATTTCACGGCCTTTCCGCTTAGATTCATATAGGTGTTGGGTTTTAGTAGCAAAAAGGTTCTTCCTTTAAATTTATATTCTGCCAATGATCCCAGTTTTACGGTTTCGAAAGTGATTCCTTCTTTTCGGGCTAGGAAATCCACGATTTTGAAACCTATATTGTGTCGGGTGTTTACATATTCGGCACCGATGTTGCCGAGTCCAACGATTAAAAACTTTTTCATATTATCTGTGTTCTCTTCTGTTTTTGGTGATGAAAACAGGTTTTTGATCCATTTTATCATGTTGCAAAAATAGTATAAAAAGAATAAAGAGGAAAGAACCAAGAGAGGAGAGTATAGAATAAAGAGCAAAGAATAAAATTATTTTAAATTTTGGAATTGAACTTTGATTTTTTGGGGGAATGTTTACAAGAATAAAACCATAAAACCTAATTAGCCCCGATGGGAGGGAAAATCCTTTTATTTTTTCTTTTAAAAATAAAAGATTTGGAAGGACAGCGGGAATCCTGTTTGCTAAAATGCCGAATCTTTCGCTTCTGGTTTAAAAAAAGTATGCCACAAATTGCACAAATTTTCACTAATTTCTTTAAATTAGAATAGAATAAAATCTGTGGAAATCTGTGTAATTGTGGCCAAAAATATTTGACCACACAATTCATGATAGAGCAAAAAAAAGCACCAGTTGTGAAACTGATGCTTTTGATATAGATTGAAAAAGTATTATTTTTTCTTTTTTGCAGGAGCTTTTGCTGCTTTTGCTGCTTCTTGCGCTGCTTTCATAGCGGCACGAGAGATCTTCACTTGACAGATAACTGTGTTCTCTGGAGCAAGGATTTTGAAATTTGGTGTTGGCACTTTAGTAACGTATAATTTGTTACCCATGTCAAGAGGTGTAATGTCAGCTTCAACGAAATCTGGAAGATTTTTTGGTAAAGCTCTTACTTTTAATTTACGGTTGTTGATACGTAATTCACCACCTGCCATAACTCCTTTTGAGTTACCTGAGATTTTTACTGGAACTTCCATAGTGATTTCTTTGTCGTCAAAGATTTGAAAGAAGTCAATGTGTAAAATTTTGTCAGACACCGGGTGAACTTGGATGTCTTGTAAAATTGCGTTAAAAGTTTTTCCTTCTCCAAGTTCAATCACAACTGTGTGCGCATTTGGAGTGTAAACCAAGTTTTTGAAAGCCATAACTTCTGACGAGAAATGTACTGCCTGATTTCCTCCGTATAATACGCAAGGAACCAATCCAGCATTACGTAAGGCTTTAGTTGCTACTTTACCTACGCTTTCTCTTTCTGATCCTTTAATTGTAATCGATTTCATTGTAAAAATTTTATATAGTTATTAATTAAACTCTTATTATAGTAGCTTTTGTTTTTTGTATAATGAATTACATTAAAAACTTCCCGCTAATGGAATTGTTGTGGTGTACCATGTGCATTACTTCGGCAAAAAGTGGTGCACAACTCACTACTCTAATTTTATTGGATTGTTTCTTTAACGGAATTGAATCGGTTACGATTAGTTCCAACAATTGTGAATTTTCAATTTTTTCGTAAGCCTCACCAGATAATATGGCATGAGTACAAATAGCTCTTACGCTCAAGGCTCCTTTTTCGATCATTAAATCGGCGGCTTTCGCCAAAGTTCCTCCGGTGTCAATCATGTCATCCACTAGGATTACATTTTTGCCTCTTACTTCCCCGATAAGCTCCATTGTTTCAATAACGTTGGCTGCTTTTCTTTGTTTGTAACAAATAACTACTTCAGAATTTAAGAATTTAGAATAAGCATAAGCTCTCTTTGATCCTCCCATGTCTGGCGAAGCAATCATTAAATTGTCCAGACCTAAACTTTCTACATAAGGTAAAAAGATGGTGGATGCAAAAAGATGATCTACTGGTTTCTCGAAGAATCCTTGTATTTGATCTGCATGCAAATCCATGGTCATTATTCTAGTTGCTCCAGCAGCATCCAATAAATTGGCTACTAGTTTTGCTCCTATCGGAACTCTTGGTTTGTCTTTTCTGTCTTGTCTCGCCCAACCGAAGTAAGGAATTACAGCTGTTATGTGTCTAGCCGAAGCTCGTTTTGCTGCGTCGATCATCAATAACAATTCCATTAAATTATCGGCGCTTGGGAAAGTTGAGCAAACTATAAAAACGCGTAACCCTCTGATAGACTCTTCGTAAGAAGGTTGAAATTCACCATCACTATAAGTAGACATGGTAACTTTTCCCATTGGAATTCCGTATTCTTTTGCAATTTTCTCTGCAAGATATTCACTTTTTGAACAAGCAAAAATTTTAGCTTCTGGTTCTAGGTGTGACATTTAATTTGTTGTTTTGTAGTTAGTTGTGTAATCCGTTTTTAGCGAGGTGCAAATTTATAAAATTAATTCAACTCTGAAAGAAAAAAATTAAGTATTTTTATTAGAATTTCTAAAAATATTTTTTACATTTGCACCGTGTTAAAGAAACAGGTAGTTGTTTATAATGATTATCTCTTTATTGCGTTGAAATGACTGTTGTTATTTCATGTCTGCTAAGCCCGGATGGCGGAATTGGTAGACGCGCTGGTCTCAAACACCTGTGGGAAACCGTGCCGGTTCGACTCCGGCTCCGGGTACAAAAACCGCTTCGAAAGAAGCGGTTTTTTTGGTTTTATGAAGTTTTCTTTTTATAGTATCAACAGCAAACGGATCAATCCCAAAAGTTGTGAATTGACCCGTTTTTTTTCTATAATTGATTTTCTTATCGATCTATTTAAAGATTAACATTTATCTCATCTCCATCTTTAACAAGTTTATTGATGATTATTTTTTTACCATCAGATACCGTTATTTTTAGTTTCTGATTCACTCTTTCAACAGTAATGTCAAAATCATGCTCGAATGCATGGATATGGCGCAGTTTCATCACTGGCCAGGATTTAGGAAGGCGTGGTGTGAAACTAAAACTGTGCAATCCTGTTGGACGAATGCCAAACAATCCTTCGGTAAAAACCCTGCAATACAACCCGCTTTCTGCCGAAAGGTGGCGTTGGTTTCCTTCAGGAAAGGCTTCTACAGGATAAGGAACATGGTCTCCCAATAAACGACGATTAGAGTAATAATGTAAAAAATCCAGCGCTTTGTCTGTTTCACCTGCTGCCAACACGCCTCTTAAAGCATATAAAGTAGATCGGTCCCAAAATGTTTTATCCCCCGCAACACTGGCAAGACCATCTTGAGTCCATAATCTTGGAGAAAATAAAGCGGCTATAGTTCCTTCTTTTCGATTGTAGATACCCATTGTAAGTGGCGTACAGATCCAAGCTCGTAAAACATCATTCTCTTTGTAGTATTTATAGGTTTCAAATCCTTCTACTTTAGAACCAAAATATTTTTCAATGGATGTTTTTAATTTTTCAGCTTGAGCTTTATAAGTTGTAAGCTGCGCTTCGTCTTTTCCTAAAGCTTCACCTAAATAAACAGCAGAATTAAGCGCATCATAATATAAGGAAGAAGTATTGAGGTTGGCATTTCCAGCAGGAAAACGACCTTCGAGTTCATCAGAATCGGAAGTTACCACGCCTTCGGTATTTAATTTTCTGTGACAATATTCCAGACACCATTCAACTAATGGCCATAATTGCTTCGCCTCATTTGTATTTCCTCTAGAAAGAGAATAGCGGGCAGCACCATATGCTATCATCGCTGCATCACCACGATCGCCGGCTCCATCCCAAATATCAGTTCCCTCTGCAACGATTGAACTCGGAATGGGTTTGTATTCTTTATTCATAAATCTTGCAAATTGTAGGTAGGCATTCAATGATGCTTGGTTACCGTATTCATACCCTAAATAAGGAAAGAAAGGCCCTATATATTCTGCTTGATCGTTAGCCCATATGGCCGCGTAATAAGATTCTCCTCCAGGACCGTGCATAGGGCCACCTTTGGTTTCGAAAATACTTTCTGAAGCTCTAATTTTGGCAAAGGCAAATTCTGTATTCAGAACTTGGTCGGGCGTTTCTAATACGAGCTTGTCCCAAACTTCGTGGATTAATTTAAGACGTTTATTTTTTTCGTCTTCTATATTCACTGTTGGAGCTTGTTCATTTGCTTTAACACCAGAGTAGAAAACAGAAAAACTAATTGTTTCATTTGACTGAAGATTAAAATTGCCTTGATTAAAAAGATCTACATGCAAAGAATAACTGCCTTCTGTTCCTTTGGCTGGATCTGAAGTGTAAATGGCATTTGATTTTGGAATTTCTATGGCACAGGTTTTTCCGGAGATATTTTTAATGGTGTAGATTTCGCAATATCCAGCCAAGGTTGTGGATGGAAAATACTGTCTGGTTAATTCAAGGGTATTGCCTGCTTTACTTTTTACAAGCAGTGTCCCATTGAGGGTTATTGAAACTACTTTTTCTGCTGAGATTGGTTTGTAATTCACCGTTACTAAGTCAAAGGCATCTTGCGCAAATTGACGGGTAAGGCTTGCATGGGTATTATTGGGAATGGTTCTCAGCATAGGCCACACCAAGCTACGGGTAGCGTGAAAAGAACCGTTTGTTGCCACTTCATATCGAAGAACGCAAGAGATTTTTTTGCCACTCATTTCGATATGATCGTCATGAGGGATGTTATTATTGATTTGCCAAGAAATAGAACCGTCCTGATCGATTTGCCAACGGCGGTCTTCCTGCGAAAATGATTGGTTCGTTATGAAGCAAAAAGCAACAACGGCAAATAAAAAATGTTTTCGTTTTTTCTTAAATGATCTGTTCATTAAATTTATTTTTTAAATTACTATTATCCATTATTCGTAGCGTTTGGATGGGTTGTTTCTTGGGATGAATATTTTGTTTATTTCGTTATTGCTTGCATGATGCATTTATTTTTTGTCCTGAATTTACGGGGATATCAACAAATGTATAGGAATTCCCGTTATCATCTTTCTTGTGATTGGCAACAACTTTTTCATTATTTATAAATACCGTGTCATAATTTCCAAAAAACATGGCTCTCCATTGTAAGGAAATATTGCCTTTGTTGTGAAATGTTGTTTTTTGGCTCTCGTGTTTTACGTTTAGTGTTGTATTTAAAACGGGCAGATTATCCACTTCGGATGTTGCTCCATTTTTTCCGCGATACAAAGTAGTTACCATTTTTTTTGTGGCATCCGGTTCTATTCCCATATAGCCATGTACAATGCCTTCAATTACACCATACGAAACCTCAGGATATTCTCTTCTTTTGGTCGCAGGGTCGGTAAGATGCATAATATAATCATATCCTTTATCTCCAAAGCCATATTTGTATAATAAGAAGGGGAGATAAGATGAACTCTCCACATTTGCTTTTTCTGAAATAATGTGCTCAATCATTTTTCGAGTTCGGCTTGTATCTTTCAGAGCATCAAACCATAATAAAAAGAGTTCGCCGGGATCCTTACTAAATTTACCGTTACCAGTATATATAACATTATAAGTTGAAGCCGTGTTATCCCACCAGATATTCTCTATATGTTGCTGGTATTTTTCTGCTTTTTTTTCGTAGAATTCTGCTTTTTTAACATCACCGTTTAGTTTTAAAACAGAAGAATATGTCATCAATCCACGGTAAATTGCAGCGACTAAATCTACACCCATTATTAAATTCGGGATTCCTTCAGAATATGATGGCAGACCTCGGCTATTATGAAAAGCATCTTTAGTATTAAAAGCCGTACTGGCATTAGGAAATTTTGGTCTGGTCAATAATGAATCGACATCCAGCACCCAACGGTCTATATATTTAGTTGCTGATTTTTCAAAGAAGTTTTTAAATTCAGGATTCTTTATATAGCTTTCATCTCCAGTCCATAAGTACAGTCTCCAACAAGCAAACATTACATCGAAATTACTGTCAAGATTATACCAAAATTCCTTGTCATTCCTGTAATCTTCGGGTGCTGGTTTTCCATATTTATTGATTTCCCAATACGAACACCAGTCTTTGTTGTCCGAAATGTTTTTGACAAAGAGGGAAAGCATGTTTTTGTTTTCCTTGTTCAGCCCCAGTATTTCAGCCCCAATGCTTTGGTGTGAAACATCCCGCATGCAAAAAGCAGATCGACTTGGTAATGCTGCTTCGTACCACGGTCCAACAGGGTCATTCGAATCTCCTTTATAGCTCAAAGCCATACTTTTTGCCCGGTTAAAAGCCTGTTCCATTGCTGCATCCGAAGACTTGAAAGTGATCGTTCCGCTTTGTCCAAATGCATTAAAAAAGAAACAGCAATTAGCAACTATAATTATAAAACCATTTTTCATGTAACTATTTTCTATTTGGATTGTTATTTAAAAAATTTGGGGGTTACGGACAATAGATGTTGTAAATCCAGTCATTAACGAATCAAATTATACATGTAACACTTTCGCTATGGATAAATCATTTCAAGGTTATGCCTAAAATTTTAAAAAGCAAACCCACACAATTGAAATGGTGGGTTTGCAAAACTCATCAGTTTTTTGGGAATTTTACTTCGCAACTGATACTAACAAAATACTTAAAAAATTGGGCATTTAAAAAATGAAAACTTAATTATAACCTGGATTTTGAACAAGACTCGTTCTGTTTATTTCATCTCTAGGAATCGGTAATAAATAATGTTGAGGTTTAAAAATTCTATCTTGTACTTTTGTATAAGTGTAGGTTTTTGTTCCACCACCGTTTTTGGTAATAACAACTCCCATCAAAGGTTTATTTTCCGTGACATCGGCTATTTTCCAGCGACGAACATCATAATAACGAAATCCTTCCAGACACAATTCAACTTGTCTCTCATTGCGAATTTTATTTTCTAAGGCTGTACCAGTCAGTCCTGCCAATGGAACGGTTATCCCGGCACGTTGTCTAATTGTATTTAAATACTGTATAGCCGTGCCATCGTTTCCTAATTTGAATTGAGCTTCAGCATAATTAAGATAAATTTCGCCTAAACGAGAAATTATCCAAGCTTTGTTCGTTTGTGTATCCGAATTGAAATTGTACGTAGTATCACAATATTTACGGAAAGTGTAACGTGTGGCACTATTATTCCAAGTATCCCAACCTTGAGGAGAATCTAATCCACCTTCATAAAATTCAGCCTTATTTGAACTACCGGCATCATAACGATCTTGACAAAATTCTGGGCGACCATAGGCACGTCCATCGTATACAATATTTTTGTAAAAACGTGGATCTCTGTTTACATACGGTTTTTGAGGATCATAACCCGATGTAGGATCTGTGATGTCTTTTCCATCAGCTGTTCCGTAAGCGTCTATTAAACCTTGACTTGGCGCAAATGATGCCCATCCATGAAAACCACTTGGGGAATTGAACATTTCTACACCGTTAAAAGCATTCCACTGTGGGTCTTTGCTGGACAAACGAGAGCAAATAATCTCTGAATTATTGGTGGTAAAAAGATCTGGATAGTTTTTGGCATAAAGCGCATACACATTCATATCGATTACAGCTTTTGCGGCATCAGATGCTTTTTTCCACTTGTTTATGTCATTAGACGGATTCCATTGTGGACTGGCGGCATAAAGTAATATTCTTGATTTTATTGCAAGTGCGGCGCCCTTTGTGACTCTTCCAAGGCTAGAAGCTGTTAATGGCAATAAATCTGCTGCTTTGTCTAACTCCGTTGTGATAAAATCAACAGATTGCTCATAAGTGCTACGGTCAACTTTGAAATCGCTGTTTAAACCAAAAGGCTCAGTAACAATTGGTACTCCTCCGTAATCATTTGTCAATTTAAAATAAGCATAAGCTCTTAAAAAAAGAACTTCTCCTTTTAATCGATTTCGCCAAGCTTCGTCTCCTGGAACATTGTCAATTTTAGATAAAAAGATATTACAATTTTGAATGATGGAATAGGTAGGTTTCCAAATGTCAAAATCGCCCGCATTGTCTGGTGTGATAGCTCCTGAATTAATGGTCGATGAATTATAATCATCAAATTTATTATACGCTTCATCACAAGAAGTTGATAAAGCCCAACTGCGATTTGTTCTGGTGTTCCAATTGTGTTGGGTAGTTGGCAATACGTTATAGAGATTATTAGCGAAAGCTTCCGCCAATTTCAAATCATTCCATACAGTTGAATCTGTATAAGAATCCAAAGGAGCTTTGTCTAGAGGGTCCTCATTACAAGAAATGAGAGCTGTAATTGCCATAAAAAAGGAGGCAAGAATGAATGCCTTATTTTTTATATTTATTAGTTTATTGGTTTTATAATTTTTCATAGTAGATGATATTTTTTGTTGCATTATTATAATTCAATACTTAGACCTATTCTGAAAATACGAGTTTGTGGATAGACAATTCCTGTTTTATTGTTAGTTTCAGGATCTAAATTGTATTTTTTCATATGATCGAAAGAAAACAAATTTGTTCCTCCAGCATAAAATCTCGTATTTAATATTCCATATTTGGCAAGTAAATTTTCTGGTAAAACATAGGATATTTCTAAAGATTTTAGGCGAAAGAAGGATGCGTCTCTAAGCCAAAAGTCAGCTTCAATATTATTTCTTGTATCGGCGCTATTAAATGCTACTGGATAAGGAGCATTTGGATTGTCTATAGTGTATCTGCCATCATACAACCATGTAGGAGGAGCTACTATAGATCCTTGTGCTTGTGGAAGTATCATTTGTTTTGCCATTGATTGTCCTGTCCAAAGTAAGTCTATTGATATTCTTTTATATTCAGCTCTCATAGGAATACCGTATGCGATTTTTGGAGTAGCCGATTCAGGAATTCTAACTTTATCGTTAGAAGTAATACTGCCATCTTTATCTGTGTCTTTTACCCAAATGTCACCTGGTTTTGCTCCTGCAAAATGAGGAGAATTGTCAACATCTGCTTGTGTGCGGTAAATACCGTTTGTTTCGTAAACGACCCATGAATCAATTGATTTGCCTGTTGATTTCTGCCATTCTGGGATATTTGCAGCTTCGTCACGAAAGAGTACTTCACTTTGAGCATAAGTAAGATTAAAACCTAGATTATATTTAAATTCATGACTTGTTTCTGCAAAATTTACAGACCAATCAGTACCTCTGTTAACGGTTTCTCCAATATTTTCTTTTGGAAGTGCCAATCCAGTATATAGAGGTACAGATGCATTTCTTGCGGTCAAAATGTCAGATCTTCTATTACTAAAATAGTCAAAGGTTGCTGTCAATTTGTTGTTTAAGAAACTAAAATCAAATCCAATATTTCTTGAATCTTGAACTTCCCAAGTAATATCTGGATTAGGGGTAGAAGAAAGATATATACTGTTATTTAATGTGTAATCTGATCCAAAATAAGTGTAATTCTGTTGATTTGTAGTTAACTGATACCTTGTCAAGAAAAGATATTGGTTCGGATAAAATACTCCATTAATCCATTCGCCCAAGTCATCATTACCCATTTTTCCCCAAGAAGCTCTTATCTTAAGTTGGTCAATCCCTTTTATATTATTCTTAAAAAAGTTTTCTTCGGATACTTTCCAACCTACTGATACTGCAGGGAATAAGCCCCAACGGCTGGAAGATGGAAAATTGAAAGATCCGTTGTAACGTGCAGAAACCTCAGCTAGATATTTATTATCATAGTTGTATGCCAATCGACCTAAGTAACTTTCTCTCCCGTCTTGGTATGCACTGCCTGTTGCATTTTGTCCAACAGTGCTTCCTGTAAAAATTTGATCCAATTTCTCACTTAATAGATCTCTTCTATAGGCTGTAGTTTGTGTTTTGTCTGTTGTTGTTTGTTCGTATCCCATAAAAGCATTAAATCCGTGTTTGTCGAATTTGCGATCGTATGCTAATTTTATGAAATAAGTGTTTTGATTTGTAATTTGCTCGTCTTGCAATACACTTGTTATGCTGGTGCTATTTTTTACGTTGTTATATGTGTCTGTTGTTTTGTCATATGAATAAGCATCCCACGGTTTGGTGAATTTTTTTTCGCTACGAACGTTGTAATCAAATGCCGCATATCCATTTAAAGATAAACCTTCGGTAATCTTTGGTAATTTTAGATCAAATCCTATTTTTGGATTCACGATAAGGTTAATAACTTTGTCATAGCCTGCCGCTGAAGAAGACATTAAAATAGGGTTTCTTCCGTTTGCAATTCCTGAAGATGGAGAGCCATTTTTCCAATAGGCGGGAATGAAGGGGTACATGCTAACGGTTTCGTGCATGATACTTCCAATGCTTATCGCGGGGTATGCTCTGTCTTCTTTTCGGGTAGCAATATCCAAGTTAACTTTCAAGTTTGATGATATGTTAACATCAATATTTGATCTTAAATTGAACTGCTTGTATCTTTCGTCGCTTTCTCTAAGATTACTTTCTTGATTTAAGTATTGACCTGAAAAGAAATACTTAACTTGTTCAGTACCTCCATTTACGGAAAGGGAAACATTGGATTGAGGGGCATCTTTTCGGTATGTTTCTTTTAGCCATTCTGTACTAGTGTAATTAGGGTCATTACCGGCTTTATGTTTGTCTATGTCAGATTGTGCATAAGGAAGTGTTGTTCCTTTGTTCGCATTAAGTTCGTTGTAATAGGTCATGTATTGCCAAGAGTTAACTCTTTCGTCCATTCTGGTTAATTGTTGGATACCATAAGATCCATCAAGTTTGATAGTTGGTGCGCTAACTTTACCTCTTTTGGTGGTAACTAAGATTACACCATTTGCAGATCGCACACCATAAATTGCTGCAGATGCATCTTTCAAAACAGTAACTGACTCAATATCATCGGGATTTATTCTATTCAAATCACGATCAGGGATACCATCTACAACTACAAGAGGACTAGTGCCTCCTCCAAAAGAATTGAAACCTCTAATTAAAAGACTTGAGCTGTCATCACCAGGTCTTCCAGAACGATTATTGGCTATAACACCCGACATACGTCCTGCAATACCATTTGAAACGTTTGCAGATGCATTTTGTGTTAAAACTGCGCCTTTAATGGATGCGATAGCTCCTGTTGAAGATGCTTTTTTCTGAGTGCCATATCCTACAACAATCACTTCGTTTAAAGTTTGATTTTCTTCTTGTAACTGAATATTCATTGTGTCTGTAGCAGCAAATTCCTTAGTTAAATAACCAGTGAATGAAACAACAAGAATGCTATTTGAATCAGATACATCAATTGTGAAATTACCATCGAAGTCTGCCATTACGGCATTTTTTGATCCTTTTACAAGTATACTGGCACCGGGTAGTGGCTCCCCTTTTGCATTTGTTACTTTACCCTTAATTGGTTTTTCTGCTAAGGATAAATCATTTATATCCTTGGTTTTTGTGTGTACAGAAATAAAAGAATTTATTTTGGCTTCATTACTCCCAGTGGTTGGAGAGTTGTCTAACTTCCCGGAGAAGTTCATGTCTTCCGATTCTGTCGCTGCCGAAACTTGTAAGGTCATGGCTAATAGTAATCCCGAAGTCAGTTTGGCAACTTTCCAGGTTTTAGAATTAAGCCGACAATTTTTCGGCTTGTTTTTAATTAATAATTTCATGGTTTTGTAATGGTTTTGGTTAGTTAATGTACTCCCTAGTTTATCTATTCTTCGTTTCCTGTTTTTTTGAGAAAGCAGTCAAAAATGCATTGAAAAGTTGCAGATCGTTTTGTGAAGAAGAGATAAATGTGAAATTCAAAATTATAAACGTTTGGCAATTAAACACACCAGTGCCTACCAGTTTTTTTTGATAAATATTTAAAAATCAATGTAATTTTAGAGAATGCAGTATCATAAGTGGGTAATATATGAATAAAAGTTATTTAAATAAAAAACCTCTGTCAAGGTAGACTTCATTGAATCTTTCATAGCGAAGAGTAGTAATTTTATACTTAAAATGGGGGGAGACATTGGTTTTTAATTATCCAATTTTTAGCGTTTGATACTGTGAAAAAATGTTGTGAAGACTGTTGAATAAAGATATTTTTCTATTTTTCGAATTTGCAATTTTGTGTACAATTCGTTTTTAAGAATAATGAATAGGAAGTGACGGTAGGATAGATTTTTTTATAAAAAATAATTCGTACTAAATATTTTTAAGTGGATAATATAGTATCAAAAAATAATATTATTAAGGCATACTTATTGTTTAGAATAATTTTGCTTTTGAGAGCATACCAGTAAGTGAATTATATCATAGTGTAAGACTAAGCTTGTTTAAATTCAAGAATTCTTTACTGTTGGTTTGGTTTTTTATGATAAATTGAGAATGCTGCAAAAAAAAAGCACACTTTTAGAGCGTGCTAATTCAGAAAGCGAATTTTTTTTATAAATTTTGAAATGTGTAAATCTTAAATTGTTCTGTATTTAAAAATTGGTTGACTTTTTATCTGCTACAATGAGTTTCTAACGATCAAAGTGCATTTGTTTTCTATTTGCTCCTTTTTACCATTTAGAATCATTTCGGCCAATATTCGTCCCATAGCCTCAAAATCTGTAGAAATCGTGGTAATGCCATTTCCTACAATCTTTTTTAGAACAGTTTCATTGTATGAAATAATTCCAAAATCTTCACTCAATTTTAAATTTTGGAGTTTTGATTTCTCTATAATATCGACCAAGTCTCTGTCATTAGGAATAATATAGGTTTCCCCCGTCCTGATTTCTCTACCTTTAAACTGAGTTATCACTTCATATTCGAAAGAATAATCATTGCAAAAAGTTTCAAATCCCTTTTTCATTCCCACGGGCTCTCTGAAGCCTGGAAAAATAAGAATCAGTTTTTTATATTTGTTTAAATGGGATTTTCCTTTTAGTAAGGCATCATAAATATCTTTTTTGTGATTTTGATATATAGCGGGATATGATTCTAGTTCTGAATTGGTTTGATCTAATATAAATACCTCATTCACCGGTAGGGTTTTTATAACTTCAGCAGTATTGGGTAAATTTGTGGGCATTATTATATATTTAGTATAGTTGCCATTGCTTTCTGTTATTAATTTTCGGAACATCTCATAATTAAAGTGATGAAAAAAAATATCGACTTGAACATTTTCACCAATATTTTCCAGAAACGAATTATAGATATCTTCTTTAAAGATATTTAACTCGTCAAATAATAAGAAGATCCTTTGTT
>Ga0184629_10000563_pt1 | contig 16470 bp, 14 predicted proteins | sample PLM4_32_b1_FD_133158 | JGI IMG/M metagenome (GOLD analysis project Ga0184629, IMG submission 133158) | Groundwater sediment microbial communities from an aquifer in East River, Colorado, USA - PLM4_32_b1 | ecosystem: Environmental > Terrestrial > Soil > Riparian zone | place: USA: East River... | reverse complement strand
CGCGTTCCCTTCTGTGCCCTCCAGTCCCTGTTGGCGGTCCACGCAATTGCTTGTCGGTCATCAGAATGCGTTGTGCGACAGTCACTTCGGGCTGGCGGCGGTTATGGTCTCTTAATCAGTAGGTTGAAGGTTCGATTCCTTCGCGGCGCACCAATTCTCCCTCTCGCGACTCCCGCCTCGCCACTCCAATCGTGGCAGGCGTTTACTCGGGCCGTCGACGTGACGCATCTGAGGTTCGAGAGGCGCTAGCTCAACGGTCCTGGACCCGGATCGGGTGCAGGACGTAATACGGGTTCTCCTCGTAGAACGCGGCGCGGCACTGCTTGCAGTAGGCCACTTCCGTCCATCGCTGGGGGCGGACGACGCACCCGCCGCCCCAGCACAACCTCGCGTTCGGGAATCGCCTGAGGTCACTCGGCTCGCCGCAGCCCCCGATGCTGTAATGGATGGGCACGAGGTCGAGACGCAAGCGCGCCCGGTGATGCACCTCGCAGCGCCTTCCGACCCTCGCCTGCTCCTCAGGATTCCGGGAGATGCAACCCGGGTCGGCGCGGTCCGGCTTCGGGCACGGGATCGGCGTGCATGCGAGCTGGACCGCGATCGTCTCCACGGACCTCGGCTTCACCGTAACGGAAACGGTCTCTCTTTCGCAGTACCAGCTCTCGATCACCAGCGAGTGCCTCCCTGCCGGCACGCCGGTGAGTCGAAACGTGCCGTCGGTCTCGGCCATGGTCCCGATGCGCAGGTTCGGCGAGAAGACCTGCGCGTGGGCCGCGGGCCCATCCGGCCGCATGACCCGGCCGGTCACGGTGCCGACGCTGTCGGGGTGCAGACGCACCCGGGGCTGGGCGACGGCGACGGTCGCGCATGCGGTGAGGACGAGGCTGGCGAGTCGGATGGCGCAGCGCTGGGGGCGCGGACGGGTGCTCCGGGTTAAGTTCACTCTGGGCTCCTGGGATCGCGTGGCCCGGCGAACGCATTCAGGTTCGACCCAATGCCGCGCGCGGTCAAGGCCCCATCTCGAACTCGCCTGCGCCATCGGTCGCGAGCATGGCTCCGCGATCTGCGCGTCCCGTGGCGGACCTATTCCCGCGGAAGCTCGTAGCGAATTCTGCGTCGGGCCCGCGGTGCGCCAACTTAGCGGCGAGACTGTAGCCCAACTGTAGCCGAGCGAGACGAAACGAGCCGGAACGAACCACAACGATGCTTCGATCGAAAACGGGGCGAAGCGCCTGTCCTGGTTGCATTTCACCCCGTTTCGTTCTGCCTCGCCCGGCCCCCCGGAGCGAACTCTTAATCAGTAGGTTGAAGGTTCGATTCCTTCGCGGCGCACCAACTTAGCCGGGCCAGAAGTTGCCAGATCCCGTCTTTGGCCCCGTTTCTCACCGAACTCCTCCTTCTGGCGGTGAAGCACTGGGGCGAGCAGATGCTCGTCCAGCCACAGGCTCCACTCGGCCAACCACCGCGCGTGGCACGACGGACAGAAGTGCCGCCCCTTGCAGCGGAACGATCGCGAGATCCGAGGACAGCGGGGCTCGTCCTGCGCTCGTCCGCGGGCCTGAAAACCGCAGGCGACGGGTGGGTCCGGATGCTTCCGGGTCAGCCACGACCCACCGCTCCCGATGATCTACCGCAACTTCGCGAACGTCCGCGACGTTTCGATTGGTGCCCGATCCGGCGCGAGCGCGCGAAGACGATACACGTAAACACCGCTCGGCGCCTCGCGACCTCCCTCGTCGCGCCCGTCCCATTCGAGGCTCCACTCGCCGGCGGCGACGTTGCCGACGCGAAACGTGCGGACGAACTGTCCCTGCAGATCGAAGACGGCGATCTCGAGCCGCGCGGCGTGAGGCAGCACGCCATGCAACCGCGTCGCGTCGCGGAACGGGTTCGGCGCGCTGCTGAGGAGCCGCGCGGGCCCCGAGAGGTCCTGGGTCTCGGGAACCGACACGGACGTGCCGCAGCCCGTGGGCGTCCACGGCGCGCAGAACTGCTGCAGCACGACGCCGTCCGGGCCGAGCGCCGCCGCGAGCACGCGATCCTCGGGGCTACCGATGCCGAGCGTCGAGAACGGGGCGGGCGCCGATGGTCCGGTCGTCCCAATGTCCCGGAAGGCCTCGACGCTTCCGAGCGTGGTGCTCAGCTGCTGGACGCGGCCATCGTTTCGTGCGAGGTAAGCTTTGCTCGTGTTCGGCAGCACCGCGCTCAGGCTGCGATACCCGATCCCGCCGCCGTCGAGCGAAGGCCAAAGTGGCGTGGGCATCGAAGACCCGTCCTCGTACGCGTGCAACACTCCCCCGTCGTCGAGCGCGAAGATGCGATCGGGAGCCGTAGACGAGATGACGACCTGGATGTTTTTGCGAATGTTCCTGCCCGCGATCACCGGCTGAATCCAGCGCAGGATCGGCGACGCCCCCGAGACATCGTAGGAATGTATCTGCGCCGAAAGATTGCCGACGTAGAGCCGGTTCGAGGTCGCGAGCGTCGGGCGATTCTGGATGGATCCGGCGTTGTGGGACCACCGCAGCGCCCCGGTGATCACGTCGAGCGACCACAGCGACAGACTGGTCCCCGTGTCGAGGAACGTCCCGCAATAGAGCCGGTTGTTCTGGTAGTCGATTGCGCAGCCCTCCGATCCGTAGCCCACGCCGATCGCGCCGGCGGCGTTGAACTGCCAGTGCGCCTGGCCGTCGATTCCGCCGATCGCGATGATCCTGTTCTGGAAGGTGCCGCCGCATGCGTAACGGGTGACGACGTACACGAGGTCGTTGCCGCCGTGCGCGCCGACGAACGTGGAATTCGAGTACTGCTTCAGCTGAACCGACGGCGTCGAGATCACCTGATCCTGCGCACAGGTCGGGCGGCGGGTGTCGTAACTCCACACGATCGAGCCCGAGGTCGCGTCGATCTTGCGAACGAAACCATCGGTGCCGGAGATGAAGAGCGCGAGACTTCCGCCGTCATTGCTCGAGGGGATCGGGCTCGGGAAGTTGTTGATCGTGGTGCCTGCCTCGCCGCACCAGGTCCAGCGTTCGGTGCCGGCGAGGTGTCCGCCGGGTCCGGAAACCGATTCCGTCCACACCGCGTGCAGCGTGTTGCCGACCGCGTAGTAGGCGACCGAGGGATCGAACTCGCTCACGGCCGGGCCCGCGATGGATTGCGTCAGCGACCAGAGCGGCGTGGTCTGGGCGGCGGAGCGAGCGGCGAGCGCGAGGATCAGCGCGAGGGCCAGTGTGGCAGTACGAGTCGCAGGGAGTATCAAACGCATGGCGCCCTCCGGGGGGGGAAGAGTAAAGAATTCGTATGCGCGAGGAGCCCCACTCTACTCCCGTCCCGGCGCCCCGCCCACCGAATTCGACGAGCCGCTTAGCCTCGCGCTCGACGAGGAGGCATCGGACCGCGCATGTGGACGCGGCGGTTGCGTCAGCCCGACAGGAGCACTTCGAGGACCTCGTCCACCGCCCGCTCGAAGCCATGCGGGAGGTCGGCGTAGTTCCCCATCAGCCGGTAGAGCAGGCTGTATGGGGCGTTTCGGCTCGCGGCCTGGAACGCATAGCGCGCCGCGTCGGTCTGGGCGGTGCCGAGGAGCACGATCCCGTAGACGGTCCAGAACCGCGGATTGCCCGGCTGTCGACGCACCAGGCGCTCCGCCTCGGGGAGTGCCTCTCTCGCCATCCCCGCGCGCACCTGCTCGCCGACGAGTTGGAGGCGGAATTCGTCGGAGTCGGGGCTGATCGCGACCGCGGCTCGATAGGATTCGCATGCACGGCGATGTTCTCCACGCTTGCTGTAGAGCTCGCCCAGCTGCATGTGCGCCCGGACGTTTCCGGGGTACTCCTGCAGCGCGCGCACCAACCATAGTTCCGCGCGCGACACGTCTCCAGTGAGCGTGAACCAGTAGCCGACGGTGGATTCCACGCGCCCCAGCTCCAGCGGCAGGGTGATGAAGCGCCTCAGAGCGCGGTCGGCCGAGGCGTTGACTGCGATCCATGGCAGTGTGTGGAACAGCGATGCCGCGACCGCCAGCATCAGGAACGAGCGCGCCGCGCGTGGGTGCGCGAACCGCGGCAGCAGGAGCGCCATGCCGGCCGTCGCGAGCACGAAGCCACTCGGGGCCAGGAGATCCCAGTTTCGCGCGTAGCCGAGATTTGAATCGCCGGCGACCAGGCCCACCGCAACGAAACCGGCGCCCAGCAGCGCGAAGAACGCCGTCTCGAAGCTGCGCGCCGAGGGACGACGCAGCGTGAAGAGCACGACCGGCACGAAGAAAGCCATGGCCAGCGGTCCGATGAGAAGCTGCACATTCACGATGTCCGTGAGGTGGCGCCACGACCAGAAGTAGCCGGGCAGCGGCTCGGGCTGCCGGAACAGGACGGCGCTCACCAGCGACATCGCCGTCTCACCCAGGTTGTATCCGTTTCCCAGCAGAGCGAGCCCGAGGGGCAGCGCCGCAAGCACCACGAAGGAGCACACCACGTCGCCCATGCGGCGTCCCCGACGCTCGGGATCGATCACGGATCGCGTCGCGAGGAGGGCAAACGAAGGCAGGAGCACGATGGCGGAAAGATGGCACGCGATCGCCACCGCAAGCGCGGCCGTGACCGGCCACAGCGGGCGGCGATCATCCAGGAAGCGCAGCGCGGTGAGCACGTAGACCGCGAGCGAGGCCGCCACCAGCGAGTAGACCTCGACGTAGCCGAAGAAGATCTGGACGTAGCCCTGGCTCACGAGCGCCAGGAACACCATCGCCGCCAGCGCGAAGTGGCCGGGGCCCCGGGGCAAGCCTTCGATCGATGCCTTCGGGACGCGGCGCCCCAGGCGCAACGCCACGGCCCACACCACGGGCAGGAAGATCGCCCCGGCCACGACACTGAGGGCGCCCGAGCCGATCCACGCCACCTCGTGATGCTCCAGTCCCGGTCGCGTCAGGAACGGCGCCACCGCCTGGTAGGCCGCCTGCTCCAGGAGCTGCGAGAGTGGCTCGAGCGGATGGAACGTCTTCTGCTGGAGCGGAATCGTGGTGACCATGACCACGCCGTCGCCCAGGAAGACGTGTGCGGTGTGAAACAGGCCGAACAGGACTGCGCCCGCGAGCGCGATGGTCAGGTGGATCCAGAATGCAGGGATCGGTCTTCCAGCTCCACCTTCCCCCTCGACGGACAGGCTGGTTGGCGGGGTCCGCGGCCACAGCGCGAGCAGCGCGACGCCGACCAGCACGAGCCCGGCGACGAGCATCGCCGTTTGCCCGAGGAACGCGTAGGCATCGGCGCCCCAGGACGTGCCGTCGCGGACGATGAACCCGAACAGCTGCGCCCCCGCGACGAAGGCGGCAATGACCAGGATGAGGCGACGAGGAAAACCACCGAAGGCTTCCGGGCCTTCGCCGACGTCCATGAAGTCCGCCCTCTCGACGGCACGGGCCCGTCCCGGCGAAGGGTGTGCCCGCGTGCGTCATCTTCCCGGTCCCGTTGCGCCCGCGACGACCCGATTGGACAGCCTGGCGGCCGCTTTGGTTGGGAGTCGATTGACGAACGCACCCCCCCGCCGACCAGCGTCGCTTTGCGGGGGACGAACGACCTGGCCACGAAGGAGGCCCCGACCGCTGCCGGCCCTCCGTCAGACCTGCATCGGTCCGGCACACTGCTGGTGTCGGCGCTCTGGTGGCCGGCGACCGATCCGATGGACGGCGGAGATCACCCGCGGATCAGTTTGGCGTGTGGAAGAACGATCCCACACACGCAGGTCTACTCGCGCGTCTCGAGCCCCGTCATGACGCACCGGAACACCTGGCCCGCGAACGCATCGGTCAGCGGCTGGTGCCGGACGAGCATCCGATAGAACAAAGGTCCGACCAGCAGGTCGACGGCGACGTGGGCGGCAACATCCTTGCGTAACAAGCCTGACGTCTGCGCCTTACGCAGCATCTTCGCAGTCGCATCGGAACGGGGATGGAAGAGGCCATTCAGCAGGGCCGCATGGATCTCCGGGTCGTGTTGCGCCTCGCCCACGAGCGAGGCCAGCAGTCTTCCTATGAGGTGGTCCGACGCCGCGGCGATGCCGCGCATCTCGGTGCGCACGGCACCCAGCGGATCCGACCCGGTCGGGGGCGGCACGGCGGAGCCGGCCATCTCCATCAGCAGGTCGACCACGAGAGCGGCGCGATTGGCCCACGAGCGATAGATCGTCGTCTTGGCGACGCCGGAACGGGCCGCGATCGACTCGATCGTTGCGGCTTCATAGCCCCCCTTATCCACGAGCGCGCGTGCCGCGTCCATGACGGCGCGCCGCGCCCGCTGGCTGCGAGGCCGCCCGCGGGTGGGGGCGGAAGTCGATGGACTGCGCTGGGTCCGCATGAGTGCAACTTACGCTACGCCACGCAGCGTAATCAAGGACTCAATCCGGCCCCGCGTGGGCGCTGAAAAATAACTTGAATCGCTACGACACGTATCGTATCTAATGCATGCAACGGATCGCCGCCTCGGCGCATCCCCGGCGCGCTCGTCGCTTCGCCACGCATCGGCGACCGGCGCGGATTCGCCCGATCATCCCAACCCAAGGGGCCATCATGCCTACGAGAACGCCTGCTACGCGGAGCCATACCACGATCCCGGCCGAACGTCTCGACTCGCTGCGCGGTGCGCTGCGTGGGCGCGCACGTGTGTCGTCGGGCGCCTGCGGGCCCAACTTCGCCAGGCTGGCGTCGGGCAAGGCGCAGTTCGACCCGGGCAACTTCTTCCACCTGAACCAGAACGTCGCGCCGGCCGGGAGGGCATCATGAAGACGCTCGGAATCTACCTCACCGCCATCGCGCTGTGCGTCGCCGCGTCGCCGGCGGCGGCGCAATGGACGCGCGTTGATGCCGTGCCATCGGGCTTCGTAATCGCGGTGCGGTCGTCCGGTGACACGATCGTCGTCGGAACCACCACGCTCGCGTACGTCAGCACCGACGCGGGTGCGAGCTGGCATCCGTCGCAGCCGGCGCGAATCGGTGTTCCGATCCAGTCCATGCTCGTACGAAACGGAACGCTCTATGTCGGCACCGCGGGCCTCGGCGTGTTCGCGAGTGCCAACCTTGGGCAGACGTGGCAGGCATTCAACGACGGGCTCGTGGGCGGGTTCCTGGACACGCAGCTCGATGTCTCTGATCTGCAGGTGCGCGGCGACAGCCTCTATGCCTCCACGTTCGGCGCCGGCGTCTACATTCGCGGGTTGAACGGTGTGGACGTGTGGCACCATTTCGGTGAGGAGTTCGAACCCAACCAGGCATCCAACGTGAGAGGGCTGGCCGTGGGCGGAACCCGACTGCTCGCCGCGGGGGGCGCGAATGGTTCCGTGTTCTTCCGCGATCCGGGCGATGCCGAATGGACGCTGTCGTGGCTCGACAATGTCGGGCTGCGCCCGGGGCTGGAGGCGTTCGGGGCGGTGTGGACGGGAACCGGCTGGGTGGTGTCCACGGGCGTCGGGCACGGCGTGTTCAGCAGTACGCAGGGACACGAGCCGTGGGCGGCCGTGAACCTCGGCCTCGGCCTCCTGAACTCGGGGACGCTGACCACGCGCGGACATCGCGTGTTCGGTGCATTCAACCGCAACAACGATGTCGTGATCGCGCACAGCGGTGACGACGGCCGAAGCTGGGACGTACTGGACGTGCTGCCCCAGGCGTTCGTCTTCCGGATGACGACCGTCGGCACCAACCTCTATGCTGGCCGCGCCGACGGGCTGTGGCGGCGCTCGACGGCGACCGTCTCGGTACCGGGCAACGGCGCGAGCGCCGGATTGGGACTGGCGTTCGCGGGAGCACAACCCGCCGCACACGACGTTCGCCTGCGCTTCAACATGCCCGAAGCCGGCAACGCGTCCATCGAGGTCTTCGACGTCGCGGGGCGGCGCGCCGCCGCACTCGCGCAGCCATCGCTGTCGGCGGGTCCGCACGAAGTGTCGTGGAGCGCCAGGGAACTCGGCCCCGGCGTCTACTCGGTGCGGCTGACCGTGGGGCAGCTACGGGAAGTCGTGCGGCTCGTGCGTGTGCGATGAGAGGCTCATGGCGCTGCGCGACGGCGCCTTGCTCGTCATCACGGCGAACAAGGGCGTCCCGATGCTCGCGTGTGGGCGTTACACTCGGGCCCGCGCCGGCCCCGCCAGCGTCCGCGGACCGGCGTCGGCGCCGGATTCACGACACTCTGTCGCGAGCCTGCTGCCCGCTCCGCGCGCAGGAACGATCGCCGCCGCAGATGTAGCCCAACCGCTCAGTTGATCAACGCCACCCGCCGCACCTGGTGGAAGCGTCCGGCTTCGAGCCTCAGGAAGTAGATCCCCGGCTGCAGGCGCCGGCCATCATCGCCCCGCCCATCCCACTGCAGCACGTATCGTCCCGAGCTCTTGCTGGCCCGCCGCTCCAGGTCCCGAACCAGTCTCGTCAGCTCACGTCCAGGGCGAGCTCGTGGCGGCGATTGAGGTCGGTGGAGCGCGGGCCCTCCCACGTGGTCACGACATTCCACCGACGCCCGCCGTCCCGCGTGTGCGCGAGACCCACCAGGGGTGGTGGCAGCTGCTCCGGGGTCTTCGGCGGCTCATCCCGAGGCCACGACACGACGAGGGCGAAGCCTTTCGATTCGGACGTGAACTGGACGAGGCGCACCGGGAGCGGACCTGGCCGATAGCCGGGAGGCCGATTCCAGTCGAGCCCGATGGTCTCGCGCCGGAGCGACCCCGAGCCGGTCCGCGTCACGACTCGCCCCCCGCTGAAGACCCGAAGCGGCCCCGGCCCGCAGGCCAGCTCGTTGCAGCCGTCGGGAAGGCGCGCGTATCGCCAACGGGCTCCCGCGTCGGCGGAGAGGACGATGTGGCAGTGCGGGCCATCGAAGAGCCACGGGTCGTCCCACGCGAACGCCAGCAGGCCGCCGGCCAGGACCGCGATGGAGTCGACCTGCCCCGGCGGCCAGCTCGCCCCGGCGCGCAGCCGCCCCCAGCGTCCGATGTCCGGCTCGATCGCCTGCCACGTGGCGCCGCCGTCGCCCGTGCGCCAGAACCTTGCGGTCGAGTCCCGGCTGCTTCCGGCGGGGATCGGCTCGCATCCCGCAGCGAGGCCGAACCCGTCGGATCCGATGTGGACGTGGCCCAATTCCCATCCAGCCGGAGCGGGAGGTCGAACTCCGTCGCACACCCCGCGGAGCCTCGGTTCGGTCGGCCGGGGGACCGCGCGGGCGCTCTCGGTCCAGCTCCCACCGCCGTCGGCACTCTCCAGGAGCCGGGCTCCGATCCCCACGGTGATGCGCACGTTACCCTCGATCAGTTCTTCGCAGGGCGTCGTTGGCTGAGCGGACGGTCGACCCGCTGTGAGCGCGCGCGTGCCCCGCGCTCAGCGAGCCAACACGATCCTGCTTACCGAAGTGCAGGCATACGCCCGGACCTCGCAGAAGTACAAGTCGGGCCGGACGAGAACGCCCCCCGAAGTGCGGCGATCCCAGCGGATCGTCCGGGGGCCCGCAGGCTCCTGCGCGAATCCTGGACGCGCCGGGCGAGAACTCCGATCTTCAGGAGGCACGCCCACCGGCCGAAAACTCGTGCGGAAGCCTGCATGCACCCCACTCAACGCCCCCCGAGACAGCCGATCGCCTCCGGCTACGACACCGCGCGCAGGGCTCTCCGGCGCGCCGGGACCTGGAGCGTGCTCTTCGGCGCCGCTTCCGTCGTGATCGGGTGTATGTGGCGCCCGGTGGACTGGGTCCTCACTGTGCTGGGCTTAGCACTCGTCGGCACCGGCGCGTGGAACATCCGGGCGCCGCGGCCCGCCACAGTCGTCGCCGACGGCATCACGCTGCTACTGGTCGGCGGCTATTACCTCCTTGGCGCCGTGATCACGGTGATGGACGGCGTGCCGTTCTCGCCCGGCCGAGCGATCCTCGGCTTGCTCCAGATCCTGTGGGGTATCCGGCGTTTCCGCCACCTCAGGCACTTCGGGAGCGGGATCCCCTCGTTCGACCACGAGAAGAAGGCGATCCAGCAGCTGGCCGGCGCGATCCGCGAGGTGGCCACGAGCGACGTGACCAGACTGCTCGAGTTCGAGGCGAGAGAGGGCCGCGGCCGCAAGTGGAAGGCCCGGATCGAGGGCGACCGCATCGTGTTCAAAGAGGTCCGAGGTCCCGGGCTCGTGATCGGCATGCGCGCGACGACCCGGATCCTCGCGCGGCCCGCGAAAGATCCAAAAGCCGCCCGCGAGGCCGAGATCTCCGTGGGCGCGACGTGTATCCGCATCAGGATGTCCGCCGACGCGCTCCGTGCGCTCGCGGAGTGGAAAGCGGGCACGTCCGCCCGAAAGGCGGCGTAGGGGGCGAGCGCGTGTGTCCGTTGCGCTTCACCCCGTCTCGTGCCACCTCGCCCAGACCTCCTGATCCGGTTCTTAATCAGTAGGTTCTAGGTTCGATTCCTGGGCGGCGCACCAACTTGCGGCGGGCACCCCGGGCCTCATTGTCCGGCCTGTCGGCTCGGGGCGCCTCCCGAGCCGGGACGAAAAACCTCCTAAGGCGCCGGCCCGGACCTGCCGATTCAGATTCAAATCGAGACACTTTCTTGGGCGGCAAGGCAGAGGCCGGCTTCCGACCACCTGCCCCGCACAACGGTCGTGCTCGTCCGGGTCGCGCGTCTGCCGTCCCGCGGGGTCACGAACGAAGCTGGCTCGCCGCATGTGGCGGGCCGGAGCGCCAACACGGCAAACCAGGAGGTCCCCATGCATGCGCGTCTCAGAAGCGCACTGCTCGCGGTCACGCTGCTCGCGGCCCAGGTCGCGACGGCCGAGCCGCTTGGCTCCCACTTCACCATCACGCCCATCGGCGGCATCACGATGTACGACGGGAACCTCACCTACCCGTCACTCAACCCCCTCACCGACATCGCCTACATGGGGGGGCGGCTGGGCTTTCAGTACAACTCCTGGCTCGGGCTCGAGGCTGCCGGCGGGTACTCGCCCACGAAAGAGGACGTGACCGCCGGAGGAAACGTGGACTACTGGCACGTCTCGGGGAACCTGATGTTCTCGCCATGGGTCGGGCACTACACCAACCCGTACCTGTTCGTTGGCGGCGGAGCCTCGCGGCTCGAGTCCAAACCGAGCACGAGCCCGCAGCTCAATCAGGGCAACCTCGAGTTCGGCGGCGGCTTCAACCTCTGGCTCACCAACGTGGTCGGGCTCCGGCTCGAGGCGCGCGACATCCTGTGGATTCCGGGCAGCAGCTCCGTCGAGAAGACCCAGAACCTGGTGCTCGGCGGCGGACTCACGCTCGCCCTCGGCGGGGGCTCCCACGACGCCGACCTGGACGGGGTCTCGGACAAGAAGGACAACTGCCTGGACACGCCGCACGGCGCCAAGGTGGACGGCAAGGGCTGCCCGCTCGACACCGACGGCGACAAGGTGCTCGACGGCCTCGACCAGTGCGCCGGCTCGCCGCCGGGCTGCGTGGTGGACGCCAAGGGCTGTCCGCTCGACACCGACGGCGACGGGGTGTTTGACGGGCTGGATCATTGTGCCGACACGCCGAAGGGTGCCCTGGTGAGCACCCAGGGGTGCCCGAGCGACGACGACGGGGACAAGGTCCCGAACGGCATCGACCGGTGCGCGGGCACGCCGAAGGGATGCACCGTGGACGAGACCGGCTGCACGACGGACAGCGACGGCGACAACGTGTGCGACGGCTTCGACCGTTGCCCGGGCACGCCGAACGGCGCCCAGGTGAGCGCGGATGGTTGTCCGATCGAGATGCGCGAGCGCGAGACCGAGCTGCTCGACACCGGCATGATGCGGCTCCATGACATCAACTTCGAGACCGGCAAGGCCGATCTGACGCCGGACTCGTACGAGGTGCTCGATATCGTGGGCCAGGTGCTGGTCAAGTGGCCGGACCTCAAGATCGAGGTCGGAGGCCACTCCGACTCGCGCGGCCCGGAAGCGATGAACCAGGCGCTGAGCGAGGCTCGCGCCAGCATGGTGCTGAGCTACCTGACCCAGAAGTTCCCCGCCCTGAAGCCGGGCCAGTACACGGTCCGGGGCTACGGCGAGTCGAAACCGGTCGCACCCAACACGACTCCGCTCAGCATGGCGAAGAACCGCCGCGTGGAGTTCGTGGTGCTCAACAAGGACGTCCTCAAGCGCCAGGTCCAGCGGCGTCGCATGCTCCAGCAGGGCGAGAACGTAGAGCGGTAGCGAGGTGAGATTCACCGGCGGCCGGGCTCCACACGGAGCCCGGCCGTCTTGCTTCCCCGTGCGTCTCTGGCCTCGGGGTGTTGCGCTCGTCCGGATCCGGTCAGGTCACACCTTCGTCGGGACCTTGCCCGTCATCGTGAACAGGACGCGCATCACCTTGTGGGCGGGATCGGCGGTCGGCTCGAACATGAGCGGGCAGCCGCCGGCGATGACGCGGATGCCGTGCTGCCGGCCGTATTCGGCGGCCGCGCGCGAGACGCTGCCCGCTCCGAAGGAGCGGTGCATCCACACGTTCTTGATCCCGAGATCGGCGCATTCGCGCATGGTCGCCTCTGCGATGTCTGGCCGGGTCGCGATGACGACGGCATCGACACCTCGAGGGACCGATTTCAGATCGTGGTAGCACACGTCGCCTTCCACCTTGTCCGCGTTGGGGTTGATGGCGAAGACCTCGTAGCCGCGATCCTTCAGCCGCCGGTACACGAAATTCCCTCCGTGGTTCTCGGGCGTGCGCGAGACGCCGGTCACCGCGATCCGCTTCTTGGCCAGGAACTCGGATGCGGCCTGCTTGATCGTCTGCATGGCTCCTCCTCTCTGGCGGCCCACCCGTGACCGCTCATGAGACTCACTTGCTCAGCTCGCCCGGCACGTGCCGATCTTCGATTCCAAGCTGCCGCTCGATCCGCTGCTCGAGGTAGAGTGCGACATCGGAACTGGGAAGACCCGTGAGGAGCTTCAGCTTGTTTCCGTCGTTCCGGACGGCACACACCTGAAACGTGCTCGACGACTCGCTCCCGCGAATCTCCTCGCAATAGAGCTGCTTGATCTCGCCGGCCTGTATGCGCCGCCCTCCCAGCCACGGCAGCGGCGTGTGCCGGATCGTGATCTCCCCCTGGCTCACCCCGATGAGCGTGCGATTGACGAACCCTGCGATCGTGGAATAGGTGAGCCCGAGGCCCACGGCAACGTGGCCCAGAGGGAACCAGTAGAAGATTGCGGGCCGGGTCGCCTGGATGGGGATTCCAAAGTACCAGTAGATCAGGAACCCATCCCAGAACAGGCAGAAGAGGGCCATGAAGATGTAGATCGGCCGGAACCAGCGATGGATCAGGACGAGACCGGAAGCTCCATGCTCAAGGGACACGTGGTCCGGTAGCGGAACTTCGCTCGTTTCCCTGGTGTCGGCCATGGATTGCCCCCCTTCCCCACGATAGGTTGCCTGATCCTACCCGCCCCCCCCACGCCCAGCCCGGCGGCGCCAGGCGCCTGAAGACCACCTTCATCTCAGGGAAGCTTCTGGAGGCCCTGTTCCGCCATGGGGAGGCCGGGCTTCAGCCGGAGCGCGGTCTCGTAGGCTTGACGGGCCTCCGCCAGACGACCCATGGCGTGCAGGGCCACGCCACGCATCGCCCATGCACGCGCTTCCTCGGGCCTGCCGCGGATCGCGGCGTCGGCGTGCTCCAGAACGGACCGCGCGTCATGACGGGCGGCCGCGTCCTGGGCCAGGATGAGATGGTGGGCCCATGCGAACCGGTCGTCCAGCACCTGAACCGCGCCGCGCGCGACGTGAACGCGGCGCTGATTCTCGTCCCTCCACCACGTCGGGCCCTCGCCGAATCCCGCCCCGATCCTGAGCAGGCGGCCGGGCTGTCGTTGCGTGGCGTAAACGACAATGAGCCCCGGAACGGTCGCCTCGGGGTCGAGGAGATATCGGAACTCCGGGCGCAGCAGGGCCTCGTACCACGAGTAGTAGATCCAGCCGACGTCGTGCTTCCGGCAGTAGTCCGCCAACTCACCGACCGTCATCACACGCGGAAACGCGACCACCGCCCGCCCGCTGTAGTATCCGATGTGTCCCTTGCGCGCGATCACGTGCTGCCCCGGTTCGGACAGCCCGGCGAGCACTCGCCCCGCCTCGCGCACCTCGGTCGGAAGCCGGCGATGGATCAGGCGCGAGGCCCCGGCCGAGTCGTGGATGGAAAGGGCCAGCGGGAACGCGGCGAGCACCGGCTTCAACGGGAAACCGCGCAGCGCCAGCGCCCAGCGACCGGACCCGATCGCAACGCCCGCCAGAGCCACATAGAAGGGAAGCTGCACCAGCGCATAGAACGGGTTGTAGAAGACCGGAGCGAGCAGGATCGCGCTCAGCAGCCAGGGCGCTCCGATCAGCACGACGTACTGCCAGATGAAGCCCGAGCAGCTTTCGTGCGTCGCCACCTGCAGACAGACGGCGGTCCCGTGGCTCATGGCCGAGTACCCGCATTGGAAGAAGACAGGATTCGCGACCAGGAAAGCGGTCGACCAGAACGCCACCCCGTCACCGAGTCGCGCGGCCACCAGTCCGCGCCACAGAACCCACGTGACGACCGCGGATACGATCGCGATCAGCTTGGCGGCAACGAAGAAGTCGCGAGCTGGCCAGGCCAAGAGACCGAGCAGGATGTCGAAGACGGGGCCGACGACGGCGTAGCGCGCGGGGTCCAGGTGCCCCGCCTGAAAGAGCTTCGCGCCCTCGACGTAGCCTCCGTAGAAATCGGTTTCTCCCACGTAGTCGCCGACCGGGTGATAGAACCCCGCGACGACGGCCAGTGCCAGCGCGCCGGCGGCGATGACCCACCAGCCTGCGACGCGCGCCCATGGCGCCCGGGCCGACGTGGTGGCGTGCAGGCTGAACGCCGCGTTGCGACTCGAGGGTTGCCTGCGGGTCGTGGCCTTCATGGTGTCGTGAGGGTTGCCTCCGCTAGGTTCCCCGGCGGCCCTGATGGAATGCGATCGGGTCAGACTACCAAGGTCCTGACTGCCGACGGCGACGATGCCGCTCCCCCCCTACCTCCACGCCCAGCCCAGCGCGAGCAGCCCCGCGCCGGCGGCCCACAGCGCGGCGCGCGCGGACCACGGCACGGGCTGCTCGGGCGCGGGTGATTGCGAGGGCACGCCGCTGGCCTCGCGCGCCTGGCGCACCGCGACCGCGAAGCTCGCGAGCCACGCCGCCGCCAGCGCGAGCATCAGCCCCATGCGCTCCGAGCCCGCGAGCCCGCGCGCAACGTCGAGCCACAGCCGCGCGCCGGGCGTGCCGGGCACGCCGGCGAGCGACGCGAGCGAGAACAGCCCGAACAGGGCGCTCAGCGGATGGCGGCGGAACATCACGGCCGCCGGCTCGGCCCCGGTGCCCGAGACCGGCAGAAAGCGCGCGAAGGTTCCGGCGCCGGTGAGCGCGAGCACCAGGTGCGGCGCCCACTGGCCGAGCAGGTCATCCGCCGAGATCCGGTGGTAGCGGCCCGCGCGCTCGGCGGCGAGCGCGGCGAGCAGGATGGCGCCCTGCAGGCTCGCGAGCGTGCCGACGCGGCGCTCGGGCCGCTTCTGCCACAGCACGGCCACCGCGCCCACCGCGAAAGCTGTGGCGGCGGCGATCCCGAGCAGGTACGAGGTGAGGCGCGCCGCTTCGGGGCAGGCGGAGATCCCGGCGAGCCGGCTCATGATCCAGCCGGAGCCGCCCACCTGGAGTGCGGCGACCGCGAGCGGCGCGAGCCAGGCCTTGGCGCCCTGAAAGAGATCGGCGGCCCAGAAGTGAAAGGGCGCGGCACCCAGCAGCACGATCCCGGCGACCAGCGAGAGCGAGAGCGAAGCACTCCAGAGCTGCGGCGGATCGAGCCCGAGCCGGAGCACGGCCCACTGCTCGTCCACGCGGCTCGTGCCGGTGGCCAGCACCAGGAGCTGGAGCCCGGCCCACGAGAGCGCGAGCGATCCGCCCAGCACCCACACCAGCTTGAGCGCGCACTCGCTGTGGAACGAGTCTTCGCGCGAGCGCGCGAGCAGCGCAGCAACCAGGGCCGCCGCGATCGCAGCCCACGCCGGGTGCGAGTGCCCGCCGTAGGCGACGAGCGCTGCGAGCGGCGTGAGGACGGCGAGCGGGGCGACCGCGTAGAGCTTCCCGCTGCGCGCGCGGTCGTGGAGGAGCAGGAAGCCGGCGGCGACGAGTGCGACCGCCGCCCCGATCAGGGGCGCCCCCACGCCGAAGAGGCCGGAGAGCAGGTTCACGGGCGCCGCCCGGGGAGCAGCGCGGGAGTCGCCGCGATCGCGCGCGCGGCTGGCGCGAGGCTGTGACGGGGCGCACTCATTGGAGCAGCGGCAGGAGCAGGGCGAGTACGGCCACGCCGACCAGGAAGAGGAGGTACTCCTGCGCATCGCCGGTGTGCAGGTCGCGGGCCGGCGCGCCCATGGCGCGCAGCAGCCCACCAAGCATGACGGCGAGCCGGCGCTCGAAGCGGGTGATG
>Ga0184629_10000562_pt1 | contig 16495 bp, 15 predicted proteins | sample PLM4_32_b1_FD_133158 | JGI IMG/M metagenome (GOLD analysis project Ga0184629, IMG submission 133158) | Groundwater sediment microbial communities from an aquifer in East River, Colorado, USA - PLM4_32_b1 | ecosystem: Environmental > Terrestrial > Soil > Riparian zone | place: USA: East River... | reverse complement strand
GCTTTGGCGGCCGGAAGGGGGGGAGCACACCGATGCTAGTTTCTCCCTTCCCCCCTTTGTGGGGTCGAGGGCCACTTTGCGACAGCGGAGCTGTCGCGGCCCGAGCGTGTCGGCGCGCCGCGAAGCGGCGCACAGGCCGACGGAAGGGGGGGACACACCGGCCAATGACCCTTATTCGATCAGTGAGCTAAACTCGCCCAAGAACGCTGTCGTAACATCAATTCGATTACCTAACGCAGAGCGACCCACGGACAGCGCTCCCTCTCCGTTGCTCGCGACCGCCCCCTTTCAAACCTGAAAAACCTTCTGCACCTCGTCGCCGAAGTGGTTGATCACCTTCACGCATATTTTTCCGCTCTTCGGGCGTGGGAATGGCTTTGAAACCGTCCCGGTGACGTCGGCCCAGGCGATGTCGTCGATCTCCGCCTTGAGCGCCCGGCGCAAGGACTCGTACGGGTCTTGCCCCACGAAATAGGCTTGCCGCACGAAGAATGATTCTTCATCGTAGTCGTCGTCAATGAACCATGCGGCCACGTCGTTCTTCAATCCCGCGCCGGTGGACGACTTCACCTCGCCCGTAGTGGGGTCGAAAATGTCCATGCCTTTGATCTCGACTTGGATCAGATCGTCCTTAAGCTTTTCGATGCGCAAATCCGGCTCGCCGAACACGACGAACAGATTGCCTGCTCCCGTCGCCTTGAGGCGCTCGCCCATGTGCAGATCCTGGTTCATGCGCGCGTTCAGCACGGTCAGCGCGCCGAAATGGAGCCGGCTGTCATCCACTTCGGGCGCGAACGCGAAGCCGCATACGATCAGCATATCGAACAAATCGGCGGCTTCCCGCGCCGCGCGCCGCACAAGATCGTAGCCCACCGTGTCGTATTCAGGCCCGATGCTGATGGCGGCGCGCTTCTCCTTGCCGTTCTCGATGTAACGGCCCTCGAATTGGATCATCCCGGACTTGGACGGGAAAGGCCTGAGCCAGACGAATTCCAGCCGTTCGCCCTTCTTGGTGTTCTGGACGCCCGAGGCTTTCAGGTTCTCATAGACGACCGTCGCGAAGTCGGTCAGCGTCGGCGTGTCGTCCTCCGAGAATTGATTGATGGCCTCAAGCACATAGGGATCGTCTTCGAGGGGTAGCACGCGGTGAGGGGACAGGCTTTCGACTGTGAACGGCCCAGCGACACGCACGACGCCCTTAGCTTTATAGGGCCGGTCGTAGAGAAATTCGACGTCTGCGGTCCGGGCGATCGACGCGTCCATTTCTTGTTGCCGCTTGTGACGCGCCTCCCACCATTGAGTATGAGCCGTCCGGGCCTCAGCCGGCCATTCAGCATCCGACGCCCTTGGGATTTGCCACTCCTCCCACGATTGGTGCAGCGTCTTGTTCAGCTTCTCTCGCAACGGCGCCAGGATCGCCTGCCAGCGGCCCCAAATGACGTCGATTTCCGCGTTGTTAGCGATGGAACCAGACGTATTCCACCTAGCGGACTGATAAACGAAACCCTGGCGAATATCGTTGTTGAGCGGACTTCCCGCTGGCAGTTTGCCGATTAGCTCTGATTCTTTCGCCGCACCGTCGGTGGAATCCTTGAGCAAGTAATAGTCGTATTTCGCGCCCATGAGGCGAGCACGGGCGAGCGTCAAAGCTACGCGACTCGTGTCAATGGTGATCCAGCGTCTACCCCATTGCTCCGCGACATAGGCAGTCGTTCCCGATCCGCAGGTGGGATCGAGCACAAGATCACCGGGATCGGTGGTCATGAGCAAGCAACGCTTAACCGGCTCGGCATTTGTTTGAACAACATAGATCGGATCAGAGGCACCCCCGAGATTATCCCACCAGTTAGATATGCGCTTTATCGGGGGTGACGGCGGATACCTTACGAAGCGCACATCTCGTTCCAGTGGATACAATCGACCAGCGCGGCCAAGCCGGTCCATTCCTGGGGTCGTTCCATCCTCCGATAATACGGTGTGCTTCCAACATGACGTGTCTCCGATTGGAAATGTCTGCCCCTGATATTTGAAATCGTGAGACTGGTTCTTCCTATATCCGCCACTTTTCAAGGGATTGAGGCCAAACAGCCTGACATTCGGATACTTACGCCGAAATTGTGAAAGTCCTTCTCTGTATTTTACGCCATCCCGCTCTTCGAGTTTCGCAATGCTGATCGTTTCGCCGGACTCAAACTCAACCATTCCGAAATCATCGAAAATGTCTTCGTTCTCGGTAATCGAAAACATCGGTCGAGCTTTGATATTGCCCTCTTGGTAGTTCTTGCCATACCAAAGAATGTAGTCGTTTACTGCATCTAATGTGCCGCTGATCTGGCTACCTTTCTTTTTTACGACAATCGAGACCACAAAATTCTTCTCGCCAAGCACCTCGTCGAGGATAGCCCTGGCGCGATGGACGTTTTCATCACCAATTTGCAAGAAGATGCTACCGCTATCGGCGAGCAGATCGCGCGCTAGGACAACGCGGTCACGCAGATAAGAGAGGTACGAATGAATATTGTCCTTCCACGTATCACGGAATGCACGGATGACTTCTGGCTCGCGTGAAACAGAGTCTTCGCTCCCATCTTTCACATCGCGCGAGCGGACGGACGGCTGCCAATTGGAATTGAATTTGATCCCATAGGGCGGGTCCAGATAGATCATCTGTACCTTGCCGCGCAGGTTCTCGCGCTCCGCCAACGACGTCATGACAAGCAGGCTGTCGCCCAGGATCATGCGGTTCGACCAGTTCTGATCGTGTGCGTAGAACTCGGTCTTGGCTTCGGGATCGGGGAGGCCGTTGAAATCGTGGAACAGGTCCACTTGGGGCGCGGTTTCGGCGCGGCGCTCCTTCGAGCGCCGGCGCAAATCCTCGATGATCGCGCGGGGGTGAATCTTCTCCTGGATATAGACCGGCGGCGCATCGACAGCCAACGGACCAGCGTCTTCCTGATCCTTGCCGCGCCACGCGAGCGCCGCGCCTTCGATCTCGACCTCTCCCGTTTTCGCCAATCGGTCGCGTTGATCCTTGGTCAGCTTGATCTGCACACGGCCCCAGACAAGCTGCGGATCGCGGTCCGGGTTGCGCGGATAACGCACCTTGGCAATCGCTTTCTCTTCATCGGGAACGAGCTTTTGCAGCTCCGCTGTCGGGATGTTCTTACGCTTGCTCGCATCGTGAACATAATTGTCGACCGAGGCGTCTTTCCCCTTCGGTTTGCTCTCGGGGTTGGTTCCCGCTGTTTGCTTGCCCCGCGCCATGATCGTCCTCACGCTGCCAGACGTTGGCGCAGATGCGCACGGATGGCGCTCGCCACGTCGTAAGGCGCCGACTGGAATTCTATGAAATCCCAGCGCCCGAATTTTTTCGCGTTGTTCACCGCAGGCAGCCATATCTTGCGCATGGTCTCGGCCTTCGCGGCATCCGCGTCATCGCGCAAGCCCTTGATTTCGACGACGAGGTTCAGGCGGTTCTCCGCGCCGTGCCCATCGTCGATTTTCACGATGTAGTCCGGCCGGTAGCGGTGGGGCTCGCCATGATGGAGGTAGGGCACCTCGAAATTAAGATTGTGGTTCTTAACATAGGCCACGACTTCGTCCATCTCCTCGATCTGCTGCGCGAAAGCCGCTTCCCAATCGCGGTCGTAGACGACGAAATTGAGATGGCAGCGGTCCTCGCGCGTCTCGAATAACGTCGTGCGCGCGGTATCGAAGCCGACGTGGCGCGTGCGTCCGGTCGGATTGTAGGCGTTCAGGATCGGGCGGATGGCTTCTTCGCCGGCCTTGGCGGGCGCGCAGGCCCGCGCGATCTTTTCCGCCGCGCGCTGGGCGAGCGACGGCCAACGAAGGATCTGCTTCGGGACACCGCCCTTGCAGATCAGGCACTCCGCCATCCAGCGTTCGGTGATCTGCAGGAGATCGGGGTAGCGCCAGAACTGGACGGAGCCGTCCTCGTCGCGAAAGAAGGTGCGGAGCGTGTGGCCCGCGACCTGATAGGCGACGGAACGGTCGCGGTATTTCTTTTCCGCGTCGAAGCCCAGGAAGGTGCCTTCGCCGATCAGCGGCTCGTTCAGCGTTTTTGTCGGCACGTCGTCCGGGGTGAGAGTCAGCCGCGAGTCGGTCGTGAACTCCGCCTTCAGCCGTTCGCGCGGATAGACGATGCGATACCCCTCGACGTTCGGGAAAATGATTTCGCGCTTCACTCTCTCGGGCAGCGCCTTCACCCGCGTGGTCTTGGCCGGCGGCTTGGGCGAGGTGTCCTAGCCTTCGGTCGCAAAGATGTAGGGCACGCCCAGCACGTCCGCATATTCGGCGCGCAACAAGCCGGTTTCGGGATCGACCTCGTACGAGACGCGGCGCAAGGCGCGGCCGACGACTTGCTCGGACAGCAACGCGGCGCGGAAGGCGCGGACCCCAAGGACATGCGTGACCGTGTTGGCATCCCAGCCTTCGGTCAACATCGACACGGAAACGACACAGCGAAGATCGCCTCCGAGCTTGCCGGGCTTCCCCACGGTGTTCATCGCCTCGCGGAGAAGCTCGGCGTCCGTAAGATTTTCTGCGGCCCCTTCGCCTTCGCGCTGGCGAAGCTCGCGCTTGAACTCTTCGATTTCGCGCGCGGCGGCCTTGCGGAAGTCGTCGCTCAGCTCGCCGCTTTCCAATTGTTCGCTGTCGATGAGGATTGTTCGCGGTCGACGGGACCATGATCCGCCTTCCGTCACGTTGGAGAAAAGCGGAAGTTTCCCTTGCACGACGCGCGTTACGGCCTTTTCGCCTTCACCTTCCGTGCGCTCGTATCCGGCGATCCAATCGAAGATCAGCTTGGATGTGGACGTGTTGTTGGCGACAACGATGAAGACCGGTTCACGATCGAGGCCGGCGGCCTTCCATCGCGCCATTTCGCCTTGGTAATGGCCGTAGAGCGCGCGTAACGCGCCCTCCAAAAGCGGATGAAGCAACTCCGGGTCCATCGCGCCCTGCTTGCGGACGCCTTTCCGCGGAAGCGCCTTCGCTTCGCGCAGGTGATCGTAAAGCTGACGGAATTTCGGCATGTCGCCGGAGATCGAGTCGTCCAACACCGGCAGGCGCGGGACCTTCACAATTCCGCTTTCGATGGCGTCGAGCAGCGAGAAATCCGAAACCACCCACTTGAACAGCGTGCCTTCGTCGTAACCCGAGCCGCGAAGGAAAAACGGCGTGGCGGAAAGGTCGTAAACCGCGGCGATACCCGTATCGCGACTGCCGCGCCCGAGCACGCGATTGAAGGTTTTCAGGCCGTTGATCCAAACCCGCGCGGCCTTCCGGTTGCGATCGGCTTCCTCCTTTTCTTCCGCGTCGAGCTTTTCTTCGTCCGCAACGCCGATGCGTTCCTGATAGCAGTGATGGGCTTCGTCGTTCATGACGATGAGATTTCGCCGGTTCATCAATTCCGGCGCGACGCGGGCGACCATCTCGCCTTCGGTCTCAAGGAACATTTTCTTGGAGTCGCGTTCGCGCCCGGCGAGAATCTGCTTGTTGAGCGTCGAGACATCCTCGACCGAGCGCAGTTGGAAGGCGTGGAAATTGGTAATGACGATCTTCGCCTTCTTGACCGCGTCCATGAGATCGGGCGGCACAAGGTCCAGCGCCTGATAGATGTTGTTCGTGTCTTGCGGCAGAAGCACGCGCAGCCGGTCCCGGATCGTGATGCCCGGCGTCACGACAAGGAAGGCATCGGAATAGGTCTTGGAGCCGGGGCGGCGCGCTTTGTTGATCGCGTGCCACGCGATCAGCATCCCCATGACCGTGGTCTTGCCCGAGCCCGTTGCCATTTTGCAGGCCATGCGGAATAGCTCCGGATTGGCTTCGGCATTGGCGACTTCGAGTTCCTTGCGGAAGCGCTTCGGTTCGACCTCGGTCAGATAGATCAGCGTCTCAACCGCTTCGCGCTGACAGAAGAACAGCTTCCGCTCGCGCTCGGGACTCTTCCAATGGAGCAGGAGCCGCTGCGTTTCGGGTGTGACGCCCCACTGGCCGGGCGCCAAATCGCGCCAACGCTCGACCTGTTGGCGGATTTCATTGATGAGATGATTTTCCGAAACCTTGCTCTTCTCGCCCTCGGCTTCCAACCCCAGTTCGGCTTGTGCCCGTACTCGGCGGCGCGGAAGCGGAACGGGCACGAGATAGGTGCTTTCGCGGCGGCCGGCCAGTTTCTCGCCCGTGGGCTGCCCTTGATCGTCGAGCGCATAATGATGCCCCGGCCTCTCGTAGGGCGAGCAAATGATCGGCGTGTCTTTGAAAGACATCGGACAGACGACTCGAGAGAAAGCCCCAATTGCCTATATGACTACCGCAAAATCGGCTCACCGAGGAATGCCGCTAATCGTCCCTTCCATCCCGCGCTCATACCGGACAATCGAGCAATTATTCACCCTCTTTATCCTCCTGCTCCATCTCCTGCATTCATGTGGTTTTTCGCCTGTCTCATTCCTTTCATTTGGGGAGCGCGATGGTTAACCGCGCCCCTCATTATAGGAAAATAGGACTATATTATTCCTATAAACGGCTGTAAACTGGTCTCCAAATGACCGCTCTTGGTCATGCAATTTGGCAGGAGCTTTAGAATGGATAGGGACAATCCTATTGCGCCGAAAGGGCGCTACAAGAACGGCGTCGTGGTGGCACTCGACATCTGCGACACCAAGCGCGCCGAGGACAGCGGCCTCGCCCCCCCGCCACCAAACAGCAGTAGCGACGACAGCAAACGCGAGGCTCTTCTGCGCACCGCGGCCATCGTCGCCGCCGGGGCTGCCAAGCTCAACGCCAACGATCTCACCGCGCTCGAGGCGGTCTGTGCCAGCCACGTGCTCGCGCTCGACGTCATCTTCAATGAATTCGCGCGCGATGCCGCGCGCGTGGACGACTACCTCTCTCGCCCCTCCATGAGCACGGCGCTGAGAGCGCAGTCGCAGTGCCGCATGATGCTCAAGACGCTGGTTTCGCTGGACGCACAGAGAAAAACAAAAAATTCCTACGATCGGAATATTGAAAGCGCGAATCCGCCAACATGACCAAGAGCTTGCAAAATCGGACTCGTTCGCGCGTTTGTGCGTTGAGGCGTCGTAGACCCAAGGGCTGGACACCCGAGCGTCGCGCGCGTCAGGCCGCTTCCATCCGAACGTGGCAGCCCTGGCGGTATGCCACCGGCCCGCGCACGGAAGCTGGCAAATCGCGCTGCGTGATGAATGCGCTGCGTCACGGGTTCAGAAGCCGCGAGCATATTGAAACCGCGCGCTTTGCGCGGCACACGCTGCGCGTGGCCGCGCGCAACCTCGCCATCATCCGCGCCCACCTGCGCCTACTGCGACAGCAAAAAGGAGGGACCTTGTCCTCCGACTTGTCCGCCGAAGCCCAGCGGGCGAAGGCGGAAGCCCAACTCGGATTAAGGCCGAATCCTCGGCGAAGGCGGCACCGCGAAGAAGAAATCTCGAAATTTCGACGAACAAACTGATGAACGTGGAAATTTCCCCGCATGATCAGTAACTTGCAGAAGGAGCAAAGGGCGGCGGTCGGCGTACCCCCGCAAAGGCAATTGATGACCGACGACAAGGACGAGGGGCACATCAAGGACAAGCTCATCCGCACCAAGCAGGAATGGGCGAAGGAAGGGCGGCTATTAACCGGCCGGCCTGACCTTGGCCATGTCAACCGCCTGCCGCCGGGCCAAAAGGAAGTGAACAATTGGCCGGTGCTCGATCTCGGTGTCCAGCCGAACATTCAGCCGAACGCTTGGCGCTTGACCGTCGATGGCTTGATCGAAAAGCCGATGGTCTGGACGCTCGCGGAGTTCATGGCGCTGCCGCAGGAGGAGTTTGTCTCCGACATCCACTGCGTCACGCAGTGGAGTCGCTACGACAATCATTGGCGCGGTGTCTCCGCGCGCCGGCTCATGGAGCTTGTGCGGCCGAAACCGGAAGCAAGGCACGTGCTCTTCCACTCGTATGACGGCTACACCACCAATGTGAAGCGCGAGGTGTTCGAGGACTCGAATGTGCTGTTGGCGAGCAGTTGGGACGGAAAGCCGCTCACGCGCGAGCATGGCGGACCGGTGCGTGTGGTGATCCCCGATTGGTACTTCTGGAAGAGCGCCAAGTGGGTGAGCCGGATCGAATTCGCTAAAGACGACAGCCCGGGTTTCTGGGAGGTCCGCGGCTATCACAACGAAGGCGATCCATGGAGGGAACAGCGATACAGTTGAGCGCATGTAACTTCGCGTCTAACTTTAAAACACACCTCCCCTTGGTGGGGAGGTCGATCCCGCCGAAGCTGCGAAGCAGCGAAGGCGGATCGGGTGGGGGGTGTTCAGTGCGTTGCAATGATCATATGCCATTGCCCACAAACGAACTGGGGAACTGTGATGTCCGAACCGATCTGGGATGAATTTCTGACCGAGCGCGACAAGGCCGTCTTCTCGGCCGCGGGCTATGGCGCGCGCGCCGGCTTCGGCAAGCGGCCCGCGCTGCTCGTCATCGACGTGAGCTACGCGTTTGCCGGCGACAAGCCGGGCGAGCCGATCCTCGAGTCGATCAAGCGCTGGCGGAATTCCTGCGGGGCCGAGTCCTGGATTTCGATCGGCCACATCAAGAAGCTGATCGACAAGGCGCACGACAAGCAGCTGCCCGTGATCTACACCACCGGCGTGCGGCGCCCCGACATGTGGGACTCGGGCGGCTGGACGCGCAAGAACACGCGCAGCATGGAAGCGCCCAAGACCGCGAGCAACCGCCACGGCTACGACATCGTCGACGAAATCGCGCCCTCGCCGAAGGACCTCGTCATCTACAAGCAGAAGCCATCGGGATTCTTCGGGACGCCGATGACCGGCTATCTCACGCAGCTCGGCTGCGACAGCGTCGTCGTCACCGGCACGACGACCTCAGGCTGCGTGCGCGCGACCGTGGTCGATGCGTTCAGCTACAATTATCGCGTCGCCATGGTGGAGGAGGGCTGCTTCGACCGCAGCCAGGCGAGCCACGCGATGACGCTTTGCGACCTCGGCGCGAAATACGCCGACATCGTCAAGACGGAGGAAGTGCTGAGCTATTTCGATACACTGCAAACCGGGCTCTTCGACCTGCCCAAAGGCGTGCCGGCCTGAGCGATGTTGCGGTTCGACACGGCCGTGGCAACAACGCTCGTGTTCGCCCTTGCGGCGTGTTCACCGGAGTCTGATGCCCGCCCGGATATCTTCATTACGAAAGAGGGTAACGTCCTTTGGAACGGTCAGCCGATAACCTGCGATGAATTGAACGCGCGATTTCGGGCAGGAAGCGAAGTAAGGCCGCAATACGCCTGCGATATTTTCGGACGCGTGGACAGCAACCAGCCTTAGAGAGACGAACAGATGAAAGAGTTCAAGGAACCTACCCTGGATGAACGGCGCCTGCAGGCTGCAAAGGCCAGGCAGGCTCAGCTCGAAGCCGCGCGCGCAAAGGCGCCCTCAAAGGACCCGAAATTCGCAGAACGCCAGACGGCGCGGCGGGAAGTGAGCGAAGCGCGCGATGTACGCGCGCGCGATCGCAAGGCGCAGCGCGAGACGGAAGCGAAACGCAAGGTGATCGCCGAAGCCGAACAAGAGGCAGCCCGAGTGAAGGCGCTCGAAGCTGCGCAGAAAGCCCGCGAGGCTGAGGCCGCAGCGGCCGTGGTGCGCAAGGCTGCCGCCGAGATAGAAGGCAAGAAAGATCGCGACGCCCGTTACGCGGCGAGAAAAGCACGAACCAAGAAGAAATGATCAAACAGTCAAAGGCTCGCGGCCTCTTTGGAGGCGGCCATCACGGCATCGAACATCGCCTCTGTCAGCACGCCCGTATTCGTGTTGTACCGCGAGCAGTGATAGCTCGCGAGGAGAGTCACCTTCGCGCTCTCGTACCGCGCACCATGTGCGAAGCGGTGATCCTTCTTCTTGATCGACAGCGCCGATGTGACGCTGTCATGCGAGATCTGGCCCAGCGCCAGGATCGCTTTGAGGTTTGGCATCGCGTCGATCTCAGCCGTAAGAAACTGTCGGCACGTCTTGATCTCGACGGGCAGCGGCTTGTTCTCCGGCGGCACGCAACGCACGGCATTGGAGATGCGCACACCGATCAGTTCGAACCCGTCATCGGCGCGCGCGCCATAGGTTCCGCGTGCGAGCCCATGCCGCGTCAGCGAGCCGTAAAGCAACTCGCCGGCATAGTCGCCCGTGAACGGACGCCCGGTGCGGTTGGCGCCTTTGAGCCCCGGAGCGAGACCGACGATCAAGAGCCTCGCGTCCAATGCACCAAAGCTCGGAACCGGCCGATTGAAGAAGTCCGGAAACGCTTTGCGGTTCGCGTGCCGGAACTCGAGCAGACGCGGGCACAGCGGACAGTCCGCCGGCGGCTGATGCCCCCCTTCAGGCACGTCAGGCGTTCTCGACGTGCTGACTTTGAGCGTACATCGTCTGCTGGCGAGAACCCTCGCGCATGATCATCGGCTTGAGCTCCTCGAGCTCGATGAAATTGTCGGCCTGACGACGAAGCTCGTCGGCCACCATCGGCGGCTGGGTGCGGATCGTCGAGCAGACCGAGACCCGCCGGCCCCTGCGCTGAACCGCTTCGACCAGCTTCCGGAAGTCGCCGTCGCCCGAGAAGATGACGATGTGGTCGACGCGCTCCGACATCTCCATCACGTCGATGGCAAGCTCGATGTCCATGTTCCCCTTCACGCGCCGGCGCCCTTGCGCATCGGTGTACTCCTTGAGCGGCTTGGTCACGACCGTGAAGCCGTTGTAGTCCAGCCAGTCGATCAGGGGGCGCAAGGGGGAAAATTCCTGTTCCTCGGCAAGCGCGGTGTAATAGAACGCGCGCACCAGCACGCCCTTCCGCGCAAACAGCTCCAAGAGCCGCTTATAGTCGATGTCGAATTGCAGTCCTTTCGCAGCGCCGTAGAGGTTGGCGCCGTCGACGAAGATCGCGATTCTCTCCTGTGGGTAGAACAACATCTATGGCCTCCCGATGAAATCCCATTTGTCAAATCACTCGGCTCGAATGGAGCCGTTCTATCCGGACAGGAACTGCGGGGAAAGAGACGGATGATCCTGATCGCACTGGGCGCCAATCTCCCTTCCGCCGCAGGAACCCCCAAGGACACGTTGAGGGCTGCTTTGGCTTCGCTCGGCGCGAGGGGAATAACGGTCGAATGGCAGTCCGGTTTCTACCTGAGCGAAGCGTGGCCCGATCCGACCGATCCACCCTTCGTCAACGCGGTCGCGAGCGTGCGCACGGCTCTGTCGCCCGCCGAACTGCTGCGCGTGCTGCAAGAGGTGGAGTCCGAGTTCGGACGCAAACCCGGTCCACGCAACGCCCCGCGCCCGCTCGACCTCGATATCGTCGACTATGAGGGCCGTATCGAGCACGGCGATCCTGAACTTCCCCATCCCCGTCTGGGCGACCGGGCGTTCGTGCTGGTTCCACTGCGCGAAATCGCGCCGGATTGGCGCCACCCGGTGACCGGACGCACGGTGGACGAGCTTATCTCGGAGATCGGGCCGGCGAAGCTGACCCCGCCGAGGGACTGACCATCGACGGTCATCTCTCGTGCTGGTAGTTTTTGACCAGACGTTGGGAGGATCGAAAATGCTCAAGAAGCTCGTTTTTGTGTCCGCCGCGGCCGCAATCGCCTTGGCCGGATCGGGGTTGTTCGCAGCTGAAGGCTACGTGCCGACGCGCACCATCCTGCAGCAGAGCGACGTCCCTGGCAGCAACTACACCGTGGTCATGGCGGTGACCGAGATCGCAGCCAACATGACGGCTGCGCGCCATACCCACCCCGGGTCAGAAGTGGCCTATGTGCTGGCCGGAGAGGCGGAGTTCAACATTGAGGGCCAGGTGAAAAAGGTGAAGGCGGGCGAGAGCTTCCGGCTGGAGCCTGGCGTCAAACACAGCGTGAAGAACGGGCCGGCGGTGACCAGGATCCTCGCCATCTACACCATCCCAAAAGGCGCCGCTCTCGCTACGCCCGCGCCGGAGTAAGGCTGGAACGCAGGTACCGCTTTAATTAAGGCTGCTGCTCTATTACTTAAGGGTGAGGGGCAGGGGCCCTTGCTGCGACGCAGCACGTCCAGTAAATTGGACGACTCCCTGGCTTAAAGAGGATTTGATGGCTCGCGTAACCGTTGAGGACTGTGTCGACAAGATTCCAAACCGCTTCGACCTCGTGCTCATGTCAGCACACCGCGCCCGCCAGCTTGCTGGCGGCACCGACCCGCTTGTCGACCGCGACCGCGACAAAAACCCGGTGGTTGCGCTCCGCGAGATCGCGGGCAAGGCGCTCAAGCCCGACGAGCTCAGGGAGGAGTTCATCAAGAGCCTCCAGCGGCACGCCGAGGTTGACGAGCCCGAAACCGCTCAGCCGGTCGAGGAAGTCGCGAGCGAAGATACTATGCTCCACCGGCAGCTCACCGAGGAGGAGTTGCTTCGCGCGCTTACCTCTGAAGCTCAGCGCCGTGCCGAGCCGCAGCCCGAGGATACGACCGACTACGAGGAGTAGCCTGGGGGGCTCTCCGCTCTCTCTGACCGTTGAAGGCGGGGGCACGTCGTGATCGCCCGGCAGAAGCCGCTAATGCGTCAAACTGCACTCGTGGAACGGGTGCGGGCCTATGACCCTGACGCGGACGAGGAGATTCTGAACAAGGCCTATGTCTTCGCCATGCAGGCGCATGGTCCGCAGAAGCGTGCCTCGGGGGATCCTTACTTCTCTCACCCGCTCGAAGTTGCGGGGATCCTCACCGACCTGAAGCTCGACACGCCGACCATCGCGACCGCGCTCCTCCACGACACCGTGGAGGATACCTCTGCCACGATCCCGGACATCGAGAATGAGTTTGGCCCGGAGATCGCCGGCCTTGTCGACGGCGTCACCAAGCTCTCACAGCTCGAGCTGTTTTCCGAGCGCACGAAGCAGGCGGAGAATTTCCGCAAATTGATGCTTGCGATGTCGAACGACATCCGCGTTCTCTTGGTCAAGCTTGCCGACCGCCTGCACAACATGCGGACGCTCGCGTACATCAAGAACGCGGATACGCGGCGCCGCATCGCCCAGGAAACGGTCGAGATCTACGCACCGCTCGCAGGCCGTATCGGCATGCAGAACATGCGCGAGGAACTCGAGGATCTGGCGTTCGCGGAATTGGACCCACAGGCGCGCGAGTCGATCGTGAAGAGGATGGAGCAGCTCGATGCCCAGTCGTCCCAGCGCATCAAGCGCATTGCCGACGAGATCAAGCGCAAGCTGGCCGAAGCCGGCATCGAGGCGTGGATCCAGGGCCGCGCGAAGCGTCCGTTCTCCATTTGGCGCAAGCTCAAGGACAAGAAGATCAATTTCGAGCAGCTCTCCGACGTGTTCGGATTCCGCGCCGTCGTCGGTTCTGAGGAAGATTGTTATCGCGCATTGGGCGTTCTGCACCGCACCTGGAAAATGATTCCGGAGCGGTTCAAGGATTTCATCTCGCTCCCGAAGTCGAACGGTTACCGCTCGATCCACACCACCGTGATGGGGCCGGAGAATCAGCGCGTTGAGGTGCAGCTCCGCACGCAAAGGATGCACGACATCGCCGAGCGTGGCGTCGCCGCGCATTGGCGCTACCGCGAGAGCGTGGACGAGAACGATCCGAGCGCGGCCAAAGCCTATGAATGGCTGCGCGACATGGTGGATTTGCTGGAGCGCGGCGAGAACCCGGAAGAGTTCTACGAGCACTCCAAGCTCGCTCTCTATCAGGACCAGGTGTTCTGCTTCACGCCCAAGGGCATGTTGATAGCGCTGCCGCGCGGTGCGACGCCCATCGATTTTGCCTATTTCGTCCACACCGATGTCGGCAACACCGCGGTCGGCGCCAAGGTGAACGGCGTTCATACGCCGCTGCATACGCCACTCAAGAACGGTGATCAGGTCGAGATCATCTGCTCGAAGGAGCAGAGCCCATCGCCGCTCTGGGAGCGGTTTGTCGTCACCGGTCGCGCGCGGGCGGAGATCCGCCGCTATCTGCGTCACGCGCAGCGCGACCAGCACGTCGCCCTCGGGCGCAAGATCCTCGAGAAGGCGTTTTCGGATGAATCGCACGACCTGACCGACAAAGCGGTCGAGGGCGTGCTGAAGAAGCTCCGCCTCGCCAAGGCCGATGACGTTTATGCCGATGTCGGGCGCGGTGCGCTCAGGGCCGACGAGGTGCTCGCGGCCGTCTACCCCCAGCTCAAGCGCGATCCGAATCGCAAGCGCCCGAGTTATATCGAGCCCAATTCCAAAGGCGTATCGATTGCCGGCCTGACCGAGGGCATCGGCTACCGCCTCGGCGGCTGCTGCCATCCCATTCCCGGCGACCGCATTATTGGCCTGATGGTCCCGGGCGAAGGCGTGGTGATCCACACGATCGATTGCGAAGTGCTGGATCGGCACCAGGACAGCATGGCCGATTGGATCGATGTGCGCTGGAAGGAACACGTCGGCGCGTTGTCGGTCGCGCGCATCGTCGTGCGTCTGAAAAACGAGACGGGAGCGCTGGCGACGCTTGCCAATATCATCGGCCAGAACGGCGCCAACATCTCCAACTTGAAGATCACCAACCGCAATCCCCTTTATTTCGAGTTCCAGGTCGACGTCGAAGTCGGCGACGCCGCGCACTTGGAAAATCTCATGCGCGCGCTGAAGGTGGATTCCGCCGTCGAAGCGGTGGAACGTTCACGCGGTCTCGACACGGACAATCAGGGAGCGGGCAGCGCCCCCCACGAAGCGCAGGGCATTCTCCCCTTCGAGCGCGCGAACCATTGACGCGATGAACCGGCTCAGGCTTGGCGTGAACATCGATCATGTGGCGACCCTGCGGAATGCGCGCGGGAGTCCCTATCCCGATCCGCTGCGTGCGGCGCAAGCCTCGATTGCCGCGGGTGCCGATATCGTCACCGCTCATTTGCGCGAAGACCGCAGGCACATCCGCGATGAGGATATCGCCGCGATCACCGGCGCGGGCTTGCCGCTCAATCTGGAGATGGGCGCGACGGAGGAGATGCTTGAGATCGCCTTGGGAGCGAAACCGCGCGCCTGCTGTCTTGTTCCGGAGCGGCGCGAAGAGGTGACCACGGAACACGGCCTCGATGCTGCTGGATTGCATAACCGTCTGGCGCCGTATGTGCGTCTCTTGGGTGCTGCGGTTCGCGTTTCGCTCTTCATCGATGCCGATGCGGCACAAATCGAGGCTGCACGTGCGCTGGGCGTTCCCGACATCGAGCTGCACACCGGCGCCTATGCCGAGGCGGTGCTCAAAGGCGATAAGGAAGAAATCGGCGACCGGCTCGAGGCTTTGCGGAAGGGAGCGCGGAAAGCTGCATCGTTGGGCCTCGATGTTCATGCCGGCCACGGCCTGACTTACGACAATGTGGGCGCCATCGCCGCGATCCCGGAGGTGGTGGAACTCCAGATCGGACATTTTCTGGTGGGGGAGGCCGTCTTCAGCGGTCTTGAAACCGCCATCCGGCTGATGAGGATGCGCATGGATGAGGCGAGGAGGGGCTCATGATCATCGGGCTGGGCAGCGATCTCATCGACATCAGGCGGATGGAGAAGACGCTGGAGCGGTTCGGCCAGAAGTTCATCAACCGCGTTTTCACCGACGTGGAACAGATGAAGTCGGAACGCCGCGCGGAGCGGGTGGCCTCCTATGCCAAGCGGTTCGCCGCCAAGGAGGCCTGTGCCAAGGCGCTCGGAACCGGGCTGAAGCACGGCGTGTTCTGGCGGGACATGGGCGTGGTTAACCTGCCTAGCGGTCAGCCCACCATGAAGCTGACGGGCGGTGCGGCCAAGCGGCTGGCCGACATCACGCCCAAGGGCACTGAAGCCCAGATCGCGTTGACCATTACGGACGAGTATCCGGTGGCTCAAGCGGTTGTCATTATCAGCGCCGTAACCAAACCGTCGCAGTGACTTAGGAACAAACAGGGTGCGGCTAAGGGCTCGGGGCCGAAGCCTTGACGCAGACGGCCCACTCCGCTTCCCTCAGGAATTGATATGAACAAACCAGACCATCCGGCCGAAGCTTCGAGACTGGCCCACGAAGCGGAACTGGCCGAACAAGCCCAGAACGTCGAGCCCTCAGCCGTCCCGCCCGCGCCTGAGCCGATGGGCCACGTTCATCGCAAGAAGGAATCCTGGCTCGAAGTCGTCAAGACGATCGTCTATGCGCTTCTGATCGCCGGCGTCATCCGCTCGTTTCTGTTTCAGCCGTTCAACATTCCCTCCGGGTCGATGGAGGGGACGCTTCTGATCGGCGATTACCTCTTCGTCTCGAAGTCGACCTACGGCTTCAGCCGCTATTCCTTCCCGTTCGGCGTGATCCCCTTCTCCGGGCGCTTTGCCGTGATGTCCGAGCCGCAGCGCGGCGACATTGTCGTCTTCAAGTTCCCGCCGGACAACTCGACCGACTACATCAAGCGCCTGATCGGTTTGC
>Ga0184629_10000560_pt1 | contig 16508 bp, 33 predicted proteins | sample PLM4_32_b1_FD_133158 | JGI IMG/M metagenome (GOLD analysis project Ga0184629, IMG submission 133158) | Groundwater sediment microbial communities from an aquifer in East River, Colorado, USA - PLM4_32_b1 | ecosystem: Environmental > Terrestrial > Soil > Riparian zone | place: USA: East River... | reverse complement strand
TTCCACTCTCAATCAAGAGAACTACCGGACGCCAAAAAATAAACCATTCTCTCGGGCGACCGTTTACAAGACTCTGGAGCGAGTATGATAATCCGCGTGACTCAGAAAATGATTGACGACGGCAGAAAGTGCGACACCAGATCGTGTGCTCTGGCAATCGCCATCCAGGCTGTCGTGAAACCGGAGTACACGGTGGAAGTTGGAATCTTGCTGGCCTGGATCGCGCCTTTCGGTAAGCGCTGCTGTTCGGACAGTATTGAAAACTTCCTGCTACCACAAGTTGCCAGAAATTTCCGTTTCGCCTTCGACAACGGCAGAGCGGTGTTCCCATTCAGCTTCGAGCTTCCCATCCCGGAATTTTATCTGCGAGACTCAAATCTCCAGACTGCCGCGACCAATGGTGGCCTATGAAAATACAAGTCACGCAGGAAGACATCGACCAAGGCATCCGGGGTATGTGCTACTCTTGCCCCGTAGCCCGTGCGATCAATCGGCATCTACGAGAAGGCTACTTTTCGGCCGTAGGCATCATCCTTATTGAAATCGAAGATGCCAAGCAAATACAGTTCCACGAGATAGACACGCCCGATATTGCCGCCGAGTTCATTCGCCGTTTTGACCATCTCAGCATACGCTGCACGGTCGAACCGATTGAGTTCGACCTGAACATCCCGGAGCACCTATGCTTATCAAAGTAACCCAAGAACACTTGGACGCCGCCCGGCAGCGTCAAGGTATGGTCTGTTGCAATTGCCCTGTCGCCAGAGCCATCCAAGAGCACACGGATTGCCATGTCCGAGTCGGCTTGACGGTTAGCCAACTTTTACGAGCGTGATAATCAGGTCGCCAGGGTCCAACTTCCCAAAGAAGCCGTCCGCATTCGGGACGCCTACGACTTCCGCACCCCGATCACCGGCGAGTTCGATCTTGACATCCCGAGCTTCTCGTACTAACCTTTTGGAGAACCAATGAAGAACCCCGACAAGCTGACCAAGGTACTGGTGGAAGTCACCGAGCGTCATATCAAGAATGGCACGGTGAACGATAGCACTGATTGCCCTTTTGTACGTGCGCTGATGAGTGTGTTGGCGACAAAAGCGCAAATCGTCGCCGACTACGACGAAATCTTGCTGGAGTTTCCCAACTCCGATACAAGTGTCGCTGAGTTCATCATCGACACGCCAGCCAAGGTCTCCAAGTTTATGAAGCGAATAGACGCCACTGACCCGGATACCAACGATGGCCCGTTGCCGCCGGCTCCCAAGCCATTTACGGTCACGCTCCGTATCCCGAACAAGTTCCTGCGTCCGAAGTTTCAATCGTAAGTTTCAGTCGTAACACCATAACCCTTTTGGAGAACCCTGTCATGCTCGTGAAGATTACCCAGAACCTCATCAAGACCAGCAAGCCATTGAATGCCGAAGAGTGCGGCTTGGCTCGTGGCATCAAAGCCCTGGTGAACAAGAACGTCAAAGTTGAAGTGGATGGTGAGTTCGCCTTCTTAGAGGTTGGCTCATTCGCGGACGAGGACTACGACAACGCATCTGTCCCGCTGAGTAAGGTTGCCAAGAAGTTCATCAGCAACTTCGACGGCAACGACGATCCTGATTCGGGCAAGATTCGCAAGCCCAAGCAGGTCCAGCCCTGTGAGATCAACGTCAACATCCCGAAGCGGTTCCTCAAGAAGTCCTTGCAATAACCATCAACGTCCGGCAAAAGAGCATATCGACATTCCCAGCGAGTTCATTCGATGAAGTACCTTACCCGAGATTTGAAGGAAGTCCGCGAGGGCTATCACGCCATCGTGTACGCCATCGAGAATCGCAGTGTGACGTTGTTGAAGGGACCAGTCGTAGATGGCTGTGTCCTAGGTCACGATGTCGCTGAGTGTTACCGGTCGAAGACTGCTGCCGTGCTGTTCGCCATTTCGTGCATCCACGGTGACATCAAGAGGCTCCTGGCCCGGCAAACCCACTTGCTCTCGGAGATCGGATGAAATACACCAAGAAGGACAAGAAGAAGCTCGTTGCCGACTGCGAGATCATTAAACGTCAACTGGGCATGGATACCATGCACGTTGATTACTGGTTCCGCAAGAAGGAAGGGTACAGTTTGGCTGACTGCCTGATGTACGTCTGGGGTTGGAAGACCCGGATTACGTTTTATGACAGGTTCTTTCAGGCGGACGAGGAACTCCAGAAGTTTACGATTATTCACGAGTTTGTCCATGCTGCAATGGTCCCTTTTGACTCGCAGGTGGAGACCGTGGCGGATGGTCTGCTGAAGAAACATCAGGCGAATGCCCGACACAATCTTCGCACCGCCCGAGAGATCGTTGTTGATCGCTTGGCCGGGGCGTTCAAAGCCTTAATCGAAAAATGAAAATCAAACAGTGCATAACGAAATGCTACACCGTCTGCATTAAGACGGCGGCCGACCGACAAGTTGACCTTCGGTTTGACTTCAAGCCCAGCATCAGTGATGTGTTCGCGGCCATGAAGATCATCGCCCACAAAGGCGAGTCCCAACGCATCGACATGGAAATTCTGACGCAGATGTTGGTGCTCATCAAGACCCCCGACTTCCGACGGATGGTGGAACTCGGGCAGGGGTGGCGGGACGAGTTATGTCTGGGTCGCCGATGTCCAGATCGGCTCCTGGTGGATCGGAGTGACTGAGCACTGGAATACTTGGATTCAAAACTGGCCGGCCGAGAAGCCGGTTCCGCCCGTCCCACCAATCGGAGAGGACATCCCATTATGATTCTTAACTTTCTGGCTCGTTTCTGGCTAGGCGTTCTCGTGCTAGGCGTTCTCGTGCTAGGCGTTGTTGTGGGTTTTATCCAAACAATGATCTGCCTATACGAGACCGATCCCGAATACTGCATCGGTGGTGTCGTGGGCGGGACGGCCGCAGTTCTGTTTTACACGTTCACTCATTGGTCCATCAGCAGGTTGTGCAAATGATGCTCACGATAACTTGCATCGTCGCCTTTATTGCCCTCGTCATCCTGTATGCCCTAGTGCGCCCGAAGAACGAAGTCTGGGAGTCCATGACTCGCTTCGAGCTTGGCCAGCGGGTTGTCCGCGTCTGGCGCGAAGAGTCGGAACCATGCTACGGCCCAGACCCGGAGATTCTGGAACGCATTGGCAACATGCCTCGTATCTCGGCGGTCGAGATATTGCGAGACGGTGACGGTGACGGGATTATTCGTTACCCAGACTGGAGATGACATGAAGATCGGTGCCATCGCAGTTATTCCCTACAGCTACGGGTTCCTGGGTCTCCAGTGCGCCAAGGGGAGGGGACTAATCCTGCCCGGCGGGACGTATGATCGGGAAAAGGACTCGTCATATCAAGACACGGCCGCCCGTGAGACGGTTGAAGAAGTCGGCGTCATCCCACATGGTCTCCAATACATCTGGCACGGCCCGGATGGCGGCGACTACACCACATTTGCTTTCCTGGCGAACTGGTACAGCGGGGAACCCAGGGCATCTAACGAAGGCGTACCCCAGGCGGTTCAGTGGGATGATCTGTTTAAGAGCGACTTCGGTGCGTACTACCTCATCCTCTACGAAATCATGGAGCGACGATGCTATCGCTAGGCTCAATTATTTGGGCTTACTCTTGACAAACCCAAAATCTGTGCTATGCTTTTGATATGGAAAATCTACAAGTTGGCGACGTAATCACGTCCCGTAAATTTGCTCGTCTGAACTGCACCCCGCTCACCAGCAACAAGCTGTTGACGGTTGGTGCGCCGGACGAGATTCAGCACTACGTCGATGGCAAGGTGGTCACTGCTGATCTGCGTGCCCACGATCTGAGCCGGGGCATGGCCAAGTTCGTAGTGGTCCGCGCCTGGTCTGGTGGTGGCGGGTATGGCCACGGTCCCGGTGACTATTACCCGGACGGCTGGGAAGTCCGTGCCAAGCGGCTGAACGACGATGGCACCTTCAACGAGGATGGTGAAGAAGTCGGGTTTTCTCAGTGCCGACATTTCACGCACTACCTGGAAGACTTCAAGGTAGTCGGCAAAATGAAGGCCACCTTCGTATAATCATAACTTCAAGACGGAGACTCCATGAGCATGTTCAAAGGCAAGCGTGGCACGCACAAGAACCTTCGTACCAAGCAGCGGAATGCGGCCCGCCGTAAGGCCAACATCGAGCGCGACAGGACGCGAGTGCGCCGCTCCGCGACCGATCAACTTGCGGCCCTCGATTTCCGTCTCGGCGAAGGCGTCGGTGCCGAACGGGAACGTCTCAAGCTCTACGACATCATCCAGGCGGAGCAAGCCCATGCCGCCGAACTAAACGCGAAGGCCGACGCCAAGAAGGCGGCCAAGAAGAAGAAGCGATGATCTGGGCCATCCTCGCATTACTGTTCGTTTTCATTTTCCTTACACCAAGACGCCGATGACCCATTACCAAGTTGAACACCGAGACAGCCAGGACGGCCGTTGGAAGGTCGTTCAATACTGGCAGATGGAGCAATCAAACTTCCGAAGGTTCCTTGAATTCCTCAGCTTTTACAATGACGTACAGACCGCCGAAGCGTTCTCATGCTACCGCATCCGTCGCACCGTCGTGACTAAAGCGGAATACGAATTCGACGGACACGATCTGGTGAAGCTGTGAATCTCCCCTTACTGGCCGCCTCTGCCCTATTGTTCTTTGGTGGCATCGAAGGTAAACGCCGGTCTGCCGATCTGCCTCCGAAGTACCGGCGTCGGCTGATCTGGGGCTTGACAGTGTTTCAGATCATCGGTGCTTTGATCTTCCTTATGGCTTGTGTGAGCGGATGATCGCTTGCGGGAACCCGAAGTGCTCGTGTTCGACTGGCATCCACGAGGGTCTAACCTTTGGCTCGGGTAAGTTGGATCAGTTCGGGTACTGGCAGTTCCCGTGCCGACCCTGTGCGGCGGCATCGGACGCTGGGATGCCAGCAACGGTGGCAGAGATGTTCAACGAGAAACTCGCGGAAGGAATGTCCCATGAAGATGCTGAAGAATTTCTTCGCCTCAATCACGAGTGGCTCTTTCTTGCAGCGTGGCCCTATGTATAAACCCATCCTGATCTCGTGCCACCAGCGTATTGAGGAACGCGAGGGTTACAACACCTTCGTCATCCTCCGTGCTGAAGGGTACAAGACCGCCCTGGTGCGATACCTGGGCGACAGAGAGGCGACGGAGATTCCCATTGAGCGTCTGAATCCGTGCCACTTCGAGAAGTACGTCACGAATAATCTTGATGAACTAGAAGCCAAGCGTAAGGTCGCTTCCAGGGATCAGGATGAGCTTGTCAGGGCAGCCGAACTGTGTGACTTCTATGATGAACACTGGGACAACGTGATCGCCGAGCTTCGAGCGTTCCAGGACCACAAGAGGCGTCAAGAGCAACTGGCTCAACGCATCTTTGACGCTGACAGCAAGAATATCGCGGAGTTCTACAAAAACTATGAGTCTTAAAGAGAAGTGGGTCTGTGTGGCTGGTATGTTGTTTGCCGTCTGCATCATCTTCCCGATGATCTACTCGCGGATGAAGCTGTCTAAGCCGTTCGCCGCCTCGTGGGAACACTGGGAAGCATGGCACAGCCAGATGCAACTCCGGCACCCGATCCGATACTTCTTCACCGAGTCGTGCCCCACCTTCTTCGGCCGCTTGAACCGGCGGTGTAGGGACGCCTACTACTGGGTCCGAAACTCAATCTGGGATCGCCACAATGTCATTGTATGCCGAAAGCTGCCTCCTACCTGGAGTGACCGTGACCACCGGATGCTCCATGCTTGCTTTCAACTGCTGACCGATTTTGTGGACTTGGAGAAGCCGTGGGAGTTCAGCGCGACCAAGGAAGAAATGCTGGAAGCCTACAAGGATTGCGATTGGGCCGGAGAGCGCATCGAAGATTGGCAAGAGCTTAGGGAGCTTTACCAGTGGTGGCAGAAGCGGGAAGAGACGGGCCAGAAATACGAGATCGACCAGTTGATGCTCACACGACTCATCAAGCACCGCAGACTACTCTGGACATGAAAGTGCCGTACTACCTCGAACGCCCGTAGAGAAGAGCAGCCGCCCGCCTGGGTGGCTCTATCTACCGCTGGGCACGTCTGCGACCGTGATCCAGGCAGCATTAGAAGCCATAAAAGAGCCTATCGTGACTTGACAATCCCCGATCCGTGGTGTATGCTTGAATCAACTCAACACAATTCGACACAATTCGACACAATTCACCATAACTCACTAATTCACAATGGCTAGAACATCAAAACCTACACGCGCTTTAGCCTCGTTCGGCGTCTATGGATTGCCCACCGAAGATGAGTTGGCAGTTTTGAAATTAGCGGACGCCTTTCGAGAAGAACTCTGCGATCAAATTTGGCAAGAGTACAGGAAAGAAATCGACATCCGAAACGCCATTCCCGGTGTGTTCGATGCTATGGTGCATCTTGAGCACTTAAAGTCGTTCATCTATGCCATTGAATCAGTGGTCAAGCAGCGGAACGCCAAAGAGCGAGACCGGAATGCAATCACGGTCGAGGAAAATCTGAAACTGAAAGCTGCACGCTCTGAATTGGAGTCGGCCGAGAAATTAAAGAAAGAAAAGTTAAAGGGCTGGTGGGACTTGAAGAAGAGTTTCTCAAAATGGCTCGGCGAAAGCGGCCAAGCACGGAAAAATGCCAAGACGTTAGAATCTCGCAAGGCAATTTTGGGCAATCTCGCTTGCCCGACCGAATTCAAACCGTTGTTTGACTTATACTTATTCTCTGACAGCGGCCGAAGGGGTTTGTCGGACAAGTATCAAGCCTTGGGGTTGCATTCCAGCATACGTGCCGAGATAGTCGTAGCATCAGAAATCAAAATCAAGAAGGACGCACCGGGGATTCGGTACTTCTATGACAGAAAACCATCGCCGCAACCTTGGACGAAAATCGTCTTACAAATCTCTGGTGGTTTGAAGGTTAGCGAAGCGTTGGATGGAACCGCAACATTAAAGTTGACGCCCATCTACACAAATCACAAAAAATCCGGGGACGAGACTATTTACGAGGTTCAGCAACAAATTGGCACTCGCCAACACCCACGGTTGTTGACTTACTCGGTGAAACTCCACCGGTCGTTGAAACAACATGCCACCATCCAACGGTGGTCTTTGGTGGTTCGACAAAATAAACGTCTAGTCATTCCAATTGTGACCGACATGGATTTTTCTAAACCTGCCGGACAAGGTGTGTTTGCGTATGATTTGGGCTGGCGGGTTACGAATGAGGGTGTTCAGATCGCGCAATTCTTTGGCACACACGTTAATGAGACCTTAATTTTGCCGAACTGGTTGGTTGCCGCGAGGATGTCATATAAAGAGTTCCAATCAAAATGGGACGCCGAAGCCAATACACGGTTGAAGGTCACGGGTTACACCGGTAAAGTGACTGGGGTCGCAGGGGTTTACGAATTCCTGAAGCGGCATGATGATCTGTCCATGCGGAACTGGATGGATGATTGCGAATATCATGCTCGTGCAGCACACACCTTGCAGAAACGTGCCGAACGAACCATCGTGAAAATTTACGAGCTAGTGTCGAGTCGGGTATGCCGGCTACACGATACGATAGTTCCCGACAGCATCGACATCGCCAAATTGATCCGTTCAAAAACCAGGGACTTGACTCGACCCGATGACATCGCCTCATCCACCAGAGAACGACGACAATGCCTTGCTCCGGGTAAGTTGCAGGCTCTTCTTCTTGGCTACGGATTGAAAACGCTATTGGTGGATTGCGCCGGTGAATCAAATGTGTGCTTGAATTGTGGCGCTAACAACCCAACGTCACGGGACAAAAAACGGAAATGCCGGAAGTGCAAGCATACTTGGGACCGTGACGAAGGTGCCGTCCTTGTGCGATTAGCGAGAGCCGACATGCTCGATCCCAACCTGGATACCTCTCGCAACACTGACCTATTCAGCACTTACGTCAAAAGTCTTGGGGTGAAGACAGGACCAAAGACTAACAAACCAAACCACCGCTCGCAATACACGTCGCAAACCACTGATAAATCTGTAGTTACGACTCCGGGGTAACAACACTCAAGCGTGCAGGCAAACACTGCAACAAGAAATCGCATGGGGCGTGGTACGTCAACCAACATGTAACAACACTCAAGCGTGCAGGCAAACACTGCAACCCTAAGACCAGTCACAAGAACGACTTACATCACGCCGTAACAACACTCAAGCGTGCAGGCAAACACTGCAACGTGTGCTTTGAGAACGTCTAGCTTGTCTCTCATGTCGTAACAACACTCAAGCGTGCAGGCAAACACTGCAACGGTTATCTGGCGACAGCCCACGCCACCCGAGATTGAGTAACAACACTCAAGCGTGCAGGCAAACACTGCAACATTCCTTACATGACAACATCGCCGCCGCCCCGCCGAGTAACAACACTCAAGCGTGCAGGCAAACACTGCAACGATCAAAACCCCAGACTTGCTGGCACGATATGCCGCGTAACAACACTCAAGCGTGCAGGCAAACACTGCAACGTTTCAAGGCTATTGAGATAGCCTTTGACGACGCCGGTAACAATACTCAAGCGTGCAGGCAAATACTGCAACGTGCGACCGTGGCTTACGGGTCGTTAGCGTGTAACAACATCCAAGCGTGCAGGCAAATACTGCAACTCGACTTCGCTTTTGAGCGAGTACGCGCCTCGCCGCGTAACAACACACACACACAAGCGTGCAGGCAAATACTGCAACCCAACACGAGTACACGAAGGACGGTGACTAATGCGTACAGGCAAACACTTCAAGCACCGGAGAATTACGTGAAAGCTGACTATTTCGCAATCGGCCTGTTGATTGTTTACGTCATCGCCACCCTGCTATACGCACGCGAGTACAATTGGCCCAAGGTCATGTACTTCGGCGGCTCGGCCATCATCACTCTCGGGATAATCTTGAGTCACTAATGGAAATCAGCAAACAAGAAGCCCTGGCCATCATTCGCCTCACGTCCCTATGCGAGAGTGAAGGTCAGGTTCGGGACGAAGACATCGAGTTCGCTTACATACTCGTGGGCCACTTCAAGTTGACTGATGACGAACGCTCTTGGCTGCCACCGCGAGACACCAAATGCATTTGAACTCCCTACATGCCGTCATCGAGGCGGATGTCCAATTCACGAGATTGGACATCCATCAGTTGATGGACCTGTCCAAGCATCATTATGACGGCAAGTGCAAAGCCGCCGGCCAACACGGTGGCTTCTTGTATGGCTTAGATAAGATGCTAGATTGCAATGCCTACGTCGATGTCGTCGATGTCGTCGTGACGTGGCCCCAGCTTGACCTTTTATGCAAGATAGCTGAAGGTGAGAATGGCTATGAGATGGTCGGCGGAATGCCGGTCCCTGGAGAACTCGGAATAAAAATACTCAGCATCATGCAAAAGATGCTAAATCATTCCGTCCTAGTAAATAAATGATCGCCCACTTCGACACCGAGTTCGACGATAAGTACCAGCCGCTCGCTCTGGCGTCCATTGGCGTTATCCGTCAGGACGGCGAGACCTTCTACCGTGTATCGGAAGAGTTTCAGCCCGACCCACGTAACTGGTGGTTCATGCGGAATGTCTGGAAGAAGATGAAGCATGAACCCAAGACGCCGACTGCCATAATCGCCCGAGAGTTGCAAATCTTCCTTGACGGCGTGCAAATCATGGCAGTGCGTGGCGGTGGGCACCACTGCGACGAGAAGCTGCTACGAATGCTAGGCTGTCAGCATCCAATCCTGGACATAGAAATTCTGTGGCGCGAAGCCGGCAAGCCAGCACTACCAAAGTTCGCCAAGGCTCATAACGCTTTGGAAGACGCCAAGTTGTACCGCGAGATTCACAACTTCATCTCCACCGTATCGTCCAGCTTGGAGATCGGCCGTACCGTAGAATTGACAAGTAAGCACCGGAAGAAAATCCGCCGGGGCAGCTTATACGATTTCACCAAAAACGTGGCTTGGGCCACACAGGCGGGTATATGGGCAAGAAAAAACAAGGCAAGCCAGTGGCAACAGATGGTTTCACAGAGCACGACGGCCGATTGTTTTACAACGGCCGAGTGTGCTACTTCTGGGGTGACGAACAGCTAGTTTTCGTCAAGTCCCTGAAAGAAGCCAAGGGGAATCGCGTGTACTATAACGCTGCCGATTCCCAGGTGTTTATGAAGCTGGAGTGCCTAGAGCTATGATTGAGTTCGTGCAGCCTGGGCAAGTGGTTCCTAACCTCGATCTGATGACCGGCCAGGACTACGACGACTGGATTGGCCGACAAGTCCGTAAGAGGGGTAAGCCTGGGTGCGCCTGGAAGAAATTCCGGTCCAAGTCGTCTGTTAATACGGTGAAGGGGATCATCTTGCACCCGATCCTGGTTGGCAAGCCCGCCTTCACCTTCGAGGAAGACGATTCCTACGTTGACTGCCACTCGTGCCTATTGGTGGATGAATGACAGAATGGTGTAAGCTAGATGACGGGCGATTTATGCTAACCTTCATACACTTGGGTCATCGTGTCATGCTGGTATTCGGAGGTAAGAAATGACGATCTTTCTAATGGTGGTACACACAAGCGGCCACGGTTTTGCGGTTGACAACCGATGGAACGTCGTCTTCAAGCGGGTGGACAACGCTGCCGGCTGGGTCCGGGACGCCAAGATCAATGGGCTGGTCAAGTCCGTATCAGAGGGCTGGCTGCCTACGCACGCCACACCGCTGCCTGACTGGATCAAGGGCTTACCGGTTGAAGAGTTCGACTCTTACTACTTCCATGAAGGGACCGTGGTGTATGACCATCCTTGAACGCCTTCAGAAGCTCAACCAGGAGCGTGCCCTGCTGCTCGACACCCTGAGGCTTTGGGATGAAGCCGCCTTGCAGGGTCTATCATACGATGAAGTGGTGAGCTTCTCTTTCCGGGATGTGTATTTGACTCCCAGTGAGTGTATGGTGCAGTATCAAAGTCGCCGTAAGATTTGGCCAGAGACACACCACAACGCCGTGAGACTGAAAGATGGGTCTTGGCGGGAACTCAAACCACCGCTGCGTCGGCCTACCAGTCAACCACATAATTGCTCAGTGGGTTCTTAGTTAAACTCGCCACGAATGGCAAGACGTGCTTTTTCATGCAAGTCGGGCAAATGTGGTAGTGCGTCGTCCTGTGTGACCCGCAATCACTGTAGCCGTAGCCCGCCTTAATATACACACCGGTGGCGTCCATATCGTTGTAGCTGTTGCCCCAGTTGACGCCCTCGCTGTCTTCTTGGGCACCCTTGTGGTCTTTCCCGCATATGTCACAGGAGACCGAGATGGTTTCCTCATATTGCTTGGCTGGCTGCGTGACCATTTGCTTGTGGATCGTCATCGCTTCCTTAGTTCCTTTCGGCGCTCTTTTGTTAAGAACTCCCGCTCGATCAATTCAGGGTCGTACTGAGTCCAGGTTTCACGGATGCTAGGGTACGTGACTAGACGGACATCTAGGCTATCCTGCCAGAAGGAATAGTATCCACCGTTCGCCCAGTCTCGAACCGGGAGGATCGAGGGTGATTTGACTAGCCTCCAAGCGATGATCTGGTAACGCTCGGCTTCCCAGTCCCAGTCGTAGAAGATGACCTGATCGAAGACGAGTTTGCCGTTTTCGTCGTAGAAGTGGTTGACTTCCGCGAGATCGCAACTGTCCCGCAGAATATCGTCGTGCGGGATGATTGCCAACAGCAGACTAAAGATCATCGTCATCGTCAAGGAAGTCGTCATCGTCGAAGTCGTCGTACTCTTCCTCATCATCATCGTCGAGATCGTCGTCTTCGACGAGATCGGCGTCATCCATGAGCGTTTCGGCCTCATACATCGTGTCGCAATCCATATCACGGAATGCGTCAACGACTTCTCGGGCGACCTTTTCCCGTTTGTCAGCCGGAATGAAACCCCTCACGAGGCACCAAACTTCTTCCGCCAATGACGAACCACTTGCCCAGCCCATGATTATCTCCGATCTGCGAAAATGCCACAAGCATACCACAGCTTGTTGACGGCGTTTTGGTACATAGCAAAGCCCCAGATGTCACAGGGACCGTTCACCCAGACCCAGTGGGCCGGCGATTGACGCCATGATTCAAAAATGTTCTCGGCGGCCTTCAATTGATCGTAACCAGAGTAGGCGCAGACTTCTCGGAAGCCCGAGAATAATGGTAGCTCGCTGAATAGCGTTTTCGACCGAGTGCCCCACCGCTGGTGCCCCATCTGGCCATATTCGGCCTGAAATGTAGCGTGTCCGGCTGCCGCTACCTGCAAAATTGGGTCCATTTTGCCTGTTTTCAGGCTTAAAACACCCTGATTCTTCCCCGTTTTCACCAGGATTGAATGCGGTTCAGCCAACTCGGGTTCCAGTTCTGGCTGGACGGGGGTCTTCGGTTTTTCCGGCTTGTCGGGTGTCAAGTCGTAGTCGGTCATGGTTGCCAGTCGTTGTATGGCAGAAATCCATCATCAAAGCCGTCGCCGAGCGCTACTTCATCATCCAAGTCCCAATCGTCTGGGATCGCTTCAATGTCGTGGATTTCCTCCAGACAGAAGCATTCTTCGTCGCAGATACACCCGATGTCGAAAATCATCGCATGGCGGGTTTTCGGATCGAGATTTTCGCTCTGTGCCAGCCGGATAATTGCCTCTTTGATTCGTTCCGGGTTCATTCGAGCGCCTCCGGTGGGTAGTTGCAGTGTTTGCCTGCACGTTTATGCGTATAGAAACTGGCCGAAGGGGTCAATGATTGTGTTGGCGAACGTCACGATGTTGAATAGCCCCAGGTCATCCCTGACCACCACGGCTTCCAGCATTGGGTTCGCCCGGATGAGTTCGAGAGCCGCGAGTACCACGGGGCGCTCGAAGAGTGTCTTGTGGACGCCCGGTTCGGCCAGGGAGAACTTGTCCCGTGGCCCGGCGTTGATGGACTTGAAGAAAACGCGGTATTGGGCGGTGGCTCCACCTTCAAGCTGATTTTGGCTCATGTTTTGGTCTCCAAGGCATTATACCCGCCAAAACCGCGTCCGCCCAGGTCGAAAACCGCGTCCAATTGTGCTAATTTTGACAATTTTGACGATTTTTCCGACCAGGATTATCAACAGAGGGCCATATTGCCTAAATTAGGAGGTAGGAACTGAGTGCGCAACCATGTCAAGAGAAATTGTCCGCGTCAAAGACGCTGCCGACCCCAACCGCTGTCAGGGTGCTTCCTTGGACGGACAGTGCTGGAATGAATCCGCTCCGGGTGATACCTATTGCCCTCATCACGGTGGCCAGGACAAAGAGACACCCGCTGAGAAGCGAATCTACCAACTGACCAAAGCTCGCTTCCGAAATCGGATGACGGAGATGATGGATCACGAGGAAGTAAAATCTCTTCGTGAAGAGATTGCTTTGACCCGAATCATGGTCGAAGAAATCTATAATAGCGTCGGAGACACGCCGGCCGATATGATGAAGGCTTGCGGCACGCTGAATGGATTGATGCTGACCCTTGAACGGCTCATCAAAACGGCCCATTCTACTGAACAAAGCCTGGGCATGTTGCTCGGGAAACCCACGCTGATCCTTGTGGCTCAGCAAATTGTCGGTCTATTGTCATTGGAGCTTCGGGAATACCCTGACTTCGAGCAGACGATTGATCGTGTGACAACTCAAATGCTCGATACAATCGAGCACGTTACCAACGTACCGGAGAAAATCTGATGGAATTCCTGTCGAAGCTGTTGAAGTCGAAGACTGTGATCGTGAACACACTGACCGTGGCTGTCGGCGTGCTTGGCTACCTCGCTGGCCATGACGTGATCGCCGCGCACCCCGAATGGGCTGCCGCTCTTGTGTCGGCCATCGGTGTTGTGAACGTGATCCTGCGACTCGTCACGGTTGTTCCGATCTCGGCGAAGTAAATCCGCCCGCACGCCGATCCTGCCAGTGTGGCAGATCGGTCATGCAGCAGTTTTGTAAACTGCCTTTAAGTGGGTTCAATTCCCACCGCTGGCTCTTTTCACAACCATCTCTTCCGTTAGGACTTGAAACTCCGAAGCGGTTATTCCGCCGCATGGCCATGCGGCGGCACACCACGCGCGACGGCGCTGTGGTTCCCCAAGGGCGGCCCGGACGATGCGACTCCGGGCCGCCCTTTCTTTTCGTACAATCTATGCAAAAACAACCTCGTCTCTGTGAATGCGGTAAGCCTGTTCGGTATCCTACCGACTTCCGCTGCGAGGATTGTGATGCTGACGCCAGACAACGATGGCCGGGTAGAAGTCAAAGAATAGAGACGACTTCTTGGCCCGAGACCAAGAAGAAAGAATGCAAATGACACTCCAGAAATACGTTCCACATGCCATCGCCGGTGCGGTTCTTACCCTCTCCGTGATGTTCGGTATTCTCTCCGGTTCGGTGTCTCGTGATGATCCTCACGAACCGACGCCCAACCCTCAGCCCGTGCCCAACGTGGTTGTCTCAAACGAGGCCAAAATCGTTCTGAAGGCTCCCATAAAAGCCAGAGTCGGCGAACTCGTCGTGCTCGACGTGACGGAGAGCAACGCTGATTCCTTCAAATGGGAACTCAGAACAAAGACGAAGAATTTCCTGGTCATAGACGGCGGTCGCCGAGCCATCTTCACTGCTGAAGCTGGCGGCGAGTATGTGTTCGTCGTGGCCTGTGCCAAGGGCGGTTCCGTGGACGTGGTGATCCATGCAATCGTGGTTACGGGCGACCCGGCTGATCCGGCGGCCGACATCGGAGCCAAGGTCAAAGAGTGGTGTGATAAAGTCGTATCCGACACCAAGCGTGATGACGCTATGAAGCTGGCGCAGAGTTTTTCGTCTGTATCGGCGGTCATCTCCGATGATATGACACCGGATGCAATCGTGGAAGCCACAAAGAAATCGAATCGTGTTGCTCTGGGCAAGAACCTGGACGCATGGATTCCGTTCTTTGACGGTCTGGGTGACGAATTACGTGCTCTCGGTTCCGCCGGGAAACTGCCAGACTCGGAAGCTCACCGAGCCGTATGGGAAAAGATCGGCGAAGCGTTGAAATACTACGCTGAGGCGATGTAAAGGAAGCTCTGCCATGTTGAATCGCCGTCAACTGTTGATCGTAGGCGCTGGTGTTCTGACATCCAGCGCGGCACTCCAAGAAGCCGTTCTAGCGGCCGATGAGAGTACCCCGATCTATGGCGGCTGGATCAAAGTCCCTGGTGCCGGTCGATACGCCCAGCGGTTTGGGTCAGTGGCGGTTCCCCTTCGCGGTACGAGTGACGGAAGGGCATCTCTGCTGTGGCCTTACTACGAGAAGGCCATCGGTGGCCCTGTGAAGCCCTTCGCACAGTCGATTGGCGACTGCTGCGGTGAGGCAGGTGTGATGGGTGCCCAGTTTGTGTCTGGCATCCAGATCGCACACAAGCGACGGCCCGAAGAATACATGGGACCGTTTTCGGTCGAGTACACTTACGCCGCCAGCCGTGTTGAGGTTGGCAAAGGTCGAATCCGCCGTGGCGACGGATCGAACGGTGAGTGGACCAGCGAATCAATGAAGCGGTACGGCTTGCTGAGGCGGGCCAAGTACGGCAAGTACGATCTCACGAAATACAACGGCGAACTAGGCCGTGCGTGGGGTCGGTCGGGCGTAGGCGTCCCGGATGAACTCGAACCAATTGGTAAAGAGCATCCGATTAAGACGGCCGCCCTGGTCACGACCTGGGAACAGGCCGCTGACAGTATCTCGAACGGCTATCCCGTCCTGATCTGCTCCAGCGTCGGCTATAGCGGTCGTTTTGACCGTGACGGATTCCAACGTCACAACCAAGTTTGGTATCACGCAATGCTCTTGATCGGTGTGGACCGACGCAAGGGTAAGCGGCAAGGCGGCTGCATTTTGAATTCCTGGGGACCGAGTTGGTCCGAGAATTCTGTGCCGCACGAGCTTGGCACACCGTCCGGGGCATTCTGGGTGGATTCGTGGGCCATTCACAAAGCTCTCCAAGAACAAGACAGCTATGCGTTGTCTGAGTTCGTCGGATTCCGAAAACAGAGTCTCGACTACAACTTGTATTAAGGAAACTTTATGAAGGCGTGGGTGTTTTATGTTGCGTGTCTGGTTGCAATTCAAGCGGTGGCTTCGCAGCCTGCTGCTTTCGCTGTCGAAGGGCCAGCCTATAAGCTGGTCGAAGGCGGTGAACGAACTGGTGGCAATCATCAATCGGGCACTCGATACGACCGAATCATCTTCCTCAACCAAACCCCCGGAGACTGGACCGCAGTCCCCCAGCGAGTTGCCCAATCGGCGACGGCGGTGGCTGCCCCGGATGTTCAATCGGGATGGGTGAAATGTCCTTGTGACGGCGAGTGCAACTGCCCCGTCGAGCAAATCTGCAAGGATCACAACTGCAAGAAGAACTACGTCGTGCTGTTCACAGCACGATGGTGCGCGGCCTGC
>Ga0184629_10000559_pt1 | contig 16516 bp, 16 predicted proteins | sample PLM4_32_b1_FD_133158 | JGI IMG/M metagenome (GOLD analysis project Ga0184629, IMG submission 133158) | Groundwater sediment microbial communities from an aquifer in East River, Colorado, USA - PLM4_32_b1 | ecosystem: Environmental > Terrestrial > Soil > Riparian zone | place: USA: East River... | reverse complement strand
TTCAGGCTCGGTGTCGTGGGAGGACGCGGTTGCGCGCGGCCTCCCGAACGGCTACGAGCGGGAAGGAGGAGAACGGCCGGAGAGGTCGCGGCCCGCCGGCCGGGACGAAAGGTCGGAATCGACCGAGAACTGCGCGGGGACCGAGGCGGCGCTGCAGAGAATAACGGCCGCGAGCGGCCGGACGATCGCCGCGCCGCAGGTCAGACAGGCCAGACACCCGTGCGAGACGGGCGGGATGGCGGCCTTCGCGGCGATTCCGGCTCCGGCCGGGGCGATGCCCGAGTCGGCGGGCTCGGGGTGGAGCCCGAAGCCGGCCGCGATGGACGCGAGCACGGCGACGCCGAGCGCCAGGCGCACCACGCTCGCGCATCTCACCCACCGGAACATCGTGTTTTTCAAGGCGTTCCGGGCCGATTCTATTCCTGCAGGCGGCCCGAGCGCAACCTTCCACTGCGTAGAATGCCCGCGTGACCGCCGAATCTCGTTCGCCCGCCGCGGCTGGCTTTCTCCGTTCCGAGGGCCACGGGGCCCTTCACCGGCGGATGCACTGGCTGCTCGGTCTGACCTTCCTCCACGTCGTCGGCGAGGGCGGCCTCGCGCTCTACGAAGCGATCCGGACGGGCAGCCTCGCGCTTCTTGCGTTCGGCCTCGAGAGCGTGATCGAGGGTGGAGCCGCGTTCCTGGCCGTCCGCCACCTGCGGCATCTCGCCGACGAGGAGGAGGACCACGCGCGTCGCGACCAGGTGCTCGCGCGGTGGATCGGCGTGTCCTTCTTGCTGCTCGCGTGCTACACGCTCACGCGCGGAGCCGTCGAGATCGTCGGCGGAACCCATGTGAAGCCGAGCGTGCTCGGTCTCTTCTTGACGGTCTTCGCGACCTTCGGGATGCCGTTCGTCGGTTACTTCAAGTGGAAGACCAGCCGCCGCCTGGGGAGCAAGGGGCTCGCCGCCGAGGCGAAGGAGTCGATCGCCTGCTCGATCGACTCGGCGCTGACGATGCTCGCGATGATCGCGGGGTTGCTGGCGGCGCCGCACTGGGTCGACCCCGCACTGTCGCTCCTGATGGTCCCCTGGTTCCTGCGCGAGGGGCTGGCGCACGTGCGGGGAAGGGTGCATGCGCATGTGCATTGAGGACGGTTTTTGCTAGGATGAAGTCTCCCAGGACGCCGTGAATCCTTTTGTCGCCACACGGCATATATCTGTCTGAAGGAGCTTTTTCGATGTCGAACGACAACGTGACCCAGGTCTCCGACGCCAGCTTCGACGGGGACATTCTCAAGAGCGCCGTCCCGGTCCTGGTGGACTTCTGGGCGCCCTGGTGCGGGCCCTGCCGATCGGTGGCCCCGATCGTGGACGATCTGGCGAACCAGTACGCGGGCAAGATCAAGGTGGCCAAGATCAACGTGGACGAGTCCACCGAGGTCGCCACGCGTTACCAGATCACGTCCATCCCGACCTTCATCCTCTTCAAGAACGGCCAGGTGGCCGACCGGGCGCTCGGTGCACTGCCGAGGAGCGAGTTCGTCAAGCTCATCGACCGAAACCTCTAAGCGACCCCTTCCCACGCGATTCCAAGGGCCCCGCGAGGGGCCCTTTTCCTTTCCGGGAGTTCCCCTTGGCCGCCCCCACGGGTCCCAATGTAATGTGTCGCCTGTCCCGCCCGTTCACGAGGGGGAACACTGGAACAAGCCGCCCGATAGCGGAGGTTGGACGAAAGTGAGATGAAGAAGCTGATCTGGATCGCCGTGCTCCTCGCAGTCGGCGCGGGGGCGTTCGCCTTCTTCGGGGGCCGGAAGAAGGCGGAGCCGAAGTACCGCACCGCCATCGTGGACAAGGGAAACGTGACGCAGACGGTCGCGGCCACCGGCACCCTCTCGGCCGTCATCACCGTCAAGGTGGGCAGCGTGGTCTCCGGAATCGTCGCGGCGCTCCACGCCGACTTCAACAAACAGGTCAAGAAGGGCGAGGTTCTGGCCGAGCTCGACCCGACTCCCTTCCAGGCGAGGGTCGATCAGAGCCAGGCGACGCTGCAGAAGGCGCGCGTGGAGGTCCGCAACTCCGAGGTCGGTTTGCGCCGGCAGAAGGCTCTCGGAGAGCAGGGGCTGGCCCCGCAGGCCGACCTCGACCAGGCGCAGGCCAACTACGACTCGGCGGTGGCTTCGGTGGGGCAGGCCCAGGCGACGCTCGAGCAGGCACAGACCGATTTGAGGAACAGCAAGATCGCTGCACCGATCGACGGCGTCGTCGTGGATCGCCAGTACGACGTTGGCCAGAGCGTGGCCGCGTCGTTCCAGGCGCCCACGATCTTCACGATCGCGCAGGACCTGACGAAGATGCAGGTCTCGGCCGATGTGTCCGAGTCGGACATCGGGATGTGCAAGGTCGGGCAGCCCGTGCACTTCACGGTGGACGCCTACCCGGACCAGAGCTTTCGCGGGACCATTTCCCAGATGCGCTTGAACGCGACGGTCAACCAGAACGTGGTCACGTATCCGGTCATCATCGACGTGCCCAATCCCGATCTGGCCCTGCGCCCGAACATGACGGCAAACGTGACGATCGACGTGGCGATCGCCGCGGACGTGCTGCGCGTTCCCAACGGTGCGCTGCGCTGGCGCCCGGAGGAGCAGTCCGTAGGCGCTTCGCCGGAGGAGCGCGCCGCCCGGAGCACGGGCGACAAGGGTCCGATGGGAGCGATGAAGCAGTTCGACAGGGCCTCGGGCGGCAAGGCGCGGAAGGCCGGCCAGACCGTCTACACCATCGCGGCCGACGGTCTCGGCGAGCCGAAGCCCGTCGAGATCCGCAGCGGCGTTACCGACAACCGGTTCACGCAGGTGACATCCGGAGAACTGAAACCCGGGGACACGGTGATCGTCGGGCTCGTGACGGCAAAGGCCGACACCTCCGGCTCCCGGCCTCCGGGCACGGGCGCGGGGAGCCCCGGCGGCCCGGGCGGCCGGAGGTTCTGACTTGGATGTCATCCGAACCGAGGACCTCGTCAAGGTTTACCTGATGGGCGAGGTGGAGGTCCGCGCGCTCGACGGCGTCTCGCTCTCCATCGGGGCGGGCGACTTCGTGGCCGTGATGGGACCGTCGGGATCGGGCAAGAGCACGTTCATGAACATCGTCGGGTGCCTCGACCGGCCGACGTCGGGCAGGTACTTCCTCGACGGCGTGGACGTGTCGGGCCTCGGCCGGGACGCGCGCGCCGAGATCCGCAACGGGAAGGTCGGCTTCGTCTTCCAGTCGTTCAACCTCTTGGCGCGCACCTCGGCGCTCGAGAACGTGGAGTTGCCGCTCGTCTACTCTGCGGATGCGCAGAGCTCCAGGCAGCGTGAAGAGAAGGCGCGACGCTGCCTGCGCGTCGTGGGGCTGTCGGGTCGCGAAGATCACCAGCCGAGCCAGCTCTCCGGCGGACAGCAGCAAAGGGTGGCGATCGCCCGGGCCCTCATCAACGAGCCGAAGCTGATACTGGCCGACGAGCCGACCGGCAACCTCGACACGAAAACGTCCGAGGAGGTCATGGGCGTCTTCCAGAGCCTCAACGACGAGGGCAAGACGATCGTCGTCATTACGCACGAGACGGAGATCGCCGAGTACGCGAAACGGATCGTCGTCTTCCGGGACGGGAGGGTCGTCGAAGATCGCGCGGTGGCGCACCGGCGCGCCGCGCACCGTCCGGTGGCCTGAGGGGCGGGGATGCAGAAGTTTTTGACGATCCTGAAGGTCGGCATGAAGGCGATCGCGCGCAACAAGATGCGCTCGGCGCTGACGGCCCTCGGCATCATCATCGGGGTCGCCTGCGTGATCGCGATGATCGGCGTCGGCCAGGGATCGCAGGCGGCCATCCAGGCGCAGATCTCCGCTCTCGGCTCCAACTTCCTGATGATCTTTCCGGGGATCGCGACCCAATCGGGGGCGCGCATTTTCACGGGGCAATCCACGCTGACCGAGGAGGATGTCGCGGCCGTCAAGGCCGAGTGCTCCGCGGTCGCGTACGTGTCGCCCTCGTCGCGCACGGGGGCGCAGGTCGTCGCGGGGAACCTCAACTGGGGGACTCAGATCCAGGGCGTCGGCGTCGAATGGCCCCTGGTGCGGTCCTGGAACGTGGAGAAGGGGGTCTTCTTCGACGAGTCCGAGGTCCGCGCCGCCGCGAAGGTCTGCGTCCTCGGGACGACCGTGGCCAACGCCCTCTTGGAGGGCCAGGACCCGGTGGGACAGACGGTGCGGATCAAGAACTTCCCGTTCCGCGTGATCGGCGTCCTCGAGGAGAAGGGCGGCAGCGTGATGGGGCAGGACCAGGACGACATCGTCGTGGCCCCCTATACGACCGTGATGCGCCTGCTCAAGCACAGCACGAAGATCGACATGCTCATGGCATCGGCCGTGTCCCGCGGAGCCGTGGACGAGGCGCAGAAGGAGATCGAGGCGCTCCTGCGGCAAAGGCACCGGCTGCAGCCGGGCCAGGACTCGGACTTCATGATCCGGTCGCAGCAGGAGATCGCGGCGACGGCGGACGAGACCTCTCGGACGCTGTCGGTGCTGCTCGCCTCCGCCGCTTCGATCTCGCTGCTCGTGGGCGGAATAGGGATCATGACCATCATGCTGGTCTCGGTGACCGAGCGCACGCGCGAGATCGGCATCCGGATGGCGATCGGCGCGAAGGGCCGCGACATCCTCCTGCAGTTTCTGATCGAAGCACTGGCGCTCTCGATCGGCGGCGGCGCGATCGGGATCGCGCTCGGTGTCGGTGCTTCGCGGTTTCTCGCCTGGAAGGCGCACTGGCCGATCATGCTTTCGCCTGCGGCGATCGCCCTCGCCTTCGGATTTTCCGCGGCGATCGGGATTTTCTTCGGGTTCTACCCGGCCAGGAAGGCTTCGCAGCTCGATCCCATCGAGGCGCTGAGGTACGAGTGAGCAGGAGTCGGTAGGCAGGAGGCAGGGCCAGAACCAGCGCTTCCCGCATCCCGTCCCCTGCATCCTGCTTCCCGGCGTTAAAATCCCTCGGTGACCCCCGTTCCCTTCGCGCGCTTCTGGCTCCGCCTCGACCCGCGCAAGAGCATCGCGGCGCGGCTCCTCTTCGGGTTCTTCCTGGCCTTCCTTCTGCCCGGCAGCGCGTTCGTCTTCCTGATGCAGAGGCGGCTGACGGCGCTCGAGGCGGACTCGGCCGCGCAGGTCGCGGCGGTCCGTGTGAGCGAAGCAGAGATGCGGGTCGAGCAGGACATTAGTTTCCGCGCGGAATGGGTCGAGCGGCGCGCCCGGGTCGCGGAGGAGTCGGCCTGGTCGCTCTCGACCGCGGCCTCCCTGGCCCTGGCGGGCGACATCGCCCCTGTGCCGGGCCCGTCGCGCCTCGCGTCGGACCCGCACGGCCACTTCTGGACGGAGATCCCGGAGGAGGAATCGGTCGCCTTCGTGTCGGGCCGCGCCGGGAACCTGAAGGCGGCGCGGCAGGAGGTCGCGCGCACCCGCGTCCTCGCGCCGTTGATGGCGGAGCTGCGGGGGCGGCGCCCCGCCATCCGCAACGTCAGCATCTGGACCGCGGGGGGCGTCGTGCGCCACAGCCCCTGGCTCGACTTCCACCGCGCCAACCGCGAGTCCGGGGGCAAGCTCGAGCGGTTCGTATTCAACCGGACGGCCCGGTTCCCCGCCGCGAGGCCGGCGACGGGCGACGTCGCGGTCTGGACGGGCGTCTACTCGGGCCCATCGATCACGGCCGAACCACGAACGGCGTCGGTCTTCGTCCCCGTGCGCGACGCGACAGGCGCGCTCGTGGCCGGCATCGCCCTGGACCTCGATCCCAGGCGCTACGTGGCCGAGGCCTTCGAGACCTGGCAGCCGCCTGGCGACCTCTGGTTCGCGACGGACGCGGAGGGCCACGCCCTGTTGATGACGCCGCGCGCGGCGGCCGCGCTCGGCTGGAGCGGCGTCGGCGGCACCGTGATCGCGGATGCGCTCTCGCCCGAGCTCAAGAAGCTCGCGGCCCGGGCGCTGCGCGGGCAGAGGTCGGCGGAGCAATATGTCGTGGACGGCAAGGCGCTGCGGATCGCGTCCGCCCGGGTCGGCGCGACCGGGTGGGTGCTGTTCGAAGGGTTCTCGCGCGAGGCGGTGGACACGATCCGGGCGGAGGCGGTGCGCGCCTTTCCTCCCGCGTCCTACTCGAGCTTGCGGCACGAAGTGCTGCTGCTCTTCGCCCTGCTCTCGCTCGCCGTGCTCGGCGCGATCGGCCTCGTGTCTCGCCGCATCTCGGCCCCCGTCGGCGAGCTCGTCCACGCGGCCGAGGAGATCGGCCGGGGCCGGTCCTACGCCGTTGCGGGCCGGACTTCCGGGGACGAGGTCGGACGCCTCGCCTCCGCGATCGACACGATGGGAAAGCGGGTCGAGCGTCGCGTGGAGACTCTGCGCCGCCTCCACCAGTTCTCGCGGTCCGCCTACCGGATGACGGACTTCAAGGAGGTCCTCGGCCGCTCGACGCAGGCGATCGCCGCGTTCACGAACGCGGAGCGGGTCTGGTTCCACCTCTACGATCGCAACACGAACCGCCTCGAGGCCGCGCTGCCCGCCTGGAATCTCCCGGAGGAGGTCGCCGAGAGGCTGAAGGTGTCGGTGGACGTGCGGTCGATCGCGGGAATGGTGTTTCGGACCGGAGAGGTGTACTGCACCAACGATCTCGGACAGGATCCCTACAGCAACCGCGACCTGCAGAAGCTCGTCGGGGCCGAGAACGGCGTCTTCGCGCCGCTGAAGACCGAGGAGGAGACCCTCGGGGTCGCCGTCGCGATCAACCGGCCGGGAGGGTTCGGCCAGGAGGAGATCGATGCTGTCACCTCGTTCGCGGACCTCTCGTCGCTGCTCCTGCGCAACGCGCGGCTCTACACGACGCTCGTCCGAACCGTGGACGAGCTGCGCCACGCCGGCCGGCTCAAGGACCACTTTCTCCAGAACGTGAACCACGAGCTGCGCACTCCGCTCACGGCGATCGTCGGATGGACGGACCTCTTCGAGGAGGAGGACCTCGACGAGAAGACGCGGCGCCGCGGTTTGCGCCAGATCCGGCAGTCCGCGCGCGTGCTGCTCGCGCTCATCGACGACCTGCTCGACCTCGCTCGCCTCGAGGGCGGGGCGCTGAACCTCGACTTGAAGCCGATCTCGCTCTCCGAGGTGATCCAGCGCTCGGTCGAGACCGTCCGGCTGATGTCCGAATCCCGGGGCGTGGGATTGATCCTCGCGCCGCTGCCCGAGCCGATGCCTCCCGTGCGCGCCGACGCGCTGCGGTTGCAGCAGATCCTGTGGAACCTGCTCTCGAACGCGATCCAGTTCACGCCGCAGCACGGGCGCGTGGTCGTCCGCGTCGAGCGGGAGCCGGAGCGGTACCTCGTCAGCGTCGAGGACGACGGGATCGGGATCCCCGAGGGCGAGCTGCCGCACGTGTTCGAGCGGTTCCGCCAGGTGGATGGGTCCGCGACGCGGGCCCATGCGGGCATGGGAATCGGCCTCGCACTGGCGCGCTCGCTCGTCGAGCTCCACGGCGGAACGATCTGGGCCTCGAGCGTCGTCGAGCAGGGAAGCCGCTTCACCTTCGCGATCCCGATCCGGCCGGAGGCGCGCCGCGGCGAAGCGGCGGCCGGGCCGGCGAGCGCCGAAGAGGAGCCGGAGAGCTGACCTAGACCGACGCGGCCGGCAGGCCCGTGCCCTTCAGGAGGTCCTTGACGACCTTTGCCGTCTCTTCCTTGCCCGGCACGCAGAGGTTCGGGTCCTTCTCGGTCCCAGCGGCGATCGCGGCGGCATAGCCCTCGCAGTCGTAGCCGCACGCCGTGCAATCGGTCTGGGCCATCGCCGCGTACAGCTTCAGCGCAAGGTTGCCGTCTTTGGCCATCTCCATGCGTCTCGGCAGGGGGATGGTCTCGTCGTGGAAGGCCGGTGCTTCTTTCTTCGGCTTGGCGGCGGCGACGACATCGTCCTCGCCGCGGCCGGTGTCGATCCACTGCCCGTAGGACAGGCAGTTCGGGCACACGAAGGAGTAGTCCCACCCCTGTGGGAGGAACACGGCGGGTGTCCGATAGACGTTGAGGGGCTGGAAGTCTTGCGGGCAGGCCGGGGCTTCGCGCTCCTGGGCGTCGAGGACCATCGTCTTCAGGTGCGGGCGGGAGAACTCGATCTGCTTCGGCTTCTGCGCGAAGCGGAACATCTCGCCCTTCGGGCACACCATGACGACCTGCGGCTTGTAGACCCGGTCGACGAAGAAGGACCGCATGGGCACTTCGTGTGACGGGCAGACCGACGGGGCATCCTTCCAGAAGGCGGCGACGAGTTGGGATCGCTCCGGAAGCGAGAGCTTCATGGACGGCGATTATACGGGTCTCAAAGCCCGGCGAAAGGGTTCAGCCGCTTCTCTTCGTCGATCGTCGTCCCGGGGCCGTGGCCGCACACGACCGGGACGTCACCCGGCAGAACGAAGAGCTTCTCCCGGATCGAGGCGAGGATGGCGTCCGTGTCTCCGCCCCAGAGGTCCGTGCGGCCGATCGAGCGGCGAAAGAGCGTGTCTCCCGCGAAGAGAATGGGCCGGTCGCCTTCGAGCAGGAAACATGTCGAGCCGGGCGTGTGGCCGGGCGTGTGGACCGCGCGGAGGGTGAAGGAACCGAACCGGATCCTTTCCCCGTCGGCGAGCGGCGCGTCGGGGGGCAGGGGCGCCTCGGCGCGGAGACCGAAGAATGCGGCCTGCTCGGGGAGCGCGTCGTAGAGGGGGCGGTCGGCCGGATGGAGTCGGATGGGCGCCCGCGTGGCTTCCTTGAGCGCGCGGGAGCCAGTGATGTGGTCGAGGTGCGCGTGCGTGTGAAGTAGCGCGACGGGTTCGAGCTTCGCGGCCTCGAGCGCGCGCAGGATGCGCTCCGGCTCGTCTCCGGGATCGATGACGACGGCTTCGCGCGAGACCGGGTCCGCGAGGATCGTGCAGTTGCACTGGAGCGGTCCGACCGGGAACGTCTCGATGAGGGGCCCGGCGCTCACGGGTTGACCGCGACGACATTCTCGATGTCGTGGCGTTCCTTGCGGGCCCGGCAGGCCCAGATGCTCTCGGTCGAAGAGGCGGAGAGCTGGATCGCCCACTCCTGGTTGTCCGGCCGCCGGCGCTGCGACGCGAAGAGCTTTCGGCGGCTCCTCGGCGTGAAGATCTCCCAGCGCACGTAGCCGAAGTCGGCACCCTCGTCCCCGATGTGGAACGCTGGGACCCTCTCGCCGGGAATGATGGCCACTTCGGCGACCCTGGTCGGCGCAAAGCCGTTGGCCGCGAGTCGCTCTTCCAGTTCCGCCCGCACGGAGCGACCCCGGTACTGCAAGTCGTGCCGCCCTCGCGCCACGCCGCGGCCCAGCACCAGATCGTCGAGGGTGTCGGCGAGTTCCCGCTCCATGACGATCCGGATCTTAGCGCGACGGGCTTGCGCTTAGCGGTTAGACTCGCGCCGTTTGAACCTGCCGTCGCAGCTGATCCGCTTTTCGCTCGCCCTCTGGGTGGGCGGGACCCTGCTCGTCGTGATCGCCGCGCCGGTCGTCTTTGGCGAGGTCCCCTCGCGCGACCGCGCGGGGGCCGTCTTCGGCGAGATCCTGCGGCGGTTCGAAATCGTGAAGCAGGTCCTGTCGCTGGCCCTCGTGATCGGCGTCTTCGTCAACCTCGAGCGGGGCGGAGGTCTGGCCGGCAGATCCGTCGGGGCCGCGGTCGCGATCTTTCTCGCGATTGCGACCAACGTCTACCTCGCGATGGTGCTGCGCCCGAGGATGAAATACTTTCAGATGAAGGTCGGCTCCTTCGATGCGGCAGCGCCAGACGACCCCTGGAAGGCTCGCTTTGATCGTCTGCACCGGCGCTCGACCCGCGTTCTCGTCCTCGGCTGGATCGCGGCGGGCGTCGGGCTCGCGCTCTGGCCGTAGTTCCCCGACGCGTCCTCATTCTAGGAGCGCAATCGCGCGATCGCGTCAATCTCGACCGCGGCACCCTTGGGCAGCTCGGCCACGGCGACGGTCGAACGCGCGGGACGGTGCTCTCCGAAACGACGCGCGTAGACCGCGTCCATCTCCGCGAAGTCCGACATCCGGAGCAGGTAAACCGTCGTTTTGACCACGTCGTCCAACGAGAGACCCGCGGATTTCAAGACCGCCTCGAGGTTGTCGAACACGCGCTCGACGCCCGTCCCGAGGCCGCCGGCCACGGGCTCGCCCGTGGTGGGATCGAGGGGAATCTGGCCCGACAGGAACAGGAAACCGCCGTCCGAGACGGCCTGGGAATAGGGGCCGATGGCCCTGGGGGCCCCGTCGGTTGCGACCGTTTTCATCATTCCTCCGCCTTCCTCGGCTAGAATAAGGGGAATCACGGAAAACATATGTCCGTCGAGCGAATCCAGCTTCTTCACGAAGACTACATTCGCCTGACCGAAAGGTTCAAGGCGTTGTGGACGTTCCACCAGTTCTTGCGTGGCGTCCAGAAAGCGTTTTTCGCCTCCGAGCCGGGCTACACGCTCGATTTCGGAAAGCTCTATGAGGACGTGCGCGCCGCCGCCGGCGCGATTGACACGACGTCGCCGGAAAAAGTCGCGCCGCGGATCCGGGAGCTTGCCGAACGGCTCGATGGGTTCGGCCGTAAGCTGCGCGAGGCCGACCGGCTCATCTCGCCCTCCTATGTGCGCCGCTTCTTCGAAAAGGTGCAGCTCCGGGACGAGAAGATCGCCTTCCACCTCCTGCGCTTCTACTTTTCGCAGCCCGACGTGGACGAGGATGTCGTCGACAAGGTCGACTTCCTCGCCACCGTCGTCGCGGCCGGGCCCACTGCGGCGGACGCCGACGGGCCGCGCCCACGGCCGGACGTGCAGAAGTTCTTCGAATCGGCGACGGCCGCCTCGGTATGGCCGCGCCTCGACGTGACGAGCATGCCGTCGATCGTGCGCGCGTTCGACGACCTGGCCGCGGACATGACGCGCGCGCAGGAGTTCGAAGACCTCGTCACGGCGCGGCTCCTGAACAACGTGCGGACGCTGAAACACCGTGTCGCCAGCGGCCTCGCCAACCCGGAAGTCCTTGCGGCGGTCGCCAAATGCAATCTCCGCACGCGGTCCGTGTTCGACCGTCTCTACGAGCGCGAGGAGCGCCGGCTCGAGGAGGCGACGGACCGGATCGGCGACCTCGAGAAAGAGCTCACCCGGGGCGGGCTCGAGGCACCGAGCGCCGAAGAGTTTCGAAACTTCCGCGAGTCGCGCCAGCGTTTCGACCGGCAGTCCCGGGAAGGGAACGTCAAGGCGCTGCAGGTCGTCGAGCTCAAGGCAGCGATCGGGCAGGTGCTAGGGCGGTTCGAGCTGTCGGGCCTGGCGGCCGACGACATCGACGAGGTGCTCGAGCTCGTCGAGGAGGTCGAGTCGGAGGAGACCGACGAGGGCTTCTGGAGGCCGTACCTCGACCGGGTGCTCGGCGCGGTCGAGCTCTACGACGACGGCACCGGGCCGCTCCGGACCGAGATCTCCGGCCTCGAAAATCTCCGCCTGGAGCCGTGGGAGCTGAAGGCGGCGCGCCGCACCGTGGCGGCGGGAGGGGCGGCCCTGACCGACCGCGATCGCACCCTCCTGCGGGCGGTGGCGCTGCGGTTGAAGGCCGAGGAGGAGACGGAAGCCCTGCGCGCCTGCGCGGGGATGACTCTCTCGACCGACACGCTGCGAGCGGCCCGCTCCACGCTCGGTCGCGTGCCGATGCTCGATGCGGCGCTCTCCTCGGTCATCGACGAGTCCGAGGCCGTGTCGTCTTCGCAAGACATGCGCTGCTGGACGCGCACGCGATTACGCCTGCTGCGCGCGACGTCGGACCTGTGGTTGATGCAGGACTCGCCCAAGAGCGACCGGCGGGATTCGCGCGCCTAGATTCTCCGGCCCGACTTTCTCGTCTTCCGTCTCCCGTCTTCCGACCCCGTATACTCCGCTCGATGAGCGGGAGCGGAGAGAAGCCGGAGCCCGACGGCGCGCCGTCCGAGAGCGATCTCGTCCGGAACCGGCGGGAGAACCTGCGCCGCGTTGAGGAGCTGGGCTTCGCGAGCTCGCCGATGAGCTTCCCGGCCGGGGCCACGGTCTCGGAGATCCGCGGGCGGTTCCACGACAGTACCGGAGAGGGCCTCGAGGAGCAGAAGCCCTCCGCGACGACGGCGGGCCGGGTCCTGGCGCTGCGCACGGCCGGCAAGGCGGGATTCCTCGACCTCTCCGACGGCCGCTCGCGGCTCCAGGTGTACGTGCGCCGCGACGCGGTCGGAGACGCGGCGTTCGAGCTGTACCGTGCGCTCGACCTCGGCGACTGGATCGGTGTCGAGGGCGAGGTGTTCCGGACGCGGACGGGAGAGCTCTCGATCAAGGCGCGCACGCTGAGCTTTCTGGCCAAGTGTTTCCGGCCCCTGCCGGAGAAGTGGCATGGCCTGAAGGACGTCGAGCGGCGCTATCGGCAGCGATACCTCGACCTCGCGGTCAACCCCGAATCGCGCGAGGTCTTCGAGCGGCGCGCGGCGATCGTACGCTTCATCCGTTCGTTCCTCGACGGCCGGGGGTACCTCGAGGTCGAGACGCCCATGCTGCAGCCCCTCGCCGGCGGCGCGGTGGCCCGCCCCTTCCGGACCCACCACAACGCCCTCGACATGGACCTCTTCCTGCGGATTGCCCCGGAGCTCTACTTGAAGCGGCTGGTGGTCGGCGGCATCCCGAAGGTCTACGAGATCAACCGCAACTTTCGCAACGAGGGCATCTCGACGCACCACAATCCCGAGTTCACGATGCTCGAGTTCTACGAAGCGTACGCGCAAGGCAGCGACCTCATCCGGCTTTCCGAGGAGCTCCTCTCCGGCCTCGCTCGCGCGGTCGCGGGCGGCGTGAAGACACCGTGGGGCGAAGAGGCGATCGACTGGACGCCGCCCTTCCGACGCTTGACCATGCGCGAGGCCGTCGTGGCCCTTTCGCGGGAGGACCCGCGGGGCCCCATCGCGCGCGAGCAGCTCGGCACCGAGCAGGGCCTGCTTGCGGCGGCGGAGCGCCATGGCGTCGAGAACCCCGAGCGCTTCCGCGGGAAGAACGGCAAGTTGCTCGCCGAGGTGTTCGACGCGGTCGCGGAACCGAAGCTCGTGCAGCCGACCTTCATCGAGGAGTTCCCGACCGAGATCTCGCCGCTCTCGCGGCAGCGCCCGGAAGATCCCGAGTGGGTGGACCGTTTCGAGCTCTACGCGGGAGGGATGGAGATCGCGAACGGGTTCTCGGAGTTGAACGACCCGGCGGAGCAGGCCGTCCGCTTCCGGCGGCAGGCCGAGGAGCGCGAGAGGGGCGACCTCGAGGCCGCGCCCTACGACAAGGACTACGTCGAGGCGCTCGAGTACGGCATGCCACCGACGGCGGGCGAGGGAGTCGGGATCGACCGGCTCACGATGCTCCTGACGAACCGCCAGTCGATTCGCGACGTCATCCTGTTTCCGCTACTGAGACCGAGGAGCGGCCCGGGGTGATGCGCTTCGAAACCTTCGTGGCGCTGCGCTACCTCGTCACCTCGCGCCGCCGCGCGCACGTCGCCCTGATCGCCACGATCTCGGTCGTGGGCCTGGCCGTGGGGGTGGCCGCCCTCATCGTCTCGCTCGCGCTGCTCTCCGGGTTCCAGGACCGGATCCGGAAACAGATGATGGAACGCAGCGCCCACCTGCGCGTGTCTCCCGCGCGCGGCGCCCGTCTGCTGGATCCCTCGCGCGTGCGCGGCGCTCTCGCCGCACTGCCGGGGGTCATCGATCTCGCCCCTTCGATCGAGGGGCGCGCCTGGGCTTCCGATGGGGAGGGCGTGCAGGCGCCAGTGCCAGTCCACTATCGAAACGGCGCGCGGCAGGTCGCGGAGGCGAGCGCGCGTATCACGGGCCCCCTGGCGGCGCGCCTGCGCGTCCAGGAAGGGGAGGCCATCCGGCTGACCTCTACGCGCACGCGGCTGTCGCCCATCGGCCCGATCCCGGTGACGGCCGCGCTCACGGTGTCACAGGTGCGGCGCTCGAGCGCGCTCGACAAGCCCGGGGAGGTCGAGGTGTCGGAAGCGACGGCGCGCCTGCTCTCGGGCATCGGGGAGGGCGCCGGGGCGTTCGAGGCCCGCCTGGCCAACCCGCTCGAGGCCGCGGCGGCCGCGCGCGCGGTCGAGCGGACGCTCGGGCCGGACTACGCCGTCGCGACCTGGCGGGAGTTGAACGCCCCGCTCGCATTCGCGCTGCGGCTGGAAAAGACCGTCATCTTTCTGACCGTCGCGCTCGTCATTCTGGTTGCGGCGCTGAACATCGTGTCCAATATTGCCCTGACCGTCGTGGAAAAGAAGCGGGACCTCGGCGTCTTCATGTCGCTGGGCGCCTCGCCGGCGTCGCTGCAGAGGATCTACTTGACCCTCGGAGCCGTGATCGGACTCCTCGGAACCGCGGCCGGGGTCCTGCTCGGCGTGGGATTGTCTCTGGCGCTCGAACGCTTTCGCCTCGTTCCTCTTCCTGCCGACGTCTATATGCTCTCCCACGTTCCGTTCGCCGTGCACCCGGGCGAGGTCGCCGCGATCGCCGCCTTCGCGCTGTTCACCGCGCTCGCGGCGGCCGTCCTGCCCGCGCGCGCCGCCGGCCGCCTCGCGCCGGGGGAAGCGATCCGATTGTCGCGATGAGGAGTCAACGGTTCACAGTCGACAGCCCACAGTCACGGATCGGAGAGTTTCTGTCGACTGTCGAGTGTCGACTGTCGACTCTCTAAACGATGCTGGCGATCAAGGCGACGGGCCTCGCGAAGACCTATTCCGGCGAAGGCGCGCCGGTGACGGTTTTCTCGCGTCTCTCCTTCGAACTCGAGGAGGGCGTGTTTGCCGCCGTGATGGGGCCGTCCGGCGTGGGCAAGTCGACGCTGCTCCATCTCGTCGGAGGAATCGACCGGCCGCAGGCGGGGCGCGTGGAGGTGTTCGGGGCCGCCCTCGAGGACATGTCTGCCCGGGACCGCGCGCGATTTCGCAACGACAACATCGGGTTCGTATTTCAGTTTCACCACCTCCTGCCGGAATTCACGGCCGAGGAGAACGTGTCGTTTCCCCACCGGATCGCGGGGGTCCCAGAACGTGAGGCGCGCCGCAGGGCGGCGGAGCTGCTCGAGCGGATCGGCCTGGGAAGCCGCCGGGACCATGGCGCGCGCGCCCTCTCGGGAGGCGAGCAGCAGCGCGTGGCGATTGCGCGCGCGCTCGCGCGCGGTCCGCGTCTCCTGCTCGCCGACGAGCCGACCGGCAATCTCGACGCGACGGCCGCGCAGGGCGTTTTCGACCTGCTCCGGGATCTGCACCGCGAGCGCTCGATGACGACCGTCATCGTGACCCACAACCCCGATCTGGCGGCGCGCTGTGATAGACTTTTCGTGATGTCGCGGGAAGGGATTTCTCCGTCCGTGGGTTTGCCAGAGCGAGGATGAATCCGGAGATCCCGCTTCATGGCCGCAAACCCCTCCAACCTGATGGCGCCTGAGCCCGCCTTCCATGTTTGAGAAGTACAACGAGAAGGCGCGCCGAGCGCTCTTCTTCGCCCGGTACGAGGCCTCGAAGCTCGGGTCCAAGGTGATCGAGTCTGAGCACCTGCTCCTCGGGATCCTCCGGGAGGGCGAGGACATCATCAAGGAGATCTTTGGCCGCTTCAACGTGAAGCCGGAGGACGTTCGCCGCGAGATCGAGGGGGACCGCATCTTCGTCGAGCGCATCTCGTCGACGGCCGAGCTTCCGCTCTCCGAGGAGTCGAAGAAGATCCTCGCCTACGCCTCGCACGAGGCCGAGTCGATGATGCATCCCTACGTCGGCACGGAGCACCTGCTGATCGGGCTCCTGCGCGTAGACGGTTGCGTGGCGGGCCGGCTGTTGACGGCGCGCGGGTTCAACCTCTATGGCGTGCGCGAGGAGACCATCTCCCTCATCAAGGAACGCGAGGTCTCCAAGCAGAAGAAGGAGCTTCCGTTCCTGGCGGAGTACAGCCGCGACCTCACGCAGCTCGCGGGCACGGGAACGTTCGATCCCCTGATCGGGCGCGACAAGGAAATGGAACGGATCATCCAGATCCTCTCGCGCCGCACGAAGAACAACCCGATCCTCCTCGGCGAGCCCGGCGTCGGCAAGACCGCCATCGTCGAAGGCCTGGCCACCCGGATCGTAGAAGGCGCGGTGCCGATTTTCCTCGCGGCCAAGAAGATTCTCGCCCTCGACCTCTCGCTCATCGTCGCGGGAACGAAGTACCGCGGCCAGTTCGAGGAGCGCCTGAAGGGGATCATTCGCGAGCTGCGAGAAAACCCGGATCTCATCATCTTCATCGACGAGATCCACGCGCTGATCGGGGCCGGGTCCGCGGAGGGCTCGCTCGACGCCGCGAACATCCTGAAGCCGGCCCTTTCGCGCGGGGAAGTCTCGTGCATCGGCGCGACGACACTCAAGGAGTACCGCAAGTACATCGAGAAGGACCGCAGCCTCCTGCGACGCTTCCAGGCGATTCA
>Ga0184629_10000557_pt1 | contig 16531 bp, 12 predicted proteins | sample PLM4_32_b1_FD_133158 | JGI IMG/M metagenome (GOLD analysis project Ga0184629, IMG submission 133158) | Groundwater sediment microbial communities from an aquifer in East River, Colorado, USA - PLM4_32_b1 | ecosystem: Environmental > Terrestrial > Soil > Riparian zone | place: USA: East River... | reverse complement strand
TGGGGTCGTGATCACTCGGCTTCACGATCACGGGCGGGAAGATCGTCGCGATTGACCGCGGCGCTGTTTGGAATGATGTTGTCGCGATGCCCTTGTTGCAGCGCGCCTGTCCGAGCCTGGCGGCGGTCTTCTTACTCCTCGCCGGCACCGCCCACGGCCAGGACCCGCAGCAACCTCGCGCGCCTGGCGCCCCACCTCCGGTAAGCAGAACCGCCGACTCGGTCCCTGCCACCATCCCCTTCTTTTCCCTCGGCCAGTCGCCCCTCGCGCTCCGGGGCGATGTGCGACCCGGCATGTTCGTCTCCGCCGTCGGCCGGCGCGCCATCGCGATGGGAACCGAGGACGGCCGCTTCGAGCTCTGGTCCTGGCCGATCAAATGGCTGCACGATTTGGAGCTCTTTGTCCGGATCCCGAAATACGTCGAGCCGATCCCGGGCCACACGATCGCCCGCACGATGGTCCAGCGCCCCGAAGGCCTGACCATCGAGTACGCGCACGAGCAGTTCACCGTGCGCCAGCACGTATTCGTGCCGCTCGATCAACCCGCGGTGATCATGCTCCTCGAAGTGGACGCGGTGCGGCCGCTGGACATCATCGCGCGCTGGACACCCGATATTCACTTTGCGTGGCCGGCGGGCCTTGGCGGGCAGTACCTCATCTGGGAAGCGAATGCGCAGGCGTTTCTGTTCTCCGAAGGCAAGAGCACAATCAACGCCTTCCTCGGCTCGCCCGCGGTCAGCCAAGCCTCCGACGTCCCGGCCCACATGCTGGCCGCGGAGCGTCCCCAGCTGGTGCTCGGCATCGGCGGCGAGGGAGAGCGGTACACCGCCCCGAGCCTGGGCGAACCGCCCGGCCGCGGGATCAACCTGCGGGTAGCCTACGTCCCGATCGTGCTCGCGGGCGGTGAGATGCCACGCGACTCCGCCCTGGCGCTCTACCGCCGCCTGATCGCGCCGGGTGCCGCCGAGCGCGAGTGGCGCCGGCGCGTCGCGCACGCGGACAGCATCCAACGGACCCAGCTCGTGGTGCGGAGCCCCGACAGCCTGCTCAACCGCGCTGTGGAATACGCGAAGGTCAACCTCGACGAGAGCCTGGTCTGTAATCCGGACCTGGGCTGCGGGCTCGTCGCCGGGTACGGTTTGTCCGGCGGCGCCTCGGACCGGCCGGGATTCGGCTGGTTTTTCGGCGGCGACGCCGCGATCAACTCGTTTGCAATGACGGGGATAGGACAGCAGGCGCTGGTCCGCCAGGGTGCCCTGCGATTCTTCGCGAGGTACCAGCGGGCCGATGGCAAGATCACCCACGAGATCTCTCAGGCGGCAGGCAAGGTCCCCTGGTTCACCGAATATCCCTACGCGTTCTATCACGGGGACACGACTCCGTTCTGGATCCTGGCGTTCGGCGAATACTGGAAACAGACTGCCGACACCTCGCTGCTCCGTGAGCTCTGGCCCAATCTGCGGAAAGCGTACGAATGGTCTCGCCGCACGGATACCGACGGTGACGGCTTGATGGAGAATCCTGCGGCCGGTGCCGGCGCACTCGAGGTGGGCGATCTCCAGATCGGCATTCTTTCGGACGTGTACCTGAGTGGGGTGTGGGCGGCCGCACTGGACCGCTTCGCGCGCATGGCCGAGGCCATGGGTGAGCGGCTGCTCGGCGCCGGCGCCCGCGCCACCCGCGCCCGGGCGTTGCACACGATGGAGTCGCGGCTCTGGATCCCGGCGCGCCGGCACTATGCGTTCGCCCTGCTGCAGGGTGGCACGGTGAACGAGAACCTGACTGCCTGGCCGGCCACGGCGATGGCGTTCGACGGCTTCGATCAGGTCCACGGCGCCGCCATGGCTGTGCGGCTCGCGTCGAGCGAGATCATGACCGACTGGGGTGCGCGGCCGCTCGCCGCCTCGAGCCCGTTGTTCGACCCCCTGCACTACAACAACGGCGCCGTCTGGCCCTACCTGACCGGCTGGGTATCGCTCGCGCAGTATCGGTATCACAACGCGGCGGCGGGGAAATTCGCGCTCGATGCCATTGTCCGCACCGGATTCGATGAGGCCCGCGGCCGAAACCCCGAGGTGATCTCGGGCCGCTTCTACAAGCCGCTGGACACCGCAGTCCCCCAACAGTTTTTCGCCACGTCCATGGTGCTCACGCCACTGCTGCGCGGCCTCCTCGGGCTCGAGGCAGACGCCCCGGCTCGGCGCTTGACACTGGCGCCGCACCTGCCGCCCGAGTGGGACTCGGTGGCGGTCGAGCACATCCCGTTCGGCGGGGGAACCCTGCAAATCCGGCTGACCCGAAGCGACGCCGGCATGCGCACCGAGCTCTTGCAGCGGGGCACCGGCGGACCCATCGACGTGGTCTTCAGCCCGGCCCTTCCCCTCGGCGCGATCACGGCGCTGGAGAGGACGGAGACCCCCGGAGACGTCCATGCCACCGTGCGCGGGGTGCTGCGCGAAAGTCTTACGCTGGAGGTGCCGTATCGCGGCGGGCGGAGCATCGCGCCGCCGGAGCGGCGCCCCGCCATCGGCGAGCGATCGTCCGCGCCACGGGTGCTCAGTGAGCGGCTCGACAACGGATCATTTGTGGCGACTCTGGAGGGGCGTGCGGGACGCACCGAGAGATTCAGGCTGCGCGAGGGAACTCGCTGGCGTGAGGTGGAGGTTAGCTTCCCCGCCGGCGGGGCCGATTCCGACGGCTACACGAGGACGGACCTTGTTGTCGAACCATCCGACACCCCCAAAGGCATGGGACTACCGCGCGCTACCCGGGCCCCCTTCGGTCGTCTCCCTGATGGCTCCCAGGTGGACGGCTACACCATTCGCAACACCCGCGGCACGGGAATGCACGTCATCACCTACGGCGCCATCATCACCTCGCTCCGTACCCGCGACGCCCAAGGCCGCTTCGACGACATCGTCCTTGGATTCGACGACCTGGAGGGGTACCTCAAGGACTCGCCGTACTTCGGCGCCATCGTGGGCCGCTACGCCAATCGGATCGCCAAAGGCCGTTTTTCCCTTGGCGGCCAAACCTATCAGCTGCCGGTCAATAACGGCCCGAACTCCCTGCACGGCGGAACCCGGGGCTTGGACAAAGTCGTCTGGAATGCGACTCCATTCGAGACCGACACGGCCGCGGGGGTCGTCCTCACCCACGTGAGCCCCGACGGCGACATGGGATACCCGGGCCGCCTGGAGGTGCGGGTGACTTATACGCTGACCGACGGCGACGAGCTCGCCGTCGACTACCAGGCGACAACGACCCGGCCGACGCCGGTCAACCTGTCGCAGCACAGCTACTTCAATCTCGCGGGCGGTGCCCAGCGGGACATCCTGAGCCACGTACTGCAACTCGAGGCGAGCCGGTTCACCCCGGTGGACTCGACCCTGATCCCTACGGGCGAACTCACACCGGTCGCCGGCACTCCCTTCGACTTCCGGGCGGCCACCGCGATCGGCGCCCGTATCGCTGAGGCCCACGAGCAGCTGAGGTTCGGTCGCGGCTACGACCACAACTTTGTGCTTGATCGCCGCGATCGCGGACTCCAGCATGCGGCGCGCGTCGTGGAGCCGGCGAGCGGCCGGACGCTGGACATCTTCACCGATCAGCCGGGCGTGCAGTTCTACTCGGGCAATTTCCTGGATGGATCGATCCGCGGGAAGGCCGGCCGAGTCTACGCCCAACGGTCCGGGTTCTGCCTGGAGACGCAGCACTTCCCCGATTCACCGAACCAGCCGGGGTTTCCTTCGACCACCCTGCAGCCGGGAGAGCGGTACCAGTCGCGAACCGTCTTTCGGTTTGGGACTGCGGAGTAGCTTGCGGCTGCGGGCTAAAGCCGTGCGGCGGCCAACCTCAGCAGCGCGATGACTTGATCCTTCTTTGCGCGCCCGTCGGGCCCGTTGAGGTTCACCTCGAGGAGGCCCTTTCAGGTATGCGGTCGTCGCGGCCCGGATCGGGGAGTCGGACATGAAGACTGCGGCTTCGCCGACGCCGGGGATTACGGAAGAATTGGTCCCGCCGGATTTGACCTTTGAAGGAGCCAAGCTCCGCGGAGATGGTGCTCGAAACCCCAGCCCCAAGATGGGCGCTTGGGGCGAGGACCTAGATCTCAGCGGGCTTCAGCAGCATACAGGGATCCTTGGACGGAGAGCTCCGGCCGCCCGCAAGAATACCCCAACCACTCTCAGGGAACGAATGCCGCTCCGTGCGGCATGGCAATGCCGTGCGCTCCGTCAGGCGGACGCTCGCAACACCTCTCCCAGCACCCGGGTGGCGTCGAGCAGGCGCCGCTCGGTCGAACCGCCGAACCCCAGCAGCAAACCGCTCCGGCGCGCCTTTCCCGCGTAACAGGTGGAGAGCGCCGTCGCGGTCAAGCCGCGCGCGGCCATGCGCCGGACGACGTCGCTATCGTCGAGCCCGGCCGCCAGCAGCACCGCCACGTGGAGCCCGGCGTCGGCGTTGTGCACGGTGAGCCGGTCGCCGCAGTGCCGAGCCAGGCCGGCGAGCAGCGCATCGCGCCGTTCCAGGTACACCCCGCGCATGCGGCGGAGATGCCGGGCAAAGTGGCCCTCACGCAGAAACTCCGCGAGCGCGAGCTGGTACAGGGTGGGAGAAAAGAGATCGAACGCTTCCCTCGCGTCCACGAACCGTTGCCAGAGCGAGGGCGGCACGACCAGGTAGCCCACCCGCACGGCCGGAAAGAGCACCTTGCTGAAGGTGCCGATGTAGATCACCCGCTCGTGGGCATCCATCCCCTGGAGGGCGCCGAGCGGGCGGCTGACGTAGCGATACTCGCTGTCGTAGTCGTCCTCGAGCACCCACGCCCGGTGGTGGAAGGCCCAGTCCAACAGGGCGAAGCGCCGGGCGGCGGTCATCGACACGCCGAGGGGATACTGGTGCGACGGAGTAACGTACGCGGCGCGTACTCGTCCGCCGCGCTTCCGGAGCGAGCCAACGCTCAGGCCTTCGTCGTCCACCGGCAACGAGACCAGCTCCGCCCCGTTGGCGCCCAGCGCGGCCCGCGCACCCGGATAGCACGGTTCCTCCACCGCGACGCGGCTTCCCCGCTCCAGGAGTACCGCGGTGGCCAGGCGCAGGGCCGCCTGGGACCCGGAGACGATGAGGACCTGCTCGGCTTCGCACCGGACTGCGCGCGCAGCGCGGAGGTGCTCCGCGACGGCCTCACGCAGAGGCACCTGTCCCGCCGGATCGCCGTAGGCCATCTGCGCATGGGTCAGCCCGTGCGCGTGCCGCGCCACCAGCCTGGCCCACACGGTGTGGGGAAACTGGTCCAGCGCGGGAAGGCTCATCCGGAACGGGCCCAGCCCCCCTTCGTCACGGGCCCGGGGAGGCGAAGAATGGCCCCGCCGGGCGGCGGCGACAGGCGTAATAGCGGACCGCAGGAGATCGTCGGGGAGCGCGGCGCTCACGAACGTTCCCGAGCCGGTCCGGCCTTCGAGATAGCCCTCGTGGAGCAGCTGGTCGTACGCGCAGAGCACCGGGAGACGGGAGACGCCGAGCTCCCCGGCCAGCGCCCGGGTCGAGGGCACCCGCTGGCCGGGACGGAGCCGGCCGTCGAGGATGGCTCGTCGGAGCCCCTGGTAGATCTGGCGGAGGATGGGAGTGCCGGAGGACCGGTCGAGAGGAAGGTGCAATGTGGTCATGTCAGCAAGATACCAACTGGCAATGGCGGCAGTACCGGTTGATCCGGATATTGGCAGGCCGTGCCCCTCACCCGGAGCATTGCCGTGCCGGCCCCACTGTCGCGAATCTTTCTCCTGGTCTGCGGCCTCTTGGTCGCCGGGTCATCGGCTCCGGTGTTCGCCCAGTCGAGCCCCCGGGACGGACAACACGACTTCGACTGGCTGGTTGGTACATGGCGGTTTCACCGAACTCGCCTGCTGCATCCCCTGACGGGCTCTACGACCTGGGTCGAGGTGGAGGGTAGCCTCGTCAACAGCAAAATCTGGGATGGCCGCGCCAGTTTGGACGAATCCGTAGCCCCAGGCCCGACGGGCCGCGCCGAGGGCCTGACCCTGAATCTGTACAATCCCCAGGCCCGCCAGTGGAGCCTCTACTCCGCCACCAGTCGCAACGGCACCATCGGGGTACCCTCGATCGGCGAATTCAGGAATGGGCGGGGCGAGTTTTTCAACCAGGAGTTGTTCGACGGCCGAGCCATCCTCGTCCGGCAAATCTGGTCGGAGATCACGCCGACATCGGCCCGCTTTGAACAGGCTTTTTCGGATGATGGAGGCAAGACCTGGGAAGTCAACTGGGTTTCGGTATTCACGCGAGTGTCAGAGGGATCCGCCGGATCTCGCTCCGCTCCGCCCCCTGCCCGGTAGCATCCGATGCTTCTGACGAGCGCCGCGCTGATCGCGCAGCTCCTGTCGTCGGCGGATTCTATCCAGCCTGCCACGATCCACTCGGGCCGCGAGCGTCAGCTCAGCGTCCGGCTGCAGCGGATCGAGACCGAAATTGTGGTAGACGGGAATCTGGACGAGGACGTGTGGCGGCGGGCGTCGCTCCTCACCGGCTTCTCTCAGTACGCGCCGAGCGACGGACTACCCGCGGCCGACAGCACCCAGGTCCTGGTCTGGTATGCGCCCGGCGCCATCCACTTCGGCATCCGCGCCTTCGAGAGCCACGGCTCCGCGACGGCGACGCTCGCTGACCGGGATCGCATCTTTGGCGACGACAACATCCAGATCCTCCTGGGCACCTTCCACGACGGCCGACAGGCGCTGATGTTCGCGGTGAACCCGCGCGGCGTTCAGGCCGACGGCGCGCTGGTCGAGGGGCGCAACACCGGAATCGGCGACGCCTACATCAACACCGCGACCCGTGGGCGAGAGCAGGCCGACCTCAGCCCCGACTTCGTCTTCCAGTCGCGAGGGCACGTGACCGCGTGGGGTTACGAGGTCGAGATCCGCATCCCCTTCAAGAGCCTGCGTTACCAGCCCGCGCCCGAGCAACGCTGGCATCTCAACGTGGTGCGGCAGGTCAAGCACTCCGGCCTCGAAGACAGCTGGGCGCCGGCGCTGCGCACCGCTCCCTCGTTCATCGGGCAGATGGGCGAGCTGATCGGTCTCCATGGACTGCGGCGCGGCTTGGTGATGGACCTCAACCCCGAGCTCACCCAGAGCGTGTCGGGCGCCCCGGGAACCACGGGCTATGAGTACTCGCGCGGCGATCCGCAGCTCGGCGGCAACGTGCGCTGGGGCATCACCAACAGCCTGAACCTCAACGGCACCATCCACCCGGACTTCTCGCAGGTCGAGTCTGATGCCGGGCAGTTCCTCTTCGACCCGCGCCAGGAAGTCTTCTATCCCGAGAAGCGGCCGTTCTTTCTCGAGGGCAGCGAGCTGTTCACAGTGCCCAACAACCTCATTTATACGCGGCGCATCGTGCAGCCGGCGGCGGCAGTCAGGTTCACCGGCAACATCTCGGGCATGAATGTCGGCATGCTGTCGGCGGTGGACTCGCGCTACGACCCGGGCATCGCCGAGAACGCCGTCTTCAACATCCTGCGCCTCCAGCGCAACGTCGGCGCGCAGTCGCGGATCGGGCTGGCGTACACCGACCGAATCGACGGCGACGACTTCAACCGGGTCGCCGACATCGACGGCCGACTGGTCTTCAGCCGCATCACCAGCCTCAGCTTCCAGCTCGCCGGCAGCCACACGAGGCGGGGCGGTGTTACCACCACAGCGCCGCTCTGGAGCGCCGATGCCGCGATCCGCGGCCGGACGCTGGGCGTGACGGCGCTGTTCACCGGCATCGGCGACGACTTCCAGACCCGCAGCGGGTTCCTCGTTCGCACCGGCATCGTGCGCGCTAACATCGACCCGAGCCTTACCGTGTACGGGCGGCGCGGCGCCGTAGTCGAGCGATTCACCGCGGACCTCGAGTGGGATGGCACCTGGCAGTATCGGAGCTTCATCAACGGGCTCGGTATCCAGGACAACAAGTTCCACTTCCGCTTCAACTCCGCGCTGCGCGGCGGCTGGACGGCTGGCGCAGCGCTGCTGCTGGAGAGCTTCGGGTACGATGGGTCGCTGTATGCCAACTACCGCATCGAGGTACCGGTGGCGGGCGGCCTGGACACGATTCCCTTCGTCGGCCGGCCGCGCATCCCGAATCTCGACTGGGTGCTCCAGGCCGCGACGCCGCAGTGGCAACACTTCAGCGGTTCCGCGTTCTACCTTTGGGGCCGCGACGAGAATTTCTTCGAGTGGGCCAGCGGCGATATCAAGGTCTTCATCCTCGGCCTGAACTACCGGCCAACCGATCGGCTGCGCTCCGAGTTCACCAACACCTGGATAGACGTCCACCGTCGCACCGACGGGTCGAGGGTCAACGTCCGGCGTAATCCGCGGCTCAAGATCGAGTACCAGGTGTCGCGCCCGCTGTTTGTGCGCGTGGTGGGCCAGTACCTCCAGGAATGGACCGACTCACTGCGGGACGACTCGCGCACCAACGCGCCGATCCTGATCTTCGCGCCGACCGCCGCGGAGCCGAACCGCCACGTCCGGACCGCCATCGCGCAGACCAACCTGTTCCATGCCGACGTGCTCGTGAGCTACCAGCCGATCCCCGGGACGGTGATCCTGGCTGGCTACGGGAGCAACCTGGACGACTCCCGCGCCTTCAAGTTCGAGCGGCTCACCCGGAACAACGACGCGTTCTTCGCCAAAGTGGGCTGGCTGTTCAGGCTCTGACGCCCCATGGCGCCGGGCAGGGGGCTGCAAAGTGGTCATGCCAACCGGGGACTAACTGGCGATGGCGGCAGTACCGCTCCAGCCGGATATTGGGAGGTCACACCCCTCATCCGGAGGATTCCGTGCCGGCGTCATTGTCGCGAATGCTTCTCCTGGTATGCGGCCTCTTTGTCGCCGGGTCATCGGTTCCGGTATTCGCTCAGTCAAACCTCCGGGATGGACAACACGACTTCGACTTCGAAATCGGGACCTGGAACACCCATCTGCGCCGACTCCTGCGGCCGCTGACCGGATCCACCACCTGGGTCGAGTACCAGGGCACCACCGTCGTCCGGAAAGTGTGGGACGGGCGGGCCAACCTGGTGGAGCTCCAGGTGGACGGCCCGGCGGGGCATCTGGAGGCTCTGAGCCTCCGGCTCTACAATCCGGAAGCCCGCCAGTGGAGCCTCAATTTCTCCAACAGCAGGGGCGGCACGCTCAGTCCACCCTCGATCGGCGAGTTCGGGAATGGCCGGGGCGAGTTCTTCGCCCAGGAGACCCTGAACGGCCGCGCCATCCTGGTCCGGTTTATCATCTCGGACATCACCCCGACCTCCGTCCGTTTCGAACAGTCCTTTTCGGCGGACGGTGGCAAGACCTGGGAGGTGAACTGGATCGCGGTTGACACTCGCGTGAAGGAGTAGTCTCAGCGCGGCCCCGTCTCACCCCTCGATCTTGTAGATCTCCCGGCGTCCGTAGTCCAGGAGGTCATGGTAGCCTTCCATGAGGCGTTCCATCTCCTTCAGGTCCTCGCTGCTCTGGCCGGTACCCTGCATCATGCGCTCGAACTCGTCCACGCTCGACACTTCCATTTCCGCCACGACCGTCCAGTAGCGCTCCCCGCAGAAGTCGGTCGTCACCCGCATCTTAGGCATGCCGGACTTGCGGCCGAGCTTGTCCATCGCGATGAACTTCTCGACCATTGGGCGCACTTTGCCGGGCTTGCAGTACATGATTTCACGGACCAGCAACATGGGGCCTCCTCATCGGTAAGTGAGATGCGGTGGTTGTACCCGTTCAAGACGACGGCGAAGTATCTTCTCCCCACATGATCGTTCATCTGGTGGACGGCACCTACGAGCTATTCCGCCAGTACTACGGCCGACTCCGGATCAAGTCGAAGACGCCCCGACCCTTTGGGGCCGCCGCCGGGGTGCTCCACTCCGTCCTGGAGATGATCGAGACCGGCGCCACCCACCTCGGCGTAGCGACGGACCACGTGATCGAGTCGTTCCGGAATGACCTCTGGCCGGATTACAAGACGGGCGAGGGGATCGATCGCGCGCTGTGGATCCAGTTCGGGCCGCTGGAAGAGGCGCTGGCCGCCATGGGCCTCGCGGTCTGGCCGATGGTCGAGCTGGAAGCGGACGACGCGCTGGCGTCCGCGGCGCGGCTCGCGTCGGACGACCCGCGGGTCGAGAAGGTGTGCGTCTGGGCCAACGACAAAGACCTGGCCCAGTGCGTCCGCGGTGACCGGGTGGTGCAGGTGGACCGGAAGGCAAAACAGATCCGGAACGAGGAGGGGGTGCGCGCCAAGTTCGGGGTGGCCCCGCGCCTGATTCCGGATTTCCTGGCGTTGGTGGGCGATGCCCAGGACGGCTATCCCGGCATCCAGGGGATCGGTGCGGTATCGGCGGCGCGATTGCTCAGCCGGTACGGTCCAATCGAAGCTTTTCCGGCGACCGTGCTGGGGGATCGGCGGGAACGGGCGCTGCTCTTCAAGGACCTGGCCACGCTTCGGGGCGACGCCCCGCTGTTCCAGGACGTAGAGGAGCTCCGGTGGCGGGGTCCGACTGAAGCGTTCGGCGGGTGGGCCGAGCGGCTGGGAGATCAGCGGTTGGTCGAGCGGTGCAGGAAGGCCGCGGCGGCGGAGCCGGCCCGAAGCAACGAAATCCCCCCTTCCTGAATCGAACCAAGGAGAGTATATAAGTAGCAAACAGATATAGAGGGTTCGATGGCACCCAGAACCGGTCACGCCAGGCATTTTCTGCCGCTGCCCCCGCTCGATTTCCAGATCCTTACCCTGCTGGCCGGCCGGGAGCTGCACGGCTACGGGATGGTCCAGGCGGCCGCCGAGGCCTTCCCGGACCAGCCGGCGCTGGAGATCGGCTCCCTGTATCGCATCATCCGCCGCCTGCTGGATCAGGGCATGATCCGCGAGGTCGACGGCCCCCGCGCCGAGCCGGCCGACCACCGGACCCGGCGGTACTACACCGTGACCGCTCTGGGCCGTGCCGTGGGCAGGGCCGAGGCCGAGCGACTCCACGCGCTGCTCGATCACCCGGCCACGCTTCGCCTCCTGGGGGCCCGGCGGTGATCGGCCCGCGCCTCGTCGCACTGCTCATCCGGCTGTACCCCGCCTCGTTCCGGCGACGGTTCGGGGAGGAGATGCTGTCCACCTATCTCGACCAGCATGACGCCGCACCCTCCACGAGGCGAACCCTCGCCACGCTCCGGAACCTGCTCGCGTCGCTTCCCGCCACGCACCTCGAGGCGCGTCGCGTCCATCACCCCCCGGACCTCCAGTCATCCAGGACCAGCCCCATGGGGAACTTCGCCTCCGAGCTGCGCCACGTGGCCCGCTCGCTCACCAAACAGCCGGGCTTCGCCGTCGTCGCGATCCTCACCCTCGCCCTGGGCATCGGCGCCAACACGGCCGTGTTCAGCGTGCTCAACAGCGTCGTGCTGGCGCCTCTGCCGTACGACCAGCCCGAACAGGTGGTGCGGCTCTACACCGCCTCCCGGCCGGAGCCCGGCCTGCGCGATTTCCTGACCGCCTTCGACCTGCTCGACGTGCGCGACGAGTCCGGCGCCTTCTCCGCGGTCGGCACGCTCTATACCTACCGCGAAACCGGCAGCGACCTGACGCTCCCGGGCGCCGACCCCCGCCGTATCCGGGTCGTGGACGTCAGCTCGGGCTACTTCACCGCCCTGCGCGCCACCCCTTTGCTCGGCCGGACCTTTACGCCGGAGGAGGAGCAAGGCGTGGTACCGCACGTGGTGCTGAGCCACCGGCTGTGGCGCGAGCTCACCAACGGCGACCCGAGCATCATCGGCCGCACCATTCCCCTCAACATGCGCGACTGCGAAGTCATCGGCGTGATGCGGCCGACCTTTCGCGACGTGGCGGGCGAGGATGTGGCGGCCTGGCTTCCCGCCAACCTCGAGCGCACCGGGCGCAACAACCGCGGCAACCACTACCTGTCGGCCATCGCGCGGCTCAAGCCCGGCGTCACCCTCGCGCAGGCCCAGGCCCGGGTGAGCGCGGTGATGGCGCGCGCCGAGAGCGCGTTTCCCAACACCAACAAGGACCGGATCATGCGTGTGGTCCCCTTGCTGGATGACACGGTCGGTGAATCGCGCACCTCGGTGCTGGTGTTGATGGGTGCGGCCGGACTGGTGCTGCTCATCGCCTGCCTCAACGTGGCAAACCTGTTCCTGGCCCGGAGCCTGGGCCAGACTCGGGACGTGGCCATCCGCACGGCATTGGGCGCGAATCGGGCCCGGCTCATTCGGCAGCGCCTCACCGAAAGCCTGCTGGTGGCCGCGGTGGGCGGCGTCGCCGGGTCGCTGGTGGCATTCTGGGGCGTGCAGCTGTTGCTCTCGGTGAGCCCGGCCTCGCTGGCTCGCGCCGAGGAAGTCGGGTTCGATCCGCTGTTGCTGGGTTTTGCGCTGGCCACCACGGTCCTGACCGGACTCCTGTTCGGCGCCGCGCCGGCCTGGCGCGCCTCACGGGTGGACCCCACCGAAGTGCTGCACGAAGGCGCCCGCGGGAACACCGGCGGCCGGGGCAGCCGCCGGGTGCGCGGCATCCTGGTCGCCGGCCAGGTTGCAGTGGCGCTGGTCCTCCTGATCGGCGCCGGCGTGCTGATGACGTCGTTCGTCGCCCTGCAGCGGGTGGACCTGGGGATTGTCACCGACCGCGTGGAAACGTTCGAGGTGAACCTGCCCGCCGCGCGCTATGCCAGCCCCGCCAGCCGGGTACAGTTCCAGGAAGCCTTCGGCCGGAAGCTCGCCGAGCTCCCTGGCATCGAGAAAGTGGGAGCGGTGTCCTGGCTGCCCGCCAACGGGATGTATCATCTGTGGGGATTCGGCTACCAGGATTCGACCGGGGCACCCCAGTCCATCTCCGGCACCCAGACCCGCGTGGTGGAGCGCGACTACTTCGCCGCGCTCCGCATTCCGCTCATCAAGGGCAGAGTCTTCATCCCGACCGACGGGCTCGACACCAACGGAGTGGCCGTCATCGGCGCCATGCTGGCCGAGAAGGCCTACGGCCGGCGCGACCCGCTGGGCGAACTGTTCAGTACCGGCGGGCGGATGTTCCGCGTCGTGGGGGTGGTGGGTGACGTGGCGTACCAGGCCGACGGCAACAAGGCCGCCATGGTCTACCTGAGCCACGCCCAGTTCGCCGGCGACCGCAACTGGAGCCTGACCTACGTGGTCCGGACCGCCGGCGCGCCCGAGACCGTGACCGGCCCCGCGCGCGGCGCGCTGGCCACGATCGACCCCGCGCTGGTGCTCTACCGGCCGCGTCCCCTGGACGACGTGGTGGCGCGCCACCGCGCGCGGCAGCGCTTCACCCTGCTGCTCATGGCGACGTTCGCAACCGTCGCGCTCAGCCTGGCGGCGGTGGGCGTATACGGAGTGCTTTCGTACGCTGTCACCCAGCGCGTGCACGAGATCGGAGTGCGCATGGCACTCGGCGCGCGTCCCGGCCAGGTGCGCGGGGCGGTGCTCCGGCACGGCGTGCTCATCGCCTCCGCGGGCATGGTGGTCGGGCTGGTGGCCGCGATCGGTTTGAGCGCCGTGCTTCAGACGCTGGTGTTCGGAGTGAGCCCGCGGGACCCGGTGGTATTCGGTATGGTGGTGCTCATGCTGGGTGCCGTGGTGCTGGTGGCAGGCTACCTGCCGGCGCGGCGCGCGACGAAGGTGCAGCCGCTCGAAGCTCTGCGGGGGGATTAGCCTGACGCCGCCCCGGCGTCTCCGGCGCCGGGGCTGATCGCGGCATTGGCCTCTCCGGTTTTGACCGAGGCCGGGAGCCCCCGCTTGATGGTTTGCGGGGCTCCTGCCCGGGAATGGGACGGGCTAGTGCCGCATGGGTGTCGACCCGCCCACCTCCGACGGAGCGGCGGCGCAGGAGACCCGGGGGTTCCAGTCGGCGAAGATTCCGGCGGGGTTCTCCTTATAGAGCCACACATGCAGCGCCCACACCCCGAACGCCTCGTTTCGTGTAAAGGTCTGCCCCATCAGCACCGGAGGAGAGGCCGCGGTCCAAGCCTCGAAGGGCACGATGTACTCGACCGCCACGAGCTCGGGGAAGTCCACGATCCGGGGCTCGTACAGGAGCACCTCGGGCCGCTCCAGCTCCACCGTACCGTTGATCCGGCCCGGATTGCCGATATGAAACCCCATTCCGCCCAGCGCCGGATCGGACAGGCAGGACGTGAGCTGCGCGGTGTAACCCGCTTCCGCAGCCGTGGTCACGTCGGCGAAATCCCGAGTGGCGCTGCGCAGCGACGCCAGCTCCGCCTCGTGCGGCTCCGTCACCGACTTGCACCCCAGCGCGGTCGCGCTCACTAGCGCGCCCGCCACCACCAGCCGCATACCCGCGAACCGCAACATGCGCATCTCCTCTTTCATGTGAGTGGTCAGGCGACCCGCGCCTGCACGTCGAGATATTCGCCCACGATGGCCGTTGTGCCGTCGGTGGCGCGGTTGTGCTTCTGAAACAATCGGGTGAGCTCGTCGCGGAGCCAGCTCGCCCCATCGGGATCGGTCGCGCGGAGCGTCATGACCGTGGGCCCGTAACAGGCCGCGAAGAGCTCCGTCACGGCCGCCGGCGGGAACGGAAACCGCAGCTCCAGGGTTCGCGTCCTGGTGACCAATGTGGCGATCCGGCTTTCCAGGCGGGCCAGCACCACGTCCGGATCGCCCCAGCCCAGCGGACTCGGCACCCCCGGCGGTGGCGGCACCAGGGAGGTGTGGGCCCGCAACATCTGGCCGATGAATCCCTCCGGAGTCCAGTTTGCCATCGCCACCCGGCCACCCCGGCGGGTTACCCGAAAGAGCTCCACCGCGGCCCGTTCAGGCCGATAGGCGAACATCGCGCCGAACATCGTCACGGTGGTGTCGAACCGGCCGTCGCCATAGGGAAGCGCCTCGGCGTCGCCCACCTCGAAGGTGATGCCGCAGCCGAGACTGCGGGCTTCGAGCCGGGCTTGCGCGATGAGATTGGGGGCGATGTCGATTCCGGTGACGCGCGCGCCGGCCCGGGCCGCCGGGATGGCGAGGTTGCCGGTGCCGCACGCAACGTCGAGCACCGATTCCCCCCGCCGAAGCATCAGCCGGTCGATGAACTCCTCGGCGCCGGCCGCGAAGCTCCTGGCGATAGGGCGAAAATCGCCCGCAGTCCAGACCGATCTGGCTCGGGCCGTCAGGGGGTCTTCGGACCACACGGGGACCATGACGGAGGGCTTCACAAGGCCCGCCGAATGGCAGCGAGGTGGTGATAACTGTGCCGGACGGCGTGATCCTCGAGCATGAACTGGCAGGTGAGCGGGGCATCGGAATTGAGGGACACCGGAGCGGCCCGATCGAGCTCCGCGTCGCTCAACGCCCGGATTGCGGTCGCGGCGGCGGTGCTGTTCTCCCGGAGCAGTTCCAGTGCCGCTTCCTTCGTGACGGCGTCGTACTTCCCGGCGTGCCCGGCATTCAGCTCGTGGACCGCATCCCAGGTTACACCCGCCACCGGTTTGCCCCCGGCGAGCGTCTGGGCCAGCTGGATCTCCAGCGGGTACATGGTGGCGACGTGATGGACGACGACGCCGATCTTGCGTCCATCCTTGGGGATCGGGGTGCGCCACTCGCGGTCGGTGAGACCGCTCGCGAAGGCGGCAAGGTCGCGGGCCCCCTGCTCGAGGCGATCGGCAAGGGCGTTACTGCGTTGGCTCATGGTGCAACTCTCCGTCACGGAATAACCCGCGCCCTCGTGGCGCGCGAACCCAATGTGGAGAGACGGAACGATGCGGCCAATGACTAGGCGTCCCGACTTCCTGCTCCAGCGTAGCGGTGATGGTTTTTCCTGCCCGAGCGTCCAGCGGAGCTGCCCGATCGTCCTGAACGGACCGAGGGGAGGGACTCCCATGCGGCGGTGAGGCGGACGATGCGGACCAGGTCGGAGCGGGGGGCCATGGCGGACCCAGTATTAGCGGCGGCTGCCCCCACACATCTTCAGATACGCCTCCACCGCCGGCGACCGCGCCCCGCCCCCGGTACACAGCGCCAGACTGTAGGTTGGCGCGGGACCGGAAAGCTCGCGGTATGTCACCCGGGGGATGCGCAGCCGGCCGACGCTCTTCGGGGCAATCGTCAAACCCATCCCGGCCGCCACCAGACTCACGGTCGCCTGCCATGATCCCGCCTCCTGCACAACGGATGGAGTGATCCCGGCCTTGCGACAGTCCCGCATCATCTCATCGTACATCTCCGGTGACGAGTCTCTCGTCACCGACACAAAGGTTTCGGCCGCCAAGTCACGAAGCCGGATGGTCCCGGCCTTCGCGAGCGGATGATCGCTGGGCAGCACCGCCACGTACGGCTCGGTCCACGCGCGGTGGGTGAAGATCCCCGGTTCGGTCACCGGATTGCTCAGGAAGCCGATATCGAGATCGCCTTGCTGCAGCTGCACCACTTGCGGCGCCGTGTGAATCTCGTGCAGGGACAGCCGCACGTCCGGATACGCCAGGCGAAAGGCTCGCAGCAGG
>Ga0184629_10000556_pt1 | contig 16533 bp, 11 predicted proteins | sample PLM4_32_b1_FD_133158 | JGI IMG/M metagenome (GOLD analysis project Ga0184629, IMG submission 133158) | Groundwater sediment microbial communities from an aquifer in East River, Colorado, USA - PLM4_32_b1 | ecosystem: Environmental > Terrestrial > Soil > Riparian zone | place: USA: East River... | reverse complement strand
TCAATAGTTAATTTAATTATAAGACTTCCGTTATAAATTTATCATTTGATTATTTTTGACAAAAATTTATATGTAATTTTGGCTCGCGAATAAACAAGCCTTCATTTTACAAAAATAGCATTTAAACCTTTGCATACAAACTTATTTAATATCGTTTTACTATCAATTTTCCTATCATTAGGATCTGGTAATTTATATTCACAAGATATAAAAAAGAAGCAAACCACCATACCGTCTAAAAAACAAGAAGTTAAGACAACTATTGTTAAAGATAGCATCAGTAAACCTATAGCAACTATTAATACTGACACCATAAAAACGGACACTATTAAACCCAAAAAAAATGTTCTTGACGGTAAGGTAAAATATAAAGCCGTAAATTATGTAAAAATTGACCAAAAGAAAAAGCTCATCACTTTATACGACAAAGCCGAATTATACTATCAAGACGTAGAACTAAAGTCGGGAATTATTGTCATGGATTACGAGAAGAATGAGGTTTATGCCGGAAGAATTAAAGATTCTTTAGGCAATTATACTCAATATCCCAATTTTAAGCAAGGAACAAATGTTGTTGAACCCGATTCCATTCGTTTCAATTTTAAAACAAAAAAAGCATTAATTTGGAATTCAAGATCCGAACAAAACGAATTTAAAATAAAAGCATCTATTACCAAAAAAGAAAATGATTCTGTTTATTTCTTAAAAGGTGCCCGATTTACAACTTCAAAGGACGTAGATAATCCAGAATATTATTTTCAAACTAATAAGGTTAAATTTATTCCAGGAAAAAAAATAGTAACAGGTTTTACCAATATGGTTATTGAAGGTGTTCCAACTCCATTATTTCTTCCGTTTGCTTATTTTCCTCTTTCAAAAGAAACGAGTACTTCGGGTATTATTTTACCTTCTTATAACGATTCAAACGACAGAGGTTTTTCATTACAAAATGGAGGTTATTATTTTGCTATGAGTGATCATTATAATTTAACGATATTAGGGGATTATTACACTAATGGTAGTTACGGTTTAGGCTTTCAATCTTCTTACGCGGATAGGTACCACTACCAAGGCAATATCAATATCCGATTTGAAAACAATATTACCAGTGAAAGAGGATATCCTGATTATTCGAAGACTAAAATTTATAATATCCAATGGTCGCATTCGCAAGATTCAAAAGCAAATCCTAATTCTACTTTTTCAGCTTCTGTAAATATGGGTAGTAGCGAGTATTTCAAGCAAACAGTAAATCAAGTAAATGTTGGTTCCTCCTTAAATAACACTTTAAGTTCTTCTATCTCCTATAGTCACGCTTTCAATTCAGTAGTCCCACAATCCCGAGTATCAGTCACAGCAACTCATTCCCAAAATACTCAAACTAAAGAAATCAATATGACACTGCCTACATTGCAGTATAGTATCGACCGGATGTATCCTTTTGCAATGAATGATGGTGCAAAAAAAGGGATTTTCAAAAATATAAATTTGCAATATAATTTGAATGCGAAAAATAGTTTTGTAACAACCGACTCTCTATTTTTTAAGCCTCAAATGTTTAAAGATGCCAAAACTGGATTTCAACAAAGTATTCCGTTAAGTACCAACTTTAAAATATTCAAATATTTCAGTGCGACCACATCCTTAAACTATGAGGAAATATGGTACTTCAATACCATTAATAAAAATTATGACGACCAACTAAATACAGTTGTAACCACCGACGTTAAAGGATTTGATGCCTATAGAACATATTCATCTTCTTCAAGTATAGGAACAACAATTTATGGTACTTTTAATTTTGGTGATGACAAAAGAATAAAGTCCATACGACACGTAATGCGACCAGCTATTTCACACAGTTACACTCCTAGCTTTGAAAAATACTTCGACACTTACGCCACCGATGCCAGCGGAACGATGCTGAAAGACTATACCCGATTTGAAGGAGGTATTTATGGATCTCCGAGTAATACCAGTTCTAATTTTGTTGGATTTAATTTAAGCAATACATTTGAAGCCAAAGTAGCTGATAAAGACAGTACGAAAATAGAGCCTAAAAAAATAATGCTTCTTAACAATTTAAACCTTTCGACTAGTTATAATATTGATGCTAATACACTTGCATGGTCGCCTGTAAGAGTTAGTGGTGGAACTCAATTTTTTGATAATAAATTGAGTGCCAATTTTGGTGCAACTTTAGATCCATACGCCATTGACAATTCCGGAAATCGAATAAATACTTTTAATATTAATAATGGCGGAAGTCTTTTTAGAATGACAAGTGCAAATTTAACAATGAATTATTCTCTGACTAGCGATGGATTAAAAGAAAAAAAGAATTCACAAAGCCTTAAAAATGGTGGCCGTGGTGATGATTTATTTGGCTCGGATATCGATGTAGGGAGTGTTCGAAACAGTCAATTTGATAAAGAAAACGAAGAAGGTGAAGATAAAATTTCTGAATTCTTTAGATCAAAATTACCTTGGGACATGACATTTGCTTATTCACTTACTTATGGAAACAATAATAGGGAAAACAAAATAATTGGAAATTCTATAATGATTTCTGCCAATGCTGACTTAACACCAAAATGGAAAGGTGGTATATCAACAGGATATGATTTTGTAAATAATGGTGTTACCTTTACCCAACTTCGTTTTGAAAGAGATTTAATGAGCTGGAGAATGGATTTTAACTGGGTTCCATTTGGGGATAATCCTACTTGGAATTTTTATATCGGAATAAAATCTGGCGTTTTAAGCGATATTAAATGGGAAAAACGAAATCTAACTAATTAAGAAAGTTAAATAATAATTAAACATTATGAAAAAAATAATATTTACAGAAAATGCCCCAGCACCTATAGGCCCTTATAACCAAGCTGTTTTAAAAGGAAATACCCTTTACACTTCTGGACAAATTGCCCTAAATCCTGCAACGATGGAGTTGGTAATTGAAAACATTGAAGTAGAGACCAAACAAGTGATGGAAAACATGAAAGCCGTTCTGGAAGCTGCCGGAATGACCTTTGAGAATGTGGTAAAAACAACCATTTTCATTATGAACATGAATGATTTTGGAAGCATCAATGCTGTTTATGGATCTTATTTTAACGAAAAAACCGCTCCAGCACGTGAAACGGTTCAAGTGGCATGTCTGCCAAAAAATGTAAATGTAGAAATTTCTATGATTGCAGTGCTATAGCATTTAATAACAATTGTGCCGTTGCTTCATTGGTTGCCAGCGGCACATTATGCACATCACACACACGTATCAGCATATTGATATCGGCTTCATGAGGGTGACTTGATAATGGATCTTTAAAAAAGAAGACCATTTGAGTTTTACCCTCTGCAACTCGAGCCGCAATTTGTGCATCCCCTCCTAATGGTCCCGAAAGCATTTTTCTAGTCTTAAAACCGGCATCATCCGCTTTTCCTCCAGTGGTTCCCGTAGCAATAAGTTGAATTCTATCTTGTTGTAAGATATCCTTGTTTTTAATTAAAAACTTAATTATATCTGCTTTTTTACCATCATGGGCTATAATTGCAATCTCCATAATTTATTTATTGGCTACGTGATACGCAATAAGCCCGTCTATAGGTCTTCTCAAAACATTACCTAATTGTAATTCATATTTATCAAAAATCAAGGCTAATTCATCTTTTAAATAGAAAGCAATTGAACCTACAAAATGTACAGGTACTTCTTTACAGTTTTCAAATTGTTTAATGTAGTTTTTTATAAAAGATTTCATTCCCTTAAAAATAATTTTTCTGCAAAACTCATGCTCTTTATGTTGTATTAAAAATTTTGCAAATGTGGCTAAATAAGCATTTGGATTGGCCTCTTTATATAATTTATTTTTAACAAAATCAGGATCTAAGTTGTACTCTTTTTCAAAAATTTCAGCCAAATCCTTTGGCATTTTATTAAAATAATATTTTCGGATTAATTCTTTTCCAAAAACATTTCCACTACAATCATCCATAACGATATAGCCCAATGATTGCACTTTTTGTTCCAATACTTTACCATCAAAATAACTGCAATTCGAACCCGTACCTAATATGCTTACAATTGCTTTTTCTCCTCTTGGAGTAGTTGCAAAAACGGCAGCATAGGTATCTTCTTCAACAACAACTATGGCATTTGGAAAATAAACTTGGAAAGCTTGAGAAAGCATCAATTTCATTCTATCTGTACCACAACCAGCTCCATAAAAGAACAAATGAGTAGCTGTTTTTTTATTTTGCAAAATATCAAAACGATCATTTAAACGTTCAATAATTTCTTCTGCATTAAGTATTTCAGGGTTTAACCCTAATGTTTGCGTGGTAAACAAAATTTTTCCATCATCATCTATGGCAATCCAATCTGCTTTTGTAGAACCACTATCAACTATTAATTTCATATGTAGATATTTATTGTTTTCTTCGGTTATATGTAATTCGCATAGCTCAATTGGGACTTTCGACCCATTTACGATATGCTCATTTCATATTATTTGGTTTGTTGGTTATTGTTTTTTTATTATATTTTTAAACTAATCTAGATATAAAATTGCAATGCTAAAAAAGAATAAAAAACAAAATCCCATTACTTTTATATAATGGGATTTTGTAAAGTTAACAAATTATTTTAATCCTGAGATGTGAACAGATAAATCAATCAATTTACTTGAATATCCATATTCATTATCATACCAAGATACGATTTTGAAGAAAGTTGAATTCAAACCAATACCAGCTAAATTATCAACGATAGATGTTCTTGGATCAGAAATAAAATCTTGAGAAACCACTAAGTCTTCAGTATAACCTAACACACCTTTCATAGTTGTCTCAGAAGCTAATTTCATTGCAGCCATAATTTCAGCATAAGAAGTTTCTTTAGCTAATTTTACGGTTAAATCTACAACAGAAACGTCTGCAGTAGGAACACGCATAGACATACCTGTTAATTTTCCGTCTAATTCAGGAATAACTTTCCCAACAGCTTTTGCAGCACCAGTGCTAGATGGAATCATATTGATAAGAGCCGATCTTCCTCCACGGAAATCTTTTCTAGATGGACCATCATTTGTCATTTGAGTAGATGTTGTAGCATGTACAGTAGTCATCAAACCTTCTACAATTCCAAAGTTATCGTTAAGAACTTTAGCAATTGGAGCTAGACAGTTTGTAGTACAAGAAGCATTTGAAACAACTGTATCAGTTGCCAAAGCTTTAGTATGATTTACTCCCATTACAAACATTGGCGCATCAGCAGATGGCGCAGAAATAATTACTTTTTTTGCTCCTCCAGTGATGTGTGCTTTTGCAGTTTCAATTGTTGTAAAAAAACCAGTACATTCTGCAACTACATCTACATCAACTTCATCCCATTTTAAATTAGCTGGCTCTCTTTCTGCCGTTATTCTGATATGTTTACCATTTACGTATAGTTTTCCTTCTTTCACTTCTACTGTTCCGTTAAAACGACCGTGAACAGAATCATATTTTAATAAATAAGCTAAATGGTCTACTTCTAGCAAATCATTTATCGCAACTACCTCTACATTATCTCTATTGAAAGATTCTCTAAATACAATTCTTCCAATTCTTCCAAACCCGTTTATTCCTAATTTTACTTTTGACATTTTGTTTAATTTTTTGTTATTGTTCAACTTATATAAAGTCTAATTTCCTCACAATAAACTTCATTTCTTTTTTATATGGACATTATATCTGATACCCTTAATAATTCTCTATCGATTTCAGTATGCCCTTTTATGGCTTGTTCCAAAGGAGTAAGCGTAATTTTATCATTTAATAGCCCAACCATATAATTAGATTGCCCTTCTAATAATGATTCAACCGCTTTGACACCTAAACGGCTAGCCAAAACTCGATCAAAACAAGATGGAGCACCGCCACGTTGCATGTGTCCTAAAACGGATACACGTACATCATATTCAGGAAAATTCGCTTCTACGTAATCTTTAAGTTCAAATACCGTTTTACCAATTTTATCGCCTTCGGCAATAACAACGATACTGGAAGATTTTCCGGCTGCTTTACTTTTTCTTAAAGACTCCAATAAGCGATCTAATCCTAGATCTTCTTCAGGTATTAGAATTTCTTCTGCACCAGCACCTATTCCCGCATTCAAAGCAATATGACCTGCATCACGTCCCATAACTTCAATAAAAAACAATCGATTATGAGAACTCGCAGTATCACGAATTTTATCAATTACATCTACAACGGTATTCAAAGCGGTATCATATCCTAGCGTATGACTTGTGCCAAATATATCATTATCAATGGTTCCCGGAATTCCCATTACAGGAAAATTATATTCTGCATTAAACAACAAAGCTCCAGTAAATGAACCATCACCTCCTATTACCACTAATGCATCTATTCCTGCTTTTACAAGATTTTGATGTGCTTTTTCACGGCCTTCAGGTGTTTTAAAATCAAGAGAACGCGCTGATTTTAAAATTGTCCCTCCTTTATTTACTATATTATTCACACTTCGGGGTCCCATTTCTTTGAAATCCCCTTCTATCATCCCTTGGTATCCTCTATAAATCCCTATACATCCTATATTATGATAAGCACATGTTCGAACAACCGATCTAATAGCGGCATTCATACCCGGAGAATCTCCTCCAGAAGTTAGAACACCTATCTTTTTTATTGTTTTTGACATTTTTTTAAGTATTAAACCGTAAAATTAGCAAACATTATGAACATTAAAGGGTGTTCTTCTAACATTTTAATAAAGTAACAGCAATTCAAACGTTTTCGTTGATAAGTTTTTTTTAAAACAAAAACTCTTCTTTTTTATAACATAAAACATTCCATTTTATATCTGATTTAGAAAATAGCTTAATCCTTATCAAATCTTACAAATTTAATTTCTTGTATGGAGAAAACTGAATTTACACCCTGTGATTAACCATTTTGAGATAGGTATAAAACATAAAAGATGAATTTCACGGATGTAAAATTTATCTTGTTTTTATTGGTCTCAGATATAGTTTAAAACTATGTACTTTAGTGCATTTCGCTTTAGCTTCTAAAAATATTTTAGCCACGAATTGCACTAATTTCCACAAATTAATTCGTGCTAATTTGTGTAATTTATGCATAATAAATAAGTGTTACACCTTGCAGACTTTCAGTCTGCCAACCAAATCGATGGACTCTCAGTCCATAGTGGTTTAGTTAATTACAAAAACTTAATAACGCAAATGAGCATTAATCATTTTCTGGCAAAACAGCATCTTGATTAATTTTTTGCTTCTCCGGTTTAGGGTTTTCTGGCTTTGAAAAATTAATAAATTCAGGGTTTAAATTAGAATCTTGATTATCCTCTTGTTTTTTTGCTTTTATTTCCTTCGATAATTTTTTACTCTTAAATAATCGATCCACCAATTCTTTGAATGTGTCAAAATCAACCTCATACGAAATACCTAATCCTTGAGTATATCCAATTCCTTGACCAATATAATTTACGTCATTTTCCTTATTGAACAAATGAAAATTGAAGGAACCATCTTCATTAATTCTATATTTCATATCTATATCTCCAACTATTGCAGACTCATTAACTCCTCCAAAAGGCACTCCTACTTTCCCATTAATAGTTATCCTTTCATTAGGTTTAAAAGAAACTAAAGTTTCAAATCTACCTTCAGACTCTTTATTGGGTGTACTAGATGCCGTAACAACGTTAAAATTCACATCAAATTTATCATCACTGGATTGCACTATATTCCCTAATAAACCCGTTGCTGTTTCGTACAAACTTGAAGAAACGGCCTGACTTGCTCCGTCTGAACTTAAAAAACTACCCGTTGACAGTAAGTATAATGCCTGCGTTTGTCTAACATCTTTATCCGCCAATTCCGTCTCAAGTTCAGATTTTAATACATTACTTACCGTTGGGAAGTCAATCTTGAAATCGGGCTCTGGGCTAGTTAAATCTCCGCGTATTCCAATTATAACTTTAACTGGCACTTTCTTATTAACACTCGAATTAGCCAACAATAATGCAGGATTCGCAGATGTATTATAAACTGCTTCGAGATTCAATTGCGCCTTTAAAGGATTTCCTTCCCAAATAATAGACCCACCTTTTTTTACATTAAATTTTTTATCTATAAGGCCTCCGTATTTGAAATTATAAGTCCCTTCAAAAGGCAAGAAATCACCCCACATATTAAATTTACCTAAAGTATTAATTTTAAACAGTAATGTTCCATTCCCTCTACCCTTCATACCATGTCCTGAATTCCTATCCAATATTACTTCAACGTCGGCATTTGGAGTAATTTCAAAATCAAATTCTAATTCAAGACCATTGTAATTTTTAGTGCTCTCAACAATCCCTTTTTTTAAATTGAACTTTTCTTTCGGTGTTACAAAATGAATAAAACTGTTTTCACTTACGCTTTCTGCATTATTGATAGGAATTTTTACCGCTGTTCCTTTTTCGGATTTTGCATCAACTTTTATGAACAATCCGCTTGTAGGCCCCTTTATAGTAGCTTTTCCATTAATAAATGCTGTCCCAAAATAGGCTGCATCTTCGCTATCTTTTGTATCTAATGCAAGTAATCTTTTTGAATTAATAGATAAATCCAATTTCCAATCAGAAAAATTATTGTGTTCAATAACCCCGTTTAATGTTCCGGTTGTTTTATATTTTGTATCTGTAAGAGTATTATTTCTGAACAGGAATTTTTCACCTGTTAAATCAATAATTGTTTTATTGCTTAATGCATAATCTACATTTAGATAAGGAATGGTCAACCCTCCTTCATCTACATAAAGTCTTCCATTGATTTCCGGTTTTTTAACATTACCACCTATAGTTGCATTTCCAGAAACAAATCCCCTAATATTTGAAATAATATCGCCTCCTAATGAACTTAGGGTTGACAAATTGAATCGGTCAAATTTTAAATTTAGATCAAATGCAGTTTCATTATTTACTATTTCAAAACTTCCATCAGCATTAAAAGCTTCTAAGTTTTTATTTTCTATTGAAGAATATAAAGTGAATTTTCTGAAATTTTCATCACCCTTAATATCAAAATTTAAAATACCTAAATCATTATCATTCACTTTCAAATCATCTATTACTATTGAAGCCGTAGGTTCATATATAAGATTGTTTTGTTTATAATTTACTTCCCCATTTAAATTTCCAAATACCTTAAAACTTTCTTTTGCTGGTATCCAATCATTAATATTCACATCTTTAAAATTCAGTTTAAAGTCCATATTATTTTTTCCTTTAATATCTCCCTTAAATTTAATTTCTTGACCTTTATTCGATAAAGTAATATCGTCTATGTTGAATTCATTTAATTTTTTATCAAATACAATTCGATTATTTGGCAAATTGAATTCATTCAAAAAACACAAACTGTTTTTGAGTTTAATTTCAGATTTACTAAAACCGATAACATTTTTATTTTCTTTATTAATGGTATGGTATAAATCTAAATTAAAATAATCCTCTCCCTTTGTACCTCCTTTAAATTCTGTTCGAAAGAATAAAGTGTCTTTTGAAGTAACATTTATCAAACTAAAATCACGAATATTATACATCTTCGTTTTAATGCTATCTAATTCGATATAAGCATTATAAAGTGGATTTTTATTATCAATTGAAACCCTAATATTGTCTAAAGTAATATCTGAAGCAGTTATAGCCGGTGAGTTAAAATTGAATTTAAATTCTTTACTATCTGAGTTAATATTTCCTTTTACAACAGTATTTGAACTAATTTTTATTACCGGAAAGAACACTTCTATTATCTTATTGTAAATGGAAAAATTAAATTTCAAAAACTGTCCTTGTTTTACTTTGAGTGGTTTATAATTGGTGTATAGACTTCCCAATGAATTGGAAACGAGATTTTTTAATTCTGAAAATTTATACTTCCCTACAACTTCACCATCAGCAATATCAGGAGATTTCACTTTTATGGTACGAATTCTATTTTCATCAAAACTTGAATTCAAATTAAAATCGTTAAATTGATACGTGTCTTTAGAATTGATGTAAGTTGCCGAATTTACATAGATATTTCCATGTAAATCATCAATAGAATTCCCTTGCACATCAACAATTATATCACCATTAAATTTTGATATAGAATCATTAACGAATTTTAATTTATGTAATTCCGATCTATCAATATTTATTTGAAAATCGTATTGTTTTTCTTTTTTACTTAAATCTACCAATCCATCAAATTTCATTTTTAGATTGGGATCATTTACGGTAACTGTTCCTTTATATAATGGCAATTTAAAATTACCATTTACAAGAACATTTTTATAGTTATAGCCATTATAATCAATTTGAGAAACAGTTCCTTTTAAAGCAGTGTTTAAATATTTTTCTGAAAATCCTTGACCGTCAACATCTATATTGAGACTTACCTTTGACAAATTTTTATTATCTAATAAATTTCCAATATTAAAATCATTCAAAACAACATAACCAACATAACTCGCTTTGTCACTTTGATCCATGTTTTTAATCTTCAAATTAGAATTAACATGCCCTAACGCAGTAATCATTATAAGGTTCGCTTTAATTGAAGTGGTTGTAATCTGTGAATTCCCAACAATTGAAAAATTTCCCAATTTTCTAAGAATGACCGGTAATTTTTTACCTAATATATTGGGAAGTATCGAAACAAGATCATCATAATTTGAAGAAAGTTTATCAAATTTACCATTCATATAGAATTCTTGATCCTTATTCCCCAAAAGGTTTTTGAAATTTATAAACCCTTTCAATTGGGTATTCCTGGTATCTTTTAAATCTAAATTCAGTAATTTCAAATCATTCAGAGGACCTTTAATATGGGCTTTAATTCTAAAATGCTGATATTTACCTAATTCATCATAAAAATATCGAATATCATTTGAAGCCAAATTCGCAGATTTAATTTTTACGTCAAACTCCACTTTATCTGTAAAATTTGAAAAATCTTCAATTTCATAATTCAGATAAGCATACCCTTTAAGCTTTGAATCTTTGGTTTGAATTTCCAAATTTTCAAGCTTCATGTGTTGCTGTGTAAAGCTATAATTTGCTTTTAAATTTTCAACATACAAACCTCGATGATCTAAGAAAGACATTTTTTGAATGTGAGCATATACTTCAGGCCCATAAATTTTAAAATTACTCAAAGACATGTTGAGTCTTGTAAAATCAACATCTTTTGGATTATCTCTATTTTCATCAGACAAAATAAAACGACCGTCGGTAAGGTCAATTTTGGTTGCTTTTAGCAAGAAATGTTTTTTAGAAGGCGGTTTCCCGGTTTCGAAAGCATCAATAAAATAATCTAGATTAGTTTTCTTTTCTTTTTTGTAGGTTTTTAAATTAAAAATGGCACCGTCAAGAGCTAAATCTCCAAAAAGCAAATCCCCATCCAGTAGTTGTTTTGCACCTAAAATATTGGTATTAATCCTTTTGGCATAAATCAATACTTTTTTATGATGATCTAATATTAAGGCTTTTTTAAGTTGCACACCTCCAAAAATGGTAATCTCAATTTCATCAATAGAAATGTTTACTCCAAAATCTTCATTGATACTTTTAGTAAAATATTGGGCAATTCTAGTTTGCACACTAGGTAAAGTTAATACTATAAAAAGCACCAATAAAAGCAAGATTAGCGTAAGTAGAGAACGGAATATTATTTTTTTGATTTTTTTGATACCTATTTATTTTTTAAATTTTTCCTGAAATTATATATTGACTACGAAAATGATAACACCTTAAATAAAAAAACTTTATTTTTGCCATCGCTGTAAAAATAATATTTTTATAGTACTTCATCAAATATACTTCAAAATTAATCCCCTGTTATGCAAAATTCCGAGGTTTTTATTCTTGCCATCGAAAGTTCTTGCGATGATACCGCAGCAGCCATTTTACATAACGATAAAGTTTTGTCGAATGTTGTTGCAAATCAATTAATTCACAATCAATATGGAGGTGTTGTTCCAGAACTTGCTTCTAGAGCACATCAACAAAACATTGTCCCTGTAATAGATGCTGCGCTTAAAAAAGCAAATATTAGAAAAGAACAATTAACCGCAATCGCTTTTACACAAGGTCCAGGTCTTATGGGTTCATTGTTAGTCGGAAGTTCATTTGCAAAATCATTGGCTTTGGCATTGCAAATTCCTCTTATAGCAGTAAATCATATGCATGCTCACATATTGGCTCATTTTATTGAAGAAGAAGGATTCGACAAACCTGATTTTCCGTTTTTGGCTTTAACAATAAGTGGAGGACATACGCAAATTATACAAGTAAACAGCTTTTTTGATATGGATATTATCGGCGAAACTACAGACGATGCTGTTGGCGAGGCCTTTGATAAAAGCGCAAAGATACTGGGTCTTCCCTATCCTGGTGGTCCATTGATCGATAAACACGCTCAACTTGGTAATCCGAAAGCTTTTGCTTTTACAAAACCAAAAGTTCCGGGATTAGATTTTAGTTTTTCTGGACTTAAAACCGCTATTCTTTATTTTATTCAAAAGAAAAAAATAGAAAACCCAAATTTTATAGAGGAGAATTTGAATGATATTTGTGCTTCTATACAATATACTATTATCGAAATTTTAATGGATAAATTAAAATTGGCGGTTAAGAAAACTGGAATTAAGCAAATAGCCATAGGAGGTGGCGTTTCTGCCAATTCCGGCATTAGAAACGCGTTAAAAGAAACCGAAAAAAAATATGGCTGGAAAACATTTATCCCTAAATTTGAATACACAACTGATAATGCTGCAATGATTGGAATTGTAGGTTATCAAAAGTTTTTATCTAAAAAATTCGAGACCACTTCGGTTGTTTCAAAAGCACGAATACAGTTTTAACTTATGCAATTATTTTACAACCCCAATATTACTGAAACAACAGAAACTTTTTCTTTTGACAAAGAAGAAAGCAAACATATTATTAAAGTATTACGCAAAAAAGACACTGATATCTTATTTGTAACAAACGGATTAGGGCTTCTATTTAAAACCGAAATCACTTTGGCTTCCGACAGTAAATGTACGGTTCAAATTATTTCCTTTGAAAAATCGGAAACTCCGAAATACAAATTACATTTGGCCGTAGCGCCCACAAAAATGAATGATCGTTATGAATGGTTTCTAGAAAAAGCCACTGAAATTGGTATTCATGAAATCACTCCCATTATTTGTGATCGCTCCGAAAGAAAAGTGATTAATCCCGAAAGATTTGACAAAATCATTTTATCAGCCATGAAACAATGCAATCAGTTACATCTTCCTAAACTGAATGATGCCATTACTTTCAAGGAGTTTATAAAAATCAAAAATGATGGATTGCAATTAATAGCTCATTGCGAAGAAACGGAGAAAAAAACACTCAAATCTATTTTAAAGCCCAATGAAAATATTACTATTTTAATAGGACCTGAAGGTGATTTTTCAGAAAAAGAAATAACATTGGCATTAGAAAATAATTATACAGCTGTTTCCTTGGGAAATAATCGATTACGTACAGAAACTGCGGCAATTGTTGCTTGTCATAGCGTGGCTTTTGTGAATGAGGATTAGATTGCAAGTTTTAGTTTGAAATTGATATTGAAATTGAAATCGAATGCCCTAGCCCAGATAGAAGCGGCATCCTTTTTTTATTTTACCCTGTCAGGGTTTAAAACCCTGACAGGATAAAATAAAAAAAGATATAGTGGATAGCTGGAAATAGCTCCTAATAATCGCAAATTAAATGAAAAAAATATTCTTCTTTATACTATTAATTTCAATCTCATCCTATTCACAGGAAATTGCATTATTAAAATATAGTGGTGGTGGAGATTGGTATGCAAATCCTACCTCTTTGCCTAATTTGATAAAATTTTGCAATGCCAATATTAATACTAAAATCAAGTCGAAGCCAAGAACTGTAGAACCTAGTAGCCCCGACTTACTTTCCTATCCTTTTGTACATATGACAGGACATGGAAATGTTGTTTTTAGTGATGCTGATGTAGTTAATTTACGAAATTATTTACTTGCTGGTGGTTTTTTGCATATTGATGATAATTATGGGATGGATCAATATATTAGAAAAGAAATAACAAAAATATTCCCAAATAATGGTTTGGTTGAAATTCCGTCTACATCTGTTATTTTTCAAAAACCATTTCTCTTTCCTAATGGCTTGCCCAAAATACACGAACATGATGGAAAAAGACCCCAAGCTTTTGGAATATTTATTGACACAAAACTAGTGTTATTATATACTTACGAATGTGATCTTGGAGATGGTTGGGAAGACCCGGAAGTAAACAATGACCCTATTGAAGTTCGAGAAAAAGCTTTGAAAATGGGCGCCAATATTATTAATTACATCTTTACTAATTAATTGAAACTAGTGCAACTGAAACAACAAGGTATGCCACTTTTATACCCCCCAATTAATTTAGTATCTGACAACTTCCTTTTTCAACAAAATATTAGGTTCTCACTTTAGTCTTAGTGAAGCTTTTGGATTGAAAAAACAGCAGTTGTGAATGACGTTAAAGCACTTACTATTAATAGGTTTTGATTTATTTCGGTCATTTTTCTTGTCAGATTTGCATTTCAACGGACAAATCACACCGTTCAACTGTTTTAACTCAACTTGTTTGTTGCTTTTAATTAATTGTTATAAAATTGCGACATAATTAACCAAAACCAATTATTTATAACAAATTATTATGAAAAAAATTATTTTATCTGCGACTGCATTCCTAATGCTATTTTCATGTCAAAACGACCAGACCGATTTAACAAGTGGTTCTACAAATGCAGTTGCACATCGTGGATGTGCTTCACAAGAAGTATTACAAGCACAATTAATGGCTGATCCAACTTTGGCAATTAGAATGAACCAAATTGAAGCTTTTACCCAAAAAACAATACTAACTCATCGTTTAGTAAATGGAAAAGTTGTAATTCCAGTGGTTGTAAATGTATTGTACAAAACAGCCGCAGAAAATATATCTGATGCACAAATACAATCTCAAATTGATGTATTAAACAAAGATTTTACTGCTACAAATCCTGACTTTTCGACTACACCTGCTGAATTTGCCGGAGTAGCAGCAAATGTTGGTATTACTTTCGAATTAGTGAAGATTAACAGAAAGTCGACTACAAAAACTTCATGGGGAACTACAGATACTATGAAAAAAACAAAAAGAGGAGGATTGGACCCTACATCTCCCACAACAAACCTTAATCTATGGGTTTGTACTATTGGTGGTGGAATCTTAGGTTATGCACAATTCCCTGGAGGATCTACTGCTACAGATGGAGTTGCAATCGATTCTAAATATTTTGGTTTATCAAGTGCTGCAAGTTATCCTTATAACTTAGGAAGAACAGCAAGTCATGAAGTGGGTCACTGGATGAACCTTAGACACATTTGGGGTGATGCTTCTTGTGGAGATGATCTAGTTTCTGATACTCCTGTTGCTAAAACTTCAAACTTTGGAGTTCCTGTATATCCATACGTAAGCACCTGTCTTCCAGCTCATAATGAAATGACTATGAACTACATGGATTATACTGACGACAGAGGTATGTTTATGTTCACAAATGGACAAAAAGCTAGAATGACCGCTTTATTTGTTTCTGGTGGAGCAAGAGCCGGTTTCGGAATATAATTTTTTTAGATTTTAGAATTTAAAACTCGCTACTTGTTAGCGAGTTTTTTTATCTTTATATCCTAAAAAAGGAAGATGATTACATCCAAAATTATAGCCAATGGAATTTTAAGAGCAATCGGTACCATTGTTTTAGTGTGTTTAATTCTATTTTTTCTATATCTTATCCAATCAGTTCTGATTTATATTTTAGTATCACTCATTCTAACCTTAATAGGGAATCCAATTTTAGCTTTCTTGAAAAAAAAACTAAAATTTAAACATACCTTCGCTACAATCACTACCCTACTACTTTATATTTTTATAATTTTCGGATTTATGCTGCTGTTTATCCCTTTAATCATTTCACAGGGACAAAACTTATCACTTTTAAATACAGCAAAAATCGAAAAAAACAGTATCGAATTAGTAAATCAAATAACTACTTTTCTAGAAAGTCATCATATCGATTCAACAAAAATGATTAAGGAAGCTAACTTTACTTCAAAAATAAATTTTAATATTCTTCCTAAATTTTTAAATTCAATTTTGGAAACCATCGGTAGTTTTGGAATAGGATTAGCCTCTGTTTTATTTATTACCTTTTTCTTCCTTAAAGATAAATCTATGTTTATAAATGGCGCCAAACTGCTAATACCAGATACCCATGAAGAAAAAATTTTAAACTCAATAGAAAAAATAAACCTCTTGCTTTCTAGATATTTTATCGGTTTGTTTATCCAGTTATTTATAGTTTTTATTTTATACACAGTTGTATTATTTATCTTTGGAATTCCAAATGTTTTCGTAATTGCCTTTTTGTGTG
>Ga0184629_10000555_pt1 | contig 16548 bp, 11 predicted proteins | sample PLM4_32_b1_FD_133158 | JGI IMG/M metagenome (GOLD analysis project Ga0184629, IMG submission 133158) | Groundwater sediment microbial communities from an aquifer in East River, Colorado, USA - PLM4_32_b1 | ecosystem: Environmental > Terrestrial > Soil > Riparian zone | place: USA: East River... | reverse complement strand
CCTGCGTATAACATGAAAAGGGGTGCCTTCAAATTTGTGCTGGACCAAAGTCCATCATAAGAGGAATTGAAATAGCCGTTGCCTTAAGGCCACGGCTATTTGTCTGGACAGAGCTAATATGATTAATTGCACTCCTTTTTTAAACCCAAAGCCATCTCTCTTCCCCACTGCGGGGATAAAGGATTTTCAGACTTATAGGTATCGAATTTTTCAAGCGCTGTGATAAGTGTACCACACGCTTCAGTCGTTGGTGACCCGAAAAACTTAGCCGTACCATATTGCATCTGTGCCAGAAGCGCCAGGGCTCTTGGGTTTTCAGGGTTCAAGGTTGAGGCTTTACCAAAGGTTTGCATCGCCAACCCTGCATATTGCGGACCGCGGGTGGCCGGATCAACTGTAACCCTGATCATATGCGCAAATCCCTCCAGCGCCACTATTTCAGATTCATTGGCATTGATTGCTTTTGCCTTTTCAATAGCCGCAATTGCCTGATCGAGATAGATATCTTTCTTACCGCCTTCTTGCTCCCGATTAGCCATCATAATGTAGCCGAAGGAAGCATAATAGTACGGCTCCCATTTCGTTTTTTCCGCAGCGGCAATACGCTCCAGTGTGTTAACAGAATTTTGAAGGTCTTCCATAGACGATGCAGTATATACGGCTTGTATGTTCTTCTGCATGGCTTCCATGTACCGTTCATCATTGGCTAAGAGCGAATGAACAAGGAGCAGCAAGGCTCCAATTAAAATGGGAATGATGTTTAAAGTTTTCATAGTAATTAAATTTTAAGGTAATTATTAAAGACTAGGTAATTGATTCACTGATTTATTTTTCGAAAGCGTTATGAAAATCCCAACAAATACAAATCGAGGAGCCGCCTGACGGATTGCACGACTATTATACACTCCTGCAGCATCTGGAATAGGGCTGTATTCATATCCAAAAATATTGTCACGTCCTAAAAGGTTTGTACATGAAAAATAAAATATAAGGTAGGGCTTGGGTAAGTAGGCTATGTTCATGCTCAGGTCTGAATAATAAGGTGTTTTTCCTCCATTAAACCGTTCCATATTCGGATCGTTGTATGGTCTACCCGTGGTATAAGAATACGTAAACCCAAGCTGGCTCTTCATGCGTTGAACAAAATGCTTGTAAACGAAGGAGAAATTATGCGCCGAGGCAAACGTAGGAATAGCCTTGTGTGGGAAATTTAAATAGTCTCGCTCCGTATCCAGGTACGAATAGGAAACCCAGTAATCAGCATTTTTAATGGATCGGTTGTCACGCCAGAATAACTCTACCCCTTTAGCATAACCCTCACCAGCGTTATTCAACTCCAGGGGGTTTCCATTCCCGTATTTCACTAAATGGTTGTATCGTTTATAAAATGTTTCAATCCGAAACGTCCGGTCATTTTCAACCAATTGATAATTGAGAATGAAGTGTTCTGCCTGTTCAGAAGCAAGGTGATGATTCACGCGCACCAGATCATTCTTAGCGGACTGCCGAAATTTTCCATACGCTAAAGATACCTGGCTACTGGCCCCTGTTTTATACGCAAGGGAAATCCGGGGATCAACGCTGACTTTGTGAATCAGGTTGTTATATTCTAAACGAGCACCAACGCGGGTAACGAACTTGTTACTGGTATAAACATCCGCCTCGGCAAAACCTGAAGCAATCAATTCGTCAAAGCCGAGTGCATAATCAGAACCTGTTCTTAGGTCGAAGTTTTGTGTATAACTCCGCTGAATAATTTCAGCTCCCGTTTTTAGTTCAATTTTATCGGATAAAGAACCCTCGAATACAGTTTTTGCATGGATTCCTTTTTCAGTCTCCTGGATATTATCCGACTCAACCCATGCATCGTTTTGAATAGAGGTGTACGAAAGGCCTCCGCGTACATTCCACTTTTCGTTCAAAACATTTTCATAAAATCCATTCAGATAGCCATAGTTATTGGTCAGCTCATACAGGTATTTAACATTAAAATCATTTATGCTATGATTGTATAAGGAGAAATTTGAATGGTTGAAATTTCCATAAAATTTAAACAATCCGTCCTTCCCAACCTGCTGCCTGAAAACACCAACACCTTCCATAGATGCCGGCGGTGTTTTCCAATCGATCTCCTGACCGATAAATCCAAAATATGGACGAATATTCGTGTATTGAATTTTCGCCGCAACAGAGCCTCTATCCCAAGCCTGCGTATGTGCTACGTCACCACCAACGGAAAGTATGCCGATGTCTGTACGCGTTGATTCGGCTTTATCCTTAGATTCTAATACCAGGGCAGACGAAAGCGCCTGTCCATACTCCGCAGAATAGCCGCCGGTACTAAAGCTTGTTCCTTTGAACATAAAGGGAAGAAATCTTCCACGCGAAGGCGTATTAGGGGCAGACGTACTGTAAGCATCCAATACAACCATACCATCAATAAAGGTTCGTGTCTCATTGCTATCGCCACCACGAACAAACAGCCTGCCGGTCTCCCCTACCTTTTGTGTTCCCGGTAAAGTGTTTAGAGCTCCCGATATATCTGCCGTCGCACCGGCTGTTGTGGCAATGTCGACTGCTTTTAAAACAGTTCTTCGTGATGCATCGCCAGCAGTAAAAGAACCGGCTGTAATCGTAACTGCTTCCAGTTCATTAATGGTTTCTTCTAAAGTAATGCTGACCTCAATGACCTTGTTGCCAAGCGTTATTTCCTGTTGAAAATCTTTGTAGCCTACAAACGTTGCCACTAACATCTTCTTTCCAACTTCTGCGGTAGAGAACTGAAAGCTTCCATCCGCATCAGAACTGGTACCATCATACGTGTCCAGCAGAAAAACATTTGTACCTGGAACGGCTTTGCCTTTGCCATCGATGACCTTTCCGGATATCTTGGTCTGCGCGAAACCCGCTAAAAAAACAAATAAGGAAAGGATCGTAAAAAGTGTTTTCATTGATAAGTCCTCCGCGATTACACGGTAAAGGTTAATCGCACAGTCTGCTTTAAAAAAGAGTAGTCACTGAACTGTTGAAGCAGTATGACGAGCTGTCATTTTGAGGAACTCGCTGGCATGCTATGGGGGTGGATGATATTCGGAAATGACTTGTTGTTTCCCAGGATCGAAGTTAAGCGCCGAGACCACAGTGAAAATTACACAGGGTTCCGCTGAGAATCCAGTCGTGTATAATTTCCAGACCTCCGCTCTCCTCTGCATAAATTCCCTCGGTGTATCGCTGCACTTAATTGCTGCCATGGGCAGGTATTGTGGCGACTGCCTGCTCAAAACGGTGTAAAAGATTGTCCGGATTACTTATTTTTGCAGCCTTACAGACTTTAAAATGGCCGATTACAGCAAAGAAGAGATCAAGCGTATTGAGGAAAAGTGGCGTGCAGCCTGGAAGGAGCGCGGTGTTTATAAAATTGAAAACCATTCAGAAAAGCCAAAATACTACGTACTGGATATGTTTCCCTATCCTTCCGGTGCAGGGCTGCATGTAGGTCATCCCCTGGGATACATTGCTTCTGATATCGTGTCGCGCTATAAAAGATTGAAGGGATTTAATGTATTACATCCAATGGGATTTGATGCCTTCGGCTTACCCGCTGAGCAGTATGCGATCGACCATGGCATTCATCCTGCGATTTCAACAGCACAGAACATTCAGAACTTTAAGGATCAATTGTCTAAAATAGGATTCTGTTACGACTGGAGCCGGGAAGTACAAACTTGCGATCCAACGTATTACAAATGGACCCAGTGGATCTTCCTGCAGATTTTCGATAGCTGGTATAACCGGAAAAAAGAAAAAGCAGAACGCATGGCTGATCTTATCACTTTATTTGAGAAAGAGGGTAATTCGAATCATACCTTCCCGAATTCAAAATTTCTTGTGCCGGGATCCAATAAAGAAACATTCACGGGCAGCGAATGGAAATCATTCGATGAAAAAGCACAACAAGAGATTCTCATGCAATACCGGTTGGCTTACCTTGCTTATACCGATGTAAACTGGTGTGAAGCCTTAGGAACGGTATTGGCAAATGATGAGGTCATTAATGGCGTAAGTTACCGGGGAGGATTTCCGGTAGTAAAAAAACAAATGCGCCAGTGGAGCCTTCGTATAACCGAATATGCTGAACGTCTATTAAAAGGTCTGGAAGAAATCGACTTCAGCGACTCGATGAAAGAAATTCAGCGAAACTGGATTGGAAAGAGCGTCGGAGCGAAAATTACCTTTCAGATCAAAAATGAAAAAGGCAAACAGAGCAAACTTGTCGTCTTCACCACTCGCCCTGACACCATATTCGGAGTGGATTTCATGGTGCTGGCTCCGGAACACGAACTGGTAAAAGAAATAACGAGTGCTGCCCAGCAGGAAGAAACTAATAAGTACCTGAAATATGTAGAAAGCCGTTCCGAAATCGATCGGATGGCCGAAGTGAAAAAGATCACGGGTGCTTTTACAGGTGCCTATGCTGCCAATCCGCTCAATGGAAGAGAAGTGCCTGTATGGATCAGCGAATACGTTTTGGTTGGATATGGTACAGGAGCGATCATGGGTGTTCCTTGCGGCGATGAACGCGATCATAAGTTTGCCAAACATTTTAATCTGCCGATTACCAACATTATTGGCGAATACTATAATGGCATGGAAGCAAATCCTACCAAAGAAGCTATTCTCCAGAATTCAGATTTCCTGAACGGCCTGGTGATGTACAAGGCTGTCGATGTTGTTATTGCTAAACTGGAGGAGAAAGGTGTAGGAAATCACCAGGTAAACTATAAGATGCGTGATGCGGGATGGAGCAGGCAACGTTACTGGGGCGAGCCTTTTCCTATAGTTTATCGCGGCGACATCCCTTACGCGATGAAAGAAAGCGAGCTTCCCCTTGAATTGCCGGAGTCAAATAATTTTAAACCCTCTGGTACGGGAGACGGACCGTTGGCTAACCTGAAGGACTGGGTATTCTTTAAAGACGGCGAACGAAGAGATACTAACACCATGCCTACCCATGCGGGCGCTGCGTGGTACTTCTTGCGCTACACCGATCCGCACAATGATAAGGCTTTCGCGAATAAGAAGGCGCTGGATTATTGGGGACAGGTAGATGTATACGTTGGCGGATCAGAACATGCCGTTGCTCACTTGTTGTACGCACGATTGTGGGTTAAGATCCTGCATGACTTAGGTTATCTGAATTTTGATGAACCGTTTAAGAAGTTGATCAACCAGGGAAAGATTACAGGTGATTCAAGGTTTGTTTATCGTATCAGAGGAACAAATAAATTTGTCTCCGCCGGAATGAAAGATGACTATGAAACAGATCCGCTCCATGTCGACGTAGCGATAGTAACAGGTCTGGAGTTGGATATAAAAGCCTTCAGGAACTGGAAACCGGATTTTGCTAACGCTGAATTTATTTTAGATGACGGAAAATACATCTGTGGTGCTGCCATCGAAAAGATGAGCAAATCCTATTTTAATGTCGTAAATCCTGACAACATCATCGAAAACTACGGTGCCGACACCCTACGGATGTATGAAATGTTCCTTGGCCCATTAGAATTATCGAAGCCCTGGAATACACACGGCATTGATGGTGTCTTTAAATTCTTGCGCAGATTCTGGAATCTCTTTCACGATAACCAGGGCAAACTGAGCGTTAGCGACGCCGAACCCACTCGCGAAGAGCTAAAAGTATTGCACAAAACACTGAAGAAGATTGAATACGACATCGCGCATTTTTCCTTCAACACTTCGGTGAGTGAGTTTATGATCTGCAGTAATGAACTGAGTTCGATGAAGTGCAACAAACGCGCTGTCTTAGAACCGTTAGTGATTGCCCTCTCCCCTTTTGCACCACACATCGCAGAAGAGCTTTGGGAAAAATTAGGCCATGCCGATACAATCTTAAATGAAACCTTTCTGCAACACAATGAAGAGTACCTAAAGGAAAACTATTTTGAATATCCCATTTCCATCAATGGCAAGGTGCGAGCCAAAATGAACTTTGCACTGGATATGCCCAAGGAGGATATTGAAAAACTCGTGCTGGCTTCCGAAGCAGTAACCAAATGGACCGAAGGCAAAGCCCCTAAGAAAGTAATTGTCGTTCCGGGGAGGATTGTAAATTTGGTGATGTAGGTGGTGAGGAGTTGAGTGAGGAGTGAGGAGTTAGGGGTTAGGAGCCTGCCTGCCGGCAGGCAGGTTGAGGAGATGAGGAGATGTGGACGTTAGGCAGTAACTCAACTTTTTATTCGTTCGTGTAGAGGCAAAGAAAATAGACTTTGCGCTATTGGTTTCATTTCTTGCGCGAAAAAGCCTTTGTAGGATTGTAGCACAATCATTAACTTCAAAATCCCTTAACCATCAACCCTTAACCTCACATGCAACTTGTTATTGAAAACCTCAATAAGACCTACCCGAACGGCGTGCAGGCGCTGAAGAACGTTTCACTTACCATAAACCAGGGGATGTTTGGCTTGCTCGGCCCCAATGGTGCCGGTAAGTCATCGCTTATGCGTACCATCGCCACCTTACAGGAAGCCGACAGCGGCACTATAACACTTGGCAACCTGGATGTCCTGCGCCAAAAACATGAGGTGAGAAAAATATTAGGTTATCTACCCCAGGAGTTTGGGGTATATCCACGGGTGACCGCCGAAACCATGCTTGACCATATCGCCGATCTGAAAGGAATTGTGGATAAAAAACAACGAAAGGAAATTGTCAGCGCGTTGCTGGAGAAAGTAAACTTGGCGCACGTAAAGCACAAAAACCTTGGCACTTTTTCAGGCGGTATGAAACAACGATTTGGTGTAGCCCAGGCATTGATCGGAAATCCAAAACTTATTATTGTCGATGAACCAACAGCGGGGCTTGATCCGGCAGAACGAAATCGTTTTTATAATTTATTGAGTGAAATCGGCGAAAATACAATTGTGATCCTGTCGACACACATTGTTGAGGATGTGACAAACCTCTGCAGCAACATGGCCATCATCTGCCTCGGTGAAGTCATTGCACAAGGTAATCCTAACACACTGGTGGATTTGATGCAAGGTAAGATCTGGAGTAAGAGCATAGAGAAAAACGAACTGACCGCCTATCGTCACTCCTTCCAGGTTATCTCTACACAATTGAAGATGGGCAAAACACAAATCCACGTGTTATGCGACATTCAACCCGACGAAACTTTCAAGGGTGTAGAAGCCGGGCTGGAAGATGTGTACTTCTCCCGAATTGCAGAGAAGATGGACATTGTCACTGTTTAATCCACTAACTATTCCAAGGTCTCTTATGTTCTGGAAAATATTTCTATTTGAAGTCAAATACAGGCTTAAACGCCCTGCTACCTGGGCTTATTTTGCTGTAATATTTTTATTTGCCCTGATCAGTGGCATTTATGGTAACAGTCCTTCCTCGGAGAAGGTCTTTGTCAATTCATCGTATGCCATCGGCCAGTTCCTGATTGTGCTTAGCATCTTCGAAATGCTCATCGCTTCTGCCGTGATGGGGGTCCCGGTGTACCGCGACATTGAATATCAAACGAAGGATTATTTTTTCGCCTATCCCATCCGGGAAAGATCGTACTTGATGGGTCGGTTCTTTGGATCGTTTCTAATCCTGGTGCTCATTAGTTTCGGATATCATTTCGGAACCTGGATCGGCGGACCGCTCGGTGTGGTTTCGGGTGAGATTGAACCGGAACAATATGGTCCTTTTGTCATCTACCACTATATCTACAACACCCTGGTCTTAAGCCTTCCAAACTTATTCTTCACCGGGACGGTCTTCTTTTCCCTTGTGGCACTGACCCGGAAAATTGTTGTGACTTACGTCGGCAGCGTAATACTTTTTGTAGGGTATCTTTTAGCGAATGCACTCACCCGGGATCTCGACAATAAAACATTAGTGGATATCCTTGATCCCTTTGCACTGACCACCTACATCAATGCCACCAAATACTGGACACCTGCCGAACAAAATGTTATGCTCCTTCCGCTGGAAGGAAATTTTTTATGGAACAGAATTTTATGGATTGGCATCAGCCTCATGTTGTTTGCTTTTACTTATTTCCGCTTTTCATTCCGCAGTATGCTCGAGGTTTCCTCAGGCAAAGGGAAAAAGGAAGATCTCGTAGAAAAGAAAGGTCGGTCATTAGCCGATTTGCCTGTTATTCAAAAACTATACTCGCGATCTATCTATGTGAAGAAAATGCTGAGGCTCTCGGTTCTTGAGTTTAAGAACATTATTAAAGACTTTTATTTCATTGCCATCCTCTTAGCTGGTGTGCTCTTCCTTTTTCTGGACGGATGGTTTGGATCACCAATTTTCGGGACTCCTTCCCTGCCCCTCACTTACTACATGCTGGAGGTAAAAGATTTTGACTACATCATCTTCGTTTTTATCATTATTATTTTTTATACCGGTGAAGTTGTCCATCGGGATAAAAGCATCAACTACTCCAGCATATCCGATGCACTGCCGATTCCAAATTGGGTGGTGTATGGTTCGAAATTTCTCTCGCTTTTGCTCATAAGTTTTGTTCTCGTCAACTTGATCCTGGTCTGTGGTGTGCTCAACCAAATTCTTAAAGGTTATTTCAATTTTGAGTTTGGTATGTATTTCACCGATCTATACTTCATCGAGCTTCCGGAGTATATTCAGTTAGTGATGCTCGCGTTCATTGTTCATATTTTGGTGAACAACAAATTTGTCGGGCATGTTATTTCCATCGGTATCTGGGTGGCGCTTTTTGGTTTACGGAATTTCGCTGAATTAGACTACAATCTTTTTTTCTATAGCTATATCCCGGGGTATATGATTTCCGACATGAATGGCTTCGGACATTTTTTCAGATCGCTCACGTGGTTTAATGTATACTGGCTCAGCCTGGGTGTCGTATTCCTGATTATTGGAAATCTGTTTTGGAACAGGGGTACAGAATCGGGTTTCAACGCCCGCTGGAAATTAGCCAGGCAAAGATTTAATCTCCAGGCTGCCACTTCATTGACGATTTTCACGCTGTTATGGCTCGGTTGTGGAGGGTTTATCTATTACAACGTTAGCATGCTAAATGTTTATCACACCAGCAAACAAAGCAAACAAATCGCTGCTGACTTTGAAAAGAAATACAAGAAGTACGAATTCATCGCGCAGCCGAAAATAACGGATGTCAAGGTGAATATCGACATCTATCCAACGGAGCGATACACGAAAGCAGCAGGAATTTTTACCATTGTCAACAAAACAACCAAGCCAATTGACTCCCTCGTACTCAATATCGGAAGCCCCATTAGTCATACAACAATTGAAAAACTAACTATCGGCGGCAAGGAATTAACCCTGGTGATGGAGGACAAACCCAATCGTTTTTTTGTCTATATGATGGCACAAACCATGGAACCGGGAGATACCGTGAAAATGGAAATTACTATGGATGCGCGTTACAAGGGTTTCCCCAATAGCGGTTTTGACCGGGAGGTTGTTTACAATGGAACGTTCTTCGATCTCGGCATATTTCCGTCTTTCGGTTATCCGGGAGATCAAATGACCAGCGACAAAGACCGAAAAAAATATGGCTTACCTAAAAAAGATTATGTAGCGCCTCCCCAAACGGATCCCTGGGGGTTGAGCAACCTTCTATTCAATGATGATGCGGACTATATAACCTTTGAAGCGGTGCTCAGCACGGCGTCGGATCAAATTGCAGTCGCCCCGGGTTATATTCAAAAAGAGTGGGAAGAAAACGGCCGCAAATATTATCAATACAAAATGAACAGTGAGATGGATTTATTCTATAACATCTCCTCGGCGCGTTATGCTGTTCTTCGCGATAAATGGACGGGTACAAATGGTGAAGAGGTGAATATCGAGATCTTCCATCACCCCACACATACGTATAACCTGGACCGTTATGTAAGGTCAGCAAAAGCTTCCTTAGATTATTTTGCCAAAAATTTCAGTCCCTATCAATATAAACAAATCCGTGTGCTGGAGTTTCCACGGTATGCTGGTTTTGCTCAATCTTTTCCTAATACTGTTCCCTATACGGAGAGTTTTGGTTGGGTCGCCGATTACAGTGATCCGGATGATACCGATTACACTTTTTACGTAACGGCACACGAAATAGCCCATCAATGGTGGGGTCACCAGGTTACACCAAGCTCTACGCGGGGAGCGAATCAGATTTCGGAATCTATGGCCGAGTATTCATCCCTTATGGTACTTCAACATGAGTACGGAAAAGATTGTATGCAAAAGCGTTTGGAGTATTCGCTTGATCGTTACCTGCGTGGCCGTGCCGGCGAAGACAAGTTTGAAGAGACTTTATTAGAGAATGACTCCCGGGCTTACGTATGGTATGATAAAGGCTCGTTAATACTTTATGCCCTGCAAGACCTGATCGGTGAAGATCAATTGAACGCAGCTTTTAAGAAATTTATCGATACAGCGGCTTTCCGACAAAAACCTCCCTTCCCAACTTCAAACGAATGGTATAGCTACATTAAAGCGGCCACTCCGGATTCCGTAAAGTATTTCATTGAAGATGCATTTGAAAAAATTACCCTCTACGAAAACCGGATCACTAAAGCGGAGTATAAGAAAATGGATGGAGAAAAATACAAAGTGACGATGACTGTGCAAACCAAGAAAATATATTATGATGGACTAGGCAAGGAGAAAGGAACTGGATCGGGTAAAGACCTGATTGACATCGGCATCTTTGCAGAGGACGGCAAAAACGACAAAGGAATGAAGAAAAAAATGCCCTTGTACCTGAAAAAGCATTGGCTCACACCCGGAGAACATCTGCTTGAATTTGTTGTGGAGGGTAAGCCTGATAAAGCCGGGATTGATCCCTATAATAAATTGATTGATCGGATACCGGATGATAACCTCGTATCAGTGGATGAACTGGAATAGATTTTAGAGTAAAGTGGGGAAGTCCGAAAGTCGGAAAGACCGAAAGTCGGAAAGAGCGAAAGTCGAAAAGAGCGAAAGTCGGAAAGACCGAAAGTCCGAAAGTCGGAAAGACCGAAAGTCGGGAAGACGGGAAAAAGACGAGAAGACGGAAAGTCGGGAAGACGGAAAGCTCTAAAGATGGGAAGACGTGTAGTCCGGAAGAGTGTACACGGTGAATCTTACTGCAATCTCCAGGTCTTTCAATCCTACCCGCAACTTTCGGACTTCCAGACTTTCGGACTTGACTTCCGGACTTCTTGACGCTTACTACGATCCGTGGGCGTTCAGCCCTACAGACCAACTTTCGGACTTCCCGACTTTCGGTCTTTCGGACTTCTAACATTTCGTTAACTTCGCACACCAAATTTCCAATCGAATGCGTTATTCTAAAATTGTCGGCCTTGGTCATCATGTGCCGGAGACCGTAATTACCAATGAATACCTTTCCACTGTTATGGATACCAACAGCGATTGGATCGTTGAGCGCACAGGTATTTACGAAAGACGATGGATGGATCCAGCCAAGGATACGGTAGCCAATATGGCGGCAAAGGCTTCACGAATGGCTTTGGAGCGCGCCAAGCTTACAGAACAAGATATTGATTTTATTGTTTTTGCAACGATCACGCCGGATTACTTTTTCCCTGGATCGGGTGTTTTGCTTCAGCGCGAGTTGGGACTTGATGGGAGAATTGCTGCGCTAGACATCCGGAATGCATGCTCAGGATTTATCTATGCCCTTTCTGTTGCTGATCAATTCATCAAGACAGGGATGTATAAAACAATATTGGTTGTCGGAGCGGAGATACAATCTACTGCATTAGACATCAGTACGAAAGGCCGGAATACCGCCGTTATTTTTGGCGATGGAGCTGGAGCCGTAATTTTACAGCCATCGGACAAACCAGGTATTCTTTCCACGCACCTTCATTCCGATGGTAATTTTGCCGAGGAACTTTATGTAAAAGACCCCGGCAGTAGTCGACCCCATAAGGAGAGGCAGCCTGAACAAATCCTGGATACATCAACGTATAAGGTAGTGATGAATGGCAATCAGGTTTTCAAACATGCTGTAGTCCGGTTCATGGAAGTAATTAACGAAGCCTTAAAAGCCAACAACCTCAAAAAAGATGCTATCAATCTGCTGGTCCCACACCAGGCCAATCTGCGCATCAGCCAATATATTCAGGAAAAACTCGGACTGACAAATGACCAGGTTTACAACAACATTATGCGCTATGGAAATACTACGGCCGCATCCATTCCTATCGCATTAAGTGAAGCCTGGGCAGAAGGTAAAATCAAAGAAAATGATTTAATTTGTTTAGCCGCCTTCGGCAGTGGATTTACATGGGCCTCCGCGTTGATCCGCTGGTAGGGCGTTATCCGTTACACGTTGTCCGTTATTCGGGGGTGGGACTACGGAAAGGGATCACTATTACACTATTAACGATTAACTATTCACGGATAACGCATAACGATTAACGGATAACGATGAAAACCTCTGCCTACAACCCCAGTCCGCTGGAAATTGATTTTGCCAATGCTTTATTTGTTCTTCAGAAAGAACTGGAAAAACACCTGCATGACAATCAAATCATTCACGTGGAAAGTCAGATCAGGCGGGACAATCCTATGGTGAAATTCAGTTTACTGGATAAAGATGGCGATCCGCATGAAGTGGTGGTGCGCATTATTCAGATACCGGATAAATTCTAATCGTAACTATCTTATATCAAATTTTTACTTACATTTCGTTGCGTATCTAATCATCGAGTAATCAGACCAGAATAGAATGTCGATCATCATTATATTATTTTGCATTGCGATCCTCGTTCTACTGATCACTCAATTTAAAATCAATGCCTTTCTTGCTTTCCTCATCGTCTCCATTCTTGCAGGTTTGTTATTAGGGATAGAAGTATCCAAGATTACAGCCTCCATCCAAAAAGGGTTGGGTGATATGCTTGGCTCATTAGTAATTGTAGTGGCCAGCGGAGCGATGCTGGGTAAACTCGCTGCTGAAAGTGGCGCAGCACAAAAAATTGCCTCAGGCCTGATGAAACTCTTTGGGGAGCGCTACATTCAGTGGGCTTTGATGATCACTGGCTTCATCATTGGCATCCCCCTGTTCTACAACGTGGGTTTTGTGTTGGTTATTCCATTGATCTTTTCTGTGGCCTATAAATACAACTTGCCTGCAGTTTACATTGGAGTACCCATGCTGGCTTCGCTCTCGGTTACCCACGGATTTCTTCCTCCGCACCCGTCGCCCACAGCACTCGTTGCACAGTTTAATGCAGATATGGGTAAGACTTTGTTCTATGGTATCCTGATTGGAATTCCGACTTCGATTGTTGCCGGGCCGATCTTTTCTAAGGTATTAAAAAAGATAGAGTCTACACCGTTAAAGACTTTTAAATCCGAGCCATTGCCCGAAGATAGATTGCCGGCATTAGGGATAAGCATCTTTTCGGCCATGCTTCCCGTAATTCTTATCGCGCTCACGACCATCCTGGGAAATGTTGTAACAGAAGCGGGAATCCTAAAAACATGTATAACATTCTTCGGTGATGCCGCCATTGTAATGATCCTTTCGCTGGCCGTCGCGACTTATACATTGGGGCTTCGTTTAGGGATGACGATGCGAAAAGTAATGGATATTTATGCCGATGCCGTAAAAGATATTGCGATGCTATTGTTGATCATGGGAGGGGCAGGAACACTAAAACAAATTTTGACAGACAGCGGTGTGAGTAATGAGATTGGTTCCTTACTGAATGGTTTGGACGTACATCCGTTACTCCTGGGTTGGTCTATTGCTTGTGTGATCCGTGTCTGTGTTGGTTCCGCGACGGTCGCAGGGTTAACGGCTGCCGGAATCATTATGCCCATCATGAGCCGGCCCGATGTTGATCCCAATCTCATGGTGCTCGCTATTGGTGCCGGGAGCCTCATGTTCTCTCATGTAAACGATGCAGGGTTTTGGCTCTTTAAAGAATATTATAACCTAAGTATTAAAGATACGATCCGGTCATGGTCGCTGATGGAGACAATTGTAGCAATTGTCGGATTAGCCGGTGTTATGACCATTTCATATTTACAATAATTCGCCGTAATGGTGTCATAAAACATTCTGAGAAAATGTTAAAATGCAACTCCAGACCAGCTCATCGTCAACTATCGTGACAAGTTTATCACGCTTTGTGTTGTACACATTTTTTTTCGAAATTTGATTCGAAAGCTTATCGTAGGTCTTTCTAAACTAAATTATTATGCCCGTGCTTACCGCTGATGAAAGTTTTGCACAACTCAGCCTTACACTTCCACCAGCACCCACTCCGCTTGGCGTTTACAAGCCTTTCCTGATTGTCGGCAACCTTGTTTACGTCTCCGGGCATGGCACCGTGAAAGAAGATAAGAGTCTCATCATCGGTCGCGTGGGCAAAGACCTCACCCTGGATGAAGGCAAGCTTGCCGCACGCCAGGTAGGCCTGGCTATTTTAGCTACCCTGAAACAAAATCTGGGAAGCTTCAACAAAATAAAGCGCGTTATAAAAGTTTTAGGAATGGTGAACTGTACATCCGATTTTGAAAGGCATCCCTATGTCATCAACGGCTGTAGCGAACTCTTTGCCAAAGTATGGGGCGATGAAAATGGAATAGGTGTTCGGAGTGCTGTAGGCATGGGATCCCTCCCCGATAACATACCCGTAGAGATAGAAGCGGTTTTTGAACTAGCGTAACCTATGGCAACTGAAAAACAATGGTTCATTATTGACAATGTTAAAACACTGGACACTCCGGCATTGGCCATTTATACCAACAGGGTCAAAGAAAATATCCAAGCCCTGCTTAGTAGTATTGATGATATTAACAGGCTTCGGCCGCACATCAAGACACATAAATCATCCGAGGTGAGCGCGTTGATGCTTAGGGCAGGTATTAAAAAATTCAAGTGTGCCACAATAGCTGAAGCCGAAATGTTAGCAATGGTTGGAGCACCAGATGTTTTACTCGCCTACCAGCCTATTGGACCCAAAGCAAATCGACTTGTCGCACTGGTGCAACGATTTCCATCAACGAATTTTTCATGCCTCGTCGACAATATCAACTCAGCAAAGCATCTTTCTGAAACTTTTCAACAACATAATTTATTCCTTCCCGTTTTCATCGACCTCAACATTGGGATGAACAGAACAGGAATATTACCCTCCGATGCCTTATCATTATTTCAAAATTGCAACCCATTAAAAGGCATTTCTATCATCGGTCTACATGCTTATGATGGGCACATACGTGATACTGACTTTAATTTGCGAAAGAAACATTGTGATGAAGCCTTTGCTGTTGTGCTCCTCTTGCAAAAGGAAATTAAAAACAGATTCAACAAAGAATTGACTATCGTTGCCGGTGGCACTCCCACCTACTCCATTCATTGCAAGCGAAAGGAAGTGGAGTGCAGTCCAGGGACCTTCATTTATTGGGACTATGGATATCAAACAATTCTACCGGAGCAGCACTTTGCATTTGCTGCTTTAGTGGTAACCCGGATCATCTCAAAACCAACGCCAGACATTATCTGCATTGACCTTGGGCACAAGGCCATTGCGTCGGAAAATCCGATATCACATCGGGTCACTTTTCTTAATGCCTTAAATCTTAAGCCTATTGGTCACAGCGAAGAACACATGGTCTTCAACGTTGAAGACGGCAAGGAATACAATGTTGGCGATGTTTTATATGGCGTGCCATACCACATCTGCCCTACCGTTGCCCTTCATGACCGGGCAGCAATTGTAGAAAATAATAATGTTGTAGAATATTGGAATACTTTATCGCGAAACAGAAAGATTACGATTTAGTCCATAGTCGATGGTCCATAGCAGTTACACAGAACGGATAGGCATACGGTGAACTTATGGTAAGGACTATCAGCCATGTTCAACAGCTAACGCCTGCTTAACCTTAAAGCGTGCTTACTATGGACTATGGACTATCGACCATGGACTGTACTCGCTATGGACGATTGACATAACAACCACAACTAACTAACAACTACCAAATGTTCACTATCGACGCACACCTTGATTTAAGTATGAATGCCATGGAATGGAACCGCGACTTACGGCAACCAATTCATGAAATCAGGGGACGTGAAAAAGAAATGAACGATAAGCCCGATCGCGGTAACAACGTGGTATGCTTACCGGAATTACGGAAGGGAAATATCGGCCTTGTCGTGGCCACACAAATAGCCCGTTACGTAGCCATGGACAATCCCCTGCCAGGATGGAACTCTCCTGAACAAGCCTGGGCACAAACACAAGGACAACTGGCATGGTATAACCAAATGGAGGAAGAAGGTGAGTTAGTGCAGATCAATAACTTAAGCGCATTGGAAAAGCATGTAACGCGGTGGACTGACGGTACCCCAACGAATAAGAAACCTATTGGTTATATCCTCAGCCTTGAAGGTGCAGATTCAATAGTAACTCTTCAGCATCTTGAAAAGGCATACCGTAAAGGGCTTCGTGCCCTTGGTCCGGCGCACTATGGCCCCGGTAGATATGCTCAGGG
>Ga0184629_10000554_pt1 | contig 16572 bp, 13 predicted proteins | sample PLM4_32_b1_FD_133158 | JGI IMG/M metagenome (GOLD analysis project Ga0184629, IMG submission 133158) | Groundwater sediment microbial communities from an aquifer in East River, Colorado, USA - PLM4_32_b1 | ecosystem: Environmental > Terrestrial > Soil > Riparian zone | place: USA: East River... | reverse complement strand
GTATGAATCAATAAAATTTTGGCATTATTGGGAAAATAATTCTTCTGAATTAAATCTAAAACGCCAAAAACCATTTTCCCAGTATAAATAGGGTCTAATGGTACTTGTGTTTGCTCATAAAACTTATTTATAAACTGAACTAATTCCTCATTTACTTTTCCATAGCCCCCAAAATGATAGTCAGTAAGTAGCTCCCAATTTTTATTGGCGGCAAATTTACGAATTTCATCTCTTAAAAAGTCTCCTTTTAATGCTGGAAATCCCAAAACTTTTTGATGCGGTAATGCGCTATTGATAATCCCCGAAATGGTGCCCCCAGTTCCTACCGCGCAACATACGAAATCAAACTTAGCATCTTCCTCTGTCAATATTTCTTCGCAACCTTTTATGGCATATTCATTGGTACCGCCTTCTGGAACAAGGTAAAACGAGCCGAATTTTTGTTCTAGATTCACTATAAAATCAGGTTCGGTTTTGAGTCGATAGGCTTCTCTGGTCACAAACTCGAATTGCATACCGCACTCTTGGGCAAACTGCAAGGTTGGGTTTTCGGCAATTTTACTCGTCAATTCCTCGCCACGAATCACGCCAATGGTATTAAAACCCTGTTCTTTTCCCGCATAAGCCACCGCTGCAATATGATTGGAATAAGCACCGCCAAAAGTAAGAACGGTTTCTTGATTTTCGGCTTTTGCTTGAAGTAAATTGTACTTGAGTTTCCTGAATTTATTTCCCGATATAAAAGGATGAAGCAAATCCTCCCGCTTTATCTCAAGAGAAATTCCATTAGGTAGTTCGTATGTTATTTTTTGGTTCAAAGTTTAGGATTTATTAGTTTTTAAATAGTTTAAAAAACTAAAAAAAGTTCTCGTTTTTAGATAGTTTAAATGAAGTTCATTGGCATAAGCCTCTCTTTCAAAACTGATATTTCTATAGGCCAAATTGGCATTTTTATATTGTAACAAACGTACCGCATATTCCACGAAATACCAAACAAAAAAAGGCAAAACGAGTAGTTCCAATTGTTGTCGAAGATGTATTTTTTCGTGATGAATCAATATTTTATTATCTGAGCCAAGCCGATATTTTATAAGCACAAATGGAAAGAACGTTAGCCCACGATATCCTTTAGGAATTAAATATTTGGCAACAATAACAAACATTGATTATAAAATTTATAGATTTGTACAGGCAATTAAGGTCAAATTAAAGAAAAACACAATTGCATAGTTGTGAATCTCAATAAATAATGAGGAATCCGAAAGGAAAATCTTCAAGCATAAAAAAGAATGGCAGAACAAAGTAATGAAAATAAATTAATAGAGGGGGAAGATTTTTATTATACGCCCGAAGGTTACAAATGCTTTACTGAAAAATACCATTTGAAAAGAGGGTATTGTTGCAAAAGCGGTTGTCGACATTGTCCTTACGGATTTGATAAAAAAACAGGACTTTTGAAAAAGTAATCAGTTTGCAGATTGCAGAAGTCAGAATTTAGATTTCAGAAAACAGTATTCTTTTAAAACATTAAACATTCAATAACAACAATGGACATCCTTTCTTTAAAATATAAAATTAAAATTCATAAGTCCTACCACAGATCGGATATACGGTATCCCTAGTTTGTCATTTTAATTAAAAAATGATTATTCGATTTTTAGATTATTCGACTTTTCGAAAAAATCTAAAAAAAATACAACCAAAATAGATTAATAGATGTGCTTTATTGAGTTGATAAAATTCTAATAATCCAACAATCTGAAAATCTAAAAATCTAAAAAAAATGACTTTTCAAGAACAAATACAACAAGGAATTCCTTCTATATTACCTCAACCAAAACCGTATGAGGCCAACATTAATCACGCACCAAAGCGGAAAGAAATCCTATCGGCCGACGAGAAAAAGCTGGCGCTACGCAATGCCTTGCGTTATTTTGAACCGCAACATCATGCCGAATTAATAGAAGAATTTCGCACGGAACTAGAGGCTTACGGACGTATTTATATGTACCGTTTCCGTCCTGATTACGAAATGAAAGCCCGTTCGATATCCGAATATCCAGGGAAATGCGAACAGGCCAAAGCCATTATGCTCATGATTCAGAACAATCTGGATTATGCAGTGGCGCAACACCCACATGAGTTGATTACTTACGGCGGTAATGGAGCGGTTTTCTCGAACTGGGCGCAATATTTATTGACCATGAAATACTTATCGGAAATGACCGATGAACAAACGTTGACAATGTATTCTGGGCATCCTATGGGATTGTTTCCTTCCCACAAAGAAGCGCCAAGAGTGGTGGTAACCAACGGAATGGTAATCCCGAATTACTCCAAACCGGATGATTGGGAAAAAATGAATGCTTTGGGCGTTTCTCAATATGGGCAAATGACCGCAGGAAGTTATATGTATATTGGGCCACAAGGAATTGTACACGGAACAACAATTACGGTTTTGAATGGTTTTCGTAAAATAAAACGCTCCCCAAAAGGCGGATTATTTGTGACTTCTGGATTGGGAGGAATGAGCGGTGCACAACCCAAAGCAGGAAATATTGCAGGCTGTATCACTGTTTGTGCAGAGGTAAATGCCAAAATCACACACATTCGTCACAGTCAAGGTTGGATCAATGAAGTAGTTGAAGATATAGACGAATTGGTGCAGCGAGTAGCTTTAGCGAAAGCCAATAACGAAACGGTTTCTATCGGCTACCTCGGAAACGTGGTAGATGTTTGGGAACGATTTGACGAAGAAAACCTTTATATTGATTTGGGTTCCGATCAAACATCATTACATAATCCGTGGGCTGGTGGGTATTATCCGGTTGGAATTTCATTTGAACAAGCCAATGAAATGATGGCCAACAATCCTGATTTATTCAAGGAAAAAGTGCAAGAAACATTGCGTCGTCATACAACGGCTATCAACAAACATACAGCCAAAGGAACGTATTTCTTTGATTATGGAAATGCGTTTTTACTGGAAGCTTCACGCGCCGGTGCCGATATAATGGCCGAAAATAACATCGATTTTAGATACCCGAGTTATGTGCAAGACATTATGGGACCTATGTGTTTTGATTACGGTTTTGGCCCTTTTCGTTGGGTTTGTGCCTCTGGAAAACCGGAAGATTTGGCCAAAACAGATGCTATTGCTTGCCAAGTTTTGGAAGAAATGGCTAAAACGGCTCCAATAGAAATTCAGCAACAAATGCAGGATAATATTCAATGGATTAAAGGCGCGCAAGAAAATAAATTGGTCGTGGGTTCTCAAGCTCGAATCCTATACGCAGATGCCGAAGGTCGTGTAAAAATTGCCGAAGCTTTTAATAAGGCTATTGCCAAAGGGGAGATTGGAACGGTTGTTTTGGGTCGTGATCATCACGATGTTTCGGGAACGGATTCCCCTTACAGAGAAACTTCCAATATTTATGACGGATCTCGTTTTACTGCCGATATGGCAATTCAAAACGTGATTGGAGACAGTTTTCGAGGCGCCACATGGGTTTCCATTCACAATGGTGGCGGTGTAGGTTGGGGCGAGGTTGTCAATGGTGGCTTTGGTATGGTTCTCGATGGCTCAAAAGAAGCTTCAAGACGTTTAGCTTCAATGCTTTTTTGGGATGTTAATAACGGAATTTCAAGACGCAGTTGGGCTCGAAACGAAGGAGCAGTATTTGCCATAAAACGCGCCATGGAAGTAGAACCATTGTTAAAAGTAACGCTACCCAATTTAGTGGATGATCAATTATTAAATTAATTGACAATCCTCAACTAATAAAATTTGCCACAGATTGCACCAATTTTCACTTATTTTCAAGTAATACGCTTGAAATCTGTGTGAATTGGTGCAATTGTGATTTAAATAAATATTCAACATATTACAAGTAGTCCTATTAAATTAAGATATTTTTAGGAGCTGGTCCTGCTATTCGCTTCAAGATTTTTCATAAATTCGTTTTTTTCTAAGAACAAAAAGGAGCTTCCGTTGGCCGCTCTTTTTGTTCAAGAAAAAAACACTCATTTATCAAAAAATGCTTTCTGCTTCTATCAGGGCTAAAACGACTAACTGCAATCAAATGTATTCGGGAGAAACCTTGGAAAAACAAAAAATTTTAAGTAACTTACGGTAAGCTAATTGGTACAGTTTTTGCAGTTAATTTATTCCACCGTAAATCACATAAAACATGAAAACATTTAAATTCTTTCCCCTCTTATTACTTTTCATAGTTGCCTCTTGTGACTCTGTAAAAGTATATTCTGATTATGACAAATCCGTCGATTTCAAGCAGTACAAAACTTTTGCTTTCATGAAATCGGGTATTGATAAAGTCGAAATTTCTGAATTGGATAAAAAAAGAATTCTGAACGCTATAGACCAACAGTTGCTTGCCAAAGGACTGACCAAAAGCGAAAACCCTGATCTATTGGTCAATATTTTTACTAAATCCCGCGAAGAAATCAGCGTGAACCAATTCAATGCCGGCTATGGCTACGGTTGGGGATGGGGATGGAATCCTTATATGTATGGAGGACAAACTTATGTGAGCTCCTCTACAGAAGGCACTTTGTATATTGACCTGATCGATGCCAAAAAGAAAGAACTAGTTTGGCAAGGAGAAGGAACCGGAACCCTTTCTAAAGACATGGAACGAAAAGACGAAATAGTGAATAATATCGTAACTCAAATTTTGGCACAATACCCACCAGTAATAGCCGAAAAGAAAAAATAATTTATTTTAAAAACCTACCTTTGCGTAGGTTTTTTTACATTCATAAATCATGACACACAAAGACATCACAAACATAGAAGACATTCAATTATTGGTAGACACATTCTACTCTAATGTGCGAAAAGACGAACTAATTGGTTCTATTTTTGAAGAGAAAATCGGCGATCGATGGCCAGAACATCTGGAAAAAATGTATCGCTTTTGGCAAACTGTTCTACTCGATGAACACACGTATTCCGGAAGCCCCTTCCCACCACACAAACAACTCCCAGTAGAGAAAGAACACTTTACCCGCTGGATGGAAATTTTCACCAACACCGTAGATAGTTTATTTGCAGGATCGCTTGCCGATGAAGCCAAACTACGAGGTCGAAATATGGCAGAAATGTTCAACCATAAAATTGAATATTTCAGGCATGAAGCGAAACATCCACTTTTGTAGCAACAATGACATTGCGTTTTCTTTAGCCACGAATTACACAAATTTGCACTAATTTCTTTAAATTAAAAAAAGAAAAAATTCGTGTTCAATTCGTGTAATTCGTGGCAAAACTAAAAAATCAAAACCATTGTATTACTTTTGTTACACTAACAAAACCAAATTACAATGACCTCTTCTTCAAAAACAATCCTTTTTCTATTTATCACATTCTCCTTTTTTAAGAGTAACGCCCAAAAAGACAAAAACACAACAGTATACCAATACGCCACGATCAATGCCTTGATGGAAGGCGGTTTTGATGGCGACATGACTCTGGCAGCATTGCTAAAGAAAGGCAGTTTCGGGATTGGAACTTTTAATGAATTGGACGGCGAAATGATTGGGTTTGACAATCACTTTTACCAAATCAAATCCGATGGAAAAGCGTATGCTGTTGTTCCTACTCAAAAAACACCTTTTGCCGTAGTGACGAATTTCTCAAAAGACCAAACTTTTTCTACCAACCAGACATTAGACCTCAAAAAACTCTACGCTTTGTTGGACAGTTTATCACCCAATAAAAATTTATATGTGGGTTACAAAATCAAAGTAAAATGCCAAACGATAAAAACCAGAAGTGTCTCTAAGCAAGTAAAACCGTATCCTTTGATGATTGATGCCGTAAAAAAACAGTCGGTTTTTGAGTTACAAACGATTTCCGGCACACTGGTTGGTTTTCGATTTCCTGAATTTATGAAAGGACTCAATGTTCCGGGCTATCATTTTCATTTTCTTTCGGATGATAAAAAATCAGGCGGACACGTTTTGGATTTATCAGCATCTAATTTCGAAATCGAAATAGACTTCATGGATGATTTTGAATTACATATTCCTGATAATGAAGATTTCAACAAACTGAATTTGGCCAAAACCAAAGCCGAAGATTTAGAGAAAGTAGAGAAATAATTTATGATCTAAAAAGTTCCTTTTCCCTTCTTAAAGTTGTAATTTTGCACATAAACTATATCGATTTCGTTATGAACACAAACATAGAAAGCAATCCTTTATTAGAACGATTGCCTAAGCATTTAAAACAGTTTATCAAACCACAGGATTACAGCGATTACACCCCTATCAATCAAGCGGTTTGGCGATATGTGATGCGGAAAAACGTGAATTATCTTTCGAAAGTAGCACATAGTTCCTATTTGGATGGTTTAAAAAAAACCGGAATTGAGGTAGACCAAATACCAAGCATGTATGGCATGAACCGCATATTAAGCGAAATTGGCTGGGCTGCCGTTGCGGTAGATGGGTTTATTCCGCCTAATGCCTTTATGGAATTTCAAGCGTACAACGTGTTGGTTATTGCTTCAGACATTCGCCAACTTGAACACATAGAATACACTCCAGCTCCTGATATTATTCACGAAGGTGCCGGTCACGCCCCTATTATTGCGAATCCAGAATATGCAGAATACCTGCGCCGTTTTGGCGAAATAGGTTGTAAAGCCATTTCTTCGAACAAGGATTATGAAATGTACGAAGCCATTCGCTTGCTTTCTATTTTGAAAGAAGCCGAAGGCACACCAAAAGCCGACATTGAAGCTGCCGAAAAAGCAGTGGAAGACTTGCAAAACAACATGGGCGAATTATCTGAAATGGCCCAAATCAGAAACCTACACTGGTGGACGGTGGAATATGGTTTAATAGGAACATTGGAAAATCCGAAAATTTACGGTGCTGGTTTATTGTCATCTATTGGCGAAAGCGCTTGGTGCATGACAGATAACGTAAAGAAGATTCCTTATAATTTATCGGCGGCACAGCAGAGTTTTGACATTACAAAATTACAACCTCAACTGTATGTCACTCCAGATTTCTCTTATTTGAGTTTGGTCTTGGAAGAGTTTGCTAATACTATGGCATTACGTACGGGCGGATTGTCGGGTATTACAAAATTAATCCAGTCGAATGCTTTAGGAACTGCAGAATTGAGCACAGGCTTACAGATTTCGGGAGTTTTTACGAATGTTATCGAACATGAAGGAAAGCCAATCTACTTTCAAACTACAGGTAAAACTGCTTTGGCTTATCGCGAAAAAGAATTGGTCGGTCATGGAACACACACACACCCTGAAGGTTTTGGAAGCCCTATAGGCAAACTAAAAGGAATCAATTTAGCCATAGAAGACATGAGTCCAAGAGACTTAAAAGCCTATGGTGTTTATGAAGGAAAAACGGTTACACTAGAATTCGAAGGCAATATAAAAGTGGTTGGAGAAATCGTTACGGGCAAGAGAAATCTACACGGTGAGATTATTTTAATTTGCTTCAAAAACTGCACCGTTACACATGGTCAAACTGTTTTATTCCAACCAGAATGGGGAAATTATGATATGGCTGTGGGTAAAAAACTGGTTTCGGCATTTTCTGGCCCTGCCGATGTGAATAGTTTTGACTTAATTTCGCATGTTCCTTCTAGTAAAACCATTAAAGCCAAACACACTGCCGAAAGGGACGACCTTGAGATTTTATATCAAACGGTTAGAAGCATGCGAGAAACTAATGACATGACGACTTCACTAGAACCTATTTTCGCAAAATTACAAGAAAGCCACCCAACCGATTGGTTATTATCCGTAGAAATTGTTGAACTTTTGAACACCAGAAACGAATCAGGTTTAATGCATCAAGTGTTACTGCATTTGGAAAACCTTAAAAAACAACGTCCTGAAATCGAAAAATTAATTTCGAATGGATTGGAATTGATTTTTGAAAACGAGGAAACAACGCATTAAATAATATAAACACGAATTAGATTTACTATAATTCCAAAAAGAAGAAGAAAAAAAACAGAACACGAATTTCACGAATTAGCACGAATTAGCACGAATTATATTTAATTGGAATTCGTGTTAATTCGTGAAATTCGTGTTTTAAAATACTTTACAATTTCAGATCTTGTTGTAGTTCTTTTTCGTTAGAGATTTCTTTACCTTCGTATTGCAGTTTCCAGCCCATTGTATTCGTTAGGATTAAAATCTTGGATAGTTCGCTTATCAAACGGTTTTGGGCATTGGATTTCAACGAAGACTTTTCTATTTTCTTGGCCAAATTAGCCTTTACCGATTTATTGATTTTATTGTAATCCTCCCCCGTAAATGGATTCATCTGACTTTGTTCAACATCATAAAACTTGATGTCAGGACTTATTTTTATTTCTTCTTTTGGGATGCTTAAAATCGTTATGGTTTTGTTGGCTTCATCAATATCATATTTCATTTGATGCAAATCATAGGCTACCGTAACATCGGCATTGACAATAATGACTGCTTTTTTATCAAAAGAAATCATATCCATGAAATATTTGTTTTGATTTTTATAAGTCACCACTTCCGCAAAATGGCCTTCGGTAACCACCAGTTTACCTACATTCACGATTTGTTGTTGAATCAGATTGGTATTGTATTCTAAGGAAGAATCGTCCCTCTTTTTGAACTCACAAAATTTGAATGCCAAAACTATTGCCACTACAAATATTGCTCCAACTAAAATTCTTTTTAGCATAATTAAAATTTCATAAATGAATACTGAGCCACTAATGTAGCGATTTTCGCTTGAAGATTGGTTTCGAATTTTTTATGACTTTCAGAATCAGGATTAAAAACGCGGTGTTGCAAACTTTTTTGAATGCTTTCCACCGCATCCATTGTCCCATAAACCGTTTCTGAAATGGTAGTTTCTTTGAATCGCTCCCAGATATAATCTATCGCAACCTGACTCGGATGCAACATATCTTCCGCATAGAAACGATAATCCCGAAGTTCATCCATCATGATTTCGTAACTTGGAAAGTATTCAGATTGCAGATTGCTGTTTTTAGTCCCGATAGCTATCGGTAGCAGATTGTGGATTGCTGTAATTAAATGAGATTTACTTCTTTGATTTTCGACAAAACCATCTTTAAGGTGACGCACCGGCGAAATGGTAAATATGAAATTACAATTGGGATTTATCGTTTGAATAAAATGTATTGTCTTCTCTATACTATCCTGAATGGATTCAACCGACAACAATTCTTTAGAAAACTGTTTTTGAGGCACCTTATGGCAATTGGCTACTATTTCGTCATCTTCAATATTTCGATACACCCACGAAGTTCCATAGGTAATTATAATATGGGTTGCTTCTTGCAATTCCTTTTTGGTTTCCTTCAGAATTTCATTCAGATTCTCCAATAATTCCTCTTGACTCCCACAACTTAAATCCGAATGCACCTCAAAACAATGCCAGCGTTCGTTATGAAAAAAAATATCTTCCTCAATAAACAACAAATCATTGACCACTCTATAAATAATATTGGCAATTGAAACAGGATTAAATATAATTCCGAATGGATTAACAGAATTTTGAAACTTGAAATATTCAAACTTCTCCCCAATATTTTCAGCGAAGCAAGACCCTAAAGACAATATACTAGAATTATAATCTATAAAATGGCTAGCTTTTGAAATCGGGATTTTTGTAGTGAATTTCATTTGTAAATATTTGTCTCAAATGTAAAAAAAGTAATGATGAGTACATACGAATTTTACGGAAAACAATCCGTATTGAACATAACTATATTGAATTTAAAAAACTAGTTGTTTCTACTTTTATTATCCATCTTAACCCGGTAGCGTATAATATCTGAAAATCATAAAAAAGTAATAAAATTTATAAGAATCGGATTTTATTTTTTTGTAAATTTATTCTCTTAAACAACTGATAACTATGAAAAAAGTATTAAAAATTTCAGGAATTGGAATCGCATTCATTTTATTACTGGCTCTATTTGCCTTCACTTACATCAACTTTAGCGAGATTCCTTATTATGAAATCAAAAAAGTAGATTACCATGCAAAAAGCAGTCCCGAAGCAATAGCTCGTGGACAAAAATTGGCTTCAATGCTATGTGCTGGTTGTCATCTTAATTTTGAAACCGGAAAGCTGATTGGCCGAAAGTTAACAGATGCACCGCCTGAATTTGGTGAAATTTTTTCTCAAAACATTACTCAGGACAAGAATTATGGAATTGGGAACTGGACAGACGGAGAATTACTCACACTATTCAGAACAGGGGTTAAAAAGGACGGACAATATGCTCCACCTTATATGGCAAAATTACCTCTGATGTCTGATGAAGACATTAATGCCATTATTGCCTTTTTAAGATCTAATAGTCCTATGGTAACAGCAGACGCAACGTCTGACACTCCTTCCAAACCTGCTTTTTTAACTAAATTTCTTTGTAAAGTAGCCTGGAAACCTTTTCCGATGCCTACCGAAAAAATAGTGATTCCAGATTCTACCAATACGGTTGCTCTCGGGAAATATCTGGCTCACAACCTTGACTGTTTTTCGTGTCACTCAGCCGATTTTAAAACTAATAATTTTTTAAAACCAGAACTCAGCGAAGGCTATTTTGGTGGAGGAAATAAACCATTAGATATGGAAGGTCGAGTAATGTTAACTCTTAACTTAACTCCTGACAAAGAAACGGGAATTGGGGCATGGTCAAAAGAAAAATTCATCAAAGCCCTAAAAAACGGAATTGTTGATGGTGACCGTGCATTAACATTTCCAATGACACCCTATATCCAACTAACGGACAGAGAAGCCGGGGCGATTTACGACTATCTAAAAACTATTCCTCCGATTAAAAATAAGGTAAAAAGATCTGTTTATGAATAGCAATTTAATCCCGAATCCGGATTAAAAATAATTCCGAATGGATTAACCGAATTTTGAGACTTGAAATATTCAAACTTCTCCCCAATATTTTCAACAAAACAGGGACCCAACGACACTATTTTGGAGTTGTAGTCTATTGGATTTTTGAGAATTGGGATGGGAATTTTGGTCGTGAAGTACATTATGCTTTTTTAATATTTCAAAAACACGACATAAAAAAAACAATAAAATAGAAAACCCCAAATTCTCCAACATTAAAACAGAGTGTTTGGGGTTTTGAAATTAATTTTAATTTTTAAAACTATTTTTGAATTCTTAATAAAAATACTGCATTGTGTAAAGTAATCTACCATCACTTGCAAAATATTTTTTTTCCGTAGGAAATCCATTAACATTATAAGTATAACTATAAGTCTCAATAATTATAGTTGAATTTGGGGTAGTTGAAGTCTCCGTGGTATTTAAAACATTATTAGCTGACATATCTATTTCATAATCTAATAATAAATTATATCCCAAAATATTTTTATTTGGATTGCTTTTTTTATCATATTCGTAAGTCGTAACAAATTTATCATCTTTCGAAGACTCATATATTTTTTCCTTTTTAACTAAATTCCCATCAGCAAAAGTAAATTTACCCGTAGCATTAATGTATTCATCGTTTGAACGTGGATCTACTGTTGTTTCTATAAATGAAACAGTATCATCTGTATTATAACTATAATCCATTCTTAAAATAAGGGTTTTCATTGTTGTTACTCCTAACATATAATAATTAGTTCTTGTGCACGTTTTAACTTTATTGTTTTCGTATGTATATTCTGAAATTCTTCCAGAATTTTCAATTTTTGTAATATGATCCTCTGTGTAAGTAAAAGTGCTTATAAAACCATCTTGTCCAACATTATTTACTATTTTATTTCCACTATAAGTTACTTGATTAATAAAGGTCTTAGAATCGCTACCACTACCCAATATAGAAACCATTTTTTTAACTAAGGTCGAAGTGGCTGGGTCAGATGAATTCCCATCACTAGAACAAGAAGTAAACACTAATAATGAAGCACTAAATAAATAGAATAATTTTTTCATAATTATTTATAGTTAATTTTTTACAAAAAAAATCATAAAAAAACTCAAAAGCAAATTAAAAGTCATAAATAATAAATTCAATGGAACGTTATAAAAAACTTTTCTAATTAAAAAGCCCTTAAACAATCCTATAAACAGATTATCTAAGGGCTTACATAATAAACACCTTTTATACAAGGACTATTTGAAAACTCTTATTCCAAATTTACTTCACAAACTCAACCGCTTTAGCCAAAGCCTCTGCTATTCCATCTGCATTTTTACCTCCCGCAGTAGCAAAGAAAGGTTGCCCTCCACCTCCACCTTGAATGCATTTCCCTAATTCACGAACCACTTGACCCGCGTTTAGTTTTTTATCGGCTACCAATTCTTTAGAGATATAACACGTTAACATTGGTTTTCCTTCTTCGGCTGTAGCCAAAACCAAAAACATATTAGTTCCTAATGTACCCAATTCATACGCCAAGTCTTTGGCTCCTTCTGGACTCAAATCAACTTGTTTGGCAAGGAACTGAATTCCATTAATGTCTTGCAATTCTTGAGCCAATTCACCTTTCATATTTTTAGCCTTATCTTTCAATAAAACCTCCAATTGTTTTTTCAATTTGGCATTTTCTTCTTGTAATGAAACAACCGCTTTTATTGAATCCTGTGGGTTTTTCAATAAACTATTAATCGCTGTCAATTTTTCAGACTGGCTTGCAAAATATTCTTTTACTTTAACCGAAGTAATGGCTTCAATACGACGAATTCCCGCTGCAACAGCGCCTTCACTTACAATCTTGAAATACCAAATATCAGCAGTGTTCTTCACGTGAATTCCACCACACAATTCCATACTATGACCAAATTTAATGGCACGTACCGTTTCTCCATATTTTTCACCAAACAATGCCATCGCGCCTTCTTCTACTGCTTGCGCAAAAGGAACATTCCGTCTTTCTATTAATGGCAATTGTTCCTGAATTCTGGCATTTACAAAATCCTCTACTTGCTGAATCTCATCATCAGTAACTTTGGCATAATGCGAAAAGTCAAAACGTAAATTGTTTCTGTTTACCAAAGATCCTTTTTGCTCCACATGCGTTCCTAATATAGTTCGCAACGCTTGGTGCATCAAGTGCGTAGCTGAGTGATTGGCTGCCGATTCAAATCGTTGGTTTTCATAAACGATAGCCTTGAACGTTTCGGTAACATTACTAGGCAAATCTTTCACAAAATGAATAATCAAATTGTTCTCTTTCTTGGTATCAATGATATAAATTACATCGCCATTTCCAGTTTCAAAATATCCTTTATCTCCTACTTGTCCACCACCTTCTGGGTAAAATGGAGTCATATTAAATACCAATTGAAAAATCTCTCCGTCTTTGGCACTTTCTACTTTTCTATAACGAGTAATTTTCACCATAGCTTCGGTGTGGTCATACCCAATAAATTCCTCATCATCGTCTTCTCTCAAAATCTGCCAATCTCCTGCTTTCACTTTTGAAGCCGCACGAGAACGCTCTTTTTGTTTTTGCAACTCTGATTCGAACTCCGCTTCATCCAAAGACAATCCTTTTTCAGACAAGATTAAAGCGGTTAAATCAATAGGAAAACCGTAAGTATCATACAATTCAAATGCTTTTTTACCCGAAATAACTTTTTCGGTTGAATTTGTAATGATATTGTCCAGCAAAATCAATCCTTGATCCAGTGTACGTAAAAACGAATTTTCTTCCTCGCGAATCACATTAGCACAAAGCTCTTTTTGAGATCTGATTTCCGGAAAAGAACCACCCATTTGAACGCTCAAAGTTTCAACCAATTTATAGATAAAAGGCTCTTTAGTATCCAAGAAAGTAAAACCGTAACGAATCGCGCGACGTAAAATTCTACGAATTACATAACCCGCTCCCGTGTTCGATGGCAACTGACCATCGGCAATAGAAAAAGCAACCGCACGAACGTGATCCGCAATCACACGAATCGCAATATTTACTTTATCTTCAGCTTCATCTTTCGCTTTAATCGTATATTTTGAACCTGTAATTGTTTCGATTTCTCTAATGATTGGTGCAAAAACATCCGTATCATAATTGGACTGAACATTTTGTAAAACCATACACAAACGCTCAAATCCCATTCCGGTATCTACGTGTTGAGCAGGCAATTTCTCTAGAGAACCATCGGCTTTACGATTGAATTCCATAAATACATTGTTCCAAATCTCCACCACATGCGGGTGATCATTATTCACCAATTCTTTACCCGAAACCAATGTTTTTTCTTCAGCCGAACGAATATCAACGTGAATTTCAGAACAAGGTCCACAAGGACCTTGATCTCCCATTTCCCAGAAATTATCTTTCTTGTTTCCTAGTATAATTCGGTCCTCAGCAATCAACGTTTTCCAAATATCATACGCTTCTTGGTCAAAAGGCACATTCTCATCCGGATTTCCTTCAAAAACCGAAACATACAGAATATCTTTAGGTATTTTATAAACTTCCGTCAACAATTCCCAAGCCCAATTGATAGCTTCTTTTTTGAAATAATCACCAAAAGACCAGTTCCCCAGCATCTCAAACATCGTGTGGTGGTAGGTATCAATCCCCACTTCCTCAAGGTCATTATGCTTTCCGGAAACACGAAGACATTTTTGAGTATCGGCAATTCTTTTGCTTTTTGGAGTTCCATGACCAAGAAAATATTCTTTAAACTGTGCCATTCCCGAGTTGTTAAACATCAAGGTTGGATCATCCTTAAGAACAATTGGAGCTGATGGAACAATTAAATGCCCTTTACTTTCAAAAAAATCTAAAAATTGTTTACGTACGTCTTGTGATTTCATTTTTGCTGTATATTCAGTAATTCGTTGAATTATTATTTATTATTTTATCTAAAACCTATTTGTAAGAGCCAAAAAACCCATTTTCATTATCATTTGGGCGTGACCCCGTTAAGAAAAGGGGCTTACCTATAGCACCGCTTACAAAGCCCCTTTCCTCAACGGGGTCGGGCTATACGCGCTACTACGGTAGCTAGCTTCTATCCCTCACGCAAACTCGTTGTCTCTAGAACTTTATCATAAATGAAGTAACCTTGTTTTCAAAAAACGCTTCCAATCCCAAAATAAAAAGAAGTAGAAACAAGAACATCAAACCTTTACAGGAAACCATTTCATTTATTATTAAAAAAACAGTCGAACAACTGAAACATTTATTAAATTTGTTCGACTTACCTTTTAATAAGTTGCAAAAATAGGGTATTTTAAAATATGGCGAAAGTAAAATATTATTACGATTCAGTAAATCTGGCATATCGAAAAATAAAAATCAGAAAGAGACGAAAAGTGGGCTTTGCAGTTCTGTTTTTAGTAGCCTCCGCTATCTTTGGATTTTTGACTTTTGTAATATTATTAAACACCCCCTATTTTGACACTCCAAAAGACAGATTACAAGCTCGTGAAATAGAAAATTTAAAACTGAATTACGCTATTTTAAACAAAAAAATGGATCTAGTAGATGACGTTATTGAAGATATTGAAGACCGGGACAACAATTTATATCGCGTTTATTTCAACACAGCCGCTATTCCAGAAGAGGAAAGAAAAGCAGGCTATTCCAAAATAAACCGATATGCTGCCTTACAAGGTTATAACAATTCAAAATTGGTGACCAATACCACCGAAAGAGTTGATGCGTTGAGCAAAGAATTGGCCATACAATCCAAATCATTGGATGAAATATTAAAATTAGCCAAAGCTAAAAATAAATTACTATCTGCTATTCCAGCGATACAACCCGTGAAAAATGAAAATTTAAAACGAATGGCTTCTGGTTTTGGATACCGAACAGATCCTTTTACCAAAGCCAGAAAAATGCACGAAGGAATGGATTTTACAGCCAAAACAGGAACGCCAATCTACGCCACAGGCGATGGAGTCGTTGCTAGAGCGGATAATACTGCATCTGGATTTGGGAACCACATCGTAATTAGACACGGTTACGGATACGAAACGCTTTATGGTCATTTAAGTAAATACAATTGTCGCGCAGGAAAATCGGTAAAACGAGGCGATGTTATAGGCTACGTTGGCAGTACAGGACGTTCCGAAGCACCGCACTTGCATTACGAAGTACATAAAAACGGAAGAGTCGTCAACCCTCTTAATTTTTATTATGGTAATATTTCGGCGGTCGAATACGTTGCTATTTCAAAAATTGCTAACCAAGAAAATCAATCTTTGGATTAATTTAGAAGAGTATTCAGTGTTCAGTTAAATAGTAATCAGTCCTAGCAGACTATAAAAGCGTTCAGAAAAAAGAAAAAATTATGCATATTGAACTTTCAAAAGACAAAAGATATTACAGCATAGGCGAAGTCGCCAAAGCATTTGCTGTAAACGCCTCTTTGATCCGTTTTTGGGACAGTGAATTTGACATTCTGAAACCCAAAAAAAATGCTAAAGGAAATAGAATGTTTACCCCTGAAGACATCAAGAATTTGCAACTTATTTTTCATTTGGTAAAAGAAAGAGGTTTTACGCTGGAAGGAGCCAAAACCCACTTGAAAGAAGGCCAAAAGAAGACTTTGGAT
>Ga0184629_10000553_pt1 | contig 16585 bp, 14 predicted proteins | sample PLM4_32_b1_FD_133158 | JGI IMG/M metagenome (GOLD analysis project Ga0184629, IMG submission 133158) | Groundwater sediment microbial communities from an aquifer in East River, Colorado, USA - PLM4_32_b1 | ecosystem: Environmental > Terrestrial > Soil > Riparian zone | place: USA: East River... | reverse complement strand
TCGGGTGCTTTGTCCACCTGCACGGGTCCAAACTCGCGCAGTTCGCGTCGTGTCAGAATCGGAGTGTCGGCGTCGGGCTCAAAAGCGGCGGGACCGTCGAGACGCTCGTGATTCACTCGAGCGCGGATCACACGTCCGGCCTTGCCCGACGCACCGATGCGCCGCAACTTGCCGTCAGCGCCAAGGCTTGCCTTCATGATACGCTTGGTTTTCGTGGTCATGGGCTCTCCTCGCAGATATGATCCGGACAACCTGGTCCCTTATTGTGAAAACGACGAAATACGTTCGTCCCTCGATTTCTCCAATGGTCTGACGCCGTTCTTCGCCATAGTCCCTCCGTCGGTCCAACCGCTCCAGGCGATGATCGTCGGCGAATACGAGGGCTGCATACGCAAAATCAAAGCCCCTCGTCTTGAGCGCGGCGTGGCTCTTCGCTTCATCCCATTCGAATATCATATGGGCGGCATTGCCGTCTAGTTAACGAGCTGCCGCGCCATCCAGTCGGCGGAGCGTGCGCGGTATTTGTAGAAGCGGTTGTGCGCGACGTGGTTGCCGTCTTCGACCAGCAGCAGCTCGGCCTTCCCCTTCGTCTCGCGCGCGAGACGTTGCGCATCTTCCGGCGGACATAAACGGTCGAGTCCGGCCGCGATCACCAGCAGCGGGCACTCGATCTTTCCGGCCACGCCTTCCATCGATAGCGTGAACGCTTTCTCCCTCGCTTCGGCGTCGGTTGTGCTGTGGCTGCGGCGGACATAGGCCGCGCGTGTCAACTCGGGCAGTTTCTCCCATAGCGCGCCCCAATTGTACGGGCCGCAATTGGCGATGGCCGCGCGGATGCGCTTCTCGAACGCGACCGTGCGCGGCGCGTAATAGCCCCCGAGACTGATGCCCCAGATGCCGATGCGATCGGCGTCGACGTCCTTCACATTCGTCTTCAGCCAATCGATCACGGGCGCGACCACGTTCTCGTAGTCGTAGCGGATGGGGAAATCGTACTCCGCCTCGCCCTGGCCGGGTCCGTCGAAGGCGAGGATCGCCATGCCGCGATCGAGGAAATTCTTCTCGAAGGTGAGGAGTTCCTCCTTCGTGGAGTCGAGGCCCATGGTCATCAGCACGATCGGCGGCCTTACCCCTTTCGGCAGACCACGCGGCCGGCGCAGCGTGCCCGCGAGATGCTTGCCCTCATAAGGGATCGCGACACGCTCGCCGGGCGGATCGAGAAAGGGAAGCGCGAGATCGAGGCATGCGACCGCCTTCATGTGCGCGTCGCGCATCTGCTGCATGTCCTGCACGAAGAGATATTTCGCGAAGTGATAGGTCACCGCCGCACGCGACAGGTGCTCGGCGGCGCTGACATGGGCCTTCTCGGCGAGCGCCTCGCGCCCCAGATCCTCGTGCACCTTGGCGCGCGCGGACCAGGCGCGGCACCAATCGTCCCAGCTGGTGAGCGACGACAGCACGTCATGGAAGTCGCTAGGAGCGACGCCATTGACGGTGAAGCGCGCCTCCCAGTTCCAGGCATGGTGAAGTCTTGGATCGGTCACTGCTACCTCCATTTCGGAGCACGTTGTGCAGCGTCCCCTGCGGGCCTAGTTAGCTCGGAAACGGTCTTGACATACGCCAGCGACATAGGAATTATCCTCTTTTATTGACTATACATAGGACTATTAAACCGATGCAAGCAAGTTCTGGAGTTGCCATGGCCGAGCGACGCAGGCTACGCGAACCGGCCCTTTCAACACCCAAGAAGAAGGGCGAAGAAAAAAAATCGCGAAAATCGACGAACGGACTATTGGAAGCGAAAATCCAGCAGCATGATCAATGACCTGCACAAGGCGGACCTGCAATTTTCGGCTCGCACCAAGCGTTGAAAAAAGTCGCTAAATTCGACGAACGGACTATTGAAAGCTGAAATCTATCAGCATGATCAATGACTTGCAGAAGGAACCCCCAGCGGGACCTGCCATTCTCGGTCGCCGCATCAAGCGGCTCGAAGATGGGCCGCTGCTGCGCGGCCAGGGCCGGTTCGTCGACGACATCAGGCTGCCCGGACTGCTGCACGCAGCGTTTCTACGGAGCCCGCATGCCCACGCGCGGTTGAAGCGTGTCGATTTCACGGCTGCGCGAGCGGTCTTTGGCGTGCGCGCGGTGTTCACCTATGCCGAGCTGCGCCCCCATTTGACGCGCGACCGTATTCCGCTGGGGCTGCCGTCGGCGGCAATCCGTTTTCAGGTCGATCCCTATCCGCTCGCGCGCGACGAGCTGACCTATGTCGGCGAGCCGATCGCGCTCGTCGTCGCGGAGAGCCGTGCGATTGCGGAAGACGCGTTGCGCGGAATCGAGATCGACGCGGATCCGCTTGCCGCTGTAACCGATCCGGTCGTGGGGCTGGCGCCCGGCTCGCCGCGCACCCGGCTCGATTGCCCCGACAATCTTGTGGCGCAGCACGTGATCAAATACGGCGACGTCGAAGACGCGTTCGCGCTCGCCGCGCATCGCATCGCGATGCGCTTCCGCCTGGACAAGGGCGGCGGCCACTCGATCGAAGCCCGCGCCGTGCTCGCACACTTCGATCCCCTCGACTCCGCACTCACCGTCTGGGCCAACACTCAGATGCCGCATCGCGCGAAATCGATCCTGGTGAATGCGCTCGGTCTCGACGAAACGAAGCTGCGCGTGATCGCGCCCGATGTGGGCGGTGCGTTCGGGCCCAAGGCCGTGTTCCATCCGGAGGAGCTGGTCATCCCGGCGGCGGCGCGCGCGCTGGGCGCATCGATCAAATGGATCGAGGATCGCATCGAGAATTTTTCTGCGACCGTGCTCGAGCGTGAGCAAGATTGGGACTTGGAAGCCGCCTGCGACGCGGACGGCCGTCTGCTCGGCATCCGCGGCCACATGCGTCACGACCATGGCGCCAATACGCCTTATGGAGTCGCGCTTCCCTACAACGCGGCGACGAACATGATCGGGCCTTACGTGCTGCCGTCGTGTGATCTCACCGTCTCGCTGTGCCTCACCAATTTCACGCCGGCGGCGCCAACCCGCGGCGCGGGCCGCCCGCAGGGGACGTTCGTGATGGAGCGGCTGTTGGACGCGATCGCCGAGAAGCTCGCGCTGAGCCGTGACGAAGTGCGCCGCCGCAATCTCATTCCGCCGGAGCAGATGCCCTATGCGACAAGCGTCGCGCAGCGCGACGGCAGCACGATGGTCTATGACAGCGGCGACTATCCCGAGTGCCAGCGCCGCGCGCTTGAAGCAGCAGGGTGGAGCGGATTCGCGGTGCGTCGCGACGAAGCGCGCCGGCGCGGCCGCTACATCGGCATCGGCCTCTGCAATTATGTCGAAGGGACGGGCAGGGGACCATTCGAAAGCGCGTCGCTGCGCGTGCATCCTTCGGGGCGCATCGTCATCGCAACCGGCGCCACCGCGCAAGGACAGGGCGTGAAAACCATGCTGGCGCAGATCGCGTCCGGTACTCTGTCGGTTTCACCCGAGGCGATCAACGTGATCGACGGCGACACGCTCGCATCGCCGCTCGGTCTCGGCGCTTATGCGAGTCGCCAGGCGGTCACCGCAGGCAACGCCGTTCATAACGCGGCGCGCGCCGTGGCCGCCAAGGCGATGGCGGCAGCTTCCGCAATGCTGAAGGTTGCGCCCGAAGAGCTCGAATTGCGCGACGGCAAGGTGCGCGGGCGCGGCATGCAGGGCGTCGAAATTTCGCTGGGCGAGATCGCGGGCGCGCTGATGGGCGTTCCCGGCTTGGCGCTGCCCGGCAATCTGCCGCCCGGACTTTCGGCGTCCGTCGACTTCCAGCCACCGGCCATGGCCTACAACAACGGCACGCATGTCTGCGAAGTCGAGGTCGACATCGCAACCGGGCGAGTCGCGATCACGCGCTATGTCGTGGTGCACGATTGCGGACGCATGATCAATCCGCTGATGGTCGAAGGTCAGGTGCAAGGCGCCATCGCGCACGGTATCGGCGCCACGCTCTATGAGTGGATGCTCTACGATTCGAACGGCCAGCCGCTGACCACGAACTACGCCGACTACCTGCTGCCGACATCCGACGTGGTCCCGCGGATCGAAATCCATCACATGGAATCGCCGTCGCCGACGAATCCGTTGGGCGTGAAGGGCGCCGCCGAAAGCGGCACGATCGGCGCGCCCGCTGCGATCGTTTCAGCGATCGAGGATGCGCTCAAACCTTTCCGTGTGCGAATCACCGATCTGCCGATCACGCCTGCGCGCCTTCTCGCACTGATGCAAGCGACGCATATCTGACTCTTGTCAGATCACGGAAAGAAGGTCTCCTTCGATGCGACGCTTCCACTGGACACAATTGTGCAACGAAGGGTTTCGCGCGTGTAATTTTTGTAGCAGTCGTTACCGGACGCCCTCTGCGACAAACATTTGCGACGCGGTTCTCGGCACGTTCGCGCATCCGTGTGGATTCATCGCGAGGCCAGCGTGTCTGATCCGGGGGAGGGTGACCCGACTTCCCAGGTGGTGGCGGAGCAATACCGCCAGAAGGCACAGTCGTATCGCGCGGCTGCCGCGGCCGAAACCGATCCAGGTCGTCGCGAGGCGTTCGAGCTGCTCGCCGATACGTTCGATCGGCTTGCGGCGGCCTACGCGCGCATTAAGCCGTCGGGCGAGTAATCAGTTTTTTGGATCGGAAGGTGGTGGAGCCAAGCGGGATCGAACCGCTGACCTCTTGAATGCCATTCAAGCGCTCTCCCAGCTGAGCTATGGCCCCACGTCGGAACTCAGGCTCAAAGTGCGCGGATCGGGAGTCCGCGCACCGATTTACGGTTCGTCCTTCTCGATGTCGGCGTCGATGATGCCCGAGACGTCGTCCTCGTCTTCTTCGACCTCTTCGAGCAGCGTGTCATCTTCTTCCTCGTCGTCGTCCTCGATCTCGTCCTCGAAATCGTCCTCGGACTCGGCCGTCTCTTCGGCAGCCGCCGGTTCGCCGTCTTCGCTTTCGGCGTCTTCAGTCTCGACGGGGGCTTCCTCGACCACTTCAGTAGCTTCTTCCGCTTCCTCGGCCTCTTCCTCGCCTTCGGTCGCCTCTTCCTCCGTCTCCTCGTCCTCGGCCTCCTCGACTTCCTCGTCGTCGGCGACGACAACGGGCGCGGGCTTGGCCACGGGCTCCGGCAGGCGCGTACGGCGCTGCTTCAAGAGCGCTTCGGGCTCAAAGGTGAAGGCGCATTTCGGACATTCGATCGGCCGCTTCTGCAGATCGTAAAAACGGGACGCGCAACTGGGACAAACGCGCTTGGTTCCGAGGTCGGGCTTAGCCAAGGTGGTGCTTCCGGCAAAAAGGGGACTAAGGGCCGGTGGGTTTGCCATGATCGGGCGGGTCTGTCAAAGCGGGCTTCCCCCGTGCCGCTCATTGGGTTAGGCAATCCGAGGCCCGACCCTCTTTTCGCCTCAACGGCCCGAATTTGGAATGTTTCCGCCATGGATGCCGCAGCCAAGCTTTCGCCGCTCACCGCCCGAAAGGCGGGCGCCCTCAAGGGAACGGTGACGGCGCCCGGCGATAAGTCGGTGTCGCACCGCGCGCTGATCCTAGGGGCGCTCACCGTGGGAGAGACCAGAATCAACGGGCTGCTCGAAGCCGATGATGTGCTGAACACGGCGGAAGCCATGCGCAGGCTCGGCGCCGATGTGGTGCGCGTGGGCGAGGGCGAGTGGCGTGTCCACGGGGTCGGTGTCGGCGGGTTCCGCGAACCGGCCGACGTGCTCGATTTCGGGAACTCCGGGACGGGTGTCCGGCTGACCATGGGGGCGGTCGCGACCACGCCGATCACGACGATCTTCACCGGCGATGCGTCGTTGAAGCGCCGGCCGATGCGCCGCGTGCTCGATCCGTTGGGATTGTTCGGAGCGGTCGCGGATGCCCGGGAAGGCGGACTTCTGCCGGTGACTTTAAAAGGCGCCCGCACGCCGTTCCCGATCGAACACCGGCTCCAGGTCGCGTCCGCCCAGGTGAAATCGGCGCTGCTTTTAGCCGCGCTCAACGTGCCGGGGCGCTCAACCGTCATCGAGCGCGCAGCCACGCGCGATCACACGGAGCGGATGATCAAGGCCTTCGGCGGCAAGATCACGGTCGAGGCCTTGAGCGATGGCGCCAGCGCGATCCATGTCATCGGAGAGGCCGAGTTCAAACCGATACCCATCGCGGTGCCAAGCGACCCCTCCTCGGCGGCGTTCCCGCTCGTCGCCGCGCTGATCGTTCCGGGGTCCGAGATCGTTATCAAAAGCGTGATGCTCAACGCGCGCCGCGTTGGTCTCATTGAAACGCTCAAAGAGATGGGCGCGGACATCACGATCGCGAACGCGTGCGACAATGGCGGCGAGAGCATCGGCGATCTCATCGTGCGTCACTCGGCGTTACACGGCGCCGATGTCCCGCCCGAACGCGCGCCCACGATGATCGACGAGTATCCCGTGCTCGCGGTCGCTGCGGCCTTTGCGCAAGGAAAGACGACGATGCGCGGGCTCGAGGAACTGCGCGTGAAGGAATCCGATCGCCTCGCGGCCGTCGCGGCAGGACTGAAGGTGAACGGCGTCGCCGTCGAGGAGCTGGCGGACGGGATGATCGTCGAGGGCCGCGGACCCGATGGTGTCAATGGCGGCGGCGATGTGCTGACGCACATGGATCATCGTATTGCGATGAGCTTCCTCGTCATGGGCTTAGCTTCGAAAACTCGCGTGCGCGTCGATGACGGCTCGATGATCGCGACGAGCTTCCCCAACTTTCAGACTTTGATGACCGGCCTCGGCGCCGCCATCGCGCGAGCCAACAGGTGAGTGCGCCGGTTGTGATCGCCGTCGATGGAACGGCCGCCTGCGGGAAGGGAACGCTCGCGCGGCTGGTGGCACGCCACTATGGCTTTGCACATCTGGATTCGGGCGCGCTCTATCGATTGGTCGCGCTCGGCGTGATCGAAGCCAATGGCGAGCCCACGTCGGAAGCGGACGCGGTGAAAGCGGCGCGCGTGATCGATCCCTCGCGTGCGACAGATACGAAGCTCCGTAGAGACGATGTCGGACGCGCCGCTTCGCAGGTCGCCGCGATCCCTGCGGTGCGGAACGAACTGTTCGACTATCAGCGAGATTTCGCGCGCCGCCCGCCGCGTAGCGCCGAAGGCGCGGTGATCGACGGGCGCGACATCGGTACCGTGATTGCGCCAGATGCGCCGGCGAAGCTCTTTGTCGACGCGCGGCCCGAGGTGCGGGCGCATCGCCGCTGGCTGGAACTCCAGGCGATGGGGATCGCCCGCGAGGAGGCCGATGTGCTCGCGGAACTCAATATCCGCGACGCGGCCGATCGAAACCGTCCGATTTCGCCGTTGAAACAAGCGGTTGACGCCGCCTTGCTGGACACCTCCGATTTAGGTATAGACGCCGCATTCGCGGCGGCCTTAGCCCTCTTGGATCACAAGGTGAAGGCAGCGCTCGCGGTCCGCCACAGGGGCTAGGGAGGCCCGGCGGCGCCGCAGAGTTTCCGGCGAAGCAAAATCAAGTTCATCCTTTCCGGTTGTTCCGGATTTGCGGTCGTGGGCGCGTATCGCCTCCGATCTCGCATCGACCACTTAACAGGAGACTGCATGGCCAGAGTTGAAAGCATTGCCACCCCGAGCCGCGATGATTTCGCGGCGCTTCTCGAAGAGAGTTTCATCCTACGCGCGCCGGCGGAAGGCTCGGTGGTGAAGGGCCACATCGTTGCGGTCGAGAGCGATTTCGTCGTCGTCGATGTCGGGCTGAAGACCGAAGGCCGCGTGCCGCTGAAGGAATTCTCGATGCCCGGCATGGCGCCGAGCATCAAGATCGGCGACGAGGTCGAGGTCTATGTCGAGCGGGTGGAGAATGCTCTCGGCGAAGCCGTGCTCAGCCGCGACAAGGCGCGGCGCGAGGAATCGTGGACGCGTCTCGAGAAGGCGTTCCAGGATGGCGGCCGCGTCAGCGGCGTGATTTTCGGCCGCGTCAAAGGCGGCTTCACCGTCGATCTCGACGGCGCCGTCGCGTTCCTGCCCGGCAGCCAGGTGGACGTTCGCCCCGTGCGCGATGTCGGTCCGCTGATGAACCAGCCGCAGCCGTTCCAGATCCTGAAAATGGATCGCCGCCGCGGCAACATCGTGGTGTCGCGCCGTGCGGTGCTCGAAGAGAAGCGCGCGGAAGAGCGGTCCGAGCTTGTTGCATCGCTCGCTGAAGGTCAGGTGCTCGAGGGCACGGTCAAGAACATCACCGACTACGGCGCGTTCGTCGATCTCGGCGGCGTCGATGGCTTGCTGCACGTGACCGATATCGCGTGGCGGCGCGTGTCGCATCCGACTGAGGTCTTGAGCGTCGGCCAGACGGTCACCGTGCAGATCATCAAGGTGAACCAGGAGACGCAGCGCATCAGCCTCGGCATGAAGCAACTGCAGACCGATCCGTGGGAAGGCGTGGGCGCCAAGTATCCTGTCGGCGCGCGCTTCAAAGGGAAGGTCACCAACGTCACGGACTACGGCGCGTTCGTGGAGCTGGAGCCCGGCGTAGAGGGCCTCGTGCATGTGTCGGAGATGAGCTGGGTGAAGAAGAACGTCCACCCGAACAAGATCGTCACCCCGGGCCAGGAGGTCGAGGTGATGGTGCTCGAGGTCGACTCCAACAAGCGCCGCATCAGCCTTGGCCTGAAGCAGTGCCTGGAGAATCCGTGGACCGCATTTGGAGAGCGTCATCCCTCAGGCACGGTGCTCGAAGGCGAGGTCCGCAACATCACCGAGTTCGGTCTGTTCGTCGGCCTTCCGGGCGACATCGACGGCATGGTGCATCTCTCCGATCTGTCGTGGGACAAACCGGGCGATGAGGTGGTCAAGGAGTACCAGAAGGGCCAGTCCATCAAGGTCAAGGTGCTCGACGTCGACCCCGAGAAGGAGCGCATCAGCCTCGGCGTGAAGCAGCTCGCCTCCGATCCGATGGCGAAGGTCGGCGCCTTGAAGAAGGGCGACGTCGTCACGGTCACAGTCTCCGAGGTGCAGGACGGCGGTCTCGAGGTCACGATCGACGGCGGGGCGAAATCCTACATCCGCCGGGCCGATCTCGCGCGCGACCGTAACGATCAGCGCCCCGAGCGCTTCGGCGTCGGCGACAAGATCGATGCTCTCGTCACCTCGGCGGACAAGACCGGCCGCAAGATCGGCCTCTCGGTCAAGGCGCGCGAGGTCGCCGAAGAGAAGGAAGCCGTCGAGCAATACGGCTCGTCCGACTCGGGTGCGAGCCTGGGCGACATCCTCGGCGCCGCTCTCTCGAAGGCGCAGAAGAAGAAGGACGACTAGACGCGCACAACATCGCTTTGAAAAGGAAGCGCCCGAGCCATCGGCCCGGGCGCTTTCTTTTTACCCGAACAGCACGAGTGCGCTTTGGAGCGTCACCCACACGCCCCAGGCGATCGGAACGCCGACCGCGAGCCAGGCGAGCGCGAGCGTTGCGCTTCCGCGTGTGGGGCCAAGGCTGAGGGAGTCCAACGGCGGCGGCGTGTGTGCGACCTGGAGCTCGGCCACCTGCTCGTCGCTCATGAACCAGCGTTGCGCGAGCGGCTTCACGCCGAGATTGCACAGGAAGCCGAGCGCCAGCATGCCCGCGAGAATGTACAAGGTGAAGTCGTAGACCTGCTCGCGCGGAACGCCCGCGTCGATCTGCGCCTGGCGGATATAGTTCACGACCACGGGTCCCACGATTCCTGCGGTCGACCATGCGGTGAGCAGACGTCCATGGATCGCGCCGACGAAATGCGTGCCGAAGATGTCCGCGAGATAAGCGGGGATCGTCGCGAACCCTCCGCCGTACATCGAGAGGATGATGCCGAACGCAAGGACGAAGAGCGCAATCGATCCGCTATGCGCGAGCCACGGCGCGGAGGCATAGAGCACAATGCCGAGCAAGAAGAAGGTGTAGTACGTCGCCTTGCGCCCAATGATGTCGGAGAGCGACGCCCAGAAGAACCGTCCGCCGATGTTGAACAGCGAGAGCAGTCCGGTGAAACCCGCAGCGATCGTCGCGACCAAGGTCGCCTGGGTTTGATCGAGCGCGGTGAACGGCACGTCGGGCCTGCCGATCAGGCTGCCGCCGAAGATCTCCTGCAGCATCGGCGAAGCAATGCCGATCACGCCGATGCCGGCACTGACATTGAGGCACAGCACGCCCCAGATCAGCCAGAACTGTCTCACCCTGTGCGCGTGGCTCAAATGCACATGCCGCGTGGCGACGAGCGGTTTCGAGGTGCGCGGCGTCCAGCCCTCCGGCTTCCATCCCGTGGGCGGTATGCGATAGCCGAAAGCGCCACCAAGCATGAAGGCGAAATAGATCGCGGCCATGGCGACGAAGGTCTGCCAGACACCGACCGAATTATCGGTCCGGAAGTAATTCATCAGCAGGTTGGCGAGCGGTGCACCGATCATCGCACCGCCGCCGAAGCCCATGATCGCCATGCCCGTTGCCATGCCGCGGCGGTCTGGGAACCATTTGATCAGCGTGGAGACGGGCGAGATGTAGCCGAGACCCAAACCGATGCCGCCGATCACGCCGGACCCGAGCCACAGCATCCAGAGCTGATGATAGATGACGCCGATGGCCGAGATCAGCAGGCCGCCGCACCAGCAGAATGCGGAGACCACGCCCGCCTTGCGCGGACCCGCGCGTTCGAGCCAGCCGCCCCATGTCGCCGCCGAGATCCCGAGCAGCACGAAGAACAGCGTGTACATCCAGCCGAGATCGGCGATGCGCCAGTCGCAGGTCGTCGTGAAGAGCGCGCGGCCGATCCCCATGCCGGCGCATTCCACGGAATGATCGATTCCGATTGCGCGCGACAGCGGCAGCCAGAACACGCTGAAGCCATACGCCATGCCGATGCAGAGATGGATCGCGAGCGCCGCGGGCGGCACGAGCCAGCGGTTGAAGCCTGCGCGGGCAATGATGTGGCGCTTGTCCAGCACCCCGATCGCTTCGCCCCTCTCGCCGGTGGCGCCGACAGCGGTCATGGCGTGTTTCCTATGCCCCTATACGATGAGGCTGTGTGACGGCCGCTGTTGTCAAGTTGCGCCGGCGCCAGAAGCACCTGAGCTCAGTTCCTGACGAATTTGTGCACGGTCATCTGATCGTCGGAGCCGAGATAAATCGCGCCGTTCTGGTCCACCGCAACCGCGATCGGCGGCTGCATCACGGGATTGGCGACAATCGGCGGCGGAATGAAATACTGCACGCGACCGTCCTTGGCGCTGCCGATGCGAAGCCCGCGGCGGCAGTCCGGATTGTAGTTGGCCGCGCCCGGCGCATCGGAGGACTGCGAATCGGCGACATAAAGCATGTCGTTCTTGTCGACATAGATTCCGCTCGGACGTCCGAACTGCTTCCACGCGGCGATGAAATTGCCGTCCTTGTCGAAGATCACGACGCGGCTGTTGCTGCGGTCGCCGACAAAGAGGCGGTCCTGACTGTCGATTGCGATGGCGTGCGGCGAGCGCAATTGTCCGTCGCCCGGTCCGCGCGTGGCGAAGGTTTTGATGAAGCGGCCGTCCTTGCTGAATTTCATGATGCGCGAGTTGTTCTCGGATGCTTCGCCGTGCCCTTCGGAGACGAAGATGTCCCCGTTGCTCGCGGCCACCACACCGGTAGGCGCGTCGAACACATCCAGGTCTTTTTTCCCCGCGCCTTCGCCCGGCTTGCCGAGCTTCAACAACACGCGGCCATCGGGCGAGAGTTTCGTCACTTGAAAGCCTTTGCCGGCCTTTGCTTGCGCGTCCGCCACCCAGATATTCCCGTCACGATCGACGGTGACGCTGTGCGGCTCGATGAACAATCCGGCGCCAAAATTCTTCAGCGTCCGCCCCTGAGGAGAGAGCTGGAACACCGGGATGCACGCGTCGTCGGGACAACGGTCGACAACCCACAGATTGTTTCTCGCATCGATCGTAAGCGCGTTGTTGGGGCCCCAAGGCCGCGGGGTTTGAGCCCAACCGGTGACCGACCGATAGGGGTTGGGCAGGTCGCGGGCATCCGCGCACGGGTAGCTCTGTTGGGCGCTCGCGCTCGAAACCGCGACCGCCGATACCATTAATGCAATCGCGAGTTTTGTCCTGCGCATTGCGCCCCTCCAGTGTTTGTGCGGGAAAATCTAGCTCAGCCTGCTCACCGGGTACATGCGTACCCCGCTGAGCCGTCCCTAAGACCGGAATCCGACTCATAAAAGTCTTTAGTTTTTAGAGGGTTAGGTTGTTCCACCCGTTGACGGCGGACCCGGTTTTTGGCAATTTATCGTTGCTGGTCCGTGGGTTGCGGGCGCGCTTGCCGTCGGGGGGGCAATGGGAATGATCAAATCAGAATTGGTAGCGCGCTTAGCTGAGCGCTACCCGCATCTCTACCACCGCGATGTCGAGCGCATCGTCTCGACGGTGCTCGATGAAATCTCAGGCGCGTTGGCGGCTGGAGACCGCGTCGAGTTGCGCGGCTTCGGCGCATTTTCCGTCAAAGTGCGGCCGGCGCGCCAAGGGCGCAATCCGCGCACGGGGGCTGCTGTTGCGGTTGAAGAGAAACGAGTCCCCTTCTTCCGAACCGGCAAGGAACTGCGCGAGCGGCTGAACAGTTCCTCTCCTGGTAACGGCAGCAAGTAAGCGCCGCATCTTTTTCTTCCGACACAAAACGACTCCTTGACGGGAGGCGCTGCGCGCCGCTAGCTCGACCCCGCATGGCGAATCCCATCTTTGTTGCCCTCGATACGCCGTCGCTCGATCGCGCGAGAGTGTTGGCGCAATTGCTCAAACCGCATGTCGGCGGCGTCAAACTTGGGCTCGAATTCTACGGCGCGAATGGACCCGACGGTGTGCGTGCGATCGTATCGGCGGGCGCGCCGGTGTTTCTCGACCTCAAACTGCATGACATTCCCAACACGGTTGCAGGTGCAATGAAAGCGCTCGCGCCAATTGGTGCGGCGATCATCAACGTTCACGCTTCAGGCGGCGCCGCGATGATGCGCGCAGCTGCCGACGCGGCCCGAACGGTCGAGCGACCCGCAAAGATCATCGCGGTGACGGTGCTGACGAGTCTGGAGGATCGCGATCTGCCTGACGTCGGCGTATCGGATACCGCGCTCAACCAGGCCGTTCGCTTGGCGACACTCTCCAAGGACTCGGGGCTGGATGGCGTCGTCTGCAGTCCCCACGAGATCACGGCGGTCCGAGCGGCGTGCGGCCCGAAATTCCTGATCGTGACGCCCGGTCTGCGCCCCGCGGGAGGCGCGCTCGGCGACCAAAAGCGGGTGATGACGCCGCGTCAGGCGGTCGAGGCGGGTGCCGATATTCTGGTGATCGGGCGTCCCATCACGGGTGCGGCCGACCCCGTCGAAGCCGCCAAGCAGATCGCTGCGGACATCGGGCATTAACCTGCCCGAGGGCACTGAACCTTGATTTACCCCGTATCGGCGGCGATAAGCCCCTCCCATGGGTGTGCTCGTCAAAATCTGCGGGATCAACAGCCGCGAGGCGGCCGACGCTGCGCTTCGCGCCGGCGCCGATTTCGCCGGGCTCGTGTTCTTCGAGCGGAGCCCGCGGCACCTTTCACTCGAGCAGGCCGCCGTACTCGCGCGACTGTTGCGCGGCCGGGCGCGTGTCGTAACGCTGATGGTCGAGCCGACGGATGCGGCGGTGGACGAAGTGATGGCGGCCGTGTCGCCCGATCTCGTCCAGCTCCACGGCAACGAATCGCCCGCGCGTGCTGCAGCGATTGCCGCGCGGACAGGGCGGCCGATTATCAAGGCGCTCGCGGTGGCCGACAGCGAGGATGTCGTGCGCGCGCATGCCTATGAGGAAGCAGCCGACTATCTCCTGTTCGACGCAAAAGTCGACGCGAGCGCCACGCGGCCGGGCGGTTGGGGCTCTGCGTTCGACTGGCAGCTCGTCTCGGGCCGCACGTTCCGGCGCCCCTTCGGTCTCGCTGGCGGGCTCAATCCGGAGAACGTCGCGCGTGCGATCAAGATCTCCGGTGCACAGCTCGTCGATGCGTCTTCGGGAGTCGAGGATTCGCCGGGCCGCAAGAGCCCGGAAAAGATCGCTGCCTTCGTCACCGCCGCGCGGAACGCTCCGTACACGAACGTTGCAGGCGCGGCATGAGCGAAGCGCGGCCGAACAGCTATCGCCTGGGTCCCGACGCGAGCGGCCACTTCGGCGATTTCGGCGGACGTTTCGTTGCCGAGACGCTGATGCCGCTGCTGCTCAAGCTGGAGCAAGCCTACAACGAAGTGAAGGACGACCCCGCCTATCATGCCGAGCTCAACGGCTTGCTGAAGCACTATGTGGGGCGGCCCAATCCGCTTTACCTCGCCGAGCGTCTGACGAAGCATCTCGGCGGCGCGAAGATCTACTTCAAGCGCGAGGACCTCAACCACACCGGCGCGCACAAGATCAACAATTGCCTGGGCCAGATCCTGCTCGCCAAGCGCATGGGCAAGACCCGCATCATCGCCGAGACGGGCGCGGGCCAGCATGGCGTCGCGACCGCAACCGCGGCCGCGCTGTTCGGGCTGCCCTGCGTCGTCTACATGGGCGAAGTCGACATCGAGCGGCAGAAGCCGAACGTGTTCCGCATGAACCTGCTTGGCGCCGAAGTGCGTCCCGTGGGCTCGGGCTCACGCACCCTCAAGGATGCGATGAACGAGGCGCTGCGCGACTGGGTCGCGAACGTGCATGACACGTTCTACATCATCGGTTCGGCCGCGGGCCCGCATCCCTATCCGGCGATGGTGCGCGATTTGCAGACCGTGATCGGCAAGGAGACGCGCACGCAGCTGATGGAGCGTGAGGGACGGCTGCCCGATCTCCTGATCGCTTGCGTGGGCGGCGGATCGAACGCGATCGGCCTGTTCCATCCGTTCCTCGATGAGCCCTCTGTCGCCATTCACGGCGTCGAAGCGGCAGGCGAGGGGCTTGCGACGGCACATCATGCGGCGACCCTGTCGAAGGGCACGCCTGGTGTTCTTCATGGTGCGCGCTCCTATCTGCTGCAGGATCAGGACGGACAGGTGCTCGAAGCGCATTCGATTTCCGCGGGCCTCGATTATCCGGGTGTCGGCCCCGAGCACTCGTGGCTCAAGGAGTCGGGGCGCGTGACTTATGTGTCGGCGACCGATGCCGAAGCGCTTGATGCGTTTCAGATCACCTGCCGGCTCGAAGGGATTATTCCTGCGCTCGAATCCTCACACGCGGTGGCGCACACGGTGCGCATCGCGCCGACCTTGTCGAAAGACAAGATCATCGTCGTCGCACTGTCGGGCCGCGGCGACAAGGACGTGTTCACGGTGGCCAACGCGCTCGGTAAGAAGCTGTGACGTCGAGGATCGCGGCACGCTTCGCCGAATTGCGCGCGCAAAGGCGTGCAGGATTCATTCCGTTCATTACGGCCGGCGATCCCGATCGCGAGACTTCGCTCGCGATCCTGAAACAACTGCCCAAGGCGGGCGCCGATATCATCGAGCTCGGCGTGCCGTTCTCCGATCCGATGGCGGATGGCCCGGCGATTCAGGCGGCCTCACAACGCGCGCTGAAAGCGGGCATGACCGTGAAGGGGACGCTTGCGCTCGTCGAACGTTTCCGAAAGGACGACGACAAGACACCGCTCGTGCTGATGGGCTACTACAATCCGATCCACGCCTATGGCGTGGAGAGCTTTGCACGCGATGCAGCGCACAGCGGAGTCGATGGACTCATCATTGTCGACCTCGGACCCGAAGAGGATTCGGTGTTGCGCGCATTGGCTGCAAAATCCGGGCTCGCAATCGTACGGCTCGCGACGCCGACGACCGATGATCAAAGATTGAGCACCGTGCTGGATGGCGCGTCAGGCTTTCTCTATTACGTCTCGGTTGCGGGCGTCACCGGCACGAAATCCTTCACCGAGACCGACGTTAAGACGGCCATCGACCGCATCAAACGCAAGACCGATCTTCCTTGTGCGGTGGGTTTCGGCATCCGCACGCCCGAGGGCGCGGCTGCGATTGCGCGCATCGCGGACGCGGCTGTTGTGGGTTCTGCAATTGTTTCGCGCATTGCGGATGGCGTGCGGTCGGGCGAGCCTAACACTCGATTAATCGATGAAACGCTAAGCTTTTGCCGGAGCTTGGGGAACGCCGTTCATGCCGCGCGCGGAACCCAGGGATAAAACTCAACCCAAGCCAACGGCAACGTGCTAGAGTCCGGCTCATGAATTGGATCTCGAATTTCGTCCGCCCACGGATCAAGAGCCTGATGGGCCGCTCGTCGTCGGCGGACACGCTCTGGCGCAAGTGCACGGGTTGCGGCGAGATGATCTTCCACCGCGACCTCGTCGCGGCCAATAACGTGTGCCCCCAATGCGGACACCACATGCGGCTGGGTGCGCGGGACCGTTTCGTCCACCTGTTCGACACTGGCACCTACGAAGTGCTGCCCTATCCCGAGGTCCCGCAGGACCCGCTGCGCTTCCGCGACGATAAGCGCTACTCCGACCGGCTGAAGGAATACCGCACCCGCACAGCGCAAACCGACGCTTTGCTGGCGGCACGGGGGAT
>Ga0184629_10000552_pt1 | contig 16592 bp, 7 predicted proteins | sample PLM4_32_b1_FD_133158 | JGI IMG/M metagenome (GOLD analysis project Ga0184629, IMG submission 133158) | Groundwater sediment microbial communities from an aquifer in East River, Colorado, USA - PLM4_32_b1 | ecosystem: Environmental > Terrestrial > Soil > Riparian zone | place: USA: East River... | reverse complement strand
TCCGGAACCGCCTGCGACACGGTGCTCGTGGACGGAAACAGCCTGGCTGATGTCCCGCCGCCGCCGCCGGGCACCATGCTGGTTTTCGTGCAGGGCATCTTCGACCTGCGCGGGGGCGGCTACCGGATCCAGCTGCGGGGCCCTGACGACATCCTCATCGGCACGCCGCCGGTCGCGACCGACGCGTTCCCGATCTTCGACAACGACCTGCCGGGCAGCGCGCGCCTGGACAGCGTCATGGTGGTGTTCGACCGGCCGGTCGAGAAGACCAGCGCCGAGACGGCCGGCAACTACGCTCTGGCTTCGCTGCGACCGATCGACGGTGCGCGCCGGCTGGATGCGCCGGACGCCAACCGGGTCGTGCTGCGGATCCGGAACGCGCGGAACGACGGCGACCCCGAGGTCCTCATGGTGAGCGGCGTGGTGAGCCTCGCGGACGCCACGCCCATGGCCGCCCCGCAGAGCCTCGGCTTCTTCAACGGCGTGCTCGAACTGGAAGAAGTTCAGGCGCCCGATCCGACTTTCCTCGCGGGCGACCCCTGCCAGGACAGGTCGCGCTATTCGGGCCCGGGATCCGCGCCCGGCCCGCGGGCCTCGTTCGTCGGCACGGTCACCGGCGCGTTCGGCCATTTCTACACGCTCCAGGGCGCCACACTCGTGCGTGGCGGACTGTGGGTGCATTCGCCGTCCCTGGCCCTGACCCCGGGGCACGGGTACCTCCTCGCCGGCGCGCTCCAGCAGGTCTCGGGCGAGACCCAGGGGACGGGGTTGGTCTACGCGCGCGATCTCGGCGGCGGGCCCGTCCTCGTGCCGGCCGTCCAATCGGTGCACGTCCTGAGCGACCCGACATGTGACGTCGCGCAGTTGTTCCTCACCGGCCAGGACCTCGATGGCATGCGGGTGACGATCGACCGTGTCGTGATCACCGGGAGCCAGCCGGCCGGGACCTCCTTCTACGTCGCCACTCCCGCCAGCACCGGCCCGGCGGCCGCGACGCGCGCGCGCGCGACCGCGGCGCAGGGCGTTCCGCAGGAGCAGATCCTGGTCGCGGCCCTGGGCGGCAACTTCACGTTCGCGGCGAACGCGGGGCGGATCGTGACCGTCACGGGCGTCCTCGGGCGCGTGTCGGGAGCGTTCGCCGTCTTTCCGCGGAGCGATGCGGACATCGAGGACTTCGGCCCCGTCCCGACCTTCAGCCTGCCGCTCGACGTCTCGAAGGCGGCCACCGCCTCGCGCGATCCGGACATCGTCTCCGGCGTGAACGGCGAGCTGTTCATGGTCTGGGGACGCACGTTCCACGAGTCCGCGCACGCGCTCTCGCTGGACAACACTCTGAACTGGTCTCCCGCGGCGTCGATCCCGCACCAGGGCGTGCAGCCCGCGGTCGCGGTCACGCCGTCGAACAAGCTCTGCGTCATCGCCTCCGGCACCGACGCGCTCTTCTTCAAGCAGTCCACGGACGGCGGGTTCCAGATGGACCCGCTCGTCACCACCGTGGACGGGTTCCCGACGCGGTACGCTGCCCTGACGGTGGGCGGCGGGGAGCACCTTCACGCCGCGTGGGAGCGGACCGGCTCCGGAATCTTCTGCGCCCGGTCCTTGACTGGCGGCGCCGATTTCAGTACGCCTGTCCCGGTCGCGCTCAGCAGCTCGCCGTCGGAAACGAACTCGATGGCGAGGATCTGCGCGACCAAGGGGGACAGCGTCTACGTGGTCTGGCAGTACCACCTGCCTGGAGAGCCCGCGGTGGACCGAGTGCTCTACAGTCGCTCGCTCGACGGAGGGGTCACGTTCTCCGCCCCGCGCCGGGTGCGGGACGAGAGGAATCCGCTGACCAGCATGGTGAAGCTCGCGTTCCTCGGGGACGCGCAGGTCGGCCCCGACGGCACGGTGTACGTGATGGGCCTGCAGCAGGGCGGGCCGCAGGAGAGCGTCGCGTTCCTCCGCTCGACCGACGGCGGCGCCACGTTCGCCCTGGTCGGACACCCGACCGCTCCCGCGCCGACCGGTCTCTGTCCCAAGAGCTTCGTCGTCGGGCCGGAGGGCACGATTCACGCCCTCGTCGGGATCTGCGGAACGGCCCTCCACTACACGCGCTCGACGGATGGCGGGGCGACGTGGGGACCCGCGGTGGACGTGAGCGGCCCCGGCTCCTCGGCGGTCGGCGAACCCCGCGGCGCGAAGATCATCCTGGACGCCACGGGGACGCCGGTAATCGTCTGGTTCGCTCCGGTGGGAGGTTCGACGGAGATCCACTCGGCGAGGTTGCTGAACTGAAACCGCGCGCGTCCCGGTTGCCCCCATGATCGGCGCCCGGGCCCTCGCGACCCGGGCGCCGGTTGCCGCCGGCCCGGCCGGCGCCCGCGTCCTGTTTGCCTGCGCATCGTTCGTGGCGCTGGTCACCGCCGAGCCCGCGTGGTGCCTGTGGCAGACGTTCGGGCTCGCCGATGGCCTGGCGGCGATCCAGGTGCGCGCAATCGCCGAGGACCGTTCGGAAAACCTGTGGTTCGCCACCCCGCATGGCGCGAGCCGTTACGACGGCGCGTTCTTCCGGACCTTCGCGATGGCCGACGGGCTCGTGAGCGAGGACGTTCGCGCCGTCCTCCCCGACCGGGCGGGGCGAATCTGGTTCGGGACGGCGGGCGGCGTGGGCGTCTACGACGGCAGCGCCTGGACGTCCTACACGACGAGCGCGGGCCTCGCGTCCAACGACGTGCGCGCGATCCTTGAGGATCACGCCGGTGGCATCTGGTTCGCGACCGGCTTCGGAGCGAGCCGGTTCGACGGCGCGACGTGGACCTCCTACCACCAGGCCGACGGGCTCGCGGCCAACCAGCTTTCGTGCCTGTTCGAGGACCACGCGGGGAACCTGTGGTTCGGGACCGAAGGCGGTGGCCTCAGCCGGTTCGACGGTGCGGCGTGGACCACGTACACGACGGTGACCACCGCCGGGGGGCTGGCGGACAACTGGATCGAGTGCATCCTGGAGACGCGCGACGGGGTGCTCTGGTTCGGGACGAAGTACGGCGGCCTGAGCCGTCTCGAAGGAACCTCGTGGACCCGGATCACGGCGGCCGGGGGCCTCACGCTTTCGGACGTCACGGGGTTGCGCGAGGACCGCTTCGGCATGCTGTGGGTGGGCGCCAGCACGGGGCTGGCGCGGTTCGACGGGCTGGCCTGGCGCGCGTACACGACCGCCGACGGTCTCGCCGGGGGCATGGTGTCGGCGCTCGCGATCGACGGCTCCGGGAACGTGTGGGCCGGGACCGACAACGGGGTGAGCCGCTACGATGGCGAGAGCTGGACCGCGTTCGTGGACGCGGGGCTCGGCGCGTACGGGGCGCAGGCGGTTCTCGAGGACCGCACCGGGGCCGTGTGGGCCGCCACCGCGGGCGGTGGTGCCGCACATTACGACCGGTCGGCGTGGACGAGTGTGACCGTCGCGTCCACCGGCGGCGGGCTGGCGAGCAACCTGCTTTCCGCCCTGCTGCAGGACTCGACCGGCGCGATGTGGTTCGGCACGTCCGGCGGGGCGTCGCGCTTCGACGGGACATCGTGGCGCACGTTCACAACTGCGGACGGCCTGATCGGAAACAACGTCGGCGCCATCGCGCGCGACTCGAGCGGCGGCGTCTGGTTCGGGACGACCACGGGTCTCGGCCGATTCGACGGTGCGGCGTGGAGCTCGTTCACCAGCGCCAGCGGGCTTCCGGCGAGCCGGATCCGGTCCCTGCTCGTGGGCCGGGACGGGAGCGTCTGGTGCGGGACCACGGCCGGCGTGGGCCGCCTGCAGGGCACCACGTGGACGCGGTACTCGACCGCCGACGGCCTCGCCAGCCCGAACGTGTACTCGATCCTGCAGGACCGCGCGGGAACGCTGTGGTTCGGCACCCAGGCGGGGCTCAGCCGCTTCGACGGCGCGACCTGGCGGACCTACAAGACGGCCGACGGCCTCGCCTCGGACTGGGTCCTTTCCCTGGCCGAGACGCCCGACAGCGTGCTCTGGGTCGGAACCGCGGGGGGCGGCGTCAGCCGCTTCGACCGCGCCCTGTGGCGCACGTACTCGACCGCGGACGGACTGCCCGACGGAACCGTGGGCGCGGCGAGCGTGGAACACTCGGGAAACCTGTGGTTCGGGACCGTGTCGGGAGCGGTTCTGTACGAGCCCGCGCGCGTGCCGCCGCAGACGGTGATCACCACCCCGCCGCCGCCGCTGTCGGCGAACACGCTGCAGACCGTGCACTTTGTCGCGGCCTTCCGCCAGGTTCTCGGAATCGAGTTCTCGACCTCCCTCGATTCCGCGCCGTGGTCCGCCTGGCTGCGCGAAGACACGTGGATCGGGAGAGACCTCCCCGACGGGGTCCACACCCTGCGGGTCCGGGCGCGCGACCTGCTGCACCACGTCGATCCCACGCCCGCCGTGAGCACGTTCGAAGTGGCCGCCACTCCACCCGCGCCGGTCATCACGTCGCCCGTGTACCGCCAGCCGGTTCGCGACACGCTGGTCGTTCGCGGCACCGGGAACGCCATGCGGTTCCGCTCGCTCCGCCTGGACCTCAGGCCGGCCGGTGCGTCCTCATGGGATCCGCCGGAGGCCACGACGATCGCGCAGTCGCAGGCCCCGGTGACCGACGGGGTCCTGGCGCGACTCGGCACGCGGGCGCTGCCGGACGGCGACTACGAGCTGCGGCTCTCGGTGCAGGACACGCTCGGGCTCACCGGGGTCGCGCGGGTCCAGTTCATCATCGACAACCTGGAGCCCTGGGCGGTCCGGACCACGCCGGCGCTGGTGTCCGCTCTGGACGGCGGCGACGTCTTCACGACGAACCGCGAAGCCCACGTGTACATCCCGCCGCGCGCCCTGGCGCGTGACGCGGTCGTTCACATCGACCCGCTGGACCCGCTCACGGTTCCCGCCACCCTGCCCGACGGCGCGATCCGGACCGCTCCCGGCTTCGCGATCGGCATCGAAGGCGTGGCGCTCGAGAAGACCGCCGTCCTCGATCTCTCGGTGTCGGGCACTACCGCTCCGCCGGGCACGCGGCTCGCGATCTACGTTGGGGGCGGGGACGGCGCATGGCGACGGCTCGGCGGCACGACCGACGCGGCGGGCGCTCGCATCGCGACGCCATTCTCCGCCGCCGGAAACTTCGCGATCTTCGCGGCGCCGCGGGAGTCGCCCGTTGCGGGCGGGTCGCTGGCCGTTTCCCTCACGCCGCGCGTCCTCTCGTCCCGCGGGTCGTTCGCGAACTCCAATGTCCAGATCGGCTTCGTACTGGCCCGCCCGGGAACGGTCCGGGTGACGATCTACAATCGGGCGGGCCGGCTGGTGCGGGTCGTGATGTCCGGCCAGGAGCTTGGACCGGGAACGAACCTCGTGGGCTGGAACGGGCAGGATGAGGACCACCGCCCGGTCGAGCCGGGGTTGTACCTGGTCACGGTGGAGGCGCTGGGCGAGACGAGCACGCAGACGCTGGGGGTGGTGCGTTGAGCTCCCGCCCAACCGGGGCTGCGGCCTGCGAATGCGTCGGGGCGGCACTGCGTCGAAGCTGCGGCCTGGCCGCCCTGATCGCGCTGCTGGCGGCCCCGGGCTCGCCCCGCCCCGCGCGGGCCACGCCCAGCAGCCAGGTGCCGGTGGGACCGCGCGCGATCGCCATGGGCGGAGCGTTCAGCGCCCTGGCCGATGACGCGAGCGCGCTGTTCTGGAATCCGGCGGGGCTCGCGCGCGTCGGGCACCAGGAGATCGCAGTCTCGCACGCCAACCTGTTCGACACCGACATCCGCGACGATCTCGTGTCGTTCGTGCTGCCGCTGTCGCCGGACCGGGCGGCGGCCGCCGACTGGTATCATTCGGGATTCGACGACGGCGTGCTGGGCTTCTCCGAGAACCGCGTGACGCTCGGTGCCGGGCTCAAGGTGCGCCCCTGGCTGTGGGCGGGGGCCGGCGCCAAGCTCCTCGCGCGCGGCACCAGCCTCGATGGCCTGAGCATCACCTCCGGGCGCGGATTCGGCCTCGACCTCGGCCTGCTCGCCGTGCCCGCCGACCGCTGGCGCCTGGGACTGGTCGGGCAGGACCTCACGGGCACCAGCCTGCGTTCGCCTGAAGGTGAGAGCTCGGTTGCGTATCCGCGCAACCTGCGCCTGGCCGCCGCCTACGCCTGGCCGAGGGTCGGCACGGCCGCGTTCGACCTGGATGACCGCTGGCATCTCGGCATCGAAGCCACGCCGCACCCGATCCTCGCGCTGCGGGCCGGAGTCGAGAAGGACCGGGGCGGGCTCGAGCCGCCGACCTGGTCCATGGGGCTCGGGTTCAAGGTGGGGATGGTGCGCGCGGACTGGGCGCGGAACGTGCCCCCGACGCTGGCCCCCACGGATCACTTCGGGCTTTCCATGGAATTCAACTTCAATCCCGCGCAACTGCGAATCGAAAAGGTGCAGGCGCACGAGCTCTACACCTCGCTCTACAAGTCGTACGCGCGCGACGGATTTGGCTCGGTCCAGTTGCGCAACCTGCAGGATCGCCCGCTGACGACGCACGTCGGGGTCTACATTCCCGAGCTGATGAGCGTGCCGAGCGAGCAGGATGTGACGTTGCGGCCCATGGCGGTGAGCGAACTGCCGCTCACGGCGGTCTTCGACCAGAAAGTGCTCGCGCAGCGCGGGGACCAGCCGGTCCAGGTGCAGGTCACAGCCAGCTACCAGAGCCTGCGGCTGGAGCGACGCGAGAAGGGGGTCGGCCGCACCGTCGCCTACGCCCCCGGAGCGATCGACTGGAGCGCCGGCATGGCACAGGCGGCGGCGTTCGTCACGCCACGCGATCCGGCCGTGGACGGGCTGGCGCGCCAGGCAGGCCGCCTCGCGCTCGCCCTGGAAGGCAATCCGTTCGGCAATCGCAACCTTGCGTTCGCGGCCGCGATGACCGATGCGCTGGCGGAACTGGGCGTGGCCTACGTGCCCGACCCCACGAACCCGTTCGCGACCATTTCCTCGATGCCGCACGCGGTGGATACCATCCACTACCCCCACCAGACCATCGACCGCCTGAGCGGGGATTGCGACGACACCACGGTGCTCGTCGCGTCGCTGCTCGGCAACGTCGGCGTGAACACGCGATTCGTGGATGTCCCCGGGCACATCTTCCTGCTGGTCGACACGGGTCTGCACGAGCGCAACCGATCGGCGCTGGGCGCCGACAGCACGATGATCGTCATCGCCGGCGAACAAGTCTGGATCCCGCTCGAGACCACGTCGCTCGCGCGCGGCTTCGCGCGGGCGTGGCGCGACGGCGCCGACGAGATCCTCGCGGCGTCCGCGCGCGGCCCCGTCAACTACGTCGACGTGACCGACGCGCAAGCCCGGTATGAGCCGGTCCTGCCGCCGGGCGACCGCCACATCCGCACGCTCGACGAGGCCCGCTTCAACTCCCGGCTGTCGGCCGAGGCGAAGGGCGTCTCCTCGATGCGCGACGAGTATTTTGCCGCGCACTTCGGCGCCGCCTCGCACGAACTGGAAACGACCGCGGACGCGCTCGAGCAGGTGGCCCGCATCGATTTCGAGGGCGGGGATTTCGAGGGAGCCCGGCGGCAGCTGGAGGGCGCCCTGGCAAAGGCGCCCCAGTCGGCGTCGGCGCACAACAACCTCGGCATCGTGCTGGCCGCGCTGGACAGCCTCCGCGCCGCCGATGAGCACTGGAGTGCGGCCATCGCGCTCGGACTTCGCGACGCCGGCATCGGACTGAATCGGGGGATCGCGCGCTGGGCCGGGGGGGACAGCGTCTCGGCCGTCCGGATTCTCGGCACGGCCATCGCCGACGCCGGGGGTTACATCGCCGCGTGCCGACTCATCGCCCTCAGCCCGGAGGATTCACTCGATCGTTCTGCGGGCCTGGCAGCCGAGGACTTGACGCTGCGTATGGGAATCCGTAGCCTTTTCCGGGCGAGTGTGGCTGCGGGGAACGAGAAGGGGCGGGCGGGGGCGCGCGTGGTGGACTCCGAATCGTACCAGCCTTCATTCCGCATTCGTGGCATCCGGAAGTACCTGTACTGGATCGAATGAAAGGAGTCGCACTTGAGACGAACCGGGACGGCATGGGTTACAGTCGCGCTTTTCCTCTCCGCGTCGCCGCAGTTCGTCACCGCCGACCCGTCCGACCCGCGCGGCGAGTACGGAGTCACCCTCGCGGTCGGTGGCGAGGAGGCTCGCGCCGAGTCCGTGTTCGTGAGCATGCTCTCCCACACGCGCGGAGATGCCCGCGCCCTCAACAACCTGGGCAATCTGCGGCTGCTGCGCGGAGAGACCGGGGTGGCGCTTGCGTTCTACGATCGCGCCTTGCGCGGCGACTCGCTCGACGCGGGCATCCACCTGAATCGCGCGACCGCACTCATGCTCATCGGCGACGAACCGCGCGCGCGCCAGAGCTTCGCGATCGGCCTGAAGCTCGCCGGCAGTCTCGAGCGCGCTCAGGCGCTCATGGGCCTGCCGCCCGAGAAGCAGCCTGCCGACCGCGCGGCGCGCAAGACCGTGATCGACAGCGAGCAGCTCCGCGCCATGCTGCAGCGCGCCGCGACCGCGGTGCCCAGCGACTCCGTGCACTCGGCGGGCCGCACGGCCTCGCCGGATGCGGCGGGCAAGCCGTCCGCCTGGCGCTCGGCGGGCGCGCGCGGCTCCGACGGCAGCGATACGCCGCAGCTTCTCTACTGGAAGCACTAGTGTTCCGTAACCGAAGTCATGTTCACGATCGTGCGGAGCCCTCGCGGCCGCTGGCAAGGCGCGACGACGAAGTCGTATCTGAAGATACGTCGAGGAGGAGCAACGCAGCCAGCGGCCGCGAGGGCCCGCGCGGCGTGTACATGACTTCGGCTACGGAACACTAGGTTTCGACATTCGATTGTGAGCGTGCAGGCTCCCATCGAGCGGGTGCCCGTACGGGTTGGCGCCGTCATCGGCACCGCGTGCGGCGTGCTCGTGGCGCTGATCTGGAGCCTCGGCGGGCTGCGCGGGCTGGACCTCCGCCTGCACGACTGGCGCTATCGGCTGCGAGGCCCGATTCCGGCGTCGGACCGTATCGCGCTGATCGAGATCGACGATCAGACGCTGCGCGCATACCGGGACGTCTGGCCGCTGCCGCGCGAGAACTACGCCATCGTGATCGACGCGCTGGCGAATGCAGGCGTGCAGGCCATGGGCATCGACCTGCTGTTCCTGGGCGAGAATCACGAGGATCCGGCCGGGGACCTGATGCTCGCGTCGGTCACCGCCGCGCACGAGAACCTCGTCCTCTCCATCGGCTTCCAGTCCAACGACGCCTCACTCGGCGGGTCGGTCGCGCCGCCGACCGATTCCACCGCGCTGATCCGCCATGGCCGGCCCGCTTCGCGACAGCGTCTCGCGGTGGCCCAGAGCGTGTCGCTTCCCTACGAAGGGCTGCTGGCCAACGCCCACAACATGGGACACACGGTCGTGCTGATCGACGAGGACGGGGTCGTCCGCCGCATTCCCCAGTTCGTGCGCTTCGGCGAGTGGGCGTATCCCTCGCTCGTGCTGCGCCTCGTCGAGGTCGCGGCCCGGAACGACACGACGCTGCCACAGTTCGAACTCACCGCGGCAGGGGTTCACATCCACTGGCACGGCCGCCAGATGCTGGTGCCGTGCGACGAGGAGGGCGCGACCTCGATCGCGTTCGCGGGCGACCAGGGCGCGTTCAAGAACCGCTATTCGCTGCTGCAGGTGCTGCAGTGGTATCGCAACGCCGATACCACGTCGCTGGCGCGGGCCTTTCGCGGCAAGCTGGTCCTGATCGGCGCGACCGCGGTCGAGCAGCATGCGACCGACATCGGGGCGACGCCGTTCTCGAACGCGGCACCGCTCGTGTACATCCACGCGAACGCGGTGAATTCCGCGCTGCGGGGGCGGTTCCTCTCGCGCGTGCCGGCGGGGTGGATCGTGCTGTCGCTGATCGCGCTCGGCCTCGGCCTGGGCCTGGTCTTCTCACGGCTCTCGCTCGCCCGCGCCGCGCTCGTGGCGCTCGCGGCGCTTCTGGGAGTGGCCGCGCTCGACTATGGGCTGTTCGTCTTCCAGGACGTCGACCTGCCGCCGCTGGGAGCGCTGCTGGTGCCGCCGCTCACCCTGGCAGCGGTCGAGAACGCATGGCGCCGCGAGGCCGAGCACCGTGCTCGGGCGCGCGCCAAGGAACTCGATGTCGCGCGCTCGATCCAGCAGCATCTGCTGCCGTCGGCTCCGCCCGAGCTCGCGGGGCTCGATGTGTTCGGTCGCAATCTGCCGGCCGAAGAGATCGGCGGTGACTACTTCGACTGGCTCGTGCTCGATGACGAACAACTCGCGGTGGTGGTGGGCGACATCAGCGGACACGGCGTTCCCGCGGCGCTGCTGATGGCGCACCTGCGCGCCTCGTTTCACGCCACGGCGCACGGGGGCCGCTCCCCGGAGGACATCGTCACGGCCATGAATCGCTCGCTGGCGCGCGCCGTGTCGTCCGGCAAGTTCGCGACGTTCTTCCTGGCCGTGATCTCGGTGCGCGAGAGGCGGCTGCGCTACTGCAACGCCGGCCACGACCCGCCGTTGCTCCTGCGCGGCGGCGAGCTGCACCTGCTGGCCGCCAACGGCATGCCTCTGGCGATCGTCGACGGCATGGAGTACACGGGCGGGGAGGAGACGTTCGATGTGGGCGACGCACTGGTGATCTACTCGGACGGGATTCCCGAGGCCCCGATCAACAAGCAGTTCTACGGCAATGAGCGGTTGCGTGATCGGGCGCTCGCGCTGGCACGATCGGGGGCGACGGCGTCCGCGTTCGTGGACGACATTCTCGCCGACGTGCGCGCGGTGGCGGGCGAAGGGATGCGCGCCGACGATGTCACGCTGGTCGTCGTGCGCTGCACCTGATCGATCACGCCGGGCCGGGGCAGCTCGGGAGATTCTCCGGCGGGCGCCCGCGCTCTCCGCGCCCAGCCTGCCGCCGCCGTGACCTGCGCCACCCCGGCCGTCCAACGCCAGGGAGCTGTCCGTGCCCTGCCTACGCTCCGCCCCCGCTCACGGTCATCCCGGCGATGAGGATCGTGGGGCTCGCGACGCTGCCTTCCCAGCGCAGGTCGTTGCCCACCGCGGCCACGTTGCGCAGCATGTCGAGCGAGTTGGACGCCACGGTCACGCCCTCGACCGGGAACGTCTTCTCGCCGCGCTCGATCCAGAACCCCTGGGCCTGGAACGAGTAGTCGCCGGTCACAGAGTTGAAGCCGAAGGAGCCCTGGTCGGTCATGTAGAAGCCGCGGTCGGCCTTGCGCAGGATCGCTTCGGGCGAGTCGCCGCCGGGCTCGAGGCAGAGGTTGTGGAATCCGATCCCGGGCACCGACGAATAACCGCGCACCGCGCTCCCGGTGGAACGCGTTCCGGCGCGGCGCGCGTGGTAGGTGTCGTAGAGGAACATCGCGCACACCCCGCGCTCGATCAGGACGTTGCGCCGGGTCGCCACGCCTTCGCCGTCGTGCGGGCCGCTGCCCACGCCGCGCTTGAGCCGTCCGTCGTCCACCAGCGTGACGAGCGGCGACGCGATGGTCGCTCCGAGCTTCTCGGTGAGCCACGAGGCCTTCTTGATCACCGACTCCGCGCTGAACGCGTCCAGCATCTCGGCGATCCAGGAGCCGGCGACGTCGGGGTGCATCACGACCGGAACGCGCGCGGTGGCGACCGGGCGTGCGCCGATGCGCGCCACCGCGCGGCTCGCGGCCTCGCGCGCGATCGCCTCCATCGCCGGCATCTCGGAGAGCCGGCGCTTGCTCATGCCGTACGCGCCGTTCTGCTGCTTGCCGTCGCGGTCGTCGGCGAGCGGCACCACGTAGGCGCTGACCGCAGCACCGCTCGAGGAGCGCTTGAGGCCGAGCGAGTTGGCGATCACCGACGTGCCCGAGCCGCTCGAAACGTGGGCGCCGTCGGTGCGGCGGATGCGCGGGTCGTGCGCGAGTGCCACCCGCTCCAGCTCGAGCGCCATCTCGATCTTGGTCTCCGCCGGCAGTGCCACGACCGCCGGGTCGAGCAGCTCGAGATCCGGGCCGCCGGCCTCACCCGCCTCGGCGGGCGTGGGCAGCGCGTTGGCGGGATCGGGCGTCGGGAGGCGCGCGAGCGCGACCGCGCGCCGCGCGAGGTCCTCCATCCGCTCCCCGCCCAGGTCGTTGCTCGAGACGAAGCCGACCGCTCCGCCCACCATCACGCGCAGGCCGAGACCGCGCGTGGCGCTCTGCTTGAGCGTCTCGATCTTGCCGCCGTTCACCTCGACGCTGAACGAGCGCGAGCTCTCGACGCACGCCTCCGCCTGGTCCGCGCCCGCGCGGCGCGCGCGCTCCACGGCCTCGGCGGCGATCGCCTCGAGCCCGGTGGCGACGCCGGTCGCCGAATCGAGGATCGGGTCGTTCACGTGCTCGTTCCTCCCACCGTGATCTCGCGGAAGCGCACCGTGGGCTGTCCCACGCCCACCGGCTTCCACTGGCCGTCCTTGCCACACGAGCCGGTGCTGCCGTCGATCTCGAGGTCGTTCGCGACCGCGTCGATCTTGAGCATGGCGTCGCTGCCGTTGCCGGTGAGCGTGGCGTTCCGCACCGGCTCGGCCAGCTTGCCGTCCACGATCCGGCAGGCCTCCGTGACCTGGAACGAGAAGTTGCCGTCGGCCGGGTTCACCGAGCCGCCGCCCATGCTCTTGCAGTAGAGCCCGCGCTTCACGTCGGCGATCAGGTCCTCGGGCGAGTGCGGCCCGGGCTCGATGTAGGTGTTCGTCATGCGGCACAGCGGGACCGCGCGGTACGAGCTGCGGCGCCCGTTTCCGGTGGGCCGGTTGCCGGTGATGCGGGCGTTCAGGAGATCCCACAGGTAGCCGCACAGGATCCCGTTCTCGACCAGCACGGTGCGCTGCGCGGGCGTTCCCTCGTCGTCCACGCGGAACGATCCGCGGCTGAACGGCACGATGCCGCTGTCCACGATCGTCACGCCCTTGGAGGCCACGAGCTGGCCCATCTGGCTCGCGCGGATCGAGGTCTGCTTGCGGATGGTGTCGCCCTCCATGCTGTGCCCGAAGCACTCGTGCACCATGACGCCGCCCCAGCCGGGCGAGACCACGACCGGGTAGACGCCGGCCTCGGGCTCGCGCGCGCCCAGCAGCGTGATCGCGGTGCGCGAGGCCTCGGTCGCGATCTCCTCGGGCGTGCGCTCGGCCTCGAAGTAGGCGGCCTCGACGCTGCCGCCGCCGGTCGCGTAACCCTCCTGCCGCTCGCTGCCTTCGAGCGCCAGCGACGAAACCGTGAGGCGGGAGAGGAACTGCCGGTCCTCGGCCCACAGCCCGTCGCTGCTCGCGACCACGAACGACTTGGAGGAATCGCCGAGCGAGACCGAGACCTCGTGGATGCGCGGATCGTGCGCGCGCGCGGTGTGGTTGGCGCGCTCGACCAGCTCGATCTTCCCGTGCTCGTCGAGCGCGAGCGGGGCGGGCCGCTCGAGCCTAAAGGGCCAGGGCGCATCCACCACGCGGAAGGCCTTAGGTCTCCCGTTCGCCGGAGCGCCGCGCGCGATGCGGGCCGCGACGCGTGCCGCCTCGCGCAGGTCGTCGGGGGAGAAGCCGTCGGCGTATGCGTAGCCGGTCTGGTCGCCGATCACGGCGCGCACGCCGACGCCCTGCGTCACCGAGTAGGAGGAGGTCTTGAGCCGGTTCTCCTCGTAGGAGAACCCGGTGTGCACCGACTGCTCGCCGTAGACCTCCGCGAAATCGGCGCCCTTCTCCCGCGCGATCTCCAGCAGCTCGGCGGCCAGCTCGCGCGGCAGGAGCGCCAGGAGGTCGCCCAGGGCTCGAAGCGAAGTGGTGGTCATGAAGTTCTCGGGTGAGGGGTGGAGCGGGCCTAAGAGCCGCAGTCTATGGACCGCGCCCCGCATGCGCAAACATCGGCAAGATCAGGGCCTGGCATGAGCCGGACCGCGCGCATCCACGGCCGGGTGCGGCCGCGAGCGGCCCGATCGCCTGCCTTCGCGCGGCCGCGGAACCAGGCTTGCAAGCCCCCGGCGCTGGGATAAGCTCATGTTCTCGATCCGGCCGGGAGGGGAGTCCATCGTGAGGTCCAGGTTCCTGAACGGCGCAGCGGTCGCGGTCGGCGTGCTGCTGCTCGCCGCCTTCGGCCCGTGGCTCGCGCGCGAGATCGCGAGCCTGCCGCGGCCCGGGGCGCTCGCGGCCCGCTCCAGCCAGCGCGTCGTCACGCTCGAGATCGGCGGCATGACCTGCGGCGGCTGCGCCAGGACCGTTCAGTCGCAGATCGCGGCCGTCCAGGGGGTCGCGACGGTCGAAGTGCGGTTCGAGCAGCGGCGCGCCTACGTCGTGTGCGATCGGGCGGTCGCCGATACCGCGCTGATCGCAGCCGTGGAGCGTCCCGGACCGGCCTATCTGGCCACGGTCGTGAACCGCTAGCGGCCTGCGGGGCCGCAGGTTCCACCGGATCCGAGCCGCCTTCGGGCCGGCCTGGCTCGGATTCCCGGCCCCGCCGGTCGGCCGCCTGGCCGCGGTCCGCGCTTTTCCTGTGGCGCTGACGCGGGCGCTGGTATACTTTCGGCCATCCATTGTCGCTCAGCTACCCCCCCCTCTTCACAGCCGAGCGTTATCTGCCCATGCCGGGAGATCCGTCACCATGCGTCGCATCGCCCTGCTCGCTGCGTTGGGGGTTCTGGTTCTGGGGATCGGCGTCGCGCCGCTGAAGCTCGCCTCGCACACGGCCGGGTCGCCGCCTTTCGTCCATTTCGAGAGCTCGCACGTCCACCCCGCGGTCATGACCCCGGCCGGGACCCGGCTGCTGGTCGTCAACACGCCGGACGGCTACCTGCGGGTGTTCAACGTGACCGGCTCGCACCCGACCAAGGTGGAGGACATCCCCGTCGGCCTCGAGCCGATCTCGGTCAACTGCGCGAACGACAGCGTGGCGTGGGTGGTCAACTTCGTCTCGGACGACGTGAGCATCGTGAACCTCAACACCCTCCACGTCCGCGCCACGCTGCGGGTGGGGGACGAGCCCGGAGACGTCGTGTTTGCGAACGGGCACGCCTACGTCAGCGTCGGAGGCGAGGACGCGATCAAGGTGTACGACCCGGCGACGCTCGCGCTCCAGGCGACCATCCCGATCAACGGGCGCTCGCCGCGCGCGCTCGCGAAGACGGGGGACGGGAGCAAAGTCTACGTCGCGTCCTTCCTCGGCGGGAACAAGGTCACGGTGCTGAGCCCGGCCGACGTGACGCCGGATTCGCTGCCCGAGGATCCCGAGCTGCCCATGGACCCGGGTCTTCCGCCCGCCCCCAACGTGGGGCTCCTCGTCCAGAGGATCGGCGCCAACTGGTTCGACTTCTACGGAAAAATGTGGACTTCGAAGGCGCCCTACAGCCTCTACGACTCGGACGTCGTCGAGATCAACACCACGACGAACGCCGTCACGCGGACCTTCGGGAACTTGAGCAGCACCAATCTCGGCCTGGCCGTGAGCCCCACGCGTGTCGCCCTGACCGGCACCGAGTCGCGCAACATGTTCCGCTTCGAGCCGCGCATCGTCGGGTACCTCGTCGAGACCGTCGTCTCGTTCATCAACCAGTCGACCGGAACGGCCACGGTGCGCAGGCTCGATCCGCACATCGACTACAACGTCGTGCCGGGCACGCAGGCCGAGGCCGACTCGGCGGTGGGAATCCCGACCGGCGTGGCGTTCTCGCTGGATGGGCAGCGCGCCTACGTCACCTCGCTCGCCACGGACAAGCTGGCGGTCGTGAACCCGTCGGGCGGCACGTTCACGTCGGTCCTCGCGCGCGTGCCCACGGTGCCCGGCCCGACCGGCGTCGTCGTGGACGACGCCCGCCACCGCCTCTACGTGGTGGGCCGTTTCCTCAACCAGCTCGAGACCATCCAGGCCGACTCGCTCGAATCGATCCACGTGGCGAGCATCGGGTTCGATCCCACGCCGGATCCGATCGTGAACGGGCGCAAGTTCCTCTACAAGGGCACGACCTCGGCGCACGGCGATCAGGCCTGCGGCACCTGCCACCTCTTCGGCGACTCGGACTTCGAGTCCTGGGACCTCGGCGATCCGCTCGGGTCCTACGTGCCGGCGCCTAATCCCAATCCGCTCGGCCTCGAGGGCTTCCACCCCATGAAGGGGCCGATGCTCACGCAGTCGCTGAAGGGGCTTCCGAATCAGGAGCCATTCCACTGGCGCGGCGACCGGGTCAATCTTTCGGCCTTCAACGGCGCATTCGTCTCGCTCCAGGGGCGCGCCACGCCGCTCGCCGACAGCGAGATGGTGGCGTTCTCGGACTTCGTCATGCCGCTGGTCTATCCGCCGAATCCGAACGAGAACCTGGACCGCACCATGCCCGATGCGCCGCCCGGCGTCCCGAGCGCGCTGCGCGGGCAGGACTTCTTCCTCAATTCCCCGCTGGACTCGACCGGGATCACCTGCGGCTCGTGCCATACCGCCGCGAGCTTCGGCCCCGGGACCAACCACATGATGATCGCCGACGAACAGATCAGCGAGGACCAGGACCTCAAGGTCCCGCACCTCCGGAACCTC
>Ga0184629_10000550_pt1 | contig 16604 bp, 13 predicted proteins | sample PLM4_32_b1_FD_133158 | JGI IMG/M metagenome (GOLD analysis project Ga0184629, IMG submission 133158) | Groundwater sediment microbial communities from an aquifer in East River, Colorado, USA - PLM4_32_b1 | ecosystem: Environmental > Terrestrial > Soil > Riparian zone | place: USA: East River... | reverse complement strand
GGTCGGGGTGGGGATCGCCTGGGCCAGCATCCTCGCCATGCCGTACGCGATCCTGACCGGCTCGCTGCCGCCGTCCAAGCTCGGCTACTACATGGGCGTCTTCAACTTCTTCATCGTGATCCCCCAGATCGTTGCGGCGGCCCTCCTGGGCGTCATCGTGGGGCGTTTCTTGGGCGGGCAGGCCATCAACGCCCTCCTGATCGGGGGCGGATCCCTCGTGCTCGCGGCCGCGTTGATGCTCCGCGTGCATGAACAGGAAGAGGTTGTGGCGACAGTCTCAGGGTGACGGGTCAGAACGAGCAGCCACACCAGGCGGCGAGCCGACCAGCGCTCTGTCATCGGTAAGGTCCGGGACGGGCGCTCGGTCGTATCACGTGCCGACTAATCTATACCGGCGTCCGTCATAGCCCGTCCTCGCCCCGCGGGCAGTTCGTGTGTCGGCAACAGGGCGCTCTCCCGAGGAAGCGTCCACTTCAGCACCGCGATCTCGGCATGGCCTTCGGGCCGGCGACGACCGCCGGTGGCATCGAGGTAGATGGGTCCGCCCGCGACGAAGCTGATGGCCCGCTGCATCGGCGTTTGCAGGGCGCGCGCCACTACGGCGATGAGCCAGCTCGTTTTCGGGATGAACCAGCGCGGGGAGGTCGCGCGGTCTCCGTTGGTGTTGCAGAGGAACGGATTCCAGCTGCGATCGAACGAGATGACCAGCGAGCCATCCTCGGTGAAGGAGGGTGGCAGGGTTCGAGCGTTACGGTCGACGTTCGTCGGACGTTGAAACGCGAGCGGCTTGTCGGACTTCCGCACACACGCGATGGCGACGGCCATTTCGAACTGGGAGAGGTCCTTCTCCGATACTTGAATGGTACTCACACACACCTGCCGATCCTGACGTGCTCGCAAGACGCCAACAGAGGCCAGACCGATCCCGGCAGGGATGCCGGCGGCGGCCGTGCTGCTCCTGAAGGCTACACTACAAGGGGTACCTCCCGCTGTAACGATATTCGGGACGCCCTGACGACGGGGGTCCGGGGGCAGTAGCAAGGGGCTGAGTGGAGCCTTACCGCCACATCTCTCGAAGCCGCGCCTGCACATCCACCCCCACCATCGGCGTGCCGTCGGGCGACTCCCCCGGCTGCCTCCCACCGCGTGCCTGTCGCTCGAACAGCGGCGACAACATCCCCGGGATGAACCGTGTCCGCGGCGCGTGCACGTGGTGGTCCTCGTTGGGCCGCCCGCGCGTGTAGAAGCGGTGTGGCTGCAACAGATACAGAAAGTCCCGAGCCCTGGTCATCGCGACGTACAGGAGCCGGCGCTCTTCCTCGATTTCCTGGGGCGTCCCCGTCGCCATGTCCGACGGGATGCAGCCGTCCACGGCGTTGAGCACGTACACGACATCCCATTCGAGCCCCTTGGCGGAGTGGATCGTCGACAGGATGACGTACTCCTCGTCGAGGTGGGGCTGCCCCGCCTCGTCGCCCATCCCGTCCGGCGGATCGAGCGTCAGGTCGCTCAGGAAACTCTCGCGTGTGGTGTGGAGCGCGGCCAGCTGCTCGAGCTGTTCGAGGTCGGCCGAGCGGACCTGCGGCGCATCGTAGAGGCGCTGCAGGTGGGGCTCGTACCAGCGTCGGACCGTGCCGAGCTGCCCCTGCCATGCAGCAGCGGCGTGCAGCGACGTCATGAGGGCGCCGAACGCCGGCCAGTAGGTCTTGGTGGCCGCCGGGACGTCGAGCGACGCGAGCACGGCGAGGTCGCTGCCGGCAGCGTCGAGCTGGTCCTGGATCCGCCGTGCGGTGCCCGGTCCGACGCCCGGGAGCAGTTGCAGCACCCGGAACGCCGCTACCGCGTCGCGTGGGTTCTCGGCCCAGCGGAGGACGCACAGCATGTCCTTCACGTGCGCCGCCTCGAGGAATTTGAGCCCACCGTACTTCACGAACGGAATGTTGCGCCTCCCCAGCTCGACTTCGAGCAGGTCGGAATGATGCGCGGTGCGCATCAGGACCGCCTGCTTGCGCAGCTCGATCCCCGCCTCGCGGTGCTGGAGCACCGTGTCCACCACGTAGTCGACCTGCGCCTGCTCGTCCGCCGCTGTGACGATGACGGGTCGCTGCTCCGAGGATCGGGTCGAGAACAGCCGCTTGCTGAAACCCTCCTGTGCCAGAGCGATGACCGCGTTCGCGGCATCGAGGATCGGCTGCGTCGACCGGTAGTTCTGCTCCAGGGTGACGACCTTCGCCGGGGGATCGAACCGGCTCGGAAAGTCGAGGATGTTGCGGACCGTGGCCGCGCGGAACGAATAGATCGACTGGGCATCGTCGCCGACCACGGTGAGCCCGTGGCCGTCCGGCTTGAGGCCGAGCAGGATGCCCGCCTGCAAGGCGTTGGTGTCCTGGTATTCGTCCACCAGTACGTGATCGAAGCGGCGCCGGACGCCCGCCGCCGCCGCATCCTGCATCAGGTGGTACCAGTAAAGCAGCAGGTCGTCGTAGTCGAGCAGGTGGCGCCGCAGCTTCGCGTCCACGTAGGCGCGGAACAGCCCCTTCAGCTCGTCGGCCCAGCTTGCATACGCGGGGAACGCCTGCTCGAGGGTCTGCTCCACCGGATGGCCCGCGTTGACGGCGTGCGAGTAGATGGCGAGGCAGGTGTCCTTCTTCGGGAACCGCGTCGTTTGCTGCGACAGGCCCAGCTCGTTGCGGACGAGATTGAGGAGATCCGCCGAATCGGACCGGTCGAGCACGGTGAAGGAGGGGTCCAGGCGGACCGACGCCGCGTGCTGGCGCAGCAACCGGTTCGCGATCGCGTGAAACGTGCCCGACCATCCCACCCGCGTCGCGCCCGAGATCTGCTCGGCGCGCCGCGTCATGATGTCCGCCGCCCGTCGAGTGAAGGTGAGGAGGAGAATCCGTCTCGGATCCGCGCCCCGCATCGCGAGGTGCGCCACGCGATGGGCGAGGGTCTTTGTCTTCCCCGTCCCGGCCCCGGCGACAATCAGCAGGGGACCGGGGAGCTCCTGGGGCAGACCAGCGCTGCCGTACTCCACGGCTTCGCGCTGGGCCGAATTGAGGCCCGCGAGGTGATCCGGCTGGTCGGGCATGGAACCGATAATAACCCGAAGCCAGCTCTCAGGGCCGGTTGAATAGCCTTCATGTTGCCGCGACCAACTCCCGCAACCGCTCCAACAGCTTCACCATCGCCCACGTGTCCCGTTCACAATAATCCAACAAGTCCTGCCGGACCCGATCGCGCTCCTCCGGTGGAATGCGCTGCGCCACGAACAAGAGCCGCGCGATCTCGACGCTCGCCACCAACCCGTCCACGATGACGAGATCGTTGTAGGTCAGCTCCGGGACCAACGGGTGCAGCACGTACTTCAGGCTGAAGCTCCCCTGGAAATCGGGATGGTACACGTGGTCCCGGATCACGGGGTGCAGATCGATCAGCTTGTCTTCCAGCGCTTTCAGGTCGTTCGCGAGCTCGGGGACCGCCACCTGCAGCGAGCGAATCCGGGTCCGCTCGAACGGGGTGTACATCACGACCCGCTCGGCGTCCGCCGTGGCTTCGAGCATCGCGCGCGCCAGCGGCGGTCGCGCGTCCTGGGGACCCTCCGCGAGGTAGCTGACGTGGCGGTACGTGCCGTCCTCCCGGGCCTCGTGATAACTGAATTGCGCCGCCGCCTGCTCCCACGGCGCCATCCCCGGCCATACCGGAACCGCGCGGGAAATGGTCTCGAAATCGAGAAAGCCGAGCCGGCCGGTGAACGGCTCGAGCGCAGCCTTGAGCCGGGGTTCCACGATCAGCCGGTTCTCCTGCAACGCCCGGATCTGCCGCTGCGCCGCGTCGGGGAGTTTCTGCTTGGGCGGGATCTGGCCGATCGTGTGGACCCCGGTGAGCATGTAGTCGCACGCCTTCTTCGGCCCGACGTTGTACAGCTTCATGATGTGGTCGGGCGCTTGCGGCCAGCAGCGCGCGAGGAACGGGCAGTCTCGGGGAGTGAAGCAGTGCAGGCCGATCGGCACGTCGGGCAACGGTCCGCGCAACATGTCGAGGTGTGCCGCGAGCTGCACGGGGATGCCGGGCAGCAATTGCTCGACGGCGGGGGTGACGTCTGTCCGTGCGAACAGGTCTCCCTGGTCGGGGAATCGAAACGCTTTGTTCAGGTGCAGGATCTCGACGGAACGCACGTCGACACCGTTTCGCCGGGCGACGTGGGCCTGGACCGCGGCGTCCGGGATGTGCTCTTCCTTCTGTGACGAGGACGATTTCACCTCGATTAACCGGAACCCGCGCTCGAGCCGCTCGAGCACGTCGATCGCCACGTAGGTGTCGTCGGCTACGAAGCTCGCCTCGAAGATCACGGGCTCGGTTGCGTCGAGCGCCGCTCGCGTCGCTTGGAGGCGCTCCGCGAATGCGTTGTACGGCAGGTCGATCAGCACCCCACCAGGAAACCGCCCCCGGGCGAGCCCCCCGACTTGGGCCCCCTGATCGAATCGGTCCTGGAGCACCTTGTCCGGCTGGAGCTCGAGGGCGCGAGGCTCATGGACTTTCCACCACAGGAGCTTGTGGCACTGGACGCCGGCCGCGTAGCGGGACTTGGAGAGGCGGGGCGAGGCCCGCTCCCCGAACAGCGAGAGTTGGGTGGAGGGCGAGGCGACGGGCTTCACACCTGCAAGCGTAACCGGGCCGCGCCGGGGGTCAATTCTGCTTGACCCTGCGCCTCATACGATGGAGGATTCCTGTCGAGACAATTGTGACCGCCGACCCCCTTACCCCCGGCCTCGAAGCCCTCCAGCGCGGCGCCTGGGAAGAAGCGCGCACGCTGCTCCAGACGGCCCGCGCCGCCGGCGAGACACCCCGGGCGCTGGAGCACCTCGGTCTGGCAGCGTGGTGGCTCGATGACGCCGCGCTGACGTTCGACGCTCGCGAGCGCGCCTACAACCTCTACCGCGATCAGGGTGACGTCCTCGGTGCGGCGCGTATCGCGCTCTGGCTCGTGTGGGACTACCTCGCCTTCCGCGGCGATACCGCCGTCTCCTCGGGCTGGCTCGAACGGGCCCGCCGCCTCCTCGTGGGTCACGAGGGCGCCGCCGAGTACGGCTGGTTGCTGCTGCGCGACGGCGAGGCCGCCCTGTTCCGTGGCCACGATCCGGCGCTGGCGCAGGGTAGCGGCGTCCGCGCCGCGGCACTCGGTCGGGAGACGGGGGACCGGGGTCTCGAATTCACGGGACTCGCGCTCGAAGGGTTGGCGCGAGTCAGCGCGGGGGACGTGGCGGCCGGCATGCGTTGTCTCGACGAAGCCACCGCCGCCGCTACGGCCGGAGAAGTGAAGGAGCTGCATACCATCGGTGTCGTCTGCTGCTGGCAGATCTTCGCCTGCGAGCGGGTGCGCGACTACGACCGTGCGGCCCAGTGGTGCGCGCGCGTGCAGGAATTCACGCAGCGCTGGAGGCTGCGGCCGCTCTCGGCGATCTGCCGCACGCAATACGCCGGGGTCCTGATCTGGCACGGGCAGTGGGTGGACGCGGAAACCGAGCTCGCCGTGGCGACGCGGGACTTCGAGCAGGTGCGGCCCCCGCTCGCCGTCCAGGCGCTGGCTCGCCTCGGTGAGCTGCGCCTGCGCCAGGGTCGGCTCGAGGAAGCCGCGACCCTGTTCGAGCGGGCGGGCTCGCAGCCGCTCGCCCGGCTGGGGCATGCGGCGTTGACGTTGGAGTGGGCGTCACCGGAGGAGGCCGCCGCCGAGGTCGAGCGGTTCCTGGCGCAGGTGGGGGAGGGTGAGCCGACGATGCGCGCCGGTGCGCTGGAGCTGGCGGTGCGCGCGTATGCGGCGCGGGGCGATCCCGCTGCCGCCGGGCGTGCCCGCGATGAGCTGCAACGGATCGCCCAAGCGCTGGGCACGACGGCACTCGCCGCCGCTGCCGCGGCCGCCGAAGCGGTGCTCCGCCACCTCGCCGGCGACCTCGCCACCGCCGCGAGCTGCTTCGAGCAGGCGGCCGTGCAGTACGAGCGCGGCGGCGCGCCGTTCGAGTCTGCGCGGGCGCGGCTGGATCTGGCCCACGTCCTTGGAGCGGCCGGACAGCGCGCCGCGGCCGAGCGGGAAGCACGAACAGCCCTGGAATCCTTCCAGTCCCTGGGCGCCGAGCGGGACGCGGCACGAGCGCAGAGCTGGCTGAAACACCGGCCCAAACACGTCGCCGGGGGAAAGCGGTCGGGAAGCAAGCCACCGCTCACCGGACGCCAGCTCGAGATCCTGCGCCTCGTCGCCCAGGGACTGAGCAATCCCGAAATCGCGGTGCGCCTCCGGCTGAGCGACCACACCGTCAAGCGCCACGTCGCTAACCTGCTCACCAAGCTGGGCTTGCCATCGCGCGCCGCCGCCGTGGCCTACGCCGCCCTCGAAGGCCTGCTCTAGCGACTTCCACCCGTGGCCCGAACGGGCCATGCCACACCCGATCTCGGTCATGGCTCTCCCGGGCGAAGCGCCGCCGCGGGAATCTCGCTAGCCTCCTCATCCTCCCAGCGTATCCGTCCTTTCCTCAATGGAGTTCAACCATGCGATCCCGTTTCGCCATCGCCGCGCTCGCCGTGCTCGTCCTGCCCGCCGCGGCCCGGGCTCAGGCTCCCGCCCTCACGTGGGGCCCCGCGCCCGCCGTCTTCGCACCCGGCGCAAGGATGGCCGTGCTGCAGGGAGACCCGGGTGGGACAGGCCTGTTCACGGTCCGGCTCGAGATGCCGGACGGCTACCGTATCGCGCCGCATTTCCACCCTACCGATGAGTCCGTGACGGTCATCAGCGGCACGTTCCTGATCGGCATGGGCGACTCGATCGATCTGGCGCGTGCCACGACGCTGCCGGCCGGGGGGTTCGTCACCCCGGGCGCGAACATGCACCACTGGGCTGTGGCGAAGGGGCGCACGATCGTTCAGGTCCATGCGATGGGGCCGTTCGCACTGACCTACGTCAATCCGCAGGACGATCCGAGCCGCAAGGCGAGCTCGCGCTGACCGTCGGTGGCGGCGCACGAGGTCGCTCGACCTTCGTGCGCCGCTACTGCCTCACCCAGGTCGAGCGCACGTCCCAGGTAACCGCGTAGACGAGGTGATGGACCAGGCGTCCGTACGCCTCGTTGGGATCGCGTGCGGAGAACTCGGGCACGCCCCCCACGATCGCCAGCTCACCGACCTGCTCGGTGGCCGCCGCGCTGCTGCGCCACAGCACGCCGCCGGTCTTGGTGGAGCGCAACTCCACCGACAATTCCGCGGAGACCGTCGCCCGTACACGCGCCGCAGTCAGTCCCAACAGACCCCCCCGCGGCTTCACGCGGGACACCTTGAGATGTCCCAGGAATACCACGGGGACACCCCGCGCCCCGCCGAGCGCGGCCCCCGAGTCGGCCGTTGTGAATTCCTGCACCTCGATGCCCTTCTGCGCCGCGAGCACGTACTCCTCGAAGCGCTGCGTGACGAAGGCACTCAGTCCGCCTTTTCCGTTCTCGACGGTGAACGTGACCAGCCCCACGCTGCCGTACGGAACCAGATCGAGCTGCGGCGGGACCAGGACGCGTTGGGACGTGGAGCCGGCGCAGGCCATCGCGGCCAGGACGACGGCGATCCGATGCCGCACCCACAGACGGGTCATGTCGATCAGCCCCCTTTTGATTTTCGATTCCCAGATCTCCGAGGTCCGTACCTCCCCGTAATAATAGAGGCACATCGGTTCTCCGGGGGGTTCGTCGTCATCAGCACGACGGATAGCTCGCGGCGTGCACATGCGGTAACCTGCGCGCAGTTTCCTGATCCAGCTGCACGCGATCGTTGTCGAGCAGTGTATTGTCCCAGTCGAAGAGAACGACGACGTCATGCGGCGTCACGCGCGCTCCTCATTGGACTAGGGGATTGCGCCAGCCGCCGTCCGCCGCGATGAGCGCATCCGCTTCCTTCGGCCCCCACGTCCCTGGCTTGTAAGCCCGAACCGGGCGGTGCGTCTTCAGCACGCGATCGACCACGGACCACGCGGCCTCCACGGCGTCCTCACGGGTGAACAGCGCTCCGTCGCCGGCCATGGCATCGCTCAACAGGCGCTCGTAGGGCGCCTCCTCCCCCGGCTGTTCCTCTACCAGATACAGCTCGCCCTGCTCGCCCACGAACTCCTTCCCGGAGCTCTTGACGCGCGCGGCCAATGCCACTGCGGAGTTGGGCGCGAGGCGGAAGCGCAGATAGTTGGCGCGCCCGGTCTTCGGGGCCGAGTCGGCGAAGAGCTGCTGCGGTGGCGGCTTGAGCTGGACCAGCACCTCGGCGACCTTCTCGGGCAGCAGCTTGCCGGACCGCAGGTACCAGGGCACGCCCGCCCAGCGCCACGAATCGATGAACAGCCGCAGCGCGCAGAACGTCTCGACATCCGAAGCTCGCGCCACCTCCGGCTCCTTGCGGTACCCGGCATACTGGCCGCGCACCAGATCGGCGGTCTTGAGCGGGCGCATCGCTTGGAAGACCGCCGCCTTTTCGCTGTGTACCGCGCCAAAGCCCCGGTAAGACGGTGGCTCCATCGCCAGCAGCGCGACGATCTGGAACAGGTGGTTCTGGACCACGTCGCGCAGACAACCCACGGTCTCGTAGAACGCGCCACGCCCGTTCACGCCGAAATTCTCGGAGAGGGTCATCTGGACGCTGGCTACATGGTTGCGGTTCCAGATCGGCTCGAGAAACGAATTGGCGAAGCGGAAGTAGAGGATATTCATGATCGCTTCCTTGCCGAGGAAGTGATCGATGCGGAAGATCGCATCCTCCGGAAACACCGAGCGCGCCACCCGATTGAGCTCGCGCGCGGATGCCAGATCGCGTCCGAACGGCTTTTCGACGATGACGCGTGCGTTGGTAGCCAATCCCGTTGCGCCCAGACTCTTGATCACCGTCTCGAACAGCGCGGGGGGGATGGCGAGATAGTGCGCCGGGCGACGAGCCCGGCCCAACGCCTGCTGTAGCGCGGTGAACGTCCCTGCATCGTTGTAGTCGCCGCTGACATACCGGAGCAGCGAGAGCAGGTGGGCGAGCGCCCGCCGATCATCGATCTTGCCGGCCCGCCGGATGCCGTCCGTGGCGCGCTCGTGGAGCTGCTTCAGGGTCCAGCGCGAGCCGGCGACCCCGACCACCGGGACATTGAGCACGCCTCGCTTCGCCATCGCGTACAGCGCCGGAAAGACCATTTTGTGGGCGAGGTCGCCCGTCACGCCGAACAGCACCAGCGCGTCGGACGGCGCCGGTCGGGCGGAGGTGTCGCCCATCTCAGCCGCCTCCCGGTTTCTTCTCCTCGTGTCCGCCAAACTGCTTGCGCATGGCTGAGAGCACGCGATCGGCATAGTCGGCGTTGCCCCGGGACGCGAAGCGCCCGAACAAGGCCGAGCTGATGATGGGGGCGGGAACACCCTCGTCGATCGCGGCGGCGAGCGTCCAGCGCCCTTCCCCCGAATCCGATACGCGGCCCGCGTAACTCTTCAAATCGGGGTCGTCGACCAGGGCGGTCGCGGTCAGATCCAGCAACCAGGAGCCGATCACGCTGCCGCGGCGCCAGAGCTCGGCGATCTCGGGCAGGTTCAGGTCATACTGGTAGTACTCCGGGTGGCTCATCGGCGTGGTCTCGGCGTCGGTGTCGTGCTCCGCTTTACCGGCGTTGGCGTTGCGCAGGATGTTCAGTCCTTCCGCATACGCGGCCATGAGGCCGTATTCGATGCCGTTGTGGACCATCTTGACGAAGTGACCGGCCCCCTGCGGCCCGCAGTGCAGATATCCCTCCTGCGCTGTGCCGTTGCGCGTGTGGCGACCAGGCGTCGCCGCAGCCGCGTCGCTGCCCGGAGCCAGCGTGACGAAGATCGGGGCCAGGTGCCGCACCGGCTGGGCCGCCCCACCGATCATCAGACAGTAACCGCGCTCGAGCCCGAGGACTCCCCCGCTCGTCCCCACATCTACGTAGTGGATCCCGCGCTGCTGCAGCTCGGCGCCGCGCCGAATGTCGTCACGGTAGAAGGAGTTGCCGCCGTCGATGACGATGTCGCCGGCCGCGAGCAGCGGCCCCAGCAACGCCAACTCCTGGTCGACCACGGCTGCCGGCACCATCAGCCACACGGCGCGTGGCTGGGCCAGTTTGGCCACCAGGTCCTCGAGCGACGCCGCGCCGCTGGCGCCGGGATGCTCGAGTTTCTTGACTGCCTCCGGGTGCACGTCGTAGACCACGCACGTGTGGCCGCCACGAGTCAGCCGTCGCACCATGTTGGCGCCCATTCGCCCCAAACCGATCATCCCGAGCTGCATCGTGATTCTCCTTGACTAGCGAAGTGCTTCGTCCACGATCGCCTGCGCTTCCTCCGCGATGTGCCGCAGGTGATCCGCTCCGCGAAAACTCTCCGCATAGATCTTGTAAATGTCTTCCGTCCCCGAGGGCCGCGCGGCGAACCAGCCGCCGCCGGTGATGACCTTCACACCGCCGATCGGCGCGTCATTGCCTGGAGCGTGGCTGAGAACGCTCTGCACCGGGTCGCCGGCGAGCTGGGTGCAGCGCACCTGCTGCGGCGACAGCGCCGCCAGTCGCTGCTTCTGTGCCGGGGTGGCGGGCGCCTCGATCCGGTCGGTGAATGGCTCGCCCAGCTCCCGGGTCAGCTCCTGGTAAACCTCCCCGGGATCCCGGCCCTCGAGGGCCGTGATCTCCGCTGCGAGCAACGCCGGAACGATGCCATCCTTGTCCGTCGTCCACACCGTACCGTCGCGTCGGAGAAAAGCCGCGCCCGCGCTTTCCTCGCCGCCGAAGCCGAGCGAGCCGTCCAGCAGACCATCGACGAACCACTTGAAACCGACCGGCACCTCGTACAGCGTCCGGCCCAGCCGGGCGCTCACGCGATCGATCATGGCGCTGCTGACCACCGTCTTCCCCACGCCGGCATCCGTGCGCCATTGGGGCCGATGGCGAAACAGGTGGTGGATGGCGACCGCGAGATAGTGATTGGCCGGCAGCAATCCCGCACTCGGCGTGACGATCCCGTGCCGGTCGTGGTCGGTATCGCACGCGACGGCGATGTCGAAGCGATCCTTCAGGCCGAGCAGCCGCTGCATCGCATAGGACGACGAGGGATCCATCCGGATGCGGCCATCCCAATCCACCGACATGAACCCAAATTGCGGATCGACCGTCTCGCTCACAACTGTGAGGTTCAACCCGTAACGCTCGGCGATCGGGCCCCAGTAATGAACTCCCGCCCCGCCCAGCGGATCGACGCCGAGCCGGATATGCGCGCCGCGAATTGCCTCCATATCGATCACCGCGCCGAGGTCGTTCACGTAGCGGTTGAGAAAGTCGTGCCGGTGCGTCGTGGCGGCGCGCAGCGCCTGCTCGACGGGCATCCGCTTCACGCCCTGGAGCCCACCTTCAAGCAGCGCGTTGGCCTCCGTGCCGATCTGGCCCGTAATACTTGTGTCGGCAGGTCCCCCGTTAGGCGGGTTGTACTTGAACCCACCGTCGGCCGGTGGATTGTGCGACGGCGTGACGACAATGCCGTCGGCGAGGCCCCGCCCGGTGGTCCGCACGCGATTGTAGGTGAGGATGGCGTGCGATACGGCGGGAGTCGGTGTGTATTCGTCGTGCTCCGCGAGCATGACGTCCACGCCGTTGGCCGCCAGCACTTCGAGCGCGCTGGCGCACGCCGGCTGGGACAGCGCGTGTGTGTCGATACCGAGGAACAGTGGGCCATTGATCCCCTGTTGCGTGCGGTAACGGCAAATGGCCTGCGTGATGGCGAGCACGTGCCATTCGTTGAACGTCTTCTCGAGCGAGGTCCCGCGATGCCCCGACGTGCCGAAGGCGACTCGCTGTCCGACCATCGCGGGGTCGGGCACCTGGTCGAGGTAGGCCCGGATGAGTGCGGGCACGTCGACCAGCATCCCTGCCGGAGCCGGATGGCCGGCCAGGGGGCTGACCTTCATGGCGATGCCCGGCCGAGATCGCGAGCAGCCGCTTCGTCGAGCAGCCAGTGCACGCGCCCGTCGGCCGGCGCAATCCGCTGAGCCGGCAGCTCGTCTGGTTGCCGGGGCCCCTCCAGCACCCGTCGGACGATGGCTGCCCTCCCGGCCCCCGAGACGAGGAACAGGATTTCGGTCGCCGCGTTGATGATCGCCGGCGTGAGCGTCACCCGCCATTGCGATACTGCCGCGACGTAGTGAGCGACCACCCAGGGATCGCCGTCGGTGACGGCCGGGGCGCCCGGGAACAACGACGCCGTGTGCCCGTCGTCGCCGAGACCGAGCAGGACGAGGTCGACGCGGGCTCCGGGTGCATCGCGCGGCGGGCCCTGCGGCGTCCGCAGCACGCGGCGGAGCGTCTGTTCGTACGCCCGGGCGGCCGCGGCGGGGTCGTCCTCACCACGGATCCGATGCACGTTCGCCGTGGGAATCGGCACGTGATCGAGCAGGAGGTCGCGGGCCATCCGGTAGTTGCTCGCCGCATCGTCGGGCGGGACGCACCGTTCGTCGCTCCAGAGCACCGCCACCTCGGACCACGGCACGGTGGAGCGATAGGGTGGCTCGGCCAGCCGTGCGTACAGACTCCGCGGCGTGGTACCGCCGGAAAGCGCGACCACGAAATCCCCATGGGAACGGATCGCGCCGCTCGCGGCCCGGGCGAATCGCTGGGCCGCCTCCTCGGCGAGCGCTGCTGCGGTGGGAAGCACGGTGCTACGAAATCGCAAGTTGGTCCTCATGCGCGTCGAACATCGTCCGGCAGCCATACGCTCACCTCGAATTGCCCACCGCCGACGGAAAGGTGCATGCATCAGGGGGTCCTGCCAATCGACGTCGCCAGCCCCGGGTTCCCGCACTTCGCTGACAACTAGCTCGTTCGACGCACACCAGTCCGGGCGGTCTCAACCTGAATCGCTAAGTCGCTCTTCATCCCGCCGCCCGATGTTCGCCGGCGGCCATCGGCGTGACCTTCCGTGCCATGGCTTCCAGACTGTATGGGGCGGTCGCGGCCGGTCTGTTCACGGCGACGAGCGCGCTCGCCCAGAGCGTTGCGCCTGCCCCGGGTGCCGGCGCCTGGCCAGCGGCACTCGCGCGGGCCGGGGCGGCGACCGTGACCCTCGAGGTGCAGGGCACCTGCTGCGGAGCGAGCGGCAGCGGCCTGCTCTTGACGCACACGGGTCTCATCGCGACGAGCGCCCACGTCATCGCGGGAGCACAACGGGTACGGGTGCGGCTCTCCACCGGCGAGGTCTTCGATGCGGTGGGGACGCTCTCCTACGAGCCTCGGCTCGATCTGGCGCTCATCCTGATCCCGGGGGTGGGCTTGCCGAGCGCACCCCTCGCCAACTCTGACAGCCTGGTGGTGGGACAGCGGCTGCGCGCCATCGGCGTGCCCTTCGGCCAGGGGACGACGGTGACGGATGCACTGCTCAGTGCGGTCCGCACTGAAGATGGCGTCCACTGGCTCCAGATGTCCGTCCCGGTCTCCCCGGGCTCCAGTGGCGGTCCCATCGTCAACGAGCAGGGCGACGTCGTGGGGCTCGTCGTGGGCGCCGCCGCCGGCGATGCGGAGCATCTCACCATGGCCATCCCGATCAACGACGTGCGCGGTGAGGCGGGGCGTCTCGCGGGAAAGACGCCGACTCCGTTCGTTGACATGACCTATGCGGGAACGGCCTCCACGCTCGTCGGCCCGCTGGCGCCAGGCGAGCCGCCAACCGGTGCTGCCGATGGTGCGGCGCGACCGAGCTCCGATTTCGATCTGGATTTCCGTCCGTTGAACGGTGTCGTCCTCTACTTCGAGGAGCAGTATGCCGGGCTGCACAGCGTGCGGGACAGCACCGGATACCTGGTGTCCCTCACGCCCGACGGGAAGCTGGGGGTGGAGCGGCACAATAGCCGGGAGTGGCGGGACCAGCGCGCGAATGCCCCGCTCGCCGAGCAGGAGCTCCGCACCATCTACGTCGTCGGCGAGCCCAACCGGTCGGCCTCGGCGTTCACCATGAAACCTCTGGCCCGCGCTCTCCCGACCGATTCGTGGGAGCTGCACATCGAGGGCGGGCGGTATTGGTACAGCTCCGCGGAGGGAATTCACGAGGGTGAAGCAATGCGCGGGGTCGTCCCACGCGAGATGCTCTCCGCGATTCTGGCGGCTCTTCCCGACAGCCTTCCTCCAGCGGTCCATGTGTCGGTGCTGGACGCCGTGGCGAACCGCAGTCTGGACGTCACCGTGCAGTTTGGGGGGCACGCGTCCCGGACGATTCTCGTTCCTCGGGACGGGCGGGCGTGCGGCGCCGACGTCCCGACACGGAGCGTCGCGGTCGACGTCGTCCAGGCAACACGCCGCACGGGAACGGACACGGTCGCCATCGTGGTGTTGGCGCGCCGCCCGCACGTGATTCTGGGTGGGGCTGCGATCGGCATGACATCCAGCCTGAAATGCGTGGTCATTCCAGGGGTCGTTCCGTAGAGGAGATCGGATGAAGCGGTTCTACGCCGTTGTCGCGCTGACGCTTGTTGCGCTTGCGTTCACGGCCGCGCCTGCGGTGGGTTAGCGGGTCACTCCGCCGTGACGAAGTGCAGCGCGTCCCGCAGACTCTGCAGCTCTCGATAGAAGTAGAGCGGTGTCGGTCGTTTATGCGAGAACTGCAGCCGTTTCAGGAAGTCCAGCTCCTCCGCCGTGGCCGTCCCGCTGAGGGAGGGATCCTCGAGGAACTGCTGGAGCCCCAGCTCCACGCCCGCCGGCTGCGCCGGCTCCCGCTCCACGAACTCGAATCGTTTCGCCTGCCCGGGGACGACGGTGTGGTTGAGGACGATTTCCAGTGCGAACGTCGCCAGGTCGATGTCCCAGGATTCGATCAGTGGATCCAGGAACGAGACACAGTTCTCGGCGGACAGGTGGAACACGTCGGTATCGAGAAACTCGAGCACGCTGACCCGCATCTCCTCGAAGCTGCGGTCGCAGAGCCGGGCCACCATGCGGAGCCAGTAGTCGTTCTCGAGCTCGTCCTTCGCCACCCGCTTGACCACGTCCAGCAGCTTCTGCGATACGAGCCGTTCCAGCTCCCCGAACGGCTGCTGTTCGAAGATCGCGCGGACGTGGGGTTCCTTCTGGGGATTGCACGTGCGCAGGATCAGCTCGCGGACCTCGTGGAACAGAGGAACGGCCTCGTCTCCCAATGACCGTTTGAGCTGTTGCTTGCGCTGCAGGTCCGCCAATCGGGCCAGCTCACCGCTCGGCAGCTTCAAGAACTTGTCCATCCGGTCATAGATGTCTGTACGGCTGGGCGCGGGCGGCGCCTTTTTCCGCGTCAGCAGCTGGGAGATGTAGGACTCGGTCACGCGGGCAGCCCGGGCGAGATCGCGCTGCTCCAACCCCAATTCCTCCAGCCGCCGCCGAATCACGATGGGCACGTCCACGGGTGTTCCTCCACAGATTGGGCTCATTAACTGGATGCGTTAATGATTTCCGCCGCTCGCTTCAACTTATTGAGTGTACTTGACAAGTCAAGTACACGCCTCTATACTCCCGGTCACTCAACTATCAATAGTTAACTGCGAGGCTGGAGAACCATGGCGATCGCGACCAAGACGAAGCTGAAGATCTTCCCGCTTGCCGATCGCGTCGCGATCCGGCCGCAGGAAGAAATGAACGAGCTGCGCGGGGGCCTCTACATCCCGGACACGGCGAAAGAAAAGCCGATCCAGGGCGACATCATCGCGGTCGGGCCGGGCCGGTTGGAAAAAGGGCAGCGGGTCCCGATGGAGCTGAAGGTCGGCGACCGGGTCGTCTACGGGAAATACACCGGCTCGCAAGTCGAGCTGGACGACGAAGAGATCATCCTGATCAAGGAAACCGACGTCATCGCCAAGCTCAGCTGAGCGGGAGAGACAGAATGGCTGCCAAGTATCTGGAATTCAACACGGAAGCCCGCTCGCGCCTGAAGCGCGGCGTGGACCAGCTGGCCGAGGCGGTGAAGGTGACGCTCGGTCCCAAGGGCCGCAATGTCGTCATCGACAAGCAGTTCGGGAGCCCGACGGTGACCAAGGACGGCGTCACGGTCGCCAAGGAGATCGAGCTCGAGGACGAGATCGAGAACATGGGCGCGCAGATGGTGAAGGAAGTGGCGACCAAGACTTCCGATCTCGCCGGGGACGGCACCACCACCGCCACGGTCCTCGCGCAGGCGATCTTCCGCGAAGGCCTGAAGTCGGTTACCGCGGGGGCCAACCCGATGTCGCTGAAGCGCGGCATCACCAAAGCGGTCGAGCTGGTCGTGGAGGAGCTGAAGCGGATCTCCGTGCCCACCAAGGGCCGCAAGGAGATCGCGCAGGTCGGTGCGATTTCGGCCAACGGCGACAAGGAGATCGGCGATAAGATCGCCGACGCGATGGACAAAGTCGGGAAGGACGGCGTGATCACGGTCGAGGAAGCGAAGGGCCTCGAGACCACGCTGGAAACGGTCGACGGCATGCAGTTCGACCGCGGCTACCTCTCCCCCTATTTCATTACCGATCCCGAGAAGATGGAAGTCGTGCTCGAGGACGCCTACGTCCTGGTGCACGAGAAAAAGATCTCCGTCATGAAGGACCTGCTGCCGGCACTGGAGAAG
>Ga0184629_10000549_pt1 | contig 16611 bp, 25 predicted proteins | sample PLM4_32_b1_FD_133158 | JGI IMG/M metagenome (GOLD analysis project Ga0184629, IMG submission 133158) | Groundwater sediment microbial communities from an aquifer in East River, Colorado, USA - PLM4_32_b1 | ecosystem: Environmental > Terrestrial > Soil > Riparian zone | place: USA: East River... | reverse complement strand
TATTCATATTCAATAATAAGTTTAAACAATGTATTAATTACTCTTAGTCCAACCTATGATACTCGTTATCAAGATGTTTTAAGTTATGTCCTTAGTAATGCCGGATATGTTGCTCCTGTTAGAGAGTATAGAACAATTGAGAATCAGTGGGTGGTGGATATTAATGCTACAGGAGAATGGGCCACACTTGATCGAGCCTTTCGATTTTCTAAATATGGTAATATAAATTACGCTCTTTTGAATTGGAAAACTCCTGGGACAGGAAATCTAACAATTGGATTATCTATGCCTTGGGTGTATGGTAATGGATTTACAGTTGGGAGTGGGTATTTTTTAACAGGATGGGTTCCATCATCTGCAACTAATTGCGTTTTAAATGATTGTGGCATTTTTCATGCTTCTGAGACCGATCTTCAAAATAATGCGATGTCAGAATACGGGGTAAGAAACGTTGCAAATACTAGTCAGATAAGTATAAACTCAAGATTAACTGACAACACCTCCACAATAGGTTTAAATAGTAACGCTGGCGCAAGTGCCGCTGTAATGACAACATCTTCCGGTACGATTTTACATGATAGAGTGAGTTCCCTTACTTCTGGCCATGACTTATATCTTAATGGAGCTTTAGTAGACGGGACAAATTTTGCCAGTATAGCTCTACCGGATCAAGAAATGGTTATTGAAGCCTTCAAAGGAAACACCGGAACTATTACAAGTATATCATCAAGAAAAGTTTCGCTTTGGATGGGCGGTGCCAGTATGGGAACAAATGTGGCTGCCCTTAATACGGCAGAAACTAATTTTGTAGCCTCTAATGCTGCTGTGACTTTTCTGCAAAATCTTAAAACAGAATCTGTGTTAACGATAACAACTAACGATGGAACAACAATAACAACTGATTAAAAATAATAAATCAACTTTAATTAAAAAAATAATCAATATGAAAAAAATAAAAATTTTAATATTCTGTTTTTTATGTTCAATTGCTTCCGTTGCTCAAACTGTGACAATTGGGGGGATGACAACAACGGCAATTTCACAATCAGGAAATGAAAAAATTCCAATGAGCGGGCCAGGTAAGCCAGCAACTACAGTATTAAACTTAGGTCAGTGGGCATTAGGTGTTAGGCTTATTATTGTGGAATACGGATCGGCATTAAACCAGGCTGCTACTATACAAGCAGCTATTGATGCAGCCCCAGTCGGTAGTTCTCTTATTTTTGGTGGTGATGCGTCATTAAGTCAAATTGTAAAAATAGAAACAAGCATATCAATTACTAAGAGGCTTCACTTTTTTGCTTTTGGTGGGATTACTTTACAGACAATTTCTAATATTATTATTCTGAACTTCTCAGGGTCGGCCGCTGGTTTTTCTATCAGTGGTTTTAGATTTTTAGGTAACGACACGGGCGCAGCGCAATCAGCAATGTCAGCGGGAGTAGCTGGATATACCATAGATAGATGCGTTGCAATAGATTTCAATTTAGCAGGGTTTACATTAAGTGGAACAACAACTTCCCCGTATACCAAAAGTATTATTTCCAACAGTCGTGCTGAGTCCTGTCCAGGTGTTGGATTTTCGGTTATTTCTGAATATGTGTCGTTGGTTAATAATGATGCCCCTGGATGTGGAACAGGGTTTAAAATTGCAGCGGGTAACTTAACGCTAACAGATAATAGTTCAAATTTTTCTACAACGGGCATAACATTTGATGCTGCCACTAATACCGGGAAAAGTTCAATTAAAGGAGGGAATTTTAATCATTGCACTAATTCAATCGTTGTAAACGATGCTGATAATGGTTTGCAATTTATTGGTGTGGAGGCAGTAACAGGGGCCATGAATATTAATGTCGATGAAGTTAGATTTGCGGCATGTCATTTGGCCGGTACTGGTAATATGAATAGTAAACGAGTTAGATTTTCGGATAATGTTATTAATGTGGGGGGCTTTGTCCTCTCGAATAAAACGAGCTGTACTTTCTCTGAAAATTATGATTTATCAGGGGCGGCATGGACTGGTTCATAAATCTTTGAGCGACTAATGGAATTACAAAATCAACCAATCTGGCAGATTATCATTTTGATAGTTTGTGGACTTGCCGCGATTGTAAGCATACTATCGCAGTTTATAATTGCTGGAATGATAAGGCGTTTAAATAGGCATGGTGATAAGTTAGAAAATCATCAAGATCGTATTATAGCTGTTGAGAATAATTACAAAAATTCTGTGGTTAATGCTCAATCAGCTTTTGATGATATTGGGGAAGGCATAGGAGAAATTAAACAAGGACAAAAAGAACAATTCGCGCAGATTGGCAAGCAAGCCGATGAGATTAGAACGGTTGATAAAAGATTGACTGAATTTATTATTGAGTACCATAAAACTAAATAAGTATGGAATTAAAAATTCTTAAAGTCTACCAAAAATATTTGGGAATGACAGAACTCAGTGGTAACAGATTTACAGATGAAAATATACTCGGTAAGTTACTTCATTCGGCGGGGCAAAAAGATGGGGAATCTTGGTGTTGTTATATGCAGGAAGGACTTTTTAAAGAAGCTTATCCTGAACATTTCAACGAACTTGATAAACTGTTTAGTGCAAACTGTCAACAAACTTATAGAAATTTTCAGACTGCTGAGTTTGAAATCACCAGCCTTCCAAAATTAGGAAGTCTATGCATTTGGGTAATGATGAAAAATGGAGAAGAGACAACGAAAGGTCACACGGGACTGGTAACCTTCCTACACGACTCTTGGAGGTTTAAGTGTGCAGAAGGTAACTCTAACAATGAGGGTTCAAGGGAGGGTTATGAGTTTGATGAAAACCAGATGCGTGAAACTATTCATTCGGTAACTAACGGATTGAAAGTAAAAGGTTTTATTAACATACCGAAAAAATATGAAGAACATTAAAAAAATTTATCACTCGTTGATTGCTTTAACCGTAGCCACTGCCATCTTATATGGTTGTGGAGCAAACTACCATGTTCGTAAAGCGGAATATCATATCGCTAAGGCCGAGGCAAAAGGTGCGGTATGGAAACAGTCAGAAAGAACCGATACCGTCTATCGAGACACTACGATAGTCGTCGAAGGTAATTCTATGGACGAGTCGTTCGATTTCGTAGACCACGATACCGTAACGATCGAAAAGGAAAAGATCGTTATTAAGACCGTTATAGATTGTAAGAATAAGAAAGCGAACACCTCCGTCGATTGTCCAGATCGGATCGTAAAGGTTCCTCAGAAGTACTATGTCAATCGTAGAATTACGCGGACCTTAAAGACGGGCTTATCGAACGTACAGGTTGTTGGATTTTGTATGTTCGCGTTATTCATCGGGTTTACGATAGGAAAACTTCTGCCCTTACAGCGTCGACCCAAATAGGTTATGGTTGTGGGCCGAAGAACACTTTAGACAACGCTACTCCGGCGAGTAACCCCATGATCATGCCTATCATAACGCTAGAGCCTATGAGCAGAATCAAGTCGGATATGTTGGCGATAGGGGCGTTAATGTTACGCCTTATCTTTTTTTGAAATAATTCGTTTTCTGGTAGTTCGGGCAAGTTTTCGTTCTTCATATTTTAATCTATTTAAAGTGAATTGCTTTGCTTTAATAACGTTCTTACAGAATATAATCTCAATAGCGTAACGACGCTTAACCGTTGAGATGATTTTCTTAAGGGTCTCCGGCTTACATTTTCGATCTGATCCTCGAGGAAAGTTCTTGTTAACGAAATCTTTATAGGTCCCCTCCACAACCATAACCATAGTTATTCCACGATCTATCGCGCGAATGATCTGGCGACGGAAGCGAGGATGGTTGTGGATCAACGTTCTGTAAAGGTCTTGTAATGACTTCCGTTCAATCGCGAAACATTTTTCCAACGTTAATGTCGAGTAATCGCCGACGTTCAACGTTCGACGAACGACCCCGCGCTTGAAGAACGGTCGCTGTTCTCGAGTATCAACTATTATTTTCATAAATGAAAAATCCCCTTTCGGGGAAATTTTTTACTGAATTTAGGTTTTTGATTATTCGGCGTTTTTCAAAACACGTTCAGCAAACGTCTTAAAATTTTCGTTAATGTTTTTTACAGCCTTCTTAGAAACAACTTTAACAGACTTAGAATGGTGAGTCAATCGGTTTTTCATATATCAGTTTTTTATTTCCCCCTGATAAAATAACCATCGCGTCTTTATATTTTTTTATTGAGTTATCGATCTTCGTCATCATACGAATGTTCTTGTTCGTATATCCGAGAAGAGGATTTTTTCGATCCACCGTCATATCCTTACCAGTCACTCCTCTAAGCTTAAGATAACCTGTTCGGTTACAGAAGCATTCCCATCCTCGTAGAGTAAGGTTGAACGGGATAAATCTTTTCCTCGCGTTACATTTTAATTCTAAGTAGCTTGCCTTAAACGGATGATTCTCTCTGTATAATCTCGACTTGCACTTCCAACAAGTCTTACGACCGATCGCATCATCGTTAACACAGTTATTATTGAAAGAACACATACGATCGCTTAGATCGCTATGTTAGGGACTTGCTTCCACTCCCATCCTTCGACCTTCTTGCCTTCCTTCAGAGCGGCCTTAATCTTCGTCTCGTCCGGTATTAAATACTCGCGTGGGGTCTTCTTCGCGTTAATTTCGACGGCGGTCCAGATCATTCTAACGCCTTCTTTATGGTCCAGCTCCGCCTCCTTCTTCAGATACGTCGATGCTTTCTTGATCTCGCCGCTTTCGAACTTCTCCGCGAGCGCTCCCTTCTTTTCGATTAGCTTCGATTGCCAATCTAACATCGCGATCTTAATCGCCTGCTCGATCCCAGACACTTTATTTAGGAACGGGCGAAAAATGTCCCGCGCGGCATCAGACGCCTTCTTAAGCGGATCTGTTATCGTTTTCAATTGATCATTCGCTTCCTTCGCGATATTCTTAAGGTCTTTAGTTAACTCGACGGCCTTCGAATAGTCGTCGTTACTCTTGATCTTAAAGTCCGCGAGCTTACGGATCAGAGGCGCAGCGTTCTTTTCGAGAGACTTCACGACCACTTCCGTTGAGACGCGATCTTTAATAGTGGTTGTGGCCACCGCCTTTTTTACTTTCTTTGACATATAATTAAGGGTTTAAAATTTAATCACTAGACCTTGTTTAATCATTTTCTGGAATTCTTCCTCGTATAGAATAACATCATTGGGCGACATTTTTTTAACAAGCTTCGCGATAACACGTTCGTGCTTCTCCACGGCCACTAATAACTCACGCGACTTTTTACGCAGTTTATTCGAATCGCGATGCTCTTTCTTAATCAAGTCAAGCAATGTTTTTCCTCCGATAGTTTGGTTTGCCATATCCGTTATAAAAATAAAGTAGAAATTCTAATTCGCGTTCTACGTACGTCATCCATTCCTTATATTCGTTGATGTGGACGAGGAACACCTTATGCGGAAGGTTCTTCTCGATCCCGATAATCCAATATTCTTTTATACTTAACCCCGTCGCCCGCAAGGCGATTGAGTATGTTTTGCCCTGCCTAAAATATCCGTACTTAATACACGACGCGAGAAACTTATCGAATGAATCACATGCGGTTGTTTTTAGGTCAATTATAATCGTAAGACCGTTCGCGTCAGGCGTTAAGTTAACCAGTACGCCGTTAAGCCTGATCTTCTTCCTTCGCTTCTCACGCGTAGGGCATAACGACATTAATTTTCGTACGACTGGATGCGCATCGAGCTCCTTCATCATGCCTTCAATCTTCTTCTCCTCGTCCTTCGTCAATTTAAACTTCCCTCGCTTACGTAGAAGAAATCGAAGGTGCGTCGCGGACCCGAAGTTGTTGTGGGATTTGTATCCAAACGATACGGTTTGACCGATCAGCCACGTCTTCGTCGTACCCATGTCCGAGTGCCTGGTCGGAGAAAGAAGAGGGCCGGAGATAGCCCCAGCCCTTTTCATGTACAAAGCAAGTGATCCCTTACTCACGATTCTACTTCTTACCTTTCTTCTTGCTCTTCGTGTCCAGAGATTCGAACTCAGGCGATTTGATAATCGCGTTCTGAATGAACTCCGGCATACCTTCGAACGCCTCCTTATCGTAAGAGTCGTCCAGATAGACGCTCAACGTGTTAAGGAACCCACGAGCAATCTTCGCGCCCTTCTTAGGAGCGACAGGATTCTTGATCTTGGCGTTGCCCGACTCCGTATGTTCTACGGTTCCAACGAACCCCTTACCGAGAAGATCGTCCCAATCCGCTGTCTTGGGGTTCAGACCGCACGCCTTCATAAGCGCGAATCCGAACGACTTCGAATTATTTGAGTTCGTCACCCATTTCGAAAGCGTTACTGGCTTCGCTTTCGTGGACAGCTCTGGAAGTTCGAAAACAACGATCAGTTGTTTCTTTTCCTCTTCCTCGTCTGTGCCATACTTGGTCATCGTTTGCGTTCCGATGTCGGCGATCGTCTTCACGACCATGTCATACGAACCTTCTTCGACATCTACTTTTGCTGACTTTGGCTTACTCATAATGTTTACTTGTTATTAAATTAATAATATACTTAGACCGGACCATCCGGTGATTCAAAGGTGGGGGGTCGTTAATTCTCGTCCTATTTCTATGGCAGAACATCTTTAAAAACGCGGTTTTTGATAGCACAGGACGCGAAAAAAATAAATTATAATAAAGTATTTTTTGTTCGGTTTTTCTTCTTTACCTATGCGATGTAATTGAAAGTAAGCCGCTGGCGCTTTAGAGCAGTTCGAGAGACCCCGTTAAGAATCGGCCCTCGGTAGGCAACTTTAACCTTAGCAGGTTTCGATCCGGATAACGAGGGTCGCGGTGGAGCAGGACCACCTGAAAATATCACTAGCGGACAAAGCTATCGATCCGACTAGGCCCCTTCGTCAGAGGCTGGCGTGATGCCGTTAAACCCTCGAATGACTTGTGCCGCTTCGTGCGGGTGTGGTTCCTACTTCGGTAGGATCGGATTGGTGACGGAGCGGGAGTAACGGTTGGAGACCTAACGCGACGGCGCGATTACCTTGTGATAGGTGGTCGTGGAATCGCGTTCTAAGTAGTAACGGAACTACGGGAGGAGCCAGCCACCAGCGTCAGGGTTTTTAGGATGTATGAGTCAAGCGATCGATTTTAAAAATCGGTGTAAACTAAAACGCTAATTATATGAAAAAGGAGATTAAGTTCGAAGCGTTCTCAACGCTCGAAGAATTAATGGAAAAGAGAACACGATTCGGTGAAGTCATCGCGATTCATGAATTAACGTGCGGCGCGTTCACCGTAACGTACGCGCTAGGCGTTCAGGCGATGGCGAGCGCTCATCGTATGCAGAATTTACTTCATTTCCTCGGGATCGACGTTGTTAATAAGATCGATCTTCGTTATCGTCAGGCTGACCTTATCGACTATGTTTAACCCCATTTCATTTGTCTCCACAAAAGGTTACCTTCGACTATACGAAACTAAGGACGTGATAACCGCGTTCCGTTTCGCGAAGCAATGGAAAGGAAACGTACAACGTACGGAAGGATCGAACGCTTACCAGATAATATTAACGAAGTGAAAAAGTTCGATATATTCATTCGTTCCCCGCGTCAACGGAAATGGCGTTCGGCGAACCTCTCCTTATTAGTAGGGGATGCGAAAACAGCAGCGGCTATCGCGAGTGATCGATTCCTCGGGTTTTGGATTAAGGTTGAACAGGGGATCGTCTACGCTTGATCCACAACCATTTATTCCTATCGCGAAACATTTTTCACATCGATACATAAACGCTATAAACCATGAATAAATATAATACGGTCGAAACGTCAGAAGGCGTTATGAAGGTTTACTTTCGTAACGAAGTCGCGAGCGGTTCGGGCGGAAGTGAATCTTTAACCCCGAAACAACGTATGGATTTAATGACCTGTAAGACACTCGTTAAAGAGGAGTCGAAGAAAGACAAGAAGAGAATCTTCTACATAGATATTGACGATGAAGGCGAATGTTTGGTTGTTAAAAAATGTTCGCCGTCGTCAACGTTCTACGCGTATCGGAACGGTCAGGAGATACCATTAATAATTGAACCAGTTAGTAATAACAAACAATCGTCGGAGGACGGTAATCTCGAAAATAGTATGGAAGTAACAGTAGGTAAAGCCGCTAAGAGCGGAAAAAAATCAGCGTCTAAGGTAGCTGCTAAGAAAGGTAAATCGGCTAAAAAGAGCGCGGCGTCGAAAGATCGTAAGCCCGTAAAGGTGGAGGGCGTGAAGAAGTCACTCAGCGTTAAGGCGATTCGCGCCGAGATCAAGGCCGGAAAAGTTGTGCGCTTGGCGTCCGGCTTCTATTTCAGTGAAGCCTTCTTGGCTACGAAAGCGGATCAGGACAAAAAGCACGATGTATTCGTGAAAGGATAACAATCCTTCAATCGGGTGGAATGCCCGAGCATAGTGGGGTGGCGAAAATGGCAACCGCATTACAAAAAACCTTTGTAAGTTTTAAAACTGTTTGATTCAGTTTACTGTACTTGAAATTGTACGAAATGCAGGTTCAAATCCTGCCCCCACTACAAACCTTTAATTAAATTTAAAAAGTTATGAAAGAACTATCATTTAAAAATGATTTAAAGATTAAAGACGCGCTCATCAAACGAATGGACCACCATATTGAAATGGATGATCTCATGCAGGGGGCAACCGGATCGAACGGTAAGGGCTGTACGGTTTGGTGTGCGTTGAATAACGGAAAGCTAAAGAACGGCTACGATCATTCTGCATTCCCTGATGTTCTAGGACTACCCGAGTGGCTTGCAAGATTACACGACACTATTTACGAGGGACTCACAACAGAAAATTCAAAATGGTTCTCAAGAGAGTGGGTAAGATCAATCCCTGTAGGTGTAAACCTTGAGCCTGTTAAATGGAAATTTTCAGTATTTCTTTTAAAGGAAAATATTGACAGAGTGCTAACGCTTGCTATTAACGATGAACTGAAAACGAAAGTCGTTGATTCAATACGCTTATGCTTGGCTGTGAATGAATCAGCGATCGTTACAGGAGTATGGGACGAGTCAGCAGCAAGGTCAGCAGCAAAGTCAGCAGAGTTAGCGGCAAGGTCAGCGGCATGGTCAGCAGCAAGGTCAGCAGCAAAGTCAGCAGAGTTAGCGGCAAGGTCAGCGGCATGGTCAGCAGCAAGGTCAGCAGAGTCAGCAACATGGTCAGCAAGGTCAGCAACATGGTCAGCAGAGTCAGCAGCAAGGTCAGCAGCATGGTCAGCAGCATGGTCAGCAAGGTCAGCAGCATGGTCAGCAGAGTCAGCGGCATGGTCAGCAGCATCTTATAAAAAATACGCGGACGAACTGCTTAGATTATTTTTGGAAGCATGATCGAAAAAATTACTTTGGGAACATACGAAGGCGTTACGATTCTTCGCGACGATCTTCTGCCAGGCGGCACGAAGTCGATTATTCTTCCAGATCTTCTTGATACGAAATCGTTCGACGAGCTCGTTTACGCGTCTCCTGTTTACGGAGGTTTCCAAATTGCTCTTGCTTTATATTGTAAGAAGATTGGGAAGAAAGCGACAATTTTTTGCGCGAGAAGGGCGATTAAACATCCCAATACGGTCGCGGTCCTAAAGGCCGGAGCGAAGATCGTTGAAGTGGACCACGGCTATTTATCGGTGGTCCAAGCGCGCGCGCGCGATTATGTTTATGCTGGCTTAGTAGATAAAAGATTACCGTCTCAATACTTAATACCGTTCGGTGCGAAGTCCGACATCTCCCGCAATCGACTAGTTAATAGAGTAAAGATGGTTATTAAGAAGCTCGGTAAGGAACCGGACGAAATCTGGTGCGCGGTCGGATCGGGCTTGTTATTCGAGGCGATTCTTATCGGAACGAAAAAGGCGCGAGTGTGTGGAGTGATCGTGGGAAAAGATTTTTCACTTTCCAAAGACGTCAACTTTAGTCCTTCGTTAGGACTCCGCGCGCACCTATACAACTACCCTCGATCATTCGATAAACCATCGAAGGTCCTTCCGCCTTTTCCTTCAACGTCTAACTACGATGCGAAAGCATGGGACCTGTGCGTTCAATATAAAATAGGCAAGACCGTTCTTTTCTGGAACGTTCTTTAACCTCCTGTAGAACACTACGGCGTTTATCGCCGACAACTGGAATGAACGAAGGTCTTCTTTTCTAGCGTTTTGAAGATCGTCCTGAAAGACCGAGTATCTGAGATTAAGTTCACGGGTTAAGTCGGGGTCGTCGATCGAATCGACTTCGTTCATCATTATTAAACCCCCTTTTTATGGCTGTAGTTTTTTGGAAAGTTCACACCCCTTTACTATTAAAAGAAATTGTGGAAAATAATCCACAAGTATCCACCGCTGCAAGACCTTTAGATATTGTGGCAAAAATACTCTACGTAGTTGCTGATCGTGCGAGAGAGTTAAACGACGAAGAATTAAATTCTCTCATGTGTCGTCTAACTTTGTATACGGCCGCAGATCCAACTTCACTCGATTACGATAAAAGGACATCAAGATTAATACACAAGTATGATAAAAAACTTGTTGATAGACTACGTAAATAAAAACGCTATGAAAAACAAAAACCCAAAACATCCCGCTTTAGTTACTAGGGAATGGCTTCGAGATCGATTACTCCAACCAGATTCGAACACAGTCCTCGGACGAGCACTCGTCGCAATCCTTAATCGTCAGGAAGACGACGAACAATCCGAAGCCACGACCATATACAGGAACGAGCGAGGCTTCACGGCATTCGATGCTAAGATCGGGACGCTGGCGGCAACATTTTTTCGCGATAAAGGAGTAGTCCCCCCGAACCTTGTAAAAGCATGGACCAAGCCGATGAAGAACGGCTTTCCTAGAATCTGCCGATATGTCAATCAATTAAATGAAGTGGCTGTGGAGACTGCGCGTAGTAGGGCAGAGAAAGATGCGAAACGTTTCGGACAACGACCGTGGCCGTTATTGTTTGAACGTGGTGTATATGCACAGTAACCTACTTAACGACTATATATGCGGAATTGCCTCCGCCTTACTGTCCGATATTCGATACCTTCGACTCGTCGATGAAGAACAGGCTTATCATAAAACTTTTAAGTATAAGCTCTGGATCGCGAAACAATTTTTACTCAACTTTTTTCATTACTCTTATGGTCGCGAATTATAATGATGGTGGACGTTCTACGTCAAGCCATTCAACCGAACGTTGGGACTGCGCTGTTCGCAGCTTGGCCATTGTATTAGGATTACCGTACGACGACGTCCACCGCCACTTTCGTATGCACGGCCGTTCGTTTCAGGACGGCGTAACGACGAAACAATATGAACGCGTGCTCGACGAGCTTTGTCCAATGGCTCATAAACGATGGGTTCCGGTCCAGTTAAACATTGGGGAGATCGGGCATAAATGGGCCACACAGCGAATCTTGAAGGTATACGAGAACGATACGATCGTTATGGATACATACGTTGAATTTCGAGGCGAGAAGTTCGCTCATCTATGCGCCGTCGTTAAAGGCGTAATTCAGGATTTATTCCTTCCGTATAACCAGATTGTTAAACGAGTTTATCTTATATGCAATGCCGATTAAACGAACATACATTCCTGACAAGCATTATAAAACGTTTTGGAAACCACGCATTTACGCTGCGGCTTATGGCGGGTTAAGTGAATTTTATCTGTGTCACGCTTTACTTGATCTTAAGAATCCTCCGGAATTTCAAAGTCCCGTGATTCGAATATCCTCGGAGGGGAGATGCGATGGCTAAACCAAACGAATTAAGTCGACGCACGAAATTAAGGCCCGATCAATTGGAGCGTGTTAAAGGTGGTAGTGGGAATGGCGAAGCATCGAAATATCGTAACGACGGAACCCAGTCTTTAGAATTGACTCGGCGATTGTTTTTAGCTAAGAAGAAGGCGAAACGATTCGTTCTTTTCACGGACCAGGTAGGAAGACGGATGTATGTCGCCGATCCGAAGATGATTGATGTTAAGGAGGGTGAATTGTCGATAACCTTTAATAAGAAAGAAGCTCTTCAGTTCATAGAAGGGTTCGATGATCCCACGATTACTATGCCGTACTATGAAAATTATCTTACGTACGAGAAGAGCGGCAACTTCATCTTTGTTCTTAAGACGAAAACATTGTAACAAGTATGGGAAAGATTAAATTATCGATCGAAGAGAAGATTATCGTGATCGTCGGCCTTCCAGCGTCCGGAAAATCATTCCTCGCGAATGAAGTGCTTGAGCAGTACGAGAAACGAAATTACAAGATGTTTCGCACCGACGACTACATTAAGTACGGGTTCGAAGAATCGCTTTATAAATTGATGGACGACCTTCGTCGTGACCTTAGTCCACGCAAAATAATCGAAGGCGTTCAGGGTTATCGACTTCTTCGAAAAGGGCTTCAACTCGGCACTTTCAATCCCGACGTCGTTATTGTCGTGGCTGCATCGTCCGAACAACGACACGAACGATTTAAGAAGAGGCCTGATAAAAAACTTAATCGAGGTTTCGACGCGACGCTTGAGAAGATATGGGCCGACTATCTGGAACTTTTAAAACATATGCAGGGGGCAGATAGGGACTTTACTCAAGTAGGGGATGGAAGAGAATTCGTGCCACCTAGATTTTTAATATATAATTCTGAAGGAGGAAATAATAAAAACGCGTAAACGCTAACCCACCAACCATTATGGAATTCGAACTAACTAAGACCCAACAACGATATTTCGATCTTATCGAAGACACCGGCAATAACTACTTCCTTAACGGCGAGCCTGGCACGGGCAAATCAGTTCTCCTTCGCGCGCTTCGAGAATCAGGAAGGAAGGTATGGTGGGTAGGAGCTCCCACAGGATTAGCTGCTACGAACGCAGGGGGAAGGACAATTCATTCGATCTTTCGAATCCCCGTAAGCGAAGGAATAATCGATCCGACGTTTAATAATTTTACATCCGACAATGCCACAGTATCTCATCTTCGCTACAACGTGCGTCATCTTCTGATCGACGAGATCAGCATGGTACGAGCCGACACGTTAGATTACATAGATCGAATGCTTAAGTATATAAAGCAGAACGAAGAACCGTTCGGAGGTGTGCAGGTGATCGTGGTGGGCGACTTTTTTCAACTCCCACCGATCGTTAAGACGAACGAGAAGAAGGCGATGGAAGAAGCTGGATATGAAACCCCGTTCGCCTTCTCCGCAAAGTGCTGGCAAAATATCCAGACCTTGACATTAACTGAGGTATTGCGTCAGAAGGGCGATCGCAAGTTCATCGATCTTTTACGTTCGATACGTACGGGTGACGTCAGCGCGAAACAGATGGTGCTCTTAAACGACAGAGTTGAAGACACCCCTAACCACATTACGGCACGCCTATGTGCTACGAACGATCAGACCGATTTAATAAATAACAAATACTTAAACGCAATCCCAGCCGAAGAAATTATTTTCGAAGCTAAGTCGTATGGTAAATGGGACGCCCTCCCCGCCGATCAAACGCTTCGACTTAAGGTAGGCGCGCAGGTTATGGTTCGTCAGAACAAGGCGGATCGTCCTCCGGATCATGAGGGACCGTTCGAAAGTGATGTAGTGAACGGTACATTGGGGGTGGTTCAGGAAATCAGAACCCCACAACAATCTACTGAGGATGATCTCAAGGAAGAAATTGATTCCGATCCTCACGTTGTCATTCGGTTAGCCGACGGGTCTATTCGAAGAATATTCGTTAAGACTTGGGAACGCAAAATCAAGAAGAAAGAAGGCGATGAATGGATTGAAGTTGTCGTGGCATCGTTCGAACAAATGCCTATATCGTTGGCGTGGGCGATCTCGATGCACAAGTCGCAGGGTCAAACGTTCGATGCGGTCCACATAGACGGTTCGAAAATTTTCGCAGCGGGTCAATTTTACGTTGCTCTATCAAGATGTCAATCATTCGACGGCGTAACGCTGCAGACACGAATTAACATGAAGCGAATATATGCCGATAAGCGAGTGATAGAATACTTTAACCAACTTGAAAATGTGTAGTTTAACCCTTAAAAAATAATACTATGAATAATGAACCTGCCCTTAAGTACGAGTCGAAAAACGGTCTGATGATTTCCGAATCTACGCAGCATAACAACGGTAACGGAACTATGTTTATCGTCGAATCGATCGTTCGAGTAAACGGAGAAGATCGAACACGGTTCCATACGATCACATCCACTAAGGAACTGATCAAAATCATTCATCCTCCGAAAAAACGCATTCATTCGCCTCAATTATCTTCGAGAGCGGTATAATAAAATTAAAGATGGCAAGAGAAAAATCAGAAGAAAGCAACCGATCGTTCGGCGGTTTAGGTTTGGAGCCAGAACAAGAATATAACCTCAAGAAGTTCCTTAAACGAAAAGGCGTGTCGCTCGCATCGTTCCAGCGTTCTTTAATGAGAGGTTGGTTGCGTACGAACACGATCGGGGAAGTTGACCTTAATCAGGATTAATCCACGACCACATAAACTATGACTAGAATAGAATTTATCCGCCTCGGCCTACTCTCTTTAGTGGTTGTGGGTTCGGGCTGTACGATCGTTCCAGATAAAGAAGAACGATCTGTTAAACAATCGCGACAAAAATGGTGTGTGTCGTTTAAAGTATCTAATGAATTGCTCAGAGATAAAGAACAGTTCAAGATTCTTATTAACGAAGTGTTTAAAAACACGAAGCCACCGAAAGGATATAAACTTGATAGCTTCGAGATAGGAATGGCAGGAGGAGATGAATTCACTCAGCCTGACTTCGTTCTGAATTTATTCACCGTCCTACTTACATATCGTTAACCTTATGGCGAAGAACCAGACAACTACTCCAAAGGTTATGGGGATCGATCTCGAGACGAAGAACACGACCTTCTTCGATAACGTTATCTGGTCCCTGACCGTTACGTACGACGGTAAAAAGGCGGAAATCTTCTCGAACTGTAACGGTCTTAAAGTCAAGGATATTCCGAAGCGAATTATCAAGGACCTCGAGGACTCTTCGATTATGAAGATCGGCCAAAACATCGTATTCGACGGTTCCCTACTGTTATTCTTTTTTAAGATCAGGATCAGGAACGTATGGGACACGATGCAATGCGAAACGGTTATTCAGGGTCGGGCGTTACCGATGACTAAAAAGAAGAGCCGCACGCCTTATGAGCAAAAATTGTTCGCGATGTACGGCGTAGCCCTCGAAGAAATCTTCCCCCGCTATGGTTTAGGCGATCTCGACAAAGAAGTAAGGCTGGCGTTCATCGATCGTCCGATCGGCATACCGTTTAATAAGAAAGAATATAAATACATGGTCGGCGACGTCCTGCCGCTAATCAAGCTCCAGCGAATGCAGGAGTATGTTTTGAGGCGAGATGAATTGATGGCTGTGGCTGAACTTGAGAATAGATACACCGAGAAATTAATCGTGCGTAAGGTCCGTGGGATCGGTTTTTCGCCGAAAATCTGGACCGATCTCGCGCATAAGAATATGCGAGAGTTCAATCGTCGGTCGTCGTTACTTCCAAACGAGATTGAGAATTGGAACAGTCCGGCGCAGGTCAAGGCGTTCTTCCGTCGCCGCAATATTCATATAGACACGTATACGAGCAAGAGTCCGGAAGAGAAGGACCTCGATACTAATTACCTCGATACTAAAGACAAGGTATTGGGTGAATTTATTCTCGCGAGAGAGATGCATAAATCAGCAACATCGTACGGGCTAAACTGGTTCGAGCCGGACGCGAACGGCATTATATACATCGATCCTGACGATCGGATCAGACCAGACGTCACGCAGATTAAGGAGACGGGGCGAACATCTATTTCACGACCACCTCTCCAGCAGATGCCTGGTTTCGGCCGCAAAGACTATCAACACGATTTAGTAATGGAAATGCTTTATCGCGATCTTGGCGACGCCAGAACGCTCCCACAACATAGAAAGGCATTCATTCCGACGAAGGGGAACGTGTTCTGGATCGGTGACTTCTCCGGTCAAGAGATCGGAATAATGGCCGCCGCCTCGGAGGAAAAACTATGGATTGACACCATGCTTCGCGGAGACGACGTCCATAGTCTTACGGCGTCGCTTCTATATCAACAGGATTGGGAAGATGGGTATGCGAAAGGATGTACGTTTCCAAAAAAATGTTCATGCCCGAAACATCGAACTCCACGTGAACGCGCGAAGATATTGAACTTCATGCTTGCCTATGGTGGTGGTGCGCCTCGCTTCTCGAAAGCGACTGGTCTTCCTTCTCTAGAATCAAAGATAACGATCGCCAGATATAAAAGAATCATTCCGAACCTCAGCAAGTATTTGGAAAGGATGGGGCGGAACGCGCAGAACACTGGCGAATCGTATTCAGCCGATCCGTATCGACGGCGCAGGGTCCTCGAAGGTGAACGCATGGTGACGCAGGGTAAGAACAATCCGATTCAAGCCGCAGGCGCCAATATGCTTAAGCTCGCTGCGATCAGTATTCCAGACAAATATTATTGCCCGTTGGAAATTCATGACGAAAT
>Ga0184629_10000548_pt1 | contig 16613 bp, 15 predicted proteins | sample PLM4_32_b1_FD_133158 | JGI IMG/M metagenome (GOLD analysis project Ga0184629, IMG submission 133158) | Groundwater sediment microbial communities from an aquifer in East River, Colorado, USA - PLM4_32_b1 | ecosystem: Environmental > Terrestrial > Soil > Riparian zone | place: USA: East River... | reverse complement strand
TGATGTGCTCGATGATCTTGGCAGCCGGCAAGCGATCAATTATATTCACACCATTTTGAAGAATGGAACCGGAGCCGATCGACAGTTGGCTGTATTTCAACAAACGGCAAGCCTTGAAAAAGTAGTTGATTTTATTTTACGTGAAACGATAGAAGATATCTGAAATTATTTGGCCCAATCTGTAACAAACAAAATGATCGTGTCTGTTGAAAACCCAATCCATATCGCCGTTCTTGATCTTTATGAAGGTGTCGTCAATGAGGGCATGCGGGGTATTCGGCAGCTCATTGAAGAATTTGAAGCGGATTGCCACATGATGGTAAAGTACGAGATCTTTGACGTTCGGCTGAAGGCCGAAGTTCCCGACCTCAATTTTGATGCGTACATTTCTTCCGGAGGGCCGGGTAGCCCTTTGGATAGTGAAGGTTCATTGTGGGAGAAACGATATTTTTCATTGATGGACGCTATCCGTAATTTTAATCTTCAGCATCCTGATCAAAAGAAACACGTATTGCTTATCTGTCATAGCTTCCAGATTTTTTGCAGGTATTATGGTTATGGGCTGGTCACCAGGCGCAAGTCAACTTCCTTTGGGGTGATGCCCATCCATAAAACTTCTGAAGGGCATCACGATGCATTATATCGCTCGCTGGATGATCCATTTTGGGTAGTAGATTCAAGGGACTATCAGATTACGCAACCCAACACAGAAAAAATTGAGTCTGGAGGTGGGGCATTACTCTGCATTGAAAAATACCGGCCCCATATTGACCTTGAACGTGCCGTAATGTCCATCCGGTTTGATGAGTCGTTTATGGGTATGCAATTTCACCCGGAGGCCGATGCGGTCGGCATGCGTATGTACCTGCTGCGCGATGACAAAAAAGAACTTGTCATTGAAAAACATGGCGAGAAAAAGTATTGGGAGATGCTCGATCATCTGAATGATCCGGATAAAATCATGTTAACGTACGAAACTGTGGTACCGCGTTTTTTGATGATAGCCCTCCGGCATCGCTTAAGTTCGATTCCTTTATGATTCCTTCTGCCCGACAGCACTTTAATCAACAGTTTACTGAAAAGAAGTATCACGAATTGATCAATGACATTGAACATCAATTCAATATTAAAATTCCATTTCGCGTAGCGGAGACTCCCCTGTTTGTTGGAAGGGAATTTAAACAGAGACTTTTGCAGGCATCCGATGAGATAATCGATTTTATCGTGAGGCCTGATTTTAAACAATCGATGGAGGGTGCAGTGCCAGATCATCTTCGGGTTCCAAACGATGACCAGCATACATTATTCTTAGCGTTGGATTTTGCGGTTTGTACGGAACGTGATGAACTTGTTCCACGTCTCATTGAAATACAGGGGTTCCCTTCGCTTTTTGGTTACCAGGATTTATTAGGTAACAAATTCCGGCAACATTACTCCCTTCCTGAAAGTTTGGATTTTCGTTTTGGTGCAACATCGGCTGAATATTGGGAGCGCTTGCGAAAAGCAATTCTTCGGCAGCACGATCCTGAAAATGTAATTTTGCTGGAGATTGATCCGTTCAAACAGAATACGACGATCGATTTTCTGGTAACGCAAAATCATCTCGGCATCGAACCGGTGCATATTGGTGATTTGATCATCCGGGGACAAAAACTTTTTTATAAGAAGGATGGAAAGGAAATTCCGGTACACCGGATCTATAACCGTGTCATTTTTGACGAGTTACATAACTTAAGGGATTTAAAAACGGACTATCATCTCACGGAAGACGTGGACGTAGAATGGGCGGGGCACCCGAATTGGTTTTTCCGGATCAGTAAGTACACCATGCCTTTTTTGAAAACCCGTGCTGTTCCTGATAGCAGGTTTTTGACTGATTACATGCATATTCCTGCCGATCTCGAAAATTATGTGTTAAAGCCTTTGTTTTCATTTTCGGGTAGCGGTGTAATTTTTCACGTAAAGAAAGAAGACATTGAGGCTATTCCGTTAAAAGAAAGGTCCAATTATTTATTGCAGCACAAAGTGCATTATGAGCCGGTTATCCAGTCTCCCGATGGTTTGGTAAAAACAGAGATACGGTTATTGTTCTTATGGGATGAAGGATCGCCCAGGCCCCAATTAGCAGCCAACCTTGCCCGCTTGAGTCGGGGTGATATCATCGGCGTAAAGTTTAACAAAGACAAAACCTGGGTGGGTGGATCGATTTGTTTTTTTGAGAAATGAAAATCAGGCTCCTTTCAGCACTATCCCTCCTTTGTCAACTTTGAGTCTAGGAGATAAAATCGTGTTGTACTAATCACGCCCAGCTCGCATGCCCACCATAAACACCAGCATGTTTCAGCAGGGCCTTAGCACCAAGACAAAGTTCTGTTGAACGATTCTATCGGAATAAGATACGGAATGTTAAACCATAAAATGTAAGTTGTCAAAGTAGGGCTAACATTAACCATTAACTACTATTTCTGTCCGACGTTGTACGTTAAAGAAACCAACCCTGTTGAATATGTTTTTGTGTCCACCAGTATAAGTTTAATTCTGTCTTTAATATTGTTGAATAAAGGCTTGCCGCCGCCGAGTAAAATAGGATAAACCGCTAAGGATAGTTCGTCAACCAATCCTAAATTCATTAGTGACGTTGTCAATCCGGCACCACCAAAAAGCCAAATGTCTTTTCCTCCTTCTTTTTTAATTCTTTCAACTTCAGGTTTTAAGTCTCCTTTAATTAAAGTTGCTCCTTCTTTTACTTTGTCGAGGGTGGTTGAAAAAACATATTCTTTAAACTTTGGGAATCCTGCAGGACCACCATCCATTTGTGCGCTCATCGCATAAGTTTTACGGCCAACAAAAATGGTGTCAAAACGTTTAAAAAATTCTTCAAAACTATAGTCTGGGTCAATAACACACCAATCATATTCTCCGTTTGGCCCTTCAATAAAGCCGTCTAAGCTTACGGCAACTCCTAATATTACTTTTCGCATATGGTTAGGTCTTTTTAAAGTGACGCGCAGTGAGCGAACCGTCCATTGTTGCGTGTCCTAATTTAATAAAATGCTGAGCCTTGGCAAAGGTTAAGTTGTCTCCCTATATAAGGACCAATTATATTTACTATGAATATTTATTCCAATTGGAGGACTTCAAAATCTGCTATAGGTATATTGGAATATGTTTGTCGCCTTGCTCCGCCTCCGACATAAAGTCTGCCATCAAATACAACAGCCGCAGGCAAGAGGCAACTTTGTCTTAATGGTGAAGAGAGACTCCACTTTCCTTTATTAATATCATACATGGCAACGTCATTAGACACCTGATAGTCATTCGGGCCAATCATGTAACCACCAACAGCATAAATCTTTTCCGCTGAGGAGGCAAGACCTATGCCATAACGTGGTTCGATTAGAGGCTCTAGTACTCGCCACTCATCGTCAGCAGGTATATATTTACGAAATTCATTTCCGTGGCTGACAAAAAGTTCATTGTTGGATGATGAAACTGATGCGTAAGGCTCTAAATTAAATATGGAGAGTGGTGCACCATCCTTGCTCCAAATATCCGTTGCAGGATCATAGACGAAAGTTGGTACAGCATTTCCTGCACTTCCACCAGTTACATATATTTTATCGTCTATGGTTGTCCCCGTAATAAATTGATTACCTAATACACTATTAGGTGCAAGGACATTTAGTGGTAGCGGTGCTTTGCTTGTCCACTTATCTGAAACAGGATCATATTCTTCGTTAACATAGAGATAAGTAATATTATCAAAATCACCTCCTGTAATTCCTCCAATGGCATAAATTTTTCCACTGGCTTTTGCAACAATCAAAAACCCACGTCCAGTAGGCATACTGGTTTTGGTTTGCCAAGTGTCTGTGGCGGGGTCGTAAGCTTCTACTGTTTTTAGACCGGTAGCATTATAGCCCCCAATGGCATATAAAAGGCCATTATACTCTACTAGGCCAAAGCTGTATCGTGCCGTTGGCATAGGATTAAGATTTTTCCATTTTGAATTTGGGTCATCTTCAGTACATCTAAATGTTAAAATTGCGATGCAAATAAGGAATCGATGTAAATACACCTCTCTTTTTAATTCAGTTGTGCGGTGGGCATTTTTCGTTGACTACTTACTCTCTCCACTTACACTACACTGAGCACACTCTTTGACTGGCTTTGGATATGGGTTGAAAGTGCGGCCAGGCAATGTGTGTGCGATTTCGTAGCTGTCATTTCACAAGGTCTGACAGTCACAAACTATTTAATCACCTTAAACACGAGTTCGGTTAAATACTCTGTAATGCCATCTTCTTGGTCTTTTGGAATTTCCGTAAGAGAAGGTAAATGCCTGGCAAAATAACGCTGGTCGTAGGAACTCTCCACCACTGTGGAAATCAGTGCAGTAGGATAACGGTAGTCAGGATTTATTTCTCTTACAATTCCAGCAGCTTTTTTACAAAGTCTTTTATAACTGAAGAACAATCCTTTCTTGTTTTCCTCATCCACATTCTTGGTCAGATACACCTTTTGTGATTCTGCAATAACAATCCTGTATAATGCGGCCTCATCCACCTGCGGTATACGGGGTTCCTGTGCGAGAGGTGATGTTAGTAATCGGAGCGCAATTCTCAATCGTTCCTCTGGTGATTTAATGTTGGCTGTTGCAAGTGTGAGTAGATATTCCAACCATGTCCAATACCAAGTAAGATGGTAAATCAGCAACTTGTGTTTGTTTTCAAAGTAACGGTAGATAGAAGCTTCAGTACACTGTGTCTTGTCTGCAAGTTTCCCAAAAGTAAATGCCTCAAAGCCAAGTTCATCAATAAGGGCAATGCTATGCTCAATGATTTTTTTTCCGAGGTCGGAGGAAGTTGGGTCTTTTGTAAACACCTTCTCATCAATTTTTAATTGAATATTCGGGGAGCTTTCCATTTCGATTCTAGGTTTATCGTTTTAATAAGCAGTCCTTTGACTCCTTCCAATCAGAATTTAAAGGAACTGCTATCTTGATAGAATTACAAGGCAATTGTTCTCTTTGCCATTGCCTCTGCTCTAACAATCTCATTCTCACAAAAATCAACCACACCTGTTTCTACATCATATATTCCGCCAACGATGGAAATTTCTCCTTGTAGAATCATCTCATTCAGTATTGGACTATTCCTTTTTATTTGCCCCATGGTGTACATTACGTTGAGGGAAGCAACCTTGTCAACAAATTCGGAATTGCTGGAGTTGCGGTCTGATAATATTGTGGTCTCAGCGGTAACTACAGGTTTCAGTTTATTCAGCAGTTCTGTCAAATTACCCATTTTCACATCATCGCACGCTCCTTTTATCGCCCCACATTTGGTGTGCCCGAGCACTACAATTGTTTTTGCTCCAGCTACTTTACAGCTAAATTCTAGGCTTCCGAGAATGTCTACATTTTGGATATTGCCTGCTATTCGCACACTGAAAATATCACCTAACCCCTGGTCAAAAATCAATTCGGCAGAAGTACGGGAGTCTATGCAACTGAGAATTACAGCAAAAGGATGTTGCCCATCAGATGTTTCATTTACCTGTTGCAACAGGTTACGGTTTATTTTCAGGTTCTCCACAAATCTTCTATTACCCTTTTTCAGAATTTCGATTGCTTCCATTGGGGTTATCTTATCTCTAAGTTCTTTTGTTAGTGTTCTCATATTTTTGTTTTTAGAATGTTTAACTGTTTTTAAATCTAAGCTAGCGCAATAGAGTTTAATTTCTCAACCGTAATGTTTTTGGTTTTAGCATTAATCTGGTAGTCTTTTATCAACTCAACAACATCGTAGGCGATTGATTTGGATTTCGAGCAATCAATGATAACTTTTGAATTTGCAGGTATACTTTCCAAAGCTTTTACAACATTTGCCTTGTTAAAGAATGAAACTACTTCACCTAAAACGAGGTGATGAATTTGTTGACCATTTTGTGTGGTTGTTAAGTCCTTCATGTAATGAGAGTTGCGGTAACTATGGCGTAATGTGTAAAAGATGCCAAAGCCAACACCTATTGTTATACCCATTAACAGGTCGGTTAAAAGAATGGCAATTACTGTCGCTGTAAAAGGAATGAATTGTTCCCAACCTAATTTATACATCTGTTTGAAAAGGGAAGGTTTGGCCAGTTTATAACCCACTATTAATAAAATAGCAGCCAAGCTTGCCAACGGTATCATGTTTAAAACATTGGCAATCGTGATTGCCCCTATTAATAGGAATACGCCATGAAGTATAGCGGACATTTTTGTCTTGCCACCAAATGAAATATTAGCCGAACTGCGAACAATAACCTGAGTAACAGGCAAGCCACCGATTAAGCCGGAAATTACATTTCCTAAACCTTGTGCCTTTAATTCTCTATTAGTCGGTGTTATCCTTTTGTTGGGGTCCAATTTGTCCGTTGCCTCAACACATAGAAGAGTCTCCAAACTTGCAACAACCGCCAGAACAATGGCAACTTTATATACTTCAACATTTGATAATGCTGAAAAATCAGGAAGAGTAAACTGGCTAAAGAAACCGCTTAAGTTTTCAGGGACAGGAATCTTAACCAGTTGGTCGGAAGCTAAACTGAAATTCAGTATCCCGTTTTGATAAAAATAATTTATTGTAATGCCCAGAATAACTACTACGAGCGGCCCTTGTATCACTTGAAAGATTTTGTATTTTTTCGCCAACGTAGTATCCCATAGTATCAATATGGATAATGAAATAGCAGCAATAAGAACTGCTCCGGGAGTAAAAAATTGAAACGCATTAATTATCTCCGAGAATGTATTTTGTCCATCTGCCTGAAAGAATGCAACATCACCTTCAACATCTTTGTCCCAGCCTAGTGCATGAGGTATTTGCTTCAGAATAATCAAAAGCCCAATGCCCGAAAGCATTCCTTTAATTACTGATGAAGGAAAGAAGTATGCAATGAATCCGGCTTTGGCATATCCCATGATGAGTTGAATAATTCCAGCAAGAACTACTGCTGTCAAAAACGCCTCCCAGGAACCACCAAGCGAAGCAATTGAAGAAAAAACAATTACGGCTAATCCAGCAGCGGGGCCACTAACTCCCAAAGATGAGCCACTAGCAGCCCCCACCACAATGCCCCCGACAATACCTGCAATAATTCCGGCAAATAGAGGTGCGCCCGATGCAAGTGCAATGCCCAAACACAATGGCACGGCAACAAAAAATACAACTATACTGGCAGGCAAATCATGCCTGATATTTTTAAACAACTCTTTCATTTTTAAATGCCTTTTTGAAATGGATAATATTAACTATACAGTTTGCACATCTGCATGTGAGATTATTTTGACAGGTACTAAAGATGTAGGCAAACTTTAAGAGAGCGCCTTAGAGATGACTGCTTCTCTTGTTAACAGGACTGGATTTTAGGCGGTGAAAACGGTGGTTTGAGAGAACCTGAAAGAATGGAATTATTTTGATAATGAAAGCAAATGGATTCTGATAAGAAAACTGAAATAATTGACAAATTGATGTTCTCATCGCCGTCCCAAAAATCATCTTCCATGCCCAAAGACTCCTCATCAGTTGAGAATGGAATGGATAAAGGAAAGTCAGGGCTTTCTGGCGCGTGGCGCATTACGCCATTATAATGGGAACTAGAAACCTTTATGATAGAGTAGGAGACTTCAAAGCAGACTCCTAAAGGCAGCAATAGAAGCACAATAAGAAGGTTTTTCACTTTAATGTGTAGTATTGGTTCTGATTTAGATAGTAATACTATCATTATGCAATACTAATACTATTCTGAGGAATTACAATGGGTGGCCTTGGTATTCTTTCAAAATCATCATTATTTGAGAGTCTCAAACTTATAGCCGCAGTCAGTACAAAAAGCAGCGGTCTTACTGAAAATGAACCGCGTGGATGAGGCAAAAAAAGTAATGGAGGAAGCTGTTCCCATGGGAACTATACTGGATGTGCATTATTATGGGCGGACACTCCTGGGAATGAAACAGGTAGATGAAGCATTCAAAGTTTACAAGGCAAACTTTGAAAAATACCCAAATGTTTTCACCACCAATGTAGGAATGGAGAGGGCATATTCAGCGATGGGTAATTACAAGAAAGCCTTGGGATACATGAAGGCCGCTCTGCCCCAGGCACCAAATGATATGAATAAAAGCAACGTGGAAAATATGATCAGAAAATTGGAGGAAGGGAAGGATGTGAATTAAATACTTTGATTGTACCTGATTCGTTTGATTCACCTGATTATACCTTTAACAAATCAGCTAAATCAAACAAATCAGTTTAATCATAGGTCACTTTTTCTTTTTTGCTGTCTTCTTCGCTGTCTTTCTAGTTGCCTTCTTTGCTACTTTCTTTGCTACTTTCTTTGCGGCTTTTTTAGCAACTACTTTTTTTACCGATTTCTTCCCTGCTTTTTTTGGTGTGGTCTTCTTAGCTATCTTTTTAGCGGCCGCTTTTTTTGCTACTTTCTTTTTTGCAGGAACTTTGGCTACTGTCTTCTTTACTGCTTTTTTAGCTGACTTTTTATCGGCTGCTTTGGCTTTGTCAGAAGTAATTTGTTTCGCCATCAGGTTCAGGGCGGAACCTGCTTTAAACCATTCAATTTGTCCGGCATTATAAGTATGGTTTACCTTGATGGTATCCTTACTTCCATCGCGATGGTTTAGCACCAAGGTTAATGGTTTTTCTGGAGCAAAGCTGGTCAGGTCGATAATATCAATGGCGTCGTCTTCCTGTACCTTATTATAATCTGCCTCGTTCGCGAAAGTGAGCGCAAGCATTCCTTGTTTCTTTAAGTTTGTTTCGTGTATCCGCGCGAATGACTTAACCAATATTGCACGGATGCCCAGATGGCGCGGCTGCATAGCAGCGTGCTCACGTGATGAACCCTCACCATAGTTATGGTCACCCACTACAATCGTTGGTATACCGGCTGCCTTATACGCACGTTGCGTTGCCGGAACTGGGCCATACTCACCTGTCAATTGGTTCTTGACAGTGTCAGTCTTTTCATTAAAGTAATTCATCGCACCGGTTAGGGTGTTGTTGGCAATGTTATCCAGGTGACCGCGGAAACGCAGCCACGGACCGGCCATAGAAATATGATCCGTTGTACATTTTCCTTTCGCTTTGATCAACAATCTCATACCCGTGAGGTTCTTGCCTTCCCAGGGAGCAAAGGGACTCAACGCCTGCAAACGGCTTGAATTGTCGGCAATTTTAACCTGCACTTTGCTTCCATCTTTGGCCGGAGCAAGATATCCCGGGTCTTTTACATCAAAGCCCTTCGGTGGAAACTCATGTCCTTTGGGTTCGTCTAGCCGTACGGATTGGCCCTCCTGATTTACCAGTGTATCTGTTAAAGGATTGAAGGTAAGGTCACCGGCAATAGCAAATGCTGTGGTGATTTCTGGAGACGCAACAAAGGCGTGCGTATTCGGATTGCCATCGTTGCGTTTTGCAAAATTCCGGTTGAAGGAGGTTATGATAGAGTTGGCCCGGTTGGGATCATTTGTGTGCCTGGACCATTGACCGATGCATGGGCCGCAGGCATTTGCCAGCACAACACCGCCCATTTTTTCAAAAATGCCAAGATATCCATCACGCTCTACAGTATAACGCACCTGTTCAGAGCCTGGCGTGATGGTGAACTCAGCCTTAGCTTGGAGTTTCTTATCAACGGCCTGCTGGGCCAGAGAAGCAGAACGGGTGATATCCTCGTAAGAGGAATTTGTACAGGAACCAATCAGCCCCACCTCCAATTGTTGTGGCCAGCCATTCTTTTTAACTTCTCCCGCAAATTGTGAAATTGGTATAGCACGATCAGGTGTAAAAGGACCATTAACATGTGGCTCCAGTTCAGAGAGGTTAATTTCAAAGACCTCGTCAAAATATTTTTCAGGGTTGGCGTAAACTTCGGCGTCACCCGTTAAGTGTCCTTTTATCTTATCGGCCAGGTCAGCAACCGATTTGCGGCCAGTTCCGCGAAGGTATGATGCCATTTTTTCATCATAACCAAAGGTCGAAGTGGTTGCTCCAATCTCTGCGCCCATATTACAGATTGTTCCTTTTCCCGTACAGGAAAGGGTTTGGGCACCGTCGCCAAAATACTCCACAATGGCTCCTGTTCCCCCTTTCACGGTGAGGATTCCAGCTACTTTTAAGATTACATCTTTAGATGAGGTCCAGCCGCTAAGTCTGCCCGTTAGCTTTATACCAATCAATTTGGGCCACTTCAATTCCCAGGGCATACCTGCCATAACATCTACGGCATCAGCACCACCAACTCCGATTGCCAACATTCCCAGGCCCCCGGCATTTACTGTATGAGAGTCAGTTCCAATCATCATACCTCCGGGGAAACCATAATTTTCAAGAACTACCTGGTGAATGATGCCGGCACCGGGTCTCCAAAAACCTATGCCAAATTTATTGGAAACGGACTCCAGGAAATTAAATACTTCTCCACTGGCTGAAATAGAGTCTGCCAGGTCTTTTTTCGCGCCGTCCTTAGCCAGGATAAGATGGTCGCAGTGAACTGTGGAAGGTACCCGAACCTTAGGAATACCGGCAGACATGAATTGTAACAGTGCCATTTGAGCGGTCGCATCCTGCATGGCAACCCGGTCAGGGGAGAAATTTACATAAGACTTTCCCCGGCCGAAATTTTCAACTTTCTGACCTTCATGCAGGTGAGCATACAATATTTTCTCCGATAACGTTAGCGGCTTGTTTATAACTTTTCTGGCCTTGGCGATGCGTGCGGGCATCTGTTTATACAAAGCCAGGATCACGTCTAAATCGAATACCATAGTTTTAATTTTTTAGCGGTGCTAAAATAATAATTTTTTCCTTGGATTAGCCGGTATGAATGAAAGCGCTTGACTGGGATGCCTCTTCCACGAAACTACATGCGTGAGAAACCTCCTCTGCAATTCTTATCCTATCCAACATTTTATTAAGCAGTACGGTTTCCTCTTGCGTAAGATTGCTTAAGAGCTGACCAAACTTGTCGATTTCAGGATCAATGATATCGAGCAATTTTAAACCCTTCGGTGTAATAATTACTTCTACCGCTCGTCTGTCTTTTTCAGCACTTTGCCGCAGTACGAGTCCTTTAATGCGGAGGCGTTCAACAATCCGGGAGACGTCCGACATTTTGTCAATCATATTTGCTTTGATTAGATTGACGGAAGCAAACCTTGGCTGATGGCACCTTAGGATGCGGAGGACATTAAATTGTTGTCTTGTGACTTCGTATCTTTTGAATTTATCATTCATCTTGTCTACCAGATAATAATAGGTATTAAAGATGTTGATGAGTGTTTTCTGATGATCGCTTCGATAATCAGAAAACAAAATATCCTTTTCGAGGGACATAAATAAAATGGCTACATAGGTTTAGGGATACCAAAGTAACTATTTTATTGAAATGATGAATAAAAATCGACGCATTCAAAAATTTAGCTAAAACACAACGCAGCCTCCCTTCATCTCGCTAACTCCTAACATGCCTGCCTGCAGGCTCCTCAAATTTTCATTTACTATTGATGTAGTTTAGAAATTCGCGTTTTATATTTTCGTCTTTAAACTTGCCGGAGAAATAGGCTGTGCCGGTTTTACTGTTGGTATCGCCAACGCCACGCGATGCGACACACATGTGATTCGCATCCATCACAACCGCTACATCTTCGGCATGCAACACCCGTTCCATCTCCTTCCCGATCTGGACAGTTAACCTCTCCTGAACCTGGGGCCGTTTTGAAAAATATTGAACAATTCTGTTGATTTTAGAAAGGCCAATTACCTTTCCACTGGAGAAGTACGCTACGTGTGCTTTGCCGTAGATCGGGACAAAATGGTGTTCACAATGGGAGTAGAAGGTAATGTCTTTTTCAACCAGCATTTGGTCGTAGTTATATTTGTTCTCAAAAAGACGAGCGTTTGGCCTGTTCTTTGGATTTAATCCACTGAAAACCTCCTTGACATACATCTTGGCAACTCTTCGGGGCGTTCCATTCAGACTATCATCTGTTAGGTCTAATCCAAGAATGTTCATGATTTCGCGAAAATGCTTTTCGATTCGTTCAATCTTCACATCATCATCCAAATCGAAAGCATCCGGCCGGAGGGGAGTTTCGATGGAAGAGAAGATGTGATCATCAAAGTCATCCTCCAGGGATTTAAGTGGCCGGATATTCAACGAAATTTCTTTCTGTCTCATACAGGGTAATTTTCAGTTCAAAGTTTGCGTCTATTTTTTGCCGGAGTATCCTCCAGATGATCACAGCTATATTTTCAGCTGTAGGATTAAGGTTTTTAAAGTATTCAGTATCGAGGTTAAGATTCTTATGATCAAATTTTACAAGCACATTCTCTTTTATCAAATCGCTTAATACTTTCAGATCAAATAAATAACCTGTGTGCGGATCTGGTTCCCCTGTCAGACTAACGATAAGCTCATAGTTATGCCCGTGATAATTTGGATTGTTACATTTCCCGAAAATCTTTTGGTTTACTTCGGCCGACCATTCGGGGTTGTCTAATCGATGTGCTGCGTTAAAATGTTCTTTTCTGGAAACTTTTACCCTCATTCCGTAAATTTAAACATCAATATTGGTAAAAGGTTCAGGATTAGCCTAGCCCAAATGAGAGAACTGGTAAAATACCCGCAAGATTTTGCGAAATGGTAAGAATTAGCCCCGACTAATTCTTCCGTTGAAATAAAAAGTTTCTGGAACCACCGGTCGTGGTAATGGAAATTGCGCCATCATTTTTGTTGCAAGCGGATGAATTTGTTACGATCGGTGTTATGGCAAAAGAGCAATCACAACTTGCTTGGCTTAAAATCGTAAATTCCTGTACAGATTCTTTGGTTTGACCGAAGACAACCTGACTGCAAATAGCTAGCAGGGTCAGCAAGAGAGCTAAAAGTAACCGATATTTCGGACTCAAAGGTCTAAGGTGTTTGGTTTAAGCAGCCGAATATAATACTTTAAAGTAATTATTTACGTTTTTCAATTAGATAAATTGATTATTAAGTAGTTAGATGGATTTAATTAAACGATAAGTTACTTCTACCCAGAAAAAAACAATTATAGAATTAAAAATTATTGATTATTAGGTAGTTAAATAGGTTTTATTAAATAATAAGTTGAATGATATACGAAGAAATAAAGGATAGAATTGAAAATTATAGGGCTTCCGGCAAGAGTTTATTTACTACTTCCTCCTTCCAGTCTCACAGCCTGGTATTACTCCACATCCTCAGCAGGATTGACAAAACGATACCCGTTTACTTTATAAATACTGGCTTTCATTTTCCAGAAACAGTGCGGTTTAAGGACCAAATAACGGAACAGTTTGGATTCAATACCGTCGATTTGAAATCAGATATCCCTAAGTTTATGCAGCGGGATCCGGAAGGCAGATTACTCTTTACATCAGACCCAGACCACTGCTGCTACCTAAACAAGACGCAACCGGTCGATGCCATTCTGATGTCACATGATATCTGGATAAATGGCGTTCGTGCCGATCAAAGTGCAACGCGGGCCGCTATGAAAGTGGAACAACCGGCGAAACACGGCTGTATCCGTTTTCACCCTATGCTCGATTGGAATGCCAAGATGATTTGGCAATATCAAAAGGAATACTCCTTGCCTAAACATCCGCTGGAAGAAAAAGGTTTTGTGAGTATAGGTTGTGAACCTTGCACCCGTAAATTAGACCCCGAAATGCAGGAACGCGAAGCCCGATGGTTCGGAATGAATAAAGTAGAGTGCGGCCTGCACACTGATTTAATAAACAAATAGAAAAAGATGAACGTGTTAGTAACAGGTGGTGCCGGGTATATCGGCACTGAGCTGATCAATTTGTTGGTTTCAAACAGTTCGGTAGAAAAAGTTATCGTTTACGATAATCTTAGCCGGATGAATTATAATTTATTCCTGGGGTTAAAGCTTCAGAAACATCCAAAACTATCTTTTGTAAAGGGTGAACTTCTTGACTCGAGATCCCTGCGGAAAGTGCTCAAGGGTGTGGATGTTGTATACCACCTTGCCGCGAAGGTAACGACTCCGTTCGCCAGTTCCGATTCGCATGCGTATGAGCAAGTAAATCATTGGGGAACAGCAGAGTTGGTGTATGCTATCGAGGAGAGCAGTGTCAAGAAGTTTATTTATGCCAGCAGTTCCGGTGTTTATGGTTCCTCCGAGGAAGCGGTGGATGAAAGTACTTCGCCGGACCCAAAAACATTTTATGCCATTTCAAAACTTCGCGGGGAAGAGCATGTTCGAAGACTGCTTAATAGACTTGATACCTATATCTTCCGATGTGGAAATGTTTACGGATACAGTAAAAGCATGCGGTTCGACTCGGTTATAAATAAGTTTGTCTTCGAAGCCAATTTCAACAAAATTGTTACCATTCAGGGTGATGGAAAACAATCACGGTCATTTATTCATATTGACTTGGTTTCTAAGGCGCTCAATAATCTACTTTCCAGCAACCTTCCGGGCGGTACCTATAACTTGGTGGAAAAGAGTATTAAGGTTTTTGATATTGTTGATGAGCTAAAACAGCTTGTCCCCGAGTTGGAGTTTATTTTTATTAACCAGCATTTGAAATTGCACGAGCTTAATGTGAAGGAAAATTCACTGGTCAATCAGACATTAGGTATTAATAATCCCAGATCGCTGAAGAAGGAACTGGAGGAATTTTTGTCAAGGTTTAGCTTCTAACCATTTCTTTAGTTTTTACTTTTAGAATTTGTTTAGCATGGAGAACATTGCTACGGTCATAATATTGCTTGCCGTCGTTACTGCCCTTGCTGAGGTAACCGACAAAATCAAGATACCGTACCCAATACTACTTGTATTAGCTGGCATTGGTATCGGATTGTTTCCAGGGTTACCACACATTATCCTTAATCCGGAAACTGTATTCCTTGTGTTCCTTCCACCGGTACTGTATGCTGCTGCCTGGACTACTTCATGGGCAGACTTTAAGGCTGCCAAAAGACCGATAACGCTGTTAGCTATTGGTTGTGTTATTTTCACTACCTGCGCGGTGGCCTGGGTTGCCCATACTTTTATTCCGGACTTAGGGTGGGCTGAAGCCTTTGTCTTGGGTGCCATCATCTCTCCACCTGATGCTGTTGCCGCTACCGCGGCGACGAAGGGATTAGGAATACCAAAACGGATAATCACTATTCTGGAAGGTGAGAGCCTGGTCAATGACGCCACAGGTCTTATTGCCTATCGGTACGCAGTAGCGGCTGTGGTATCAGGGGCATTTAATTTCTGGCAGGCTGGCCTTCAGTTTTTTGTTGTGGCAGCTGGCGGTATTGCATTAGGCTTGCTGATAGGTCTGACCTTTAAATGGATACACAAACTAACGCCAGACAATCCGACAACGGACACTTCGCTGACTTTTCTCACTCCTTTTGTCAGCTACCTGGTTGCCGAAAGCCTTCATGTTTCGGGTGTCTTAGCGGTAGTGGTTGCCGGGTTGTTTCTTAGCTGGAATTCTTCAACGATTTTTTCACAGCAGACCCGTCTTCAGGCAAATGGTACCTGGAATACTGCGATCTTTATCCTTAATGGCACGATCTTCATCCTAATAGGTTTACAACTTCCGTATATTTTAGAGAACATTGGTGAGCACTCTTTCACAACGTTAATCAAATATGGTGCGATAGTCAGCCTGGCAGTAATTGCCGGGCGACTTATTTGGGTTTATCCCGGAACTTATGTTCCGCGCTGGCTGAGTAAATCAATTCGGGAGAAGGAACCATTTCCTCAAATCCGATTGGTGACTGTTGTTGCCTGGTCTGGCATGCGTGGTGTAGTTTCCCTAGCAGCTGCGTTGGCGTTACCGCTCACGATGGCCGGATCCGCTCCTTTTCATAACCGGGACCTTATCATTTTTCTTACTTTCTGCGTGATTTTCGCTACCCTGGTCTTGCAGGGCCTAACACTCCGGCCAATGATAAAATGGTTTGGAATTAAGCCGGATGATAAAGAACGTCGGGATGAGCAAGATGCCCGACTAAAACTCGCTTCTTCCATCATTGAGCACATTGAAGAAAACTACTCGCTCGCCCTGAGCGACGAAGTGCTAAATCAGATCAAAACAAAGTATGAAATAAGAATTCAACGGCTTCGAAAAGATGCCAGCAAACAACGATTGGATGAAAAACAGATCAATGAGTTTCACCGCATCCAACAGGAGTTGTTGGACAGAGAACGGAAATTTATTCTACAATTGCGGGCGGAGGCAAAGATCAGCGATGAAGCCATGCGTAGGATTGAATATGAACTCGATCTGGAGGAAACGCGCCTGATCCTGGAACGGGGGATTTGATTTGAGAAGTCGAGAAGAGTAGGAGGTCTTAAGAGTTGGAAAGATTGAGAGGTTGGGATGTGGATATTGGATATTGGACATTAGATATTAGATGCCGGAGGCAGAAGTCCCTATGAAACAAAAAGACTGGAGGTCGGGAAGCCTGCCTGCCGGCAGGTCCGAAAGTTGATCAGGTTTGAACATTGAGCATTGAATATTGTAACTGACGACTTGTAGCTGTAAAACAATTGA
>Ga0184629_10000547_pt1 | contig 16613 bp, 15 predicted proteins | sample PLM4_32_b1_FD_133158 | JGI IMG/M metagenome (GOLD analysis project Ga0184629, IMG submission 133158) | Groundwater sediment microbial communities from an aquifer in East River, Colorado, USA - PLM4_32_b1 | ecosystem: Environmental > Terrestrial > Soil > Riparian zone | place: USA: East River... | reverse complement strand
GGTCAACATGGTCACACCCGCTCTGTTCGCGAAGTATCGCTCGGCCGCCGAGTTCGCCGCCGCCGACCCGCGGGAGTTCGAGCGCGAGATCCAGAGCACCGGCTTCTTCCGCAACAAGACGAAATCGATCCTGGGCATGGCCCACGCCCTGCTCGAGCGGCACGGGGGTCAGGTCCCGGACACGATGGAGGCCCTCGTGGCGCTCCCGGGCGTCGGTCGCAAGACCGCCAACGTCGTCCTCGGCAACGCCTTTGGGAAGAACGAGGGCATCGTCGTCGATACGCACGTGCACCGCCTCAGCGGCCTTTTGAAGCTCTCTCGAGAGAAGACACCCGAGAAGATCGAGCGCGATCTGGTGACCCTCGTGCCGCGGCCCGATTGGACCATCTTCTCCCACCTGCTCATTCTCCACGGCCGTAAGACGTGCATCGCGCGGCGGCCGAAGTGTGAGACCTGCGCGATCAATCACCTTTGTCCGAGCTCACGCGTATGAACCTCCCGCCGCTCGACGACGCTGCCCTCGTCCGCGACCGCCGCGACCTGCACCAGCACCCCGAGTTGGGGTTCCAGGAAACGCGCACCGCCAGCCTCGCCGCCGAGCGCCTCCAAAGCCTCGGCTACGCCGTCCGCCCGGGCGTCGGACGCACCGGTGTGGTGGGAGTGAAGGGCGACCGCGGGCGCTGCGTGCTGCTGCGCGCCGACATGGACGCGCTCCCCATCGAGGAGGCGAACGACGTCCCCTACCGCTCACGCCACGCCGGCCGGATGCACGCCTGCGGACACGACGGCCACGTGGCGATCGGACTGGAAGTGGCCCGCCGGCTCGCGGGCGCGACGTTGCCGGGCACGGTGAAGTTCGCCTTTCAGCCGGCCGAGGAGCTCTCTGGTGGCGCCGGAGCAATGATCGAGGACGGCGTGCTCGACGCGCCGACGGTGGACGCGGCGTTCGGGATCCATCTGTGGAACACGCTGCCGGTGGGCACCATCGGCATCATGGCCGGACCGGTCATGGCCTCAGTAGACCAGTTCGAGATAATGATCGTCGGCAAGGGGGGTCACGCGGCCATGCCCCAGCTCACGATCGATCCGGTGCTCGTCGCGGCGCACCTCGTCACCGCGCTGCAGAGCCTCGTCTCGCGGCGCCGCGATCCGTTCGAAGCAGGGGTCGTGTCGGTGACGCAGCTCGCCGCCGGCCATGCGTTCAACATCATCCCCGAGCGGGCGATGCTGCGCGGCACGGTGCGCACCTTCGGCGGCCGGTTTTTCGATGACGCGCCGCGGCTGGTGGAAGACACAGCGCGTGGCATCGCGGCGGCATTCGGGGCGGAGGCGACGGTCGAGTTCCGCCGCCTCACCGGTCCGCTCGTCAACGACGTCGCGATGACGGCGCTGATGAAAGCCGTAGCGGAAGAAGTCGTAGGGAAAGAGCGTGTGAAAAGTGGGATTCGAACGATGGGAGGGGAGGACATGAGCTATTTCCTCGACCGCGTGCCCGGCTGCTTCGCGTTCGTGGGCTCGGCGCGGGCCGACGGCACCTCGTCGTCCCACCACAGCCCCACATTCGACATCGAGGAAGCAGCCCTGGGCATCGGAGCCGAGCTGCTCACGCAGACCGCGGTGCGATACCTGGGAGGGTGAGACCGGGGTAGATTCCGACCCACATGTCCAACCTCCTGTCCGCCGAAGCCTCCGCGTATCTGAAGTCCGCCGCGCATCAACCGGTCCACTGGTTCCCCTGGGGTGAGCCGGCGTTCGCACATGCGACGGAGCAGAACAAACCGATCCTGCTCGACATCGGCGCGGTGTGGTGCCACTGGTGCCACGTCATGGACGGCGAGTCCTACGAGGATCCGGCCGTCGCCGAGGTGCTGAACCGCGACTTCGTGTGCATCAAGGTGGACCGCGATGAGCGACCCGACGTGGACGCCCGGTACCAGCGGGCCGTCCAGGCACTGACCGGACAGGGCGGCTGGCCGCTCACCGCCTTCCTCACGCCGGGGGGCGAGGTCTTTTTCGGCGGGACGTACTTCCCACCCGAGAACAATTCCTACGGACGTCCCGGCTTCGCCACGATGCTGCAGCACGTGGCTCGGTTGTACCGCGAGGACCGGGCGAAGGTCACCGAAAACGCCCAGGCGATCCGCCGCCACGTCACCGAGTCGCTCGACGAAGCCAAGGCCGGCACCGTCGCCCCGGCGCTGCTCGACCAGGCCGCGTCTCACATGGCGCGGCTGTTCGACGTCCGCTACGGTGGCTTCGGCACCACCCCCAAGTTCCCACACCCCGGGCCGTGCATGCTCCTGACCGGCCGTTGGTACGACACGGGCGAAGCGTGGCTCCAGGAGATCGTCGAGAAGACGCTGCGCGGCATGGCCCGGGGCGGCGTGTGCGATCAGCTGGGCGGCGGGTTCCACCGCTACTCGGTCGACGAGCGCTGGATCGTGCCGCACTTCGAGAAGATGTCCTACGACAATTCGGAGCTGCTCAAGGCCTACCTCACGGCCGCGACGGCGTTCCGGGACACGTACTGGAGCTCGGTGGCGTCGGGGATCGTGCACTGGGTGCTCGAGGTGATGGCCGATCGCGAGCGCGGTGCCTTCTACACGTCGCAGGACGCTGACGTCGGCCCGGGCGACGACGGCGACTACTGGACGTGGACGGTGGCCGAGGCCCGCGCGGTGCTCTCGAATGAGGAATTCGACGTGGCGCGGCGCGTCTTCGACATCGAAGCCGAGGGCGAGATGCACCACAACACGGCGAAGAACGTGCTGTGGCGCAACCGAGACCCCGCGACCGACGCGGAACGCGCGATGCTTGGGACCGCGATGCCGAAGCTCAAGGCCGCGCGCGACCGGCGCCCCGCGCCCGCGGTGGACACCGCGGCCTACGTGAGCTGGAACGCCATGATGGCCTCCGCGTTCCTCCAGGCCGGGGCCGTGCTCGACCAGCCCGAGTGCAACGCGCTTGCCCTGAAGGTGCTCGAGCGGATCTGGACGGAGTCGTGGGACGCCCTGGCGGGAATGAGTCACGTCCTCGGTCGCGTGGCCCCTCGCGGGATGCTGGACGACAACGTGCAGAGTGCGGCGGCGTTCCTCGACGCCTACGAGGCCACCGGGCGGGAGGAATGGCGCGAGCGGGCCATCACGGTGATGACCTATTGTGCGACAGCGCACTGGGCGGCCCACTGGGACGACCCCGCCGGCGGCTACTTCGACCTCGCCCAAGGCCAGCCGGGCATGGCGTACCTCGCGGCGCGCGCCAAGCCGGTGCAAGACGCCCCGACGCCGTCGCCGAACGGCGTCGCCGCGCTCGTCCTCGCCCGCCTGTGGGCGCTCACCGATGCGCCCGAGTGGCGCACCCGGCTCGACAAGCAGCTCGGCGCGTTCGCGGGAGTGGCGGGCGAGCTCGGCCTGCACGGCGCCACCATGCTGAGCGCGATGGATTGGGCGATCCATCCCGTGACCCGCGTCGAGGTCTCCGGTCCGGCAGGCGAGGGTCCTGCCTGCGCCATGCACCTCCTCGCGCTGCGGACCTACCGGCCGCGCAAGGTCGTGATCCGCACGATCGCGGACCGCCCGGCGGCGACCGTGTGCGTGGGAACGACCTGCTCGCTCCCGGTCTCGACGCCGGATGCCCTGCGGGAGCTGTTGGCGTGAAGCGGCGCTTGCTCGGGCGCACCGAGCTCGCGGTGAGTGAAGTCGGGTTCGGCGCATGGGCGATCGGCGGCAACCAGTACGGCAACTCCTACGGCCCCACCGACGACGCCGAGTCGGTGCGCGCCGTGCGCCGCGCCTTCGATCTGGGGTGCAACTTCTTCGACACCGCCGACGTGTACGGCCACGGTCACAGCGAGGAGATCCTCGGGACGGCGCTCGCCGGGGTACGCGACCGGGTGTTCATCGCGACCAAGGTTGGCGGCAACTTCTACAACCGCGACATCCATCCGCTGCTGCGCGACCGCGTCGCCCAGGCGGCGGGTGTCCCGTACACGCAGCTGCCGCCCGATGTCCCGCTTCCGGTCACGCACGACGCCAACTTCTCGTCCGACTACGTCCGCTTCGCCCTCGGCCGCTCGCTCGAGCGGCTGCGCACCGATTACGTCGATTTGCTGCAGCTGCACAACCCCCCGCTGCAACAGATCGGGGCGATGGAGACCTACGGGGCGCTGGAGGATCTCAGGAAGGAAGGCCTGATCCGGGCATACGGCGTGTCGGTGCATTCGCCCGAGGAGGGACTGGCGGTGATCCAGTCCACCATGCCCGACACGGTGCAGCTGGTGTACAACCTCGCGCGCCGGGAGCCGGAGTCGGCCTTCTTCCCGGCCGCCCGGTCCGCGAACATCGGGGTCATCGTGCGCGAGCCGCTCGCCAACGGCTTTCTGGCGGGCCGCTACGGCGAGGGCAGCACCTGGGACCCGGGCGACATCCGGGCGCGCATGCCCCAGCAATACGTCGGCCAGCTGATGGCCCTGGGGCGACGGGTCCGCGAGCTGGCCACCCGCACCGGCACGACCACCCCGGCGCAACTCGCCTTGAAGTTCGTGCTGGACAACCCGACGGTCTCGACCGTGATTGTAGGGACAAAAACGGTCGCGCAGGCCGACGAAAACTTCGACGTGGAGACGTGATGCCCAACAAGAGCGCCGTGATGGAAACATCGCGGGGAACGATAGAGCTCGAGCTGTACGCCGACGAAACCCCCGATACCGTCGCCAACTTCGAGAAGCTCGCCAACTCGGGCTTCTACGACGGCACCAAGTTCCATCGCGTGATCCCCAACTTCATGGTCCAGGGCGGCGACCCGTACTCGAAGACCGGCAAGGGCCCCGTCGGCACGGGCGGACCCGGTTATCACATCAAGTGCGAGACCAGCCGCAATACCCACAAGCACATCGCCGGCACCCTCTCCATGGCCCACGCTGGCAAGGACACCGGGGGCAGCCAGTTCTTCATCTGCCACTCCCCCCAGCGGCACCTGGATGGCGTCCACACCGTTTTCGGACAGGTTACGAAGGGGATGGACGTTGTCAACCAGATCAAAGGCAACGATGAATTGAAGTCGGTGCGGGTGAAGTAAGACCCGACCGACGTTCGACCCATATCGAGGAGAGTTCGTCATGCGTACCGCAGTCGGATCCATCATCGTCCTGTGCACCCTCGCCGCCGGCCCGCTGGCGGGGCAGACCGAGCACGGCGCCTTCGTCGTCACGCTCGGCAAGGACACCATCGTGTTCGAGCAGTACACCCGCACGGCCACGACGCTCGAGGGCGACATGTTGTTACGCGGGGCGATCGTGACGCAGCGTCACTACACCGGCACCTTGAAGCCCGACGGGACGATGTCCCGTTTCGAGATGACCAACCGCAACGCGGGTAACCCCCAGGCGCCGGTCACGCATTTCGTCGCGACGTTCGGCGACACGACCGTCGTCGAGGTCACGCGCGACACCGTGCACAGCCAGATCAAGGTCGCCACGCCGGGTGGCGCCCTTCCCTTCCTCAACCTCTCGTATGCCATGTACGAGCTGTACGGCCTGCGCGCCCGCTCGTCCGGGAAGGACACCGTGGCCACGCTGCCGCTCGGCGCGAGCGAGCTGACGAACCTGATCGCCAAACACCCCGCCCGGGACTCGCTCACGGTCGCGTTTGCCGGCGACCAGCCGACGCTCTTCCGGATCGATGCAACGGGCTGCATTCAGGACGTGGACGGGCGCCTCACGACGCAGAAGGTCCGCTCCACCCGCTTGGCGAGCCTGGACCTCGCGGCCCTGACCACCGCGTTCGCGATGAAGCCATTGGGCCAGCTCTCCCCGTTCGACTCCGTGCGCGCCACGGTCGGCGGAGTCGCGGTCGCGCTGGACTACAGCCGCCCCTCGATGCGCGGCCGCAAGGTCTTCGGCGCAGAAACCGAGTCCCCGCGACCCATCGTGCTGTGGAACCAGGTGTGGCGCACCGGGGCGAATTACGCCACCCGCTTCACGACCGCGGGTGAACTGGTGGTGGGCGGCCAGACGATCCCGGCCGGCACCTACACCTTGTGGACGTTGCCCACGCCGGGCGGCTGGAAACTGATCTTCAACAAACAGACCAAGGCGCCGTGCGCATCGGCCGCCGCGTGTGCCGACCCCAATCGGCGCAACCTCTGGGGCACCGATTACAGCGCCGACTCCGACTTCGTCCGCGTGGACATGCAGACCGCCGCGCTCGGCGCCCCGGTCGAGCAATTCGTGATGACGATCGAGCCGCAGGGCGACGGCGCTGCTCTCGCGCTGGCTTGGGAGAAGACGCGAGCGTGGGTAAGTCTTGCGAAGAAGTAAGAGGCGCTATCAGCTATGCACCTCGACTTCGCCGTCGTCGCGGACTACGCCCTCGTGGACCAAACCGGGAAGATTTCAGTTCTCGGCATCTTCCAGCACATCTGGGTGCAGCAGTTTCCGGCGATGCATCCCCGGCTCCACCTCGTGCTGCGCCTGAAGGGCCGGCGCACGGAGATCGGCGAGCACCGGGTGCAGATCCGGCTCACCGATGAGTCGGGTGCGGAAATTCTCGGCGGGAACGGGACGGTCACCTTCGCCGAGCCGCCGGCCGGCGTGACCGATATCGAAGCTGCGGCGATTCTCGTCTTCGACGTCCCGTTTCCGCATCCCGGGATCTACCGCTTCGAGATCGCCATCGACGGCGAGCCCGCCGCCGAGGTCCCGCTCAGCGTCAGCCAGATGCCGCCGCCGGGCGCGGCCCCCGATGCGCCTGGTATCCACTAGCCGGAGCCCGGTCTCCGGCTGGCTGCCCCTGCTCCTCGCCGCCGCAGCGCTGGCGCTCGGCTGGAATTTGGGCGGCCATCGGTTCCTGGACCCCGACGAGGGCCGCAACGCCGAAGTCGCCCGCGAGATGGCGCAGACCAACGACTATCTCGTGCCCCACCTCGACGGGCTCCCCTACCTCGACAAGCCGGTGCTCTATTTCGCCGCCGCCGCGGTCAGCATGGAGGCGCTCGGGCCCAACGAAACGGCGGCGCGTCTGCCCGCGCTGCTCGCCACCCTCGCGACGCTCGCCCTCGTTGTCTGGTTCGCCCGGCGGCGCTGGGGGAGCGAAGCCGGGTGGCTCGCCGGACTCGCCCTGGCCACCATGCCGATGGTGACTGCCTACGCGCGCACCACGATTTTCGACAGCACCCTTTCCTTATTTACGACCGCCGCCATCATCGGCTTCGCCGTGGAACGTCCGGTCCTCGCCTGGGCCGCGATTGGCGCCGGCGGGATCACCAAGGGGCCGATCGCGATTCTGATCCCGCTCGCGGCGCTGATTCCCTACGCCCTGCTCACCGGCCTTCCGCTGCGGCGCCTGTTCCCGTGGCGCGGCCTCGGGGCCTTCGCGCTCGTCGCGCTGCCGTGGTTCGTCGCCGTGACGGCGCGCATCCCCGAATTCCCGCACTACGCCTTCGTGCGCGAAACCTTCGAGCGGATGACGACCCGGAGTTTCCATCGCACGGCCCCCGCCTGGTACTACCTGCCGATCCTGCCCATCGCCGCGTTCCCGTGGATCGTGCCGGTCCTCTCGCGTCTGCGCGCCCGCGGACTGCGCTGGGCCTGGCTCGCGCGCACCGTGAACGTCAACGCTCACGATCCGCTGCTGCTGGCGTGCTGGGTGCTCGGGCCCTTGGTGTTTTTTTCGCTGAACCAGTCGAAGCTGCCGCAATACATCCTGCCGCTCATGCCGGCCGTCGCCCTGGCCGCTGCCCGCAGTCTGTCGCGTGATGGCGTGGCGGGTGGGTGGAGATCCTATGTCGTCTGCGCCGGAGTGCTCGCCGCAGCGCTGGCCTCGGTCGGCCTGTGGCTGCCCCGCTCGCTCCCCCTCACGGCGGCAGAGCAGGCAGCGATCCCCATCACGGCGCGGGCGCTTGCGGTCGTGCTGCTCGTCTCTGCGGCGCTGGTCACGCTCGCCGCGCGGCGCGCGAGTCTCATCCTCGCGGCAGCGGGATACGCGATCGTGGTCATGGTGCTGCCGCTCGCCGCCGCCGGGCTGCTGCGTGCCGTGGGCGAGGACCGCTCGGCCTACGCGCTTGCGACCGCGATCCGGGACCGCGGGGCCGTCCTCGCCGTCGCCGCCTACCCGCCGTCGCTGCCGTTCTACCTCGGTCGGCCGCTGCCCGTCGCGACCGCCCACGCCCGCGAGCTCACCAGCAACTTCATCGCGGACTACGCCGACCAGTACCGAGTTGTCCCCGGCTCCCCGCTGCTCGCCGCCGACGCCTGGCGCGACCGGCTCGCGGGTTGCCCCGAGCCCACCGTCTTCGTGACGCGCGCCGGAGATCGTGATGTGCGAGCCGCGCTGTCGTCCCTGCCGCTGCTCTTCGCCAACGGCCACTATGCGGCGTACGGCCCCTGCACCCCATCGACCACTCCCCCTCTCCGCATTCGCGGAGAGGGGGCCGGGGGGTGAGGCATGTGCGGCATCTTCGGCGTCGTCTCCCTCACTGGTGCCCCGCTCAAGTATCCCGAGTGCCTCCCCGGCATGGCGCGCGCGCTGGCTCACCGCGGTCCCGACGGCGAGTGCATCGTCGGGCACGAGCGGGCGCGCATCGGGGCGCGACGGCTCGCCATCATGGACCTGACGACCGGGGATCAGCCGTTTCAGAGTCCTGACGACGCCGTGTGGATGGTGTGCAATGGGGAGATCTACAACTCCCCGGCGCTGCGCCGCGAAGCGATCGGCTGGGGCTACCCGTTCCGCTCGAAGGGCGACATCGAGAACATCGTCCCGTTCTACGAGCGGTTCGGCCCCGAGGCCGTGACGCGCCTCGACGGCATGTTCGGCCTGGCGGTCTGGGACGACCGTCGCACGCGGCTGGTCCTGGCGCGCGACCGCGCGGGCGAGAAGCCGCTGTTCTGGACCCAGGTGGACGGCGAGCTGCGCTTCGCGTCCGAGATGCAGGCCCTGCTCGAGTTCCCCGATCAGCCGCGCCGGGCGAATCCCGAAGCCGCCGCGCTCTACGCCGCCCTGGGCTACGTGCCGGCGCCGCACACCATGTTGCAGGGGATCCGGAAGCTTCCCCCGGCGCACCTCCTCGTGGCCGACGGGGGAGAGGTCGTCGTGCGGGCCTACTGGTCCCCGGCGGCTGCGGCGGCAGCCCCGTCCCGGCTCACCGGGGCCGCGATGCTGCGCGACACCCTGCTCGCCGCCGTGGAGCGCGAGCTGATGTCCGATGTGCCGGTCGGAGTGTTTACGAGCGGCGGGCTCGACTCCTCGTTCCTCGCGGCCGCCGCGTCGCGCGTCATGCCCGGCGAGCGGATCCACACCTACGCGGCGCGGTTCGCCGCCCGCGGGTACGACGAGAGCGACTTCGCCGCGGCCGTCACGCGCGACATCCGGACCGTCCATCACGTCGTCACGGCGGACGACGTCGAGCTGCGGCGGGCGTTCGAGATCGTCACCGACCGCCTGGCCGAGCCGGTCGGCGACCCGGCGATCCTGCCCACCTACCTGCTGGCCGAGGCGGCCCGCAACGATGTGAAGGTGGTGCTGTCGGGCGAAGGGGCGGACGAGCTGTTCGGCGGATACCCCACCTATCTCGGCCACCAGGTCGCGCGCGCATACCGGAGGTTGCCCGGTCCCCTGCGCCGCGCCGTGCGCTGGGCGGTCGAGCAGTGGCCCGCGTCCACCGGGAAAGTGACGCTGGAGTTCCTGCTCAAGCAATTCGTGACGGGGGCGGAGCAACCGACGCTGGAGCGGCACCTGGGGTGGTTCGGCGCGTTGGGGCCCACGCCCCGGATCGCGGCCGCGCTCGAGCGGCGGCTCGATGGGTTTCCCGACGACCCGCTGAACCGGGTGCTCTGGCTCGATTTCCTCACCTACCTCCCGGACAACCTCCTGGTGAAGGTGGACCGAGGGACGATGCTCGCCTCGATCGAGGCGCGCGCGCCGTATCTGGATCGCACCGTGCTGGAGCTGGCCTTGCCGGCGCCGGCCCGCCTCAAGGTGCGCCGCTTCACCACCAAGGCGATATTGAAGGAAGCCGCGCGTGGTGTCGTACCGGATCACGTGATCCAACGCCGCAAGCGCGGCCTGTCGGTACCGGTGGCCCAGTGGTTGAACGGCGGACTCGCGGACCTGGCCAACCGGCACCTGGCGCGCCCGCGGCTCTTCCCCGGTGCGCCGACGGCGACCTTGCTGGCCGAGCATCGCGCCGGAGCCAAGAACCACGCCCGGCGGCTGTGGCCCATCCTCACGGCCGAGCTGTGGGCGGAACGCTGGAACGTGGAGCCATGAACCGAGACGACGCCATCGCGCTGATGGAGCAGCACACCAAGAACCCCGCGCTGCGCCAGCACATGCTCGCGGTCGAAGCCGTCATGCGAGCCTATGCCCAAAAGACGGGGGCCGACGTGGAGGCGTGGGGCACGGTCGGGCTGCTGCACGACTTCGACTACGAGGGATATCCCAACCAGGAGCATTCCCCCACCGCGGGTCATCCCGCGTGGGGCGTCGGGCTGCTGCGCGCGCAGGGGCTCCCCGACGAGCAGTGCCGGGCGATCCTCGGCCACGCGAGCTACACGGGCGTGACGCGCGACTCGGCGATGGCGAAGACGCTGTTCGCGGTGGATGAGCTGTGCGGTTTTCTGGTCGCGTGCGCGCTGGTGCGTCCGTCGCGCAGCTTCGCCGATCTGGAGGTGTCGTCGGTGAAGAAGAAACTCAAGGACAAGGCGTTCGCCCGCGGGGTGAGCCGCGACGACGTGCGGGCGGGAGCCGAGGAGCTGGGAGTGCCGTTGGACGAGCACATCGCCGTTTGTATCGCCGCGCTGCGGCCGGTCGAGCGGTTGCTCGGACTGGGCGCGGGTGCGGCCCCCACCGGGTGACCGTCTCGCCGCGGCGCTCGGCCCCCGTGGCCGTCGCGCCCCAGGACGAGCTCGCGCTCGCCATCGAGCGTACTGCGAGCGCGCGGGCCATCGCCGGGAACACGATCCAGCATCACGCCGACAGCCCCGCCGCGATCGATGCCATGATCGCGCTCGTTGCCGGCGCGCAGGCCTGGGTCCACTTCGAGAACTACATCATCCGCAGCGACGCCACCGGCCGCCGCGTCGCCGCCGCGCTCATCGAGCGCGCCACCGCCGGCGTGCGCGTGCGCGTCCTGTACGATGCGCTCGGATCCATCGGCACGCGGCACGGCTTCTGGCGCGCGTTGCTGCGCGCCGGGATCGAAGTCCGCGCCTTTCATCCGATCCTGTTCGGTCACCCCTTCGATCTGTTCGTGCGGGACCACCGCAAGCTCGTGGTCGTGGACGGCACGCGCGCGATGCTCGGCGGTCTGTGCATCGGGAACGAGTGGATGGGAGACCCCGCGCGCGGCAAGCAGCCCTGGCGGGACACGATGCTCACGGTCTGCGGCCCCGCCGCGGCCGCCCTGGACGCCGCGTTCGCCGACGCGTGGGGCCGCGCCGGAGCCCCGCTCGCCCCCGAGGAGCGATCGGCCGATCCCCCGGCGTGCGGGGACTGCGCGGTGCGTGTGGTGTCGGGTATTCCGTTCGAAGGGCGCATCTATCGCGCCACGCATCTCATCGCCGCCGCGGCCCAGGAGCGGCTCTGGATCACCGACGCCTACCTCGTCCCCCCGGCCCCGCTGTACGCCGCCCTCTACGACGCCGCACGGGCTGGTGTGGACGTCCGCCTCCTCGTGCCGGGCGCCAGCGATCTGCCGGTGCTGCGCAGCTTTACGCGCGTCGGCTACCGCGAGCTGCTGCGCGCCGGGGTGCGGGTGTTCGAGTGGCTCGGCCCGATGATTCACGCCAAGACGCTCGTGGCCGATCGCCAGTGGGCGCGCGTCGGCTCGAGCAACCTGAACGTATCGAGCCTGCTCGGAAACTACGAGATCGACCTGCTCACCGACGACACCGCCACCGTCGACACCCTCGCCGCCCAGTTCCGGCGGGACCTGCAATCGAGTCGAGAGGTCGTACTCCAACCACGCCGTCGCATGTTGCCGGCCCGGATCGTCGGGGCGGCGCAGGAAGGGGCGACGCCCGCGCGGCGCAAACGCTCCGGGTACGCGCTCGGGGCGGAAGCGGTGGTCGCACTCCGGCGGGTGGCGGGCGGGTTGCGACGCACGCTGTCGGTCGCGGCGGCGGGGTTGTTCCTGGTGATCGGCGCGCTGCTCATCCTGTTCCCGCGCGTCGCGGGCGCGGTCGTGGCCGTCGTCGCCTTCTGGTTGGCACTGGGCCTCGGCGTCTATGCGTTCGGGAAGCGCCGTGCCCGCGAGCGCGACGACGGTGACTGATCCTCAACGCCCCGACGAGGCCGCGCGTAGGGCGAGAGACGAGATGGAAGCCGGGCTGGCGGTGCGCGCCCGCGAGGGGGACCGCGTCGCCTTCGGGGATCTGGTCGAGCGATATGCCGATCAGGCCCGGCGTGTGGCCCGGGCGGTGCTGCAGGATCCGGACGACGCAGACGACGCCGCGCAGGACGCGTTCCTCGCGGCACTTGTGAAGCTGCACCAGTACGACGTCCGGCGCCCGTTCGGGCCCTGGTTGATGCGCATCGTCGCGAACGCGGCGACGGACCGGCGGCGGCGGCGGACGGTGCGCCGCGCCGATTTGCTGGAGGAGGGGCTCGTCGCGGGCGGCGCGCGTCCCGACGTCGTAGCCGAGCAGGCGGCGCTGAATGGTCGATTGCGCGAGGCGCTCGCGCAGCTGCCGCCGCGCCGGAGCCTGGCGGTCACGTTGTTCGACGTGGAAGGATACTCCCACGCCGAGATCGCCGAGATGTTGGGGATCCCCGAGGGCACGGTGCGCTCGGAAGTGTTTCATGCTCGGCGGCGGCTACGGACGCTGCTGGCCGACTGGAGGCAAGACGGATGACCACACCACTCACACCGTTCGACCATCGTCCCGATCCCGTGCTGGGCGCGGCGCTGCGTGAGGCGCTGCAGCCGCGCGAGGGGGAGGGAGCGGCGTTCCGTTCCCGCGTGCTGGCCGCCGCCAAGCGGGCGCCTGTGCCGGTGGTCGACGTGCTGGCGCGCTGGTCGCGCGTCGGCATCGCCGCGGCGATCGTCGCGGCCCTCGCCGCCGGCGTCGTCGTCGGACGCGGCGCACTCCGGGCGGAACCGGCGGTCGCCGAGTCCGATCCCAACGCCATGATCGCCGGAGTGCAGGCCCCGGACGCGAACATCCTGTTGACGGGATATACCGAGCGGTGACGGGCCTCGACATGCTCGGCCGGTCCCGAACCTGGGCCGTGGCGTTGCTCGCCGCGGTGTTTCTCGCCGGCGGCGCGGCCGGGTGGGCGCTCGGGAAACGGGGCGCGGGCGGTGGGCCGCGCCCGGGCGGTGGCCCCGATGCCATCGCGGCCTACCTCGGCCGGCGTCTCGACCTGACACAGGTACAGCGGGAATCGGTGCGCGCCGTGTTCGCGCGGCACCACGCCGAGATGCAGTCGATCTGGGGCGGAGTCCGCCCCCGGCTCGATTCCCTGCGTGCGGCGGTCCGGACAGAGGTCAACGCGCAGCTCACTCCTGAGCAGCGGACCCGCTACGCGCGACTCTTGGCTGATCTCGAGCATCAGCATGACGAACGCCCGCGGCGGGACACCACTTCACCGAAACCAGGGCAGCACTGATGCGGCGACTGCTTCTATTCCTGCTGGTGGGCGCCGGCGCTGTTTCCGCTCGCGCGCAGCAGCCCGACACGGCGGCGGCGGCGCAAGTGGGCCTGGATGAGGCGATCCGTCGCGCGCTCGACGTGCAGCCGGCGATGGTGCAGGCAGAAGGGGCCACCCGAAACGCCGGCGCAGCGCGCCACACGGCGTTCGGAGCCTTCCTGCCTCAAGTCTCGGTCGGGGGTTCGGCCTCCTTGAACAGCCAGAACCGGGTGGACCTGAACGGCGGCACCATTCCGCCGATCTGGAACTATGGGTCGAGCCTGTCGGCCTCGGTCGACCTGTTCACCGGCTTCCGCCGCGTGTGGTCGTTACGCTCTGCCTCGGCCGACCTCGGGGCCGCCGAGGCGGGCGCCGTCACGCAGCGCTACCAGGTGACCCTGCAGACCAAACAACTGTTCTATAACGCCATCGCCACGGAGGAGCTGGTCCGCGTAGCCGACGCGCAGGTGCGTCGCGCCTCCATCCAGCTCGACGTGTCGGTTCAGAAACTGCACGCCGGCTCGGCCACCCGATCCGATTCCCTGCGGTCGGCCGTTGACTACGGCAACGCCCGCATCGCCCTGCTCCAGGCCCAGGCGAACCTGGCCAGCGCGCAGGCGAGTCTGGGCCGCCAGATCGGCGTCGATCGACTCGTGCGGGCCGTTCCGGACAGCCAGCTCCCCGCGCTGCCCGACACCGCCGTGCTGCGCAGCGCCGCTATGGAATCCGCTCCGCAGATCGAACAGGCCGATGCACAGGCCCGCGCGGCCCGGGCGGGCGTGCAGGTGAACCGGACGCAGTACATCCCGACGCTCAGCCTGTCGTACGGCGCCAACCGCCGCGATACGCTGTTCTCGAACCTGGTGGTGGGCAACCCGACGCACAGCTGGCAGTTCGCGTTGCGGTGGACCCTGTTCAACGGGTTCGCGCGGGAGCAGGCGCAGGTGTCCGCGAGCGTGCAGCGGGACGTCGCGGAAGCCCAGGCGGCCGATACGCGCCGCGCCGTCAACGCCCAGCTGACCCAGCAGCTCGCCGCGCTGGAGACGGCGTTCGCCCAGATCGACATCGCGACCGTGAACGTCGCCGCGGGCACCGAGGATCTGCGGGTGCAGCAGGAGCGCTACCGGGTCGGCGCCGGTACGATCCTCGACCTGCTGACGTCGCAGGCCGCCCTCACGCAGGCCCAGACGAATCTGGTGCAGGCGCGGTTCAATTACCTCATCGCGCGGGCGCAGCTCGAGGCCCTCGTGGGACACTCGCTATGACCGCTCCCGCTTCGATGAAGTTCCGGACCGGCGAAACGCCGCACCCGGACATCGTCATCCTCACCCACCGCCTCACCCGCGACTACGACATGGGGGGGGAGGTGGTGCGGGCGCTGCGCGGCCTGGACATCCAGATCCGGCGCAACGAGTTCGTGGCGGTCATGGGCCCGTCGGGGTCCGGCAAGTCGACGCTGATGAACCTGATCGGCTGTCTCGATACGCCAACAGCGGGCGAGTACTGGCTGAACAGCCAGAAGGTGAGCGACCTCTCCGACGACGAGCTCGCCCGGATCCGCAACAAGGAGATCGGGTTCGTCTTTCAGACGTTCAACCTGCTCCCCCGCGCCGACTCGCTGCACAACGTGGAGCTGCCGCTCATCTACGCCGGCCTCGACGCCAAGACTCGCCGCGCGCAGGCGGCCCGCGCCCTCGATCGCGTCGGGTTGGCCGACCGCATGGATCACCGGCCCAACGAGCTGTCCGGCGGACAGCGCCAGCGCGTGGCGATCGCCCGCGCGCTCGTCAACAACCCCAGTATCCTCCTCGCCGACGAGCCGACCGGGAATCTCGACTCGGCGACGGGCGAGGAGATCATGAAGCTGTTCGAGGAGCTCTGGACGACCGGACAGACGATCGTCCTGGTGACCCACGAGCAGGACATTGCGGCGCACGCGCGCCGCCAGATCCACCTGCGCGACGGTCTCGTCGAGCGGGACGTGACGATGGAGCGTGCCCCGTGAAGCGACTGCTGCTGACGGCGATGCTGGCGGCCGGCTGGACCGCCTGCAAGAAGGCCGAGACGGCCCCCGTGTACGAGAAGGTCGCGGTGGAGCGGCGCGACATCGTCGTGACCGCCTCGGCGGCCGGCGCCATTCAGCCGTTGCTCACCATCGACGTGAAGTCCCAGGCCTCCGGCGCCATCACCGAGATGCGCGTGCAGACGGGCGATGACGTCCGACCCGGTCAGCTCCTCGCCCTGATCGACCCGCGGCTCCCCCGGAGCGCGCTCGACCAGGCGCGGGCCAACCTGGCCGTCGCCAAAGCGCAGTTCGATAACGCCACCATTCAACTGGCCCGAGAGGACACGCTGTTCAAGGTCCAGGCCATCACGCAGTCCGAGTACGAAACCGCCAAGGTCGCGTTCGCCCAGGCGCAGGCGGGGCTCGTCAACGCCCAGTCCAACCACGCGGACGCGCAGATCGCCTACGACCAGACCCGCGTGACCGCCCCGCTCACCGGGACGATCATCCAGAAGAACGTCGAGATTGGCACGGTGATCTCGAGCCCGGCACGAGACGTCGGCGGGGGCACCGTGCTGTTCCGCATGGCGAACCTCGACACGGTCCAAGTACAGGCGCTGGTGGACGAGACCGACATCGGCAAGATCCAGCCGGGCCTGCCCGTCACGATCACCGTCGACGCCTATCCCAACCGGCCGTTCGACGGCGCGGTCCTGAAGATCGAGCCGCAGGCGCAGGTCACGCAAAACGTGACGCAATTCCCGGTGCTCGTGAACATCGTGAACCCGAATCATCTGCTGAAGCCGGGGATGAACACGGAAGCGGAGATCCACGTCGGGCAGCGCCAGGGCGTGCTCGCGATTCCCAACGCCGCGTTGCGCACCCAAAGCGACGTCGCCTCGGCGGCGCAGGTCCTGGGCCTCGATCCGCAGGCCGTGCAACAGCAGCTCGCCCAGGCCGAGGCTTCGCCCCGCGACAGC
>Ga0184629_10000544_pt1 | contig 16671 bp, 12 predicted proteins | sample PLM4_32_b1_FD_133158 | JGI IMG/M metagenome (GOLD analysis project Ga0184629, IMG submission 133158) | Groundwater sediment microbial communities from an aquifer in East River, Colorado, USA - PLM4_32_b1 | ecosystem: Environmental > Terrestrial > Soil > Riparian zone | place: USA: East River... | reverse complement strand
TTTCATCTCGGTCACGTTACCCTTTGCGCTAACGGAGGAGGGAGTCCCCGTCGCGGTGACTGCTTCTATCGTCGCGCTCGGCCTATCCGCCAATGTGTGGCTCTTCCTCTGGGGACCGCTCGCTGACCTAACCCTGACCCTGCGCCGTTGGTATGTGATCGGAGTTGCGTCTAGTGCGGCCATGTTGCTGTTTCTCGGCTTCATGCCATTGCGCGGGAACACGATGCTGCTGGTCGTAGTCTTTCTATCGCAGGTAGCAACCACGGTGCTTTTGCCTCCCCTAGGGGGTCTGTTGGCGCACACTGTCGCCGATGAGGACAAGGCCCGTGCCGGGGGATGGTATCAGGCGGGCATCATGAGCGGCTCGGGCGTCGGCGGCGGCGCCGGCGTCTGGCTGGCTGATAATTTTTCACTGCAGATTGCGGGGGCGGCACTCGCCACCGCGATGCTGATCTGCCTTGCGGCGCTCTATTTCGTAGCAATGGTGCGTGGGGTGGCCGGTGAAGGTCTCGGCGAGAAAATGAAGGAGATTGGACGAGACTTTCGCGACATGCTGCGCTCATCCTCCGTCCTTCTCACCCTCGTCCTGGTCACTTCTCCCATCGGCATAGGCGGCGCCGCCAGACTCTGGGCAGCAGTGGCGCCCGATTGGCGTGCCACTCCGAATACCGTTGCCATAGTTACGGGTGTCCTCGGCGCGCTGGCAGGTGCTGCCGGGTGCGTGGCGGGCGGTACGATCGCGGACCGTCTCGGGCGGTGGTGGGCGTTCTTTGGCGCCGGGGCTCTTATGGCGCTCATCGCCCTCGTCATCGTGGCCGCGCCGCGCATGCCGGAGGTCTACAGCGCGGGCGTCCTCTTTTATGCGTTCTCATGGGGACTCGCGAATGCCGGATTCATGGCGATTGTGCTGCATGCGATCGGTCGCGGGGCCGCCTCCGCGAAGTTCGCGATCTTCTGGTCGTTCGGGGCTGTGCCGACTGTGTATATGACGGCGCTCGATGGTTGGATGTACGACCGCTCGGGCACTGTGGGAATGCTCGCCGGGGAAGCGTTATTGAGTATGGGGTGCATCGTGCTCGGGCTCGCGGCCGTGTGGAAGGTCAACGGCGCCGCCGTGCGGCACGAAAGGTAGTGCTTTTCCCGTATGCGGACCGTCGCACCGCGCTGTCCCGTCTGCTTCGACTGTTCGACCCGCCTGACCGCAGCGTTTCGCTGCCTCCTGTTTCACCTCCTGCTTTTCACCTGCTCTCCTGTAATTCGCGTTGGTTTTCGGCCCTTGGTCGCGCCCACGGTCGCGGATCGTTATAGGATAATTCCTATAATTATTGACGTAAAATAGGACTACTGTCATACTCGCATCAACCCCGGAGGTGCCGTGTTGAAGCCAACTCGAACTGAAGCAAAAGGCCGCCAAGGCTCTTCGCATCGCGCTGGCGCTTGAGCGGAAAGAGGGGGGAAGCGAAAGAAAAATCGCGAAATTTGAGCAAACGAACTATTGAAGGCAGGAATTAATTCGCATGATCAATGGCTTGCAGAGTGGCGTCGGACCCCGCCTCCCCAGGGAGGCCTTTCCATTGAGCGCGCGGCTTCGCACGGTTAAGACTCTCCCGCGTCCGTCCTCTTGCGTCTCAGCGCGCGCCCCACTCTCAAGGAGCACATCATGCGGGGATTGAAGGCCTCTCTTCTGCTTGCCGGCACGTGTGCCGCCGCGTTCGGCGTCTGGATCACGGCCGCCCAGCCGCAACCCGCGAACACCTCCGTGTTCACCGCCGACCAGGCGACCATCGGCCAGACCGCCTACGCCACCACGTGCGCGCGCTGCCATCAGCCGGACTTGCGCGGCGCCATGGACGCCCCGCCGTTGATCGGCGCCAATTTCTTCAACGCCTGGCGCGGCCGTTCCACGGGCGATCTGTACAACAAGATCATCAGTTCGATGCCCGCCGACAATCCGGGCTCGCTCCCCGAACAAGCGGTCACCAGCATCGTCGCCTACATCCTGCGCCAGAACGGTGCGGCGTCCGGCGCGCAAGCCTTCACGCCCATGACCGCGGTTCAGATAGGCCAGGTCGCGACCGGTGCGGCGCCCACGGCGCAACAAGCGGCCGCCGCGCCTGTGCCCGCGGCAGCGGCAGCGCCTGCGCGCATCCCCGCGGCGCTCACGCTCGAAGGCAACATCCAGAACTACGTCCCCGTGACGGACGATATGCTGAAGACCCCCGATCCCGCCGATTGGCTGATGGCGCGCGGCGGCTATCGCGGCTGGAGCCACAGCGCGCTTCGCCAGATCACCAAGGACAACGTCGCCAATCTGCGTCTCGCCTGGGTCTGGACGATGAACGACGGCGGCGGCGCGAGCGAAGCAACGCCGCTCGTGCACAACGGCATTCTCTATCTCTACAACATCGACAACATCGTTCAGGCGCTTGATGCGCGCACCGGCGAGCTCCTCTGGGAGAACCGCATCCGTCCTTCGGGTGCTTCGGGCGGCGGCACAGGTGCGATGCGCAACATCGCGATCTATCAGGACAAGATCTATGTCGCGTCCACCGACGGGCACATGTTTGCGCTCGACGCGCGCACGGGGCGCACGGTGTGGGACACGGTGCTCGCGAACAACGCGAAGGGCTTCGGCAATTCGTCGGGTCCGCTGATCATAAACGGCAGAGTGGTTCAGGGCCTCGGCGGCTGCGAGCGCTACAAGGCGGCGGCTGAAGATCAGGGCTGCTACATCACCGGCCTCGACGCGCAAACGGGACGCATTCTCTGGCGGTTCGACACGGTCGCGCGTGAAGGCGCGCCGGGTGGCGACACGTGGAACAAGCTCCCCAACATGCTGCGCGCCGGCGGCGATACCTGGATCACCGGCACTTACGACCCCGATCTCAATCTCACCTATTGGGGCGTTGCCCAGGCGAAGCCCTGGATGCAGGCGAGCCGCGGCACCACCGGCAACGATCTCGCGCTTTACACAAGCTCCACGCTCGCACTGCGCCCGGATAGCGGACAGCTCGCTTGGCATTTCCAGCACGCGCCGGGTGAATCGCTCGATCTCGACGAAGTCTACGAGCGCGTGCTCGTCGACGTGGACGGGCGCAAGCTCTCGTTCAACATCGGCAAGGTCGGCATCCTGTGGAAGCTCGATCGCACGAACGGTCAGTTCGTCGACGCGAAAGAGACCGTGTTCCAGAACGTCTTCGTCTGGAAGGACAGGTCGAAGGGACAGGTCGCCTACCGTCCCGACATCCTCGAGCAGAAGACCGGATATTGGGTTCCGTCCTGTCCCGGCACGACCGGCGGCAAGGATTGGCAGACGATGAGCTACGACCCGGGAACGAGCTCGCTCATCATTCCGCTCACGCAGGCCTGCATGGAGATCAATGCCCGAGTCGTTGCGCCGACCGACGGCTCGGGCGGCACCATGGCCGACCGCCGCTTCTTCGAGATGCCGGGCTCAAACGGCAACATGGGCAAGCTCGCCGCGTTCGACGTCCGCACGATGCAGCAGAAATGGACCTTCGATCAGCGCGCGGAGTGGCTGACCGGCGTGCTGACGACCGCTTCGGGCCTCACCTTCGTGGGCGACATCAACCGCACCTTCCACGCCTTCGACACGGCGACGGGCAAGGAGCTCTGGACCGTTCGACTCGGCACCTCGGTGCAGGGCTTCCCCGTCGCCTTCAGCGTCGGCGGCAAGCAGTACATCGCGGTGCCGACGGGATTGGGCGGCGGGTCTCCGCGTCTCGTGCCGCGCACCATCGCGCCCGACATCAAGCATCCGCCGAACGGCAACGCGCTCTACGTCTTCGCCCTGCCCTGAAGCCGCCGCCGCGTAGCACGCTCGGAACGTTCCTCCCCCCTGGAAAGCGGGAGGTCGCAAGCGCACACATGCGCGAGCGGTGGGGCGACTGCTCTGAAGGTGCCGATCACTTTTTGTGCGCTGCAACCAAAGGAGCCCAAAGAGCGAGCAAAACTCGCTCTGCCCAGTTCCTAATCACTGACATAATTATTTGATTTAACAGGATAAAATACGGTCATAGAGATCGTGTCTTCTGGCATGGCATTTGCGAGTTGCAATGCAACAAAGCGCCGGCGTTGGTCGCCGACCAAGCCCGCTAGTGGGCCGGCGCAGTACCAGTGGAGTTAGCCATGCACCCTCGTCCCATTTCGTCGAAGATACTGCTTCTTCCTCTCGCGCTTCTGTCGTTCGCTGTTGTTTCGGCGGCGCAGGCGAACTGGTTCTACACGCCCGCAACCGGTTTCAATCGGAACATCGGTTCGGCCCCGAACCCCTCGCCGGTTTCAACGCGCGGTGTTCGTCCGGACACGGATTATCCGCTCGCCTCGCAGATGCTGAACGAGCAGGGCAAGGTGGGCCTGAAAATCATGCTCACCGAGCAAGGCACGATGACCAACGTCGTCGTCGAAAAGTCGAGCGGCTATCCCCGCTTGGACGAAGCGGCCGTCCGTTACATGAAAACGCGTTGGCAGTACGAGCCCGCCGACAAAGCCAAACCGATGCCCGCAAGCGTGCAGGTGGCTGTGACCTTCAGACTGCAGTGATACTACAGCGCCGCTCTCGATAGACTCGCACACCGCCCTGACGCTCACGACGCCGAGCGTCAGGGCGGGCACGCTCACTGCTGCGCGGCGCTGTCGGCGAAGGCGAGATTCGTCACGCCGTTGCGCTGCGCGCTCTCGAGCACACGTCCGACCAAGTCGAACGTCGCATTGCGATCGGGCTTCAGGCGGATTTCAGGCTGCGGGTTTTGGCCGGCGATCGACTGCCAATAGGTTTCGAGCGCCTGGTCATCGGGTACTCGCTGGCCGTTCCAGACATATGTTCCGTCGCCGAATATCTCGAGCATCACGATGTTGGAACTCGCTGATTGTGCGTCCTTGCTCGCTGGCTTCGATCGGGCCACGAGTTGCGCGAGCAGGTCTCCCTCGTCCTCCACGAGCTTCCCGTTCAGATACATGTTCCCTTTGCGGTCGACGGTGATGACAATGTTGTCCGGGTTGACGCTCGGAGCGATCGCTTGGGTCGGCTCTTCCGAGCATCCTGCAAGTACGCTGCTTACCAATGCTGCGAGGAATTTGAAGAGCGGACCTCGCGACATCGATGCGGGCTCCTCTAGCGCGTTGCGGTTTTCTCCGGCACTGCTTTGTCCAGCCAATTGGCGATTGCGCGTGCGACCTCATCGCTGTTCTTCTCGAGCATTATCATGTGGCCGTTGCCGTGGATGCCGGCCTTGCCCAAATCGATCCAGGTCGGCTTCGCGCCCGCCTGCTCGAGATACTTCACCGTGCAGTGTTCGAACGGCGCATGGAACGACGCCTCGCCGTTCATGATCAGGATCGGCATCTTCAGATTCGGCAGCTGACGTGCGGGGGCCTTTTGCAGCCAGCACCGCACGAGATCGGGCCCGTCGGCGTTCGCCTGCTGCTCGAACTGAAGCTCGTTCTGCGAGCGCACCTCCGGAACGTAACCGAGCGGGATTGCGCCCAGGCCCCACGGCCGCGTCGGCAGCCCTTCCTTGAAATAATCCGGGGCCCCGATCGTCTCGACGTCCCTTAAAGGCGGCCCCGACGGCTCGACCGCGATCACGGCCTTCACCAGATCGGGACGCGCGTCCGCCACCGGCCAGCCATAGGCGCCCGATTGCGAATGCGTCATCACGATCGCGGGGCCGATCTTGTCCAGGAGCGCGACCAGCGCATCGCGATTCATGAATTGCGTCACTACAGGCGCCTGCACATAAGGCACTTGTGAGGAGAAGAACTGGTCGAACGTGGGATCGCCCTTCATCCCGCTGCCCGGCCACTGCGTGTGCAGTTTCGCCTGTGGCCACAGATTGAACTGCGACGGCGCCGTAAAGCGCTTCTGCGTGTTGTCGAGATCGGGCCTTGCTTGCGGCCCGTTCAGGTCGGGCTGATACGATGAGCGCGCGCGCCCCGGCTGATCGACGACATAGACCGCGTAACCCTGCCGCAGGAAGTACTGCGCCCAGCCTTCGCGGCCGTCCGGCGTGCCGGTGAAATTCGTCCCCGTCTGGATCGCGCCATGCACCATGACGATCGGATAGGGATGCGTCTGGCTCCGCGGGATCTGATACTCGGCATAGATCTGCCCGCTCATCACCTCTTTGCCGTTGACGGGCGAATATTTCCCGCCCGCAAAGAGATAGCTCTGCTTGGCCACGGGCAGCGGTTCGGGTTCCGCCGCCAGCAACGAGGCGCCGCCGAGAAACCCAGCAAGAAGGGTAATCGCAGAACTTGCCTTGACCTTCATTGCACCTCCATCGAGGCGGCCAGCATATCACTTTTCCAGCAGGATCATCTCCGCTGCTTTCTCGGCGATCATCATGGTCGGCGCGTTCGTATTGCCGGACGTGATCGTCGGCATGACCGAGGCGTCCACCACCCTCAGCCCGTCGATGCCGCGAACGTTCAGCCTTTGGTCGGTGACCGCGTTCCGATCGCTCTCGGCGCCCATTTTAAGAGTGCCGACCGGATGGAAGATCGTGGTCCCGATGTCGCCGGCCGCCCGCATCAGTTCCTGCTGAGTCGTCAGATGGGCGCCCGGCTTGTATTCCGTGGGTTTGAAGCGCGCGAGCGCGGGCGAAGAGACGATCCGCCGCGTCAGCGCGATCGCATCGGCAGCGACCTTTCTGTCCTCGGGTGTGGCGAGGTAATTCGTCACGATCCGCGGCGGTTCGTCGGGATTGCTGCTCTTCGCATGTACGGAGCCCCGGCTCGTCGGCCGAATATTGCACACGCTCGCCGTGAACGCCGGGAACGCGTGCAGCGCATCGCCGAATTTCTCGAGCGACAGCGGCTGGATATGGAACTCGAGGTTGGGCGTGTCGTAATAGGCGCTGGAGCGCGCGAACGCGCCGAGCTGCGACGGCGCCATGGTCAGTGGCCCGCGCCGCCTCAGCGCATAGTCGAGCCCGATCAGCGCGCGCTTGAACTCCGAGTGATACACCGTGTTCATCGTGCGCACGCCACTCACCTTATATATGCAGCGCAGCTGCAGGTGGTCCTGCAGGTTTTCGCCGACGCCCGGCAGATGATGCACGACGGGGATCCCGAGCGCTTTCAACCGCTCGCCATTGCCGATCCCGGACCGTTCGAGCAGCGCGGGAGAGCTGACCGCACCCGCGGACAGGATCACCTCGCGGCTCGCGTTCACTGTCATCCGCTCTCCTGCGCACCGGATCGTCACGCCTGTCGCCATGCGCCCGGGCGTCAGCACCTTTTCGACGAGCGCCTGGGTGATCAGCGTCAGGTTCTTGCGCGCCAGCGCGGGCTTTAAGAACGCGCTCGCCGCGCTCCAGCGCCGTCCGCGTCTCTGGTTCACCTGGAAATAGCCGCAGCCCTCGTTGTTGCCGCGATTGAAATCGTCCGTAGACGGAATACCGGTCTGGTTTGCCGCCTCGCGGAATGCGTCCAGCAGCCGCCATTTGACTCGCGGCTCATCGACCCTGAGTTCGCCGCCATGGCCGTGGAACTCGGACCGCCCCGCGAAGTGGTCCTCGTGCCGCCGGAAATAGGGCAGCACATCGCGCCAGCTCCAGCCCTCGAGCCCAAGCTGGCGCCAATGGTCGTAATCGGCCGCCTGTCCGCGCATGTAGATCATTGCGTTGATGGCGGACGAGCCGCCGACCACCTTGCCGCGCGGGTAGGGGATCGTGCGGCCGTTCAAGCCCGGATCGGGCTCGGTCTCGTACATCCAGTCCGCGCTCGGATTGCCGATCGCGAAGAGATACCCGGCAGGAATGTGGAACCAGATCCAGTCGTCCTGGCCGCCGGCCTCGATCAGCGCCACGCGATGGCGCCCATCCGCCGATAGCCGGTTCGCGAGCAGGCACCCTGCGGAGCCCGCCCCCACGATCACATAGTCGTAGCTCTCTTCGCTCAAGCCGCTAGCGGTGGGTCCATCGGGTGATCACAAGCCCTTCATCCTTATTACCTTCCCCCCTGGCCCGGGAAGGCGTACGCCCGCCACCGATCAAATTGTCCACCTCACACAGAACCGCTATCCTCGCGCCAACCGAACTACCGCATCAGCCGTCATTCGTTCGGACCAATCACTCGCGAGGGAGGAATCGCTATGCGTAACGGACTGTCACGTCGGGACATGCTGAGCATGGCGGGCGCCGCGGGCGGCCTCGCGGTCGCCTCGCGCTTCGGCCACGCCTTCGCGGCCGCGCAGGGCCAAGGCATGCGCATCGAGCAGATGGATGGCGCGCTCGCCAACATCATCGCGACCAATGAGCCGATCCGTCAGCTCGCCAACGGCTATGGCGGTGACATTGGTCCGGCCGAAGGCCCGCTCTGGATGGCGGAAGGCAAATACCTGCTCTTCAACGACATCAACTCCGCGCGGCGGATGAAATATACGCCGGGTCAGAACGGCGCGACCGTCGCCATGGAGAAGACCAACGAGGCCAACGGCCTCACCCGCGACCTGCAGGGCCGCATTCTTTCGGCCGAGCACTTGACCCGCCGCGTCACGCGTTATGAGCCCGATGGCAGCGTCACCGTCATCGCCAACAGCTTCGGCGGCAAGCGGCTGCTGCGACCGAACGACGTGATCGTCAAATCCGACGGCTCGATCTATTTCACCGATCCCGGCGGTCCGCTTGCGCCGGACCAGTGGGACGTGACGGTCGCGGGTGTCTATCGCGTGTCCGCCGATCTCGGCACGATGTCGCTTGTGGTCGACGACATGGTCGGACCGAACGGTCTCGCCTTCTCGCCGGACGAGAGCATCCTCTACGTCAACGACGCGCGGCGCCGCCATGCCCGCGCCTACGACGTGTTGCCGAACGGAACGCTCGCCAAGCAGACGAGCCGCCTCTTCGCCGATCTCGGCGGGCCCGAGCCCGGCGTGCCGGATGGCATGAAAGTGGACGTTGCGGGCAACGTCTACACCGGCGGCGGCGGCGGCCTCTACATCATGGACAAGACGGGCAAGAAGCTCGGGCGCATCGTCCACGGGCAGCCCGCCACCACCAACGTGGCCTTCGGCGGCGACGACTGGAAGACCCTCTACTTCACGACACGCAGCACGCTCTTCTCGGTCAACGTGAAGATCGCCGGCATTCCGGTGCCGGTGAAGAAGAAAACGGCGTAAGACCAGTAGTACCAAGGGCACGAAGGATGCACTCAGTGCACCAAACTTCGTGCCCTTCGTTCTCTTCGTGTTCCTTCGTGTCACCCCTTTCTTGCTCGTGCAGGAGGTCACCATGGCGATCAGATCAGGACTGATGGTTCTCTCGGTGGCCGCGCTGGCCGCCCTTTCTTCGCCCTCACTCGCCCAGAGTGCGAACTGGGTCGCGGCTTGGGGCGCGTCGCAACAAAGCCTGAGCGAGACGAAGATCTCGAACGCCACCGCACGCATGATCGCGCGCGTGACGTTGCCGGGCTCCGCCGTCCGCATCCGTGTGGACAACACCTTCGGCACCGCACCGCTTGCGATCGGACACGCGACCGTCGCGCCGCGCGTGCGCGGTCCCGCCGTCGCCACTGGCCTCGTGAAACCGGTGACCTTCAAGGGCCAACCTGCGGTCACGATCCCTGCCGGCGGCAGCGTCGAAAGCGACACGATCGCCCTTCCCGTCGTCGCTCAGCAGGACCTGGCGGTCAGCCTTCACATCACCGGCGCCGACATGCAGCCGAGCCAGCACAACAACGCACAGGTCACGTCCTACCTGTCCGCCAACGGCTCGGGCGACCAGACCGCGTCCGCCGACGGCAAGCCCTTCACCGTCGAGACGAACTCGATGTTCTGGCTCAAGGGGATCGACGTTCAGCCGACGGCGCCTGCCTCTGCGATCATCGCGTTTGGCGACTCGATCACCGACGGCACCTGCTCGACGCTCAATTCGAATGACCGCTGGGAGGACATCGTCGCGCAGCGCTTGGCGCTCCAGAACCCGGTGCGCTTTGCCGTCGTCAACGAAGGCATCGGCGGCAACACGGTCACGCGCAAGGGCACGAATCCCACCTTTGCCTCGCCGCCGGGCGTGGAACGGCTCGACCGCGACGTGCTTTCGCGCGCGGGCGTCTCGCATGTCGTGCTCTTCATGGGCACGAACGACGCCAACCGCGAAGTCTCGGCTGCCGACATCATCGCCGGGTCGAAGGACATCATCGCCCGCATCAAGGCCAAGAACATCAAGGTCATCGGCGCCACAATGATTCCGCGGCACAACGATGTGTGGAACGAGGCGAAGAACAAGGTGAAGCGCGAGGTCAATGAGTGGATCCGCAAGGACGCCGGCTTCGACGCGGTGCTCGATTTCGACGCGGTGATGCGCGATCCCGCAAAACCCGACCAGATGATCGCGGCCTTCAATTGCGGCGACAACATCCATCCCGCGCCCATCGGCTATTTCCAGATGGGCAAGTCCGTCGATCTCTCGATCTTCACGCGCCGCTAGCGGCCACGCGGCATCGTGGCCAAACCCACGCTTTTGCAACAGATCGTCAGGGACCTCCGCAGGAAACACCGGTTTCACACGCTGATACTCTATGGGTCGCATGCACGAGGCGACGCGACCACGGCATCCGACTATGACCTGCTCGCGGTTCGAAAGGGCGGCAGCCGTTTGGTCCGCGACGCGCGCAAGTGGCGAGGCGCCTATATCGACCTCTTCCATCTATCCCGAAAACAAGCTGAGGCCCTCTGCGTTGCTGCATGTGAGAGGCGGAAAGGTCTTGCTCCAAAGAAACCGGTTTGGAGAGCGGTTCCTCGCCAGGCTGGACAGGCTGCATGCGCGCGGGCCAAAGCGGCTCCCGTCCGACGAGCGAACGGCCATAAGGGTCTGGGCGCGCAAGATGCTTGATCGCATTAAAGTCGGGGACGTCGAAGCCCGCTTCCGCCGGCTCTGGCTCCTGACCACCCTTCTCGAAGACTATTTCCTGCTTCGGGGCCGATGGTACGAGGGACCGAAGCTCGCTCTTCAATGGCTTCGCGAGAACGAGCCCGAGACCTATCGTCTTTTCGAGAAAGCCTTGAAACGACCGACGAACCTCACGGCCATCAAGGCTCTCGTCGACGCGGTTGTCGAGTGAGTAAGGCTCCGGCGTCTGGTAACTACGCCGCGGGATGAATATGGTGCGGATGATGAAGCGGGCCCGAATGAAATCTCTCTACGCCCTGACTGCTGCTCTCCTCGCCGCGCCTGCCTTGGCCGCGGAAACCGCAGCCCTTCCCGCAGACGTGGCCGCGTATCTCGAGCGCGATCGCCAGAATGCCGCCTGCCAGCCCAAGCACCTGCCGGGACTGAGCCTCGAAGAGATCGTCGACAACTTCATCATCGCGCGCCAAAGCCCTGCCTGCGCGACCCTCGAGCGCGAGCGCAAGGCCCTCATCGAGCGCTACAAGGAGAACAAGGATGTCGTCGACGCTCTGGTCTTGAGAGTGGGCACCCGCGGCGACGCCATCTGACGCATCAAAGGCTTAGTAAGCCGGTGCGGCTCCTGGAAGGCGCGCGGGCGATGCAGTAATCTCGCCTCACAACCGGTTCGATACTTTAGGCCACTCGGGAGGACCTCATGACACGCCCATCGGCTCGCGCACTTCTCTTAGGAACGGCGAGCGCCGTCATCGCATTCGCCGCTTTCGGCACGCCCCAGGCGGACGCGAAGGTGACGCGCATCGTCATCGAGAAGAAGACCTCTCCCGCCTTCGACGGCGCGAGCTACGGCGCGATCGGCCAGTACGAGGTCCTCGTCGGCAAGGCCTATGGCGAGCTCGATCCCAACGACCGCCGCAACGCCATCATTACCGACATCAAGCTCGCGCCCAAGAACGCGCGCGGCATGGTCGAGTACATGACCACGTTCCAGATCGTGAAGCCGATCGACTTGTCGAAGGCGTCGCGCTTCATGTGGCAGGACGTGCCGAACCGCACCGGCCGCATCACCATCGACGTCCAGCAGCGCAATTTTGGCGATGTCGGAATCTCCGCCGGCTGGCAGGGCGACGCCGCGGGCCGCACCGTCCCGGGCCCGGACAACGATTATGTCGTCGTGCCCGTCGCCAAGAATGCGGATGGCTCCCCGATAACCGGGCGCGTGATGGCGCGGATCATGAACACGAGCGGCCCGAACTCGTCGTCGATGTACGTCGCCACAAATCCGACCCCGTACAAACCGGGCGACCTGAGCACGGCGAACGCGAGACTCGTCAGCCACACAGCCGAGCGCACGGACGGTAAGGTCGAAGGCGAAACCGAGATCAAGTCCACCGATTGGGCGTTCGCGAAATGCAGCGCGGAAGTACCGTTCCCCGGTACCCCAGATCCGACGCAGCTCTGTCTCAAGGGCGGTTTCGATCCAAAGCTGATGTACCACGTCGCCTTTACCGCGAAGGACCCGCCGGTGCTGGGCATCGGCTTTGCCGCCTTCCGCGACGTCGCCTCTTTCTTCAGGAACGAGAAGGCGGATTCGACCGGCACCGCGAATCCGCTCGCGGGCCAAGTGCAATGGGCGGCCACGCGCGGTCAATCGCAATCGGGCAACATGATCCGTCAGTTCCTGCATCAAGGCTTCAACGAAGACGAGCGGGGCCGCAAGGTTTTCGACGGCGCCTGGCCCATCATCGCCGGCAAGCGCATCGCTCTGAACTACCGTTTCGCCACGCCCGACGGGGTCTCGAAGATCTATGAGGCCTCCAACGAGGGCACACAGACCTGGGCGAAATCCGAAGACAAGCTGCGCGGCCTTCCGGCGGCCGGCATTCTCGACCGCTGCACGGCGACCAGCACCTGCCCGCGCGTCTTCGAACATTTCGGCGCGGCCGAGTTCTGGGGCTTGAAGATTTCGCCGTCCTTTGTCGGCACGTCGGCGGACAAGGACATTCCCGTTCCTGCCAATGTGCGCCGCTATTACATCGGCAGCACGCAGCACGGCGGCGGCGACGGCGGCTTCACAACCACCACCGAAGCGCCGCCCGCATGTCCGGGAGGCGCTAACTATGGCAAAGGCACGCTCGCCGAGAACCCGATGCCGCAGCGCGAGACCGTCACCGCGCTCCGTGTGCATTTCCGCAATTGGATCATGAAGGATATGGCGCCGCCCGCGAGCGTCTATCCGACGCTCGCCGCCGGCACGCTGGTCTCCCCGACCAAGCAGGCGATGGGCTTCCCGACGTTGCCGGGTCTTGCGCCGACCATGCCGACCAATTTCATCAACGAGGTGCTCGATTACGACTACGGCACGGAGTTCAACTATTCCGACGGCACCGGCGTGATGACCAAGGTCCCGCCGACGGTGAAGCGCGTGATTCCGGCCAAAGTTCCAAAAGTCGACGCCGACGGCAACGAGCTCGGCATGGTCCCGGTCGTGTTGCGCGAAGCGCCGCTCGGCACCTATCTCGGCTGGAACGTCACCGCCGAAGGCTTCCATGCGGGCAAGATCTGCAACTACGCCGGCGGCATGGTCCCGTTCGCGAAGACCAAGGCCGAGCGCACGGCCAACAACGACCCGCGTCCTTCGCTCGAAGAGCGCTACGGCTCGCACGAAGCCTATGTCGCGAAGGTGAAAGAGGCCGCGGCGAAGATCGTCGCGCAAGGTTTTCTGCTCCAGCGCGATGCCGACCGCCTCGTCTCCGAAGCGGAAAAGAGCAACGTCCTCGTCGATAGGGCGGCGTCCCGATAGCGCGACGCGCAAGGCGGGGCGAAGGAGCCGAACACGGAGTTCCCCTCTCCCCTTGCGGGAGAGGGACACAGCGTAAACCTCTCGACCGCAGCGATGTGGGTGAGGGGTCCGTCGGGCCGATAAGTCCGTCTACGGACATTTAGGAGGGACTCCATGAAACATCTGCTCAAGATCGCCGTCATCGCCGCCGCCATCGCGCTCCCGCAATTCACCGTGGCGCAGGACAGCTCGACCATGCGCTTCCCACCGATCCCGATGGAGAAGCTCACGGCCAAGCAGAAACAGTTCGCCGAGGCGCAGGGCGGTAATCAGGCCGGTGGGCAGCGCGCGAGCAACTTCAATCAGGGCCCCTTCCGCCTCTATCTCCGGAGCCCGGATTTCGGTCTCGCCGCGATCCAGATGTCCGACTATTTGCGCTGGGGCACCGGCCTCGAGCCGCGCCTTGTCGAGTTCGCGATCCTGATCGCCGCGCGCAATTGGACCAGTACCTATGTCTGGCATTCGCATTATCCGCTGGCGATCAAAGGTGGTCTCGATCCTTCGGTCGGCGCCGATCTCGCCGCCGGCCGCCGCCCGGCGAAAATGAAAGACGACGAGAAGCTTGTCTACGATTTGCTGACGCAGATCTATCGCGACCACAAGGTGACAGACGCCACCTTCAACGCGATGCAAGCCAAGTTCGGCGACAAGGGGCTATCCGACATTGTCGCCATCGCCGCCTATTACGGCGTGACCTCCATGTCGCTGATCGCCACCGACACATCCGCGCCAGCGACCGACGAGCCACCGCTGCAAACCCTCGCGCAGAACTTTCCCCGCTAGAAAAATTTTGGGAGGACACCAATGAAGCATCTTCTGAAGATCAGCGTCACGGCGGCCGTTCTTGCGCTGCCGCAATTCTCGATCGCGCAAACGCCGATGCAGTACGGAAGCCCGCGCTATCCGGTGATCGATCCTGCGACCTTCACGCCGGAGCAGAAGCGCTTCGCTGACGAGATGATGAAGCCGCCGCGCAACGGCAACGCCAACAATCCGGGACCGTTCCGGGTCTATTTCCGCAGCCCGGAATTCGGCCTGAACGCGATCGAGATGTCCGACTATCTGCGCTGGGGCACCGGCCTTGAGGATCGCCTGACCGAGCTCGCGATCATCATCGCGGCGCGCAACTGGAACAGCGCGTATATCTGGCGGGCGCATTATCCCGCGGCGGTGAAGGGCGGTCTCGATCCCTCTGTCGGCGCCGACATCGCGGCCGGCAAACGCCCGACCAAGATGAAGGCCGACGAAGCGCTGATCTACGACTTCCTGACCCAGATGTATCGCGACAAGGAAATCAGCGACGCGACCTTTAACGCGATGAAAGCGAAATTCGGCGAGAAGGGTGTCACCAACATCATGGGCCTTGCGGGCTATTACGGTATCACTGCCATGGCGCTGATCACGGCGAAGCAGCCCGTACCGCCCGGCGACGAACCCAAGCTGGCGCAGCTGACTCAGGTCTTCCCGAAGTAACCGATTGATAGACCTACTGTTTTCTGCGCCCCTTGTGGGGTCGAGGGCCGATCAGCAACAGCGGAGCTGTTGCAGGCCCGAGCGTGTCCGCGCGCCGCGAAGCGGCGCCATGCGGACGGAAGGGGGTGTTGCTGCCGCTTTACGTCTGCGCACACCGGAGTAGAGTTTCAGTCAACACGCCATCCGTCGTTTCGCTTTCGCTTGAACACGTCATCCCGGCCCCACGGGATGCGCCACGAGGAGGAAACAGATGACATTTAGACATCTCGCCATCGGCGTTGCGGCGTCCGCTCTCATGCTCGCAGCGCAATCCGCTTATGCCGTGCCGAATGCCGGCACGATCGAAGGCATCGTGAAGAACGCGAGCGGCCAGCCCGTCTCGGGTGCCTATGTGAGATTGAAGAACACCGATGGCCGGCTCACCTTCCTCGTTGCGAGCCAGGCCGGCGGCAAGTTCACCGCGGGCGATCTGCCTCCGGGCCAATACGTCATCCAGAGCATCGGCGGCGGTTTCACCAGCGCTGCCACGCAGCCGATCAACGTCGACGCCAACAAGACCGCGAAGGCGCCCGATCTTTCGCTCACCAACAAGCAGGGCCCCGTGCTCAAAGGCGCGTGGCCAGGACGTCTCCCTGAAGAGGAGCTGGCGAAAGCGTCGCTCACGCTTCCCGCAGGCGCCGGCAAGCAGCTCGTCGAAGAGAAGTGCACCGGCTGCCACAATGACAATCGCATCGTCATCAAGCGCTCGGACGCAACCGACTGGGCGTTCACGATCAAGAGAATGCGGACCAACATGTTCGCGGCGAATCTGCCCGACCTCACCGACGAGCAGGCAAACACGATCACGAAATATCTGTCCGGCAACTACAAGCCCCTCCCCGGCATCGACGAGAACAGCCGCTTCCCGCGCACGTTCGCGACGGGCGAAGCGCTGAAGATGCGCGTCGTAACCAACAATCTGCCGCGCCCCTATTCCGAGCCGCATGACATCGCCGTCGATCCGACGGGCGTCGCGTGGGCCGCGGAGCGCGCGGGCATGCTGATCCGCTTCGATCCCAAGACGCTCGAGTTCACCGAGCGGCCGATCCCTGCCGGTCCCGCACCCGCGGATCGTCAGCGTCTCGGCAATCCGCAGATCGACGCCAAGGGCATGTTGTGGACCGCCGATGGACCCAACAATCGCTGGCTCAGCTACGACACCGTCAATCGTCAGTACAAGTCCTATCCCTGGACCGAAAAGGGCCATGGCGGTGCGGGCGGCAACAGCATGGCGATCCATCCTGACGGGAAGATCTATGCGACCGGCTTGGGGCGCGAAGTCCGCATGCTCGATCCGGCGACCGCGGAGTGGAAGTTCTTCGAATCGCCATACTTCAAGGCCAACAACGGCAAGGCACCGGGCGCGTACGGTCTTGCGGTGGCTGGCGATGGCGCCGTTTGGTATGCCGAGAACGATATCGACATGATGGCGCGCATCGATCCGAA
>Ga0184629_10000543_pt1 | contig 16734 bp, 17 predicted proteins | sample PLM4_32_b1_FD_133158 | JGI IMG/M metagenome (GOLD analysis project Ga0184629, IMG submission 133158) | Groundwater sediment microbial communities from an aquifer in East River, Colorado, USA - PLM4_32_b1 | ecosystem: Environmental > Terrestrial > Soil > Riparian zone | place: USA: East River... | reverse complement strand
GCAGCTTGAGCAGCGTCGTTTCAGGCGGCACGCTCGCCGTGCGCAGCTCGCCGTTGACCCGGATCGTCACGTCGGTCATTTGCGTTCCGCCTGGCGCCGGGTCGTTGCCCGCGCATACGCGTTGGCCAACGCGCGCCGGGTCAATACCGCGACGAGATCGCGTCGGTATTGTGCCGGGGCGCGGAAATCACTGATCGGCTTCGCCTCCGCCGCCGCGATCCGCCCGGCTTCAGCCATCGCCTCCGGCGTGATCGCGCGAGCCTCGAGAAACGCTTCGGCCTCCGGTGCACGCACGACCGTCGGCGCGACCGCGCCAAGCGCGATGCGCGGCGCCACGAATGCGTGCTTGTCCCAATCGACCCACAGACTCGCGGCGACGTTGACCAACGCCAGTGCCTGCCCCTTGCGCAAGCCGAATTTCTGGAAATCCGCGGGCTTGCCCAGGTTCCGCTTGGGAATGACGATCTCCGCCAGCAGTTCGCCAAGCTTGAGAACGGTCTTGCGGGGAGCGGAAAAAAATTCCGCCAGCGGCAGCTGCCGGCGCCCCGCGGCCCCGACCAACGTGACGAGCGCCTCGAGGGCGTACAACGCCGGCCCACTGTCCATCGACGGCACGCCGGTCACCAGATTGCCTCCGAGCGTGCCGAGGTTGCGCGTCTGCACGGCACCGATGGAGTGCGCCGCATCGACGAGCACGGGGAACAGGTCGCGGATCAGCGGCGAGCGCATGATTTCGGTGTGCGTGACGAGTGCGCCGATGCTGAGCCCCTGATCCGTAATCGCAATCTGCTTCAGGTCCTTCGCCCGCGAGATATCTATGACCACCCGCGGAACATGGGGCGCCGATTTCAGGTCCACCAGCAGATCGGTCCCCCCCGCGAGGACTTTGGCCGACGGGCCGTGCTCGGCAAGCAATGCAACCGCGTGCCGGGAATCCCTGGCGGTGACGAGTTCAAACGCCCGCATCTGGCATCTCCGGTTTCATCGTTTCAGCAGCGCACTGCCGTATAGACCGGTCGGCTTGACCAGGAGGATCAGCAGCATGATGGCGAATGGCGCCATCTGGGCCAACGGCGCGTATATCAGGGAGCCCAGCGAAACGACCTGCCCGACCATGAAGGCGGATATCAAGGTTCCCTTGATGCTGCCCAGGCCGCCGATGATGACCACCATGAAGACGAATGCCAGCACCTCCAGCCCCATCGAGGGATCCACCATGATCAGCGGCGCGTGCAGCCCGCCGGCCAGTCCGGAGAGCGACCCGGCAATGATGAACGTGATGGTGAAGAGCCGCGAGACATTGATGCCCAGGCCCTCCACGTGCTCCACGTTTTCGATTCCGGCGCGGATTGCCTTGCCGGTAATGGTGCGGTTCAGGAACAGCCAGATGCCGGCATAAACGAGAGCGGCGATGGCGACGACGATCAGGCGGTAGACCGGGACTTCCGTGCCGGCGATGTCCAGCTGGGTCATCATCGGAATGGGAACCGGCCGGGGAACCACGCCCCAGAAGAACTTGATGACGCCGATGCCGCCGATCAGGATGCCGAAGGACGTGATCATGCTGAAAGTGAGGTCCCGGTCGTAGATGCGCCGGAAAATCAGGCGCTCCACGGCAAAGGCGACGATGCCCGCAACCACCAACCCGCCCAGTATGCCGAGCCACACGCTGCCGGTAACAAGGCTGAGCGTATAGGTGAGGTACGCGCCGATCGAGTAATAGAGCAACTGGTCGAGGCTGATGATGCGCATCAGGCCGAAGCACAGCGACAGGCCGATGGCCATCAGGAAAAAGATGCTCCCGATGCTCAGCCCGAAGATGACTCCCGAAATGAGAAGTTGCGCGTCCATCATCGGCGCGTGGCTCCGACATCATCCGGTGCTCCCGGGGCGTTCCGCCGGGAGAACAGCTTTTCCAGGCGGGGCTGCAGCGAGCCCCAGATGCCCTTGTCCCCGGCGAGCATGATGAATACCAGCAGGAAGCCGATGAACAGCTCCCAATTGCCGATCAGCTTGCTGATCACATCCTTCATCCCGGTGTACGCGACTGCGCCGACAATGGGCCCGTAGAGCGTGCCGGTTCCGCCGAGTATCGTGACTATCACCGGATCGGCGGCGCGCGACGGGCTGGTGATTTCCGGGCTCACAAACCCCAGGTACACCGCGTACATCGCGCCGGCAAGCGCGGTCGTCGTGTTGGCGATGATGAACGCGAGGAGCCGCACGCTGTAATTGCTGTAGCCGAGGAACATGAGTTTGTCCTCGTTGATCTTGGTTGCCAGGCAGCAGGCGCCGAAGATCGAGTCGTCGAGGTACTTGTAGAACGCCCACACGGCCAGCGCAACCAGCAGCGCAAAGATGAAGAACTGGTCCGGCCTCGAGATATCCAGCACCGGCGTGGAGGCGATGTTGGTGAGAAACCACAGTCCGTTGTCGCCCCGGGTGAAATCCGCCAGCACTTTCTGCATGAGATAGTAGATGATCACCGCCAGCGCCAGGTTCACCAGCGCAAAGTAGTCGCTGCGCAGCCGGACGAACAGTGGACCGACGATGCCCGATACCGCCAGCCCCGAGAGGACGCCCGCCAGGAGTCCGACGTAAGGATTGGTGCCGAAATAGAAGAGATAGAACGCGGTGCCGTAAGCGCCGGCCGCCAGGTACGCCGGTTGCCCGAACGAGATGAACCCGACCTTTCCAAGCAGGAAGCTGCAACCGATAGTGTAGATCGAGAAGATGATGACCTCGTTGATGAAGGGCAAAGGCAGAAACAGCCGTGACAATCCCACCAGCGAGAACGCCAGCAAGATGCCCCACCACCATCGAAACGCTTTCACCATGCCTTCGCCTGCACGTTGCTACAGGTAGCGTTCACAGACATCGGCCCTGATGGACTCGCGCCCCGCAAGATCGGCCGCGATGCGCCCCTCTTTCAGCGCGTAGACCTTGCTCGCAATCGCGCACACCAGCGGCAGGTTCTGCTCCACGATCACCAGGGCTGCATTCCTGCTCAGTTCCCCGAAAACGGTTCTCAGGTGCGCAACAATACTGGGCGCCAGCCCCTCGGTAGGCTCGTCGATCAACAACACTTTCGGGTTGCCCAATATGGCCCTGCCGATCATCAGCATCTGCCGCTCGCCGCCGCTCAGGAAGCCCGCCTTGCGATCCATCAGCTGTTTCAGCTTCGGGAAATAGTCGGTGACCCGGCCCCAGTTGTAATCCTGGGTGGCGTAACTGCCGAGTTCGAGGTTTTCCCTGACGGTGAGATCGGAAAAAACTTTCTTGTCCTGTGGGACGTACTTGATACCCATCTTCGCGATATCGTAGGACGGACGGCCAACCAGGCTCACCTGGTCGCAGGTGACCGACCCGGCAAGCGGCTTCAGGAATCCGGCGATAGTCTTGAGCAGCGTGGTCTTGCCGGCACCGTTGCGCCCCACGCAGGCCACGACCTGCCTCGGGCCGATATTCATTTCGATGTCGAACAGGACCCTGGATTCTCCATACGAAACGGTGAGCCCTTTGACCGTCAGCATGTCTCCGTTATGCGGTGGAACAGGGCTATGCGGAGGCATGCTCGCTCTCCTCCGTGGAGGCGTCGATTTGCCAGTAGCTTCTTCTCACTTCGGGATGTCTCAGGCATTCCTCATATCCGCCGTCCGCAATGATCCGGCCCTCGTGCATGACGGTGAGCCGTTGCACGAAATCCTTCACTTGTGAAATCTTGTGCTCCACGATCAGTATCGTCTGCTTGCCTATGCGCTGGCGCAGTACGTCGAGGACGCCCTTGATCTCCGATTCGGCCAGCCCCGCCAGTGGCTCGTCCAGCAGCAATACCCTGGGCTCGACGAGTACGGCCATGGCAATCTCGAGGCGTCTCTTTTCACCGAGACTGAGTTGCTTCACTTGGCGGCCGGACAGGTGCTGAAGATCGAAAGTTTGCAGAGCCGCAATGATTTTCCCGTCATCGCGATGTCCCCTGCAGGTATTGAGAAAGAGATGAAGCAACGACGATTGCTTGTGGGCCTTGAAGAAAGCAAGCACCAGGTTGTCGGCCACACTCATGTTGTCGAACGTGGACGTGAGCTGAAAGGTGCGCATCATCCCCAGGGCGACCCGCTCCTGCGGCGTCTTGCGGGTTATATCCTGGCCCCGATAAGCAACATGGCCCTCGTCGGGCAGGTAATATCCCGTCAGCAGATTGAACAGCGTGGTCTTGCCCGCCCCGTTCGACCCGATGATCCCGGCAACTTCGTTCTCATGCAGCGAATAGTTGACGCGGTCGACTGCAACCAGCGCGCCAAAGCGCTTGGTCACGCCCTCGGCTCTGATGATTTCCGCGCCCGTTTCCATGTTCACGGCCGGCCCTTGCGCAGCGCCCGGCAGCGGCGAGGATTTCGTCCCTTCACCGGGGGCGGAGGCCACTGTCGCTTGACGGGTGGAAGTAGCGCTCAATAACCCAGGGACTTCAACGTCGGCATGATCGAATCTCCGCCCTGGGAGCCCATGACGGTGAACAGATCCCACTCGTGTTTCTGCTCCTTGGGACCTTTCCCTTTCACCAGAAAGGCGGCGTGCTTGTACACGGCGGAGTGATCCTCGCGCCAACTGGCTGGACCTTTGACCGTAGTGAATTGGCCCTTGTTTGCCATCAGGGCCGCGGCCACTTTTTTCGGATCCAGGGACTTTGCAGCCTCGAAGCCCCGGAACATCTCCATGTAGGCGACGTAGGCGATCGTTGCATAGGCGTCGGGAGGACGCTTGTACTTCGACTGGTACAGATCCGTGAAGTCCTTGGCGCTCTTTGCCACTTCCTTGTCCGGGAAGCCGGCGAGGTCATAGTAGAAATAATGCATCGAATAGACGCCTTCCAGCGCTTCGGGGGGCACGCCTCTGGCGACCACGTTCGTGATGAAGGCGTTGAAGATGGTCATTTCCTTGCCGAGCCCCGTCTGGTGGACCTGTTTCAGAAGCGCCACGGCATCGGCCGCGAATTGGGCTGAGATGAAAACGTCCGGCTTGGCCGCCCGCACTTTCTGCAGGATCGTCGTGTAGTCACTGGTTCCCAGCGAAACCTCGTCATATCCGACGATCTCCGCACCCAGCTCCTTCGCGGCCGCGGTGACGCCGTCCCGCATGTCCCAGCCCCAGCTGTCGGCGCGGGCGAGAAAGAAAACGCGCTTCTTGCCCAACGTCTTGATGGCCGACTGACCGGCCATGTAGCCAACCGTCCACGGGCTGTATGCGGTGGCAAAGGTGGAGGGAGACAGCTTTCCCTTCTGGAAAGCCTCCTTGGCCATTACGCAAACGGGGAAATAGGTCACCGGCTCCTTGTGAACGATGGCATTGATGGCGTACGCGAGCGGCGCCCAGGTCTGCCCCCCTACGCCGTAGACGCCCTCTGAAATCATGTAGCGATAACGCCGTATGCCGACATCCTGCTTGGCCTCATCATCGGCGATGACGCTGTCAACGGTTACTTTTCCCCAGGGCATGTTGAGCCCGCCCCTTTTGTTGATGACGTCGATCGCCAGCAATGCTCCGTCCCGCTGGGTTTCGGCCACCGCGGCGAACGTGCCCGTGAGTGGCAACAGTATTCCCACCTTGATCCTGTTGGGTTCGGCCGCCAGGGTGGCGCCATTCACAAAGAGACCGCCAAGAATCGATAGTAAGACCAATAGCTTCTTCATCGTTGCCTCCGATTGACTGAATAGCGGGGACATTCTTACCGCTAAATCCGGGACAACCAGTTGATGTAGATCAACAAGGAATGCGGGATAATCCGCATTCTTTGCCGGGATGGCGGAATTGGTAGACGCACGGGACTCAAAATCCCGCGGTGGCAACACCATGAGAGTTCGATTCTCTCTCCCGGCACCAACAAAGCAATGATGAATGCGGAATCAATACCGCGTTCATTCATCATTCAGAGTTCAGCGCAGCGTAATCTCGACGTTGTCGATGAGCCGCGTGCGGCCCAGCCGCGCCGCGGCGACGACGACCAGGTCGCGGTCGCGCTCCGAGGGTTGCCGCAGATCCGCCTGCCGGCGCACGGCGACGTAATCGGGCTGCCAGCCGTTGCGCGCAAGCTCCGCCATCGCCTGCTGGTCGACACGCTGAAAATCCCGTACCCCGCTCTCGATATTATCCCGCACCTTCTTCAGCACGCCGTACAGCCGCGGCGCCTCCTCGCGCTCCGCCGGCGACAGGTAGTTATTGCGCGATGACAACGCCAGGCCGTCCTGGGCGCGCACGGTCTCGGCGGGGATGATCTCGATGGGCAGCGCGAACTGCGTCACCATGTCCCGCAGCACGAGGTATTGCTGGTAATCCTTCTTGCCGAAGATCGCCGAGTGCGGCATCACCAGGTTGAACAGCTTCAGCACCACGGTCGCCACCCCGCGGAAATGCCCCGGCCGGTGCGCGCCTTCCAGAATGTACTGCAGGTCCGAGGGCTCGACCACGAAAGTCTGGCGCTCCGGATATATCTCCTTGTCGTCCGGGACGAACAGGACATCCACGCCTGCCGCTTTCAGGCGTGCGCTGTCAGCTTCCAGGGTGCGCGGGTAGCGATCGAAGTCCTCGCGCGGTCCAAACTGCAGGCGATTCACGAATATGCTGACCACGGTGCAGGCCGCGCGCGGCTTGGCGATGTCGATCAACTGAATGTGCCCGTCGTGCAGGTTACCCATGGTGGGCACGAACACGTTGTTGGGCTCGCGCTCCAGGCGCTCCCGGAGCGCGGCAGCAGAATAAATAATGTCCATGCGTGAAGCAGGATTGAGAAATCAGGATTGAGGATTGAGCAAACCCCGGCCGCCTGGCACAACCCGATCCGCTCTACCCTCGATCCTCAATCCTCAATCCTAGAATGAGTGCTCCGGCCCGGGGAAAGTCCTGGCCTTCACTTCCTTGACGTAGAGCTCGACCGCGCCCTGTATCGAGCCCGCGGGGCGCATGAAGTTCTTGACGAATTTCGCCTTCTTGCCCGGATAGACGTCGAGCATGTCGTGCAGCACCAGCACCTGCCCCGAGCAATCCGCGCCGGCTCCGATGCCGATGGTGGGTATGGTGATCGCGGCGGTAACGTCGCACGCGAGCGTCGCGGGTATCGCTTCGAGCACGATCATGCCGGCCCCCGCCTGCTCCAGTTGCTTTGCCTCCTTGAGCAGGCGCTGGCCTTCGCTTTCGCCCTTGCCCTGGACCCGATAGCCGCCCAACTGGTGCACCGATTGCGGCGTCAGCCCGAGGTGCCCGCACACCGGGATGCCGCGGTCGGTAAGAAACTCGATGGTCTCCAGCATCGGCCGCCCGCCCTCGATCTTCACCATGTGGGCGCCGGCGGCCATCAGCCCGGCGGCGTTACGCAGTGTTTCCTGCGGCGATACCTGAAAACTGCCGAACGGCATGTCGGCGACGATGAAGGCGCGCTTCGAGCCGCGCGCGACGCATTCGGTGTGATAAACCATGTCGCGCAGGGTGACAGGGAGCGTGGACTCGTGCCCCTGCAGGACGTTGCCGAGCGAATCGCCGATGAGCAGCGAGTCCACGCCCGCCGCCTCCAGCACCGCGGCAAAGCTCGCGTCGTAGCAGGTCAGCATCGCGATCCTGTTGCCCTCCTGCGCCATCTTCTGCAGCGTCGTCAGAGTAATACGCATGTTGTCAGCCTTTAGCCACAGAGAACACAGGAAGCAAGGTACCGCGATACGGAATGCGGGATGTGGAAATCCGGGTCAATGCATTATCTCGCGATTCGCATCTCGTATCAGTGTATCCACGCGGGTCAATTTCCCATGCTGAAAAACTCGCGCGGACCGCGCATGGCGGCCACGCGCTGCAACAATAAGGCAAAATCGCCCGGCTGATCAACAAAATTGAGATTGTCGGAATTCACGATCAGCACCGGTGAGGCGTCGTACTGGTAGAAGAACCGCGCGTAGGTCTCCGCCAGCCGCGCCAGGTAATCGTCGGGTATGCTGCGCTCGTAGGGCACGCCGCGGCGGCGTACCCGCTCGATCAGCGTCTCGGGCGAGGCCTGCAGGTAGATCACGAGATCAGGCACCGGCGCCTGCGGCTTCAGCTGCGCGTAGACCTGGCGATAGAGCGCGAACTCGTCGTCGTTCAGGGTAAGTCGGGCAAACAGCAGGTCCTTGTCGAGCATGAAGTCGGCTATGGTCAGGCCGGCGAAGAGGTCCGGCTGCTTGAGCGCGCGCAACTGACTGGCGCGCTGGAACAGGAAAAAAAGCTGCGTCGGCAACGCGTAGCGCGCGCGGTCCTGGTAGAAGCCGGGGAGAAACGGGTTCGCGTCCGGATCTTCCAGCAGCGCTTCCCCGCCCGTGCTCCGACCCAGCAGGCGGGCGAGGCTGGTCTTGCCCGCGCCGATCGGTCCCTCGATCACCACGTAGCGATACTTTTCCGGGAGTTTCGCGCTCATTTCATGGCTCAACTTCCCTGAGTGATGAGTGATGGGTGACGGGTGATGGGTAAATCAAGATCAGTCCTATCGCATTACCCATTACTCATTACCCATTACTTATTACCCATTACCAGCCGCAGCGAGCTTGACGAGACCTGACGAGTCAAGCTTCGCGGCAAGGTCGGCGATGCGCCCCGTACCCGGCACCACGGCATCCGGCGCAATTTCAGCAAGCGGCGCGAGCACAAACACCCGCTCCAGCATCCGCGGGTGGGGAATCGTGAGCCCGGGTTCCTGGACCATGCTTTCTCCGTAGAGAACAATGTCCAGATCAAGCGTGCGCGGCGCGTTAGGATAGTCTCGCACCCGGCCGTGGTCGCGCTCGATCTCGAGCAGCCGGTCGAGCAGCGCGCGCGGACCGATGCGGGTTTCGATTCGCGCCACCGCGTTCACGAACTCCGGCTGCGCAAGCCCCCCCTCGGGCGGGTTGCGGTAGAAAGCAGACTGGCGCACGAGCCTGGTGTCCGGCAACTTGTCCAGCGCGCGCAGCGCCGAGCGAATCTGCCCCGCCGGATCGCCAAGGTTGCTCCCCAGTGCGATGAACGCGGTGACCAGTGACCGGTGACCGGTGACCGGTGTCGAACCCTTCCGCCTTCCGCCTTCCGCCTTCATCCTTCAGCCTTTATCCTTCAGCCCGCAGGGCCGGCGTCCCCGCCCTGGGCCGGCCCGCCGCCGGGCCCGCGCGGCTTCCGCCGCCGGCGGCGCCGGCGTCCCCGCGGCTCGGTGTCGCTCACCAGCATCTGGCTGCGCGCGGTCTCGCCCGCGTGCTGGAATCGCTCCCACCACTCGCCAAGCAGGGAATCGGCGTCGCCGCTTTGCGAGCGCAGCAGGAGGAAGTCGTAGCCGGCGCGAAAGCGCGGGTGCTCGAGCAGCCGGTACGGCCGCTTGCCGGAGCGCTGGGAAAAACGCGGTTGCATCGCCCAGATCTCCCGCATGTCTGCGCCGTGGCGGTGCGGAATCGGCAACTTGCCCGCCTGGGCTCCCATCACGTGGTCCATCGCCTGGTACAAGGCCGGGATCGGCGGCATGCCCTTCCCCTCCAGCACCTTCCACTCCTCCTGCACCTCGGGCCACAGCAGCGCCGCGAACAGAAAGCCCGGCGAGACCGATTTGCCGGCGCCGATACGCTCGTCCGTGCTCGCCAGCGCGGCCATCACAAAGCGCTCCCCGACCGCCCTGCCCATGGCCGCATCGAGCAGCGGCAGCACACCGTGGTGCAGGCCCTCCCTGCGCAGTTGCCTGACGGCTTCGGCCGCGTGGCCGGAAAGCAGCAATTTCAGCATCTCATCGAGCAGGCGCGACGGCGGCACGTGCGCGAGCAGCCCCGCGAGGCGGTGGATCGGGCGGCGGGTCGCCGCGTCGATCTCGATTGTCCGGCTTGCCGCGAACCGCACCGCCCGCAGCATCCGTATCGGATCCTCACGGTAGCGCTGCTCCGGATCCCCGATCAGGCGCAGCCGCCGCTTCTTCAGGTCGGCGACGCCGCCGTGATAGTCCCAGACCTCCTGCGTGGCCGGGTCGTAGAACAGCGCGTTGAGGGTGAAATCGCGGCGCGTGGCGTCCTGCACCTGGGATCCGAACACGTTGTCGCGCAGTATCCGGCCATGTTCGTCCGCCTTGCCGTCGTCGGTTTCTTCCGGCTGGTGGGCGCCGCGGAAGGTGGACACCTCCACCGTTTCCGGGCCGCACATCACGTGCACCAGGCGGAACCGGCGCCCGATGATCCGCGAGCGGCGGAAATTTTCCCGCACTTGCTCGGGCGTGGCATCGGTCGCGATATCGAAATCCTTGGGCTTGCGGCCGAGTATCAGGTCACGCACCGCGCCGCCGACCACGAAAGCGGCAAACCCGTTGCGCTGGAGCGTCTGTATCGTGCGCAACGCGCACGAGCTGATCAAGTTGCGGTCGATGCCGTGCGCGCTGGCCGGGATGATCTTCGGCCGCAGCGGGCCGAACAGCCTGCCGGAGAACATCGTGCCCAGAAATTTGGTGATCACCGGATCCCCGTGATGAGTGCTTGGTGTTGAATCGTCGGTGTCATGCGGATCGGGGCGCCACCGTGATTTTCGCAGTTGCGGCCAGGCATTCGAAACTCGTCACTCAACATTCTTCAGCCAGGCTGATGATAGGCCAGCCGTTGCGCCCGGCGTGCGCCCGCAACGCTTCGTCCGGGTCCACCGCGATGGGATGGCTGACGCGCGCGAGCAACGGCAGATCGTTGGCGGAATCGCTATAGAACCACGATTCGGCGAACGAGGCGAGCGTGGCGGCACGCCCCGCCAGCCAGGCCTCCAGCCGCGCCACCTTGCCTTCCCGAAAGCACGGGATGCCGCTGACGCCGCCGGTGAACCCGCCATCCCGCCGCTCGGGCTCGGTCGCAATCAGGTGCGGGATCCCGAACTCGCGCGCGATCGGCGTGGTGATGAAACTGTTAGTGGCGGTGATCACGACGCTCAAGTCGCCGCGGTGGCGCTCGACCAGTGCGCGCGCGGTGCCGCGGATCAGCGGCCGGATCTTGCGCTGCATGAATTCACCGTGCCAGGCGTCGAGCTGCGCCCGCGGGTGGCGTGACAGCGGCTTCAGCTGGAAATCCAGGAACTGGTGGATGTCCAGCGTACCCGCCCGGTACTGGTCGTAGAACTGCTGGTTGCGCGCCTCGTACACTTCGCGGTCGAGCACGTTCTGCTCGATCAGGAACTGCGCCCACTCGAAATCGCTGTCGCCGGCGAGAAGAGTGTTATCGAGGTCGAACAAGACGAGCCTGTTACCCAATCCAAGTGTCCTGTGTCGCTAGTTCGTTGATAGATTCATCATATTGCCGATGCGCCAGGCACGACAAAAGTGTCGAAATTGGCGCCAGACGCGAAGCAAACCGCAGCCAGGTTGGGCACCTGGCGAGGATTTGCGACAAAGTATGGAGTCAATTATCGGCATCTTTTGTTCAGCGAATTGGCGATTCAGGACACTAAATCCTCGATCCTGTGTCCGGCCGCTCGGTCGAATGCAGCAGCTCGCGTGCGAGCGGCACGGTGACCGGGCGCCGGGTTTCCAGCGAGTAGCGGTCGAGCGCCTCCAGCGTCGTCAGCAGTGTAGGCAGGTCGCGCTGCGCCCGCGTCAACAGGTAGTCGCAGACCTCGGGAGGCAGGCGGAAGCCGCGGCTTGCCGCATGGTCGGCCAGCGCCTGGGCCTTGTCTTCGTCGGTAAGCCCGTGCACCTGGTAGACGAGCCCCCACGCGAGGCGCGTCACCAGGTCTTCGCGCAGCGGCAGCTGCACTGGCGGCGCCGCAGCGCTCGCCACCAGGGCGCCGTTGTTCTCGCGCAGGGCGTTGTAGAGGTCGAAGGCGGAGATCTGCCCCTCGTCGTCGAGCCGCCCCACGTCGTCAACGGCGACGCAATCCATGCGCGTCAGACCTTCCCCGAAGCGGGTATCGCTGCGGCATGCGACGTAGATGGCGGCCGCCCCCGCGCGCTGCAGTTCCGCCACGACGGCCTTCAACAGGTGGCTGCGGCCGCTGCCCCGCCGTCCCCAGATGTAGAGAAATCGTTCGCGCGCCTGGCGCGCCACGAGCAGCCTCAGGTTGCCCAGCAGCTCGCCGTTGCCGCCGACGATGAAGTTGTCGAGCGTGGGCCGCGGCGGGTTGGCGAAATCGAGCGCGAGCTGCTTCATGAAGTGCGTGAATCGAAACGAAGTAGGGCCATTTACGGTAAAATTTCAGCCTGCCGCAGAGGTGCAGGAGGTGCGGAAAGCTTTTCGGTGCCGCGTGCCACGGACTGGCCGTTATCTTAGCTTAATTTGCGGCGCCCCCTTCCCCCTTTCGCGCATTCCAACCCGAATCCGAGGCCTGCCCGTTGACTAAGCAAGAGCGGTCGAAAAAGCTCACCTACCGCGACGCCGGTGTGGATATCGACGCCGGCGACCGGCTCGTGGAGAACATCAAGCCGTTCGCCAGGAAAACCCTGCGCAAGGGCGTGCTCGCCGGCATCGGCGGCTTCGGCGCCCTGTTCCAGATCGCGCGCGGCCGCTACCGCGAGCCGGTGCTGGTTTCCGGCACCGACGGCGTCGGCACCAAGCTAAAGCTGGCCTTCGAGCTGGGCCGCCACGCCACTATCGGCATCGACCTCGTGGCGATGAGCGTCAACGACATCCTCACGCTCGGTGCCGAGCCGTTGTTCTTTCTCGATTACTACGCGTGCGGCAAGCTCGACGTGGCGACCGCGACCGAGGTCGTCAAGGGCATCGCCGCCGGCTGCGAGCAGGCCGGCTGCGCGCTGATCGGCGGCGAGACCGCAGAGATGCCGGGCATGTATCCCGCGGGGGAGTACGATCTTGCCGGCTTCGCGGTGGGCATCGTCGAGAAAAGCCGCATCATTGATGGCGCGAACATCGCCGCGGGCGATGTACTGCTGGGGCTGGCCTCGAGCGGGGCACATTCCAACGGTTATTCGCTGATCCGCAAGCTGATCACCGTGAGGGGCGTCAATCTTTCGGCAAAGCTCCGCGGCCGTGCGTTGAGTGAAGTCATACTCGAGCCGACGCGGATCTACGTGAAGCCGGTGCTGAAGCTGATCCGCAGCGTACCCGTCAAAGGCCTCGCGCACATCACCGGCGGCGGGCTGATCGAAAACGTTCCGCGCGTGCTGCCCGAGCGGCTGGCGGCGCGCATCGAGCGCAGCGCCTGGCCCCTGCCGCCGCTGTTCCAGTGGCTGCAGAGGGAAGGCAACATCGCCGATGCCGAGCTGCACCGGGTCTTCAACTGTGGCATCGGCATGGTAGTGGTGGTGAGCGAGGCCAACGCCGCCAGGGCGATGAGGGTTCTGAAGGCGGCCGGCGAAACCGTATTGCCTATCGGCCGCGTCTTGCGCCGCGGCAGGAACGGCCCGCAAGTGGTCATTGTCTGATGACAAAGTGACGAATATGGGTGACGAATATGAGTGACGAAGAGCGTTGTGCAACCCGTCACCCGTATCTCGTCACCCGTATCTCGTCACCTTCAACTCGTCACTCATTGCCAGCATGGCTGACAAGACCCTAGTCATTCTCATTTCCGGGCGCGGCAGCAACATGGAAGCGCTGCTTGCCGCGCAGTTGCCGGCGCGCGTCGCGGCGGTGATCAGCAACAATCCCCAGGCGCGCGGCCTCGGCATCGCGCGGGATCGAGGAATCGCGGTCGCCGCGGTGGACGATCGTGCGTTTGCCGACCGCGCCGCGTTCGAAGCGGCGCTGGCGACGGAAATCGACCGCCACCACCCCGATCTCGTCGTGCTTGCGGGCTTCATGCGCATACTCACACCGTCATTCGTCGAGCGCTACCGGGGACACATCATGAACATCCATCCTTCCCTGCTGCCGGCGTTTCCGGGCCTGCATACGCACCGGCGGGCGCTCGAGGCCGGCGTGCGCATTCACGGCTGCACGGTGCACTTCGTCACTCCCGACCTCGACAGCGGTCCGGTCATCGTGCAGGCTGCGGTTCCGGTGCAACCCGGCGACACCGAGGAGCAGCTCGCCGCCCGCGTGCTCGCGCAGGAGCACCGCATCTACCCGCTGGCGATACGCTGGTTTTGCGAGGACCGGCTCAAGTTCGGCCGCAACGGCGCGGTCACGGTGGACGGCGTTCCGGCCGCGTCGCTGCCCGGGGCGCGCTGACGCAATCGCCATGGACGCAAAAATCGTGCTGTGCCAGGCAGCGATGATGCTGGCGCTGGCCGGCGCCTGCGGCGCCGCCGAAACCACGGCCCCGCTGTCGGCCGCCGCACGCTATGACGTGTTCAGAAACGGTTGGCGGGTCGCGGTGGTGAGCGAGACCTTCGAGGCGAAGGACGGCGCCTACCGCATCGTCAGCGAGAGCCGCGCCGTCGGGCTGCTGGCGCTGGTCGAAAAGCACACGCTCCGATTCGTGAGCAGTGGCGTGCTGACGCCGTCGGGGCTGCGCCCACAGCACTTCGAAGGCAAGCGCGGCGACGCCGACTCGCGGCAGGTGCGGGCCGATTTCGACTGGCAGACCGGACAGCTGACGATCGTGCACGACGGCCGCACCGAGACCTTCGCGCTGCCGGCCGCCACGCAGGACCGGATTTCCTCGATGTACCAGTTCATGTTCCTTTCCCGCGAAGGGCTACAGCGGCTCGAGTTCCCCATGACCAACGGCCGCAAGCTCGATAACTATGTCTACACGGTCCAGCCCGGCGGCGACCTCGACACTCGGCTCGGGCGCATGGCCACGCTGCACCTCGTCAAGCAGCATCGGGCCGACGAGAACGGCGCCGAGATCTGGCTCGCCCCGCAGTACCGCTTCCTGCCGGTGAAGCTGCTGATCCACGAGGAAGACGGCACGCGCTACGAGCAGGTCATCACCAGCCTCGAATTCAAGGGGCGCTGAGTCGTGACTACCCGCGGCCGCATCGCCATCACGATCCTCCTCTCCATCACGCTCCACGCGCTGGTGTTTTCAGTTGACTGGTTGCCGCTGCCGCGGGAGCCAATCGAACCGCGGCTCCTCGAGGCGCGCTTTGCCCCGCTGCAGGAACTCAAGCCCGCGCCTCCGCGTCCGCAGGTGCGCGCGCCGCGCCGCGTCGCGCCGGCACCCACGCCGGACGTGGCGGCTTTCGCAACGGCGGGCGTGCTCGCCCTCCCAGAGCCCGTACCCGATGCGGCCCCCGCTGAAGAAGTGGCAGATGAGCCCGCCGAAGTGGCAGCCGAGCCTGCCGCGCCGGAGCCGCCGCAGCAACTCGCGCTCGCCGCGGAATCCAGCGCGACGGCCGCCGCGCACAGCCTGCCGCGCAGGGGCCGCATTTCGTTCACGCTGCTCTATGGCGAAGACCGGACCTTCGTCGGAACGGCGGTGCAATCGTGGGAAGCGGGCACCAACACCTACGTGATTGCAAGCGAGGCCGAAACCGGCGGACTCGTCGAGTTACTCCGGCCCCAGCGCATGCGCTTCGTCAGTCAGGGCAGGATAACGCCGCAAGGACTGCGGCCCGAGGCGTTCGCGTCGAGCCGCACGCGCCGCGGTCTCAGCGAGACAGCGCAGGCGCGCTTCGATTGGGATGCCGGCAATCTCAGCTACGGCGGCACGAGCGAATCCAAAAGCGTTGCGCTGCCCGCGGGCGCGCAGGATTTCGTGAGCTTCATTTTCCAGTTTGTCCTGGTACCGCCCGTCCCCGGGCGCTACCAGATTCCGATCACCACCGGCACCCGCTTCGACGTATACGATATTGTCGTCTCCGGCGAGGAGCAGATCGATACGCCTCTCGGCACCCTCAGGACATTGTCGATAAAGCAGATGCCGCATGCGGGCGAAGTAAGCATAGAGATTTCGCTGGCGGCGGAATATCGCTATCTGCCAGTCCGGATCCGCCACTACGACCGGGAAGGAAACTATGCCGGCGATCAGCTGGCGAACGAGATCCGCATCAGCGAGGAGTAACCTGGGAGAAGCGTGATGAGTGACGAGTGATAAGTGATAGGTCTCCCGCGCGCCGCGCGGCACCTGACACCTATCACTTGTCACCTATCACTTATCACGGGTTCAGGAATGCCGATCACCCGCACCCAGCTCGAAGCCGCCGCCGAAGCGCTCGCGCTCGCGCTGAAGTTCGAACGGCCGGCCGACGCCGTGCTGCACGAATTCTTCCGCGCGCAGCGCGAGCTCGGGGCGAGCGACCGGGCGTTCGTCGCGGACGCGGTCTACGGCGTGCTGCGCCGCAAACGGACCGTCGAGCTGCTGGCGCCGGACGCCGCGCCGCGGGAAATGCTGCTGGCCTGGCTGGCGCGCCTGGGCGGGATCAGCGTGCGCGAACTCGCGCCCCTGCTCAAGCAGGAGGAACTGGCGTGGCTGGCGCAACTCAAGGCGGTGCCGCTCGATGGACTGCCGCTGGCAATCCAGGCCGAGTTGCCGGACTGGGTCGTCGAGAGGCTGCGGTCCCGCCCGGATGGACCCGACGTCGCCGCGCTCGCTCGCGGGCTGAACGAGCCGGCATCGCTCGACTTGCGCGTCAACACGCTGCGCGGTGAGCGCGAGATGGTGCAACGCTCGCTCGCCGCCGACGGCATTACCGCCGAGCTGACGCCCTACTCGCCAGTCGGCCTCCGCGTCAGGGGCCGTCCTCCGATCAACCGCCATGCGCTGTTCCTGGGGGGCAGCATCGAGGTGCAGGATGAAGGCAGCCAGTTGCTGGGCTTTCTCCTGGCGCCGAAACGGCACGATCTCGTGGTGGATTTCTGCGCCGGCGCAGGGGGGAAGAGCCTCATGCTCGGCGCT
>Ga0184629_10000542_pt1 | contig 16734 bp, 10 predicted proteins | sample PLM4_32_b1_FD_133158 | JGI IMG/M metagenome (GOLD analysis project Ga0184629, IMG submission 133158) | Groundwater sediment microbial communities from an aquifer in East River, Colorado, USA - PLM4_32_b1 | ecosystem: Environmental > Terrestrial > Soil > Riparian zone | place: USA: East River... | reverse complement strand
TTCCCGTTTTATCCAAAAGCAACACATCAATATCTCCGGCAGTTTCTACCGCTTTTCCTGATTTTGTAATTACGTTGGCGCGCAACGCTCTGTCCATTCCCGCAATTCCAATCGCAGAAAGTAAACCTCCAATTGTTGTTGGAATCAAACAAACGAATAACGAGATGAAAGCAGCGATAGTTATCGGTGCATTGGCATAATCTGCAAACGGTTTTAAAGTCACACAGACAATCACGAAGATTAAGGTAAATGCAGCCAACAAAATAGTCAAAGCAATTTCGTTTGGTGTTTTTTGACGGCTTGCCCCTTCCACCAAAGCAATCATTTTGTCCAAGAAACTTTCTCCTGGCTCTGAGGTTACGATTACTTTTATTTTATCGGATAATACTTTTGTTCCACCTGTAACCGATGATTTGTCACCACCCGCTTCTCGAATTACGGGAGCACTTTCTCCAGTAATGGCACTTTCGTCAATGGTTGCCAAACCTTCAATGATTTCACCATCGGTGGCAATTAAATCGCCGGATTCGCAAATGAAAATATCCCCTTTTTTCAATACCGAAGAACTTACGTTTCTGATTTCTCCGTTTTCCAAAATTTGCCTTGCCGGAGTTTCTTCACGTGTTTTTCTTAAACTGTCAGCTTGCGCTTTTCCACGAGCTTCGGCTATGGCTTCGGCAAAATTGGCAAACAAAAGCGTGGCCAATAAAATCAAGAAGATAATCACATTATAAACAAAACTGCCTTGATCCTGAGCGCCAAATAAGATGGAGATACAGACAACAAACATAATGACAGTCCCGATTTCCACGGTAAACATTACCGGGTTTTTGAACATTATTTTCGGGTTAAGCTTTACAAAAGACTGCACTAATGCTTCTTTTACCTGCTTACTCTCAAACAATGATTTAGATTTATTTTTACTCATTTTTTATATTATTTTAATCATTTTAGTTAACCGTTTTTTTAAACACATAGGTTTTGTCTTTTTGTCCCATAGAGACTCAGAAGTTTCACTTTTATATAGGTTACATAGCTATGTGAAAATGGAATTTCTATCAATTTCTTTTTAACCTATTTTAAATCCTATGTTTCTATGTGTTTAAAATTTTATAACCAAGCATTGAAAAATGAATTATTATTTTAATGTAAAATATTCTGCCAATGGTCCTAAAGCCAAAGCTGGAAAAAATGACAAAGCAGCAATAATCGCGATTACGGCAAAAACCATTATCCCAAAAATTGGTGTATCTGTTTTTAAAGTTCCTGCACTTTCTGGAATGTATTTTTTATTGGCCAGCAATCCTGCTATTGCAAGTGGACCAATAATCGGAAGGAAACGTCCTAACAGCAATACAATTCCTGTACTAATGTTCCAAAACGGATTGTTGTCTCCCAAACCTTCAAAACCTGAACCATTGTTGGCTGCACTGGAAGTATATTCATATAACATTTCGGAGAATCCATGGTTCCCTGGATTATTCAGCCAGCCTGTGGCGTTTCCTGGAAACCAATAGCCCATTGCTGTATTATTGGCAGCAAAATAAGATGCCAAGGCAGTTCCTGATAATATCAATAAAGGATGAAGAATAGCTATGATAGCAGCTATTTTAACCTCACGGGCTTCAATTTTCTTGCCTAAAAACTCTGGGGTTCGACCCACCATTAGACCCGAAATAAATACAGCCAGAATAATGAAAATATAGAAATTCAGCCAACCAACTCCACAACCACCGTAAAAGGCATTGACCATCATGGCCAACAGTTGCATGGCTCCAGAAAACGGCATCGTACTGTCATGCATTCCATTAACTGAACCTGTGGAAATTACGGTTGTGGCGATTTCCCAAAAACTGGTAACTGCAGTTCCAAAACGCACTTCCTTACCTTCCATGGCACCGGTTGCTTGGGCAATTCCCATTTTTTCGATAGCTGGATTTCCGCTGATTTCGCTAACCATTGTTGGTATAACGAGTAGTAAAAAGCCCACCGTCATGACACCAAAAACGATATACGACAATTTTCTTTTGTTAAGGAAAAAACCCAATGCAAAAATCATCGCAAACGGAATGATTAATTGTGCCCACAGTTCCACCGCATTGGTAAAATAAGTTGGGTTTTCTAATGGATGCGCCGAGTTGGCTCCAAAAAATCCTCCACCGTTTGTACCAATATGCTTGATTCCGATAAAAGCAGCAGCTGGTCCACGAGAAACTTCTATATGATCGCCTTGCAAAGTTGTGATTTTATCTTTTCCTTCAAAAGTCATTGGAGTACCGCTAAATACTAAAACGATAGCAACAAGAGCCGAAAGTGGTAATAAAATACGGGTACAACTTTTGATGAAATAATTGTAAAAATTCCCTAATTCATCAGTAGTTTTTTCTCTCATAGCGGTAAAAACCATAGCCGCTGCAGCCATTCCCGTACCTGCAGAAACGAATTGCAGGAACATTAAAAACAATTGCCCTAAATAAGAGAGTCCGCTTTCGCCGGAATAGTGCTGTAAATTACAGTTTACTACAAAAGAAATAGCGGTATTGAATGCCAAATCTGGCGTCATAGATGGGTTTCCGTCCGGATTTAGCGGCAAACTTCCTTGAAACAATAAAATGAAAAAGCAAAGAATGAACCAAACCATATTCACGCTCAATAATGCTTTCAGGTGTTGCTTCCAGTTCATTTCTTCAGTGGAGTTGATCCCGCTGATTTTGAAAATAAATTTTTCAATTGGATTGAAAATTGCGTCCAGCATGGTTTTATCTCCCAAATATACTTTGGCAATATACCTTCCGATGGGAATTGCCAAAACGATCGAGGCGATAAAAATACCGATGACGCCAAAAAATTCTGTGTTCATATTTTGTTTGTTATAAATTAAATAAAATTTTGGCTTTTATATAAACGTAGTAAACCATCATCAAGGCTATAGCCCATGCTATAATGATTACTGCATATTTTTTTAATTTGCCCTTTTTCATTTTTTAAAATTTTTCGGGTTTGATTAGTACATAAACCAAATAGCCGAAAACGCCGATGGAAATAATAAATAGTGCTGCCATGATTTAGATTTTTTCAAAAAATTCGACGGCTTTAAAACAAATCGCAAAAAGTAAAATTCCTAATGCGAGTAAAAGAATGGTGATTAGCATAAGATTTAAGATATTAGAATTTAGATTTAAGATGATAGACCAAGAGATAATAGACACAGGAAGTAGAAACTAAGATTTAGACACTTTACACTATCTATTTAGTCTATTATCTATTTGTCTATTATCTAATTATCTCTTTTTATTCTCCAGAAGTATTGATTTGCTTTATATACTCTTCCTTCAACGATTTTGGAAACAGATTCGAAATACTACAATGTCGCAATTCCATAAAAGAAGAAACCGAAAAAACATATACATTGGAAATAACGTTTTTTGTATCGGTGCTTCCTGTTTCAAATAATCTTTCGGCAACTGCCAAGCATTTCTTTGCTCTGGAAATATTCCCGGTAATTATTGCCGTTTTTGTGATTTCGGCAAAGCGTTCCGCCTGTTTGTAAATCGTTCTGACTTGATTTTTCATTCAAATGAATTTTATTGTTCTTCATCGCTTATGCCAAAATGTATTCCGAAAAATAACCGAGACCATCTAACCCCTGCAAACTAACGACTTAGCGTTTTCATGCCAAAAAAAGGCATAAAAAAAGCCTATCAAAATGATAGGCTTTTACTAAAATGATAGGTTTTGTTATTGAATATTATATTCGTCTAATTTTCGATAAAGTGTTGCAACACCAATTTCGAGTAAACGAGCTGCTTCGGCTTTGTTTCCTTTGGTATAATTCAATACTTTTTGAATGTGTAGTTTTTCAATACTTTGCATTGAAAATGCCGACAATGTTTTGTTGACAGTATCAATCTGATGCTGAATCTCATAAGGCAAAACATCTTGTGTCAAAATCTCGCCATTTACAAGAATAACGGAACGCTCAATCACATTTCTAAGTTCACGTACATTGCCCGGCCAATGATAGGTTTCCAATTTAGACATAAAATCAGCATCAATAGCCAATTTTTTTCGATAGCCACCCACTGAATATTGTTCTACAAAATAATGAACCAATAGTGAAATATCTTTTACTCTTTCTCGCAAAGGCGGGATTTTTATTTCAAAAATATTAAGTCTGAAATACAAATCCGAACGAAAACGATGCTCGTCACTTTCTGCTTTTAAATCGCGATTGGTAGCGGCAATCAACCGAAAATTTGATTTTCTAGGTGTGGTATCCCCCACTTGAATGTATTGGCCAGTTTCCAAAACACGTAATAATTTGGCTTGTAGCTCCAACGGCATTTCACCTATTTCGTCCAAAAACAAAGTGCCACCATTGGCTTCTTCTATAAATCCTTTTTTGTCTTTTATAGCTCCTGTAAAAGACCCTTGTTTGTGTCCAAACAATTCACTTTCGAGGATTTCCTTGCTGAAAGTACTACAATTTAAAGCCACGAATGATTTTCCAACTCTATTACTATTTTCATGAATGGCTTGAGCAAAAACTTCTTTTCCGGTCCCGGTTTCACCCGTTAAAAGTACCGTCGAATCGGTTTTTGATACTTTTTTGGCCAAATCAATGACCTGTTCCAATCCTTTTGATTTTCCTATAATGTTATCAAAAGAATATTTATCGGAGATTCGTTTTTCGAGTTGTTTGACTTTCTTTTGCAATTGTACTTTTTCTAATGCTTTGTAAAGAAGCGGAATGATTTTATCATTATCATCACCTTTAACAATATAATCAAAAGCGCCGTTTTTCATGGCTTGAACTCCATCAGAAATTTTACCGAAAGCAGTTAGCAATATAACCTCAGTCAAAGGAAAAGCCGATTTTATTTTAGATACAAAATCAACTCCGTTGCCATCGGGAAGTTTTACGTCACAAAGCACAACATCAATATCCTTAATTTCCAGTTTTTTGAAACCTGATTTCAAATCTGGTGCTTCAAAAACTTCAAAACCTTCTGATTTTATGATTCTGCCGAGAAGATGTCGCAATTTTTCTTCGTCGTCAATAATAAGTATGTTTTTCAAAATGGAATTTTTGTGAATATATTTTTCAAAATTAGCTATTTTAGTGATTTGTTATAGAAATTGTTTAAAATACTTTACTTTAATATCAATACCGCAAAATTTAATTTACTGTTTTTTATATTCGTTACTTAAAATTTGATTTAAAAAAAATCAATTTATTACTTTTACACCCTCAAACTAAAATCAATGCCGAGCGTTTCGGAACTAAAATCATAAGTCACAATGTCTGTAGCAAAAAAAGATTACAAAAGAATTACAACAAAGTCATTAATTGAAATGAAATCTAATGATGAAAAGATCTCCATGCTAACCGCTTATGATTATACCATGGCAAAAATTGTGGATACTGCGGGAATCGATGTAATTCTTGTTGGTGATTCGGCTTCAAATGTAATGGCCGGTCATGAAACGACTTTACCAATTACTTTGGATCAGATGATTTATCACGCTTCTTCTGTTGTGAGAGCGGTAGAAAGAGCCTTAGTTGTAGTTGATTTGCCTTTTGGAAGTTACCAATCCGATCCAAAAGAAGCCTTGCGTTCTGCCATCCGAATTATGAAAGAAAGCGGTGGTCATGCCGTAAAAATGGAAGGCGGAAAAGAAATAAAAGAATCGATCAAAAAAATACTAAACGCCGGAATTCCAGTTATGGGACATTTGGGTTTAACGCCGCAATCTATTTATAAATTTGGTACTTATACGGTTCGTGCCAAAGAAGAAGAAGAAGCTCATAAATTAATGGAAGATGCCAAATTACTTGAGAAATTAGGTTGTTTCTCATTGGTTCTTGAAAAAATACCAGCCCATTTGGCAACACTTGTGGCGCAAAGTATTTCGATTCCTGTCATTGGGATTGGTGCTGGTGGTGGTGTTGATGGGCAAGTATTGGTCATTCACGATATGCTCGGAATGAATAATGAATTCAGTCCTCGTTTCCTAAGACGCTATATGAATTTATACGAAGGAATGACAACCGCTATTAGCCAATATGTTGAGGATGTAAAATCATGTGATTTTCCAAATGAAAAGGAGCAATATTAGTTGGCAGTGTTCAGTCGCAGTGTTCAATTCACTCGATTAACGCTTAAACAATTTTAAACCGCTTTAAACAAGCTTAAACAATCAACATTGTCTAATAAAATAATTTCAAATAAAAATAATCTACAAATCTTACACGAAGACAATCACCTTATTGTGGTAAACAAACGCGTGGGAGATATTGTGCAAGGGGACAAAACGGGGGACAAACCTTTGTCTGACGTCGTTAAAGAATACATTAAAGACAAATACAATAAGCCCGGAGAAGTATTTCTTGGAGTAGTTCATCGTTTGGACAGACCAACGACTGGAATAGTAGTTTTTGCACGAACCAGTAAGGCCTTGACCCGTATGAATGAGTTATTCAGTAATAGGGAAACTCAAAAAACCTATTGGGCAGTAGTAAAAAACAAGCCTGCCAAAAACGAAGATAAACTTGTTCATTATATAAAAAGGAACGAAAAAAACAATACTTCAAAAGCACATATCAAAGAAGTACCGGACAGCAAATTGGCCAGTTTAGATTATACTATTATTAAAGAACTTGACAACTACTGCGTGCTAGAAATCAACTTACATACAGGAAGACACCATCAAATACGGGCGCAACTTTCGGCTATTGGTTCGCCTATAAAAGGAGATTTAAAATATGGTTTCGACAGAAGTAATCCTGATGGAGGTATTCATCTTCATGCCCGAAAATTGGTTTTTATACATCCTGTTTCAAAAGAAATCGTGACAATTATAGCTCCAACGCCAGATGAAGTGATTTGGAATGCCATTTAGGGTTTACCAAAAAACAACTAATACATTTACTTCGTTACAGTAATAACCTCAATTGGTTTTCAGTAAACTCGTTTTGTGTCATTCTTTTGCTTTTTTTCGCACCATTTATTTCTTAACAATTCCTTAATCTTTTAAGAAAAAATATCCTTTATTTGAATTTTAAAATTTATCTTGCATTCTACTTAAACAATCTGTTTTCATGATGAATTACAAATCAAATGTTGATTTTAGGAAAGAAACCTTAATAAAGTTGCTAGATATAATTATCAAGCATGAAGATGAAATTATTCAAGCTTTATTTGAAGATTTCAAAAAATCACCATTTGAATCGGTTCTCACAGAGACAAGTTATGTAATTTCCGAATTAAAGGATACCATCAAAAACATAAAGAGTTGGGCAAAACCCAAAAGAGTACTCCCATCACTTCTCAATTTCCCTTCTACAGATTATATATACAAAGAGCCTTATGGTACTGTTTTAATCATTACACCTTGGAACTATCCTTTTCAGCTAGCGCTTTGCCCCTTGGTTTCAGCTGTTGCCGCAGGAAATCAAGTAGTAGTAAAACCTTCCGAACTGACTCCAAAAACATCTGCTATTATAGCAAAAATTATAGGGAAAACATTTCAAAAAGAACATGTTGAGGTGATTGAAGGAGGTGTCGAGATTACCCAAAAACTACTTGGACAACGTTGGGATTATATCTTTTTTACGGGTAGTGTTCCCGTTGGCAAAATTGTGGCCAAAGCAGCCGCCGAAAATCTTACTCCGGTAACGCTTGAACTAGGCGGGAAAAACCCTTGTATTATAGATGAAACGGCCAATTTAAAATTGGCTGCCAAAAGAATAACTTGGGGAAAATTTATAAATGCAGGCCAAACCTGTATTGCTCCCGATTATATCTTGATTCAAGAAGATATGAAAAGTCATTTTGTGGATTTTCTAAAAACAGAAATTACAAATGCTTATGGCGAAAATCCAAAATTATCACCTGATTTTCCGCGAATAGTCAATGAAAAAAATTGGCTTCGGTTAGTGAACATGATTGAGCCGGAAAAAGTACTTTTTGGAGGCCTAAATGATAAAGAAGATTATTATATTGCCCCTACGATTATAGAAGAAAACTCTTTGGATAGCTTGATAATGAAAGAGGAAATTTTCGGTCCGCTATTACCCATTCTAACGTATAAGGAGGAAGAAGAAATTAGCATCATTATTTCAAAATACGAAAAACCTCTAGCTTTATACGTATTTACAGACGACAACAAATTCGCGAAAAAAATCATTGAGAATCATTCTTTTGGTGGAGGTTGTATCAACGAAACGGTCACGCATTTTTCGAATAAAAGACTTCCATTTGGAGGTGTAGGACAAAGTGGTATTGGTGCCTATCATGGTCAATTGAGTTTTGACACGTTCTCCCATCACAAAGGAGTGGTAAAAAAATCAACTTGGCTCGATATGCCGATGCGATATGCTCCTTATGCCAACAAATTGGCCTCCATTAAAAAATTACTAAACTGGCTATAAAAAAAGAAAATAAGCCTATTTCAAAAACATAATTAAAACAAAATATCAAATAACCAACCCTAATTTATAATGAGCCTAACAAGAGAGAGATTACAGGATATCCAACAAAATGGATACCAACTGGATTTTGGAAATGTATTTAATCATGCCTTCGAAAACTATAAAAAAATTGCATTGTACGCTGGATTAATATTGTTTGTTTTTACTTTTGTTTTTTTTGCTGTATTTACCATGAGCTTTGGGCATTACTTCGCTTCAATTGGTATGGAAAACATAAATAAACAGTTAATAGAAAATTTAGAACAACAAAAAAATTTAGAAACACCCATTTTATTGATGGGATTTGGGATCTTAATTTTATCTTTATTATTAACTCCATTTAGCGCTGGTTTTTACAAAATGTCCGATAGAGCTGATAAAGACCAGGAATTTAAATTTAGCAGTATGTTCTCTTTTTATAAAGCCCCGTATTTTTTAAATATTATAATTGCAACAATTTTAATCGCCTTATTTAATATGGTAATTTCAACAACGGTAATTTCATTATTAAATATGGCTTCTATTAAAAGTATAGTTTTAATACAACTGACAAGTTACTTAATATCATTCCTTGTGTTTTTATTTACCTTTTTAACCATCCCGCTAATTATTTTCGGGAATTTAAAAGCTTTAGAAGCTATAAAACATAGTATCCTCATTGTATCAAAACACCCCTTTATTTTAATTGGTTTACTAATCGTTGCTTTTATTGGCTCAATCCTAGGAATTATGGGTTGTTGCATAGGTATTTTCTTCACACTACCGTTCTTATATTCTATGAATTACGCAATTTATCACGCAATTGTTGGCATAAATACTGAGAATGAAACAAAAGATACCGTCACAGATTTATAGCATTATAATAGTTACAAAAGGCTCCCGATAGAAGAGCTTTATAAAAGACATTCCAAATAAAAACAGCAGCTTCCCTTTTTGACTCTTTTAAAAAATAACCAAACAAAATAATATTTATGGTTTTAAACTATAGCATGTTATTCGCTTATATTTCCAACTTTACCATTCATGGTTTGGTATATATCCCCGCGTACAAAATATATAACATCTTGATTACAAAAAACATTGTAATTAATAATGCACTATTGGCTATAATTTTAATACTATTAATTACAGGCTTAGTATATAATTTTTACAAAATAAATACTATCCTAAAAAGCACAAAAAATAACCCCTCAACCGATTCAAATAAAAATGAATATCAACTCTATTTATTATTCCTTGGGTTTATACTTCCCTTTACAGAAATTATTTTTGAAATTTACAAAGTAAGACCTAAAAGCTTACTACTCCCTAATTTATATGTAGGTGCTTTTTTATTGCTCCTTTTTTTATTAACTAAAAAATCGACCTTTTTATTCGATAGAATACAGTCTCTTTTTATTCTATTGTTTCTATTGTATTTTTCTTTAGTTTGCTACAATATAATTTTTCTGCCCAATGATTTTATACCTGTTCTTGCTTATGTTATCTCCATATTTTTTTCGTTCATTATTCTAAAACCCGTAAAAAAATATTGGATTTTTGTTGGGTTTGTTCTGCTATTTTTAGCACTGTTATTGACTTTTGAGTTAGTCCCCTTAAAAAAGGCGATCCTACTGACCAATTATTCTGTCGTAATTTTAATAATAAACTACATTCGATATACAACATTAACAAAAATCACAAATAAATTTCATTTTGCCAATGAAATAGTTAATACTGGAAACTCACTTACAATAGCCACCAATAAAAAAGGCGAAGTAACCTTTTGCAGTGATAACATAGCCCAAATATTAGGATATTTACCGCTGGAAGTGATGGGTTTAAATTTTTGGAAACTTACAAAAGATTCAGAATTTATTGGTATCGATTATCACAATAATTTCATTGACAACCGACTTTATATAAGAAAATTAAAGTGCAAAAATGGAGAATACAAGCACATTCAATGGATAGATAAAAAATTCTCTGAAGAATTAATAATTGGAATAGGGCAAGATGTAACCAATGAAATTCGAATTCAAAATCAATATGAAAACTTAATTCAAAGTGCGCTTGATATTATTTTCGAAACTGACAAAACAGGCAATTTTACATTCATAAATGATTATGCCATTAAAGTATTAGGATATTCAAAAGAAGAGATGATTGACCGTCATTTTACTTCTTTTGTTAGAAAAGATTACGTCTCAAATACAATTCATTTTTACCAAACCGTTCTCGATAGCGAAACGAATTTTACCACCTTGGAATTCCCAATAATTAAAAAAGACAAAACCGAAATATGGGTTTCCCAGAATGTATTTATTAAAAGAAATAATTTTGGCGAAATAAATGGTTTTTCGGGTATCGCCAGAGATATGACCGAACTAAAAAACATAGAGAAAGAAAAATCAAAAAGGCATGAAAAAATTGATAAATACAGTGAAATAATAAAATATTTTGCTACTAAGAATCACTCAAATCATGAATCTTTTGATAGTTTCCTGAAAAATATTTTGGAAATTACAGCCAAAACTATCGAGGTCGATCAAGCAAGTTATTGGAATTATTATCCAGATAAAATTGAATGCAACTTTTTGTACCATTTAAATTCAAACACCTTTGAAAATGGAAAAATTTTGACAAAAGAGAAATATCCCGAATATTTTTTAAATATTGAACTGGAAAAACAAGTTGCGGTTTTTGATGTTTTAACAAATAAATTAACCCAACCATCACTTGATTATTTACCTACAAAAGACATCGTTTATTCCTTACTTGACACTCCTATCTTTATCAATGGGGAAATAAAGGGAATTCTATCTTTTGAAACGACCAAAACCCTTAAAAAATGGGATCAAGAAGATATAAATTTTGCCAAATCAGTTTCTGACTTGATTATAATAGCTTTTGAATCAAAAAAAAGATTAGAAACTGAAAAAAAACTAGCTTATAAAAGTGAATTACTTTTGGTGATAAACGAAAACACAAGTACGTTTTTATTACAAAAAAATTCAAGTGACATTTTTAAGGGAATCATAAATGAACTTGGAAAAGTAACAAAAGCACAGCGCATCTCTTATTTTAAAAAGAGTTCAAAAACAAATTTACTCAGTCAAAAATACAGATGGAGCTATACCCTACAAGGCTTTGATGCCGTAAATAAAAATTTGCAAAAGATTTCTTTTAGCGATTTTGATGATCTAACAGAAAGTTTAACTCCAGATCAATTCTTTAAGACTGCTGCAAAAAAAATAAAAGACGAAAAATTAAAGCTGATTTTAAGTCATTTGGATACAAAATCAATCTTGTTTATTCCGGTTTTTACTAAAAACGATTTACATGGTTTTTTTGCATTTGATGATTCCACAAATAAACGTATTTGGAGTTCTGATGAAATTTCCATTTTGCAATTATTAGTAAAAAACATCTCATCCTCCATAGAAAGAAATCTAAATGAGGCGATCATTGATGAAAGTGAAGAACGCTTTAAATTATTGGCCAATAATATTCCCGGAACCGTTTATTTATCAAAAAACGATGAAAATTTTTCTAAAATTTACCTTAATGATGGCATTGAAAAGTTAACCGGCTACCCTAAATCTGACTTTTTAGAAAATAAAATATTTTTTAATGATTTAATACTTCCAGAAGATATTGAACGAGTTAACGAGGAAAGTTCTATTTCATTAAAAGAAAAGATACCATTTCATTGTGTCTTTAGAATTAAACATAAAAACAATTCAATTGTTTGGGTTGAAGAATTTGGGGATTCTATCATGAAAAATGGGGAAATTACTTTTTTAGAAGGGATTTTTATTGATATCACAGAGAAGATACAAAATGAAACAATACTAAAAGAAAAGGAACTAGCCGAAGCCGCCAATAAAGCAAAATCCGAATTCCTTGCCAATATGAGTCATGAAATCCGAACTCCATTGAACGGGATAATTGGTTATACTGATTTATTAATGAATTCAAAATTAGAAAGTTTTCAAAAACAATATATGAATACCATCAATCAATCGGCCAACATTTTGATGGAAGTCGTTAATGATATTTTGGATTTTTCTAAAATCGAATCAGGAAAATTAGAGCTTAATATCGAAAAACACAACTTAAGTGATATTGTAAATCCAGTGATCGAATTAATTAATTACGAAGCAAATTCAAAAAACCTAATACTAAACTATTCAATAAATGATGATGTGCCTCAATATATTTGGGGAGACTCCATCCGATTGAAACAAGTTCTAATCAACCTCCTGAGCAATGCTATTAAATTTACGAAAATCGGAAATATAGACCTGAAAATTTCAACAATTGAAGTCCATAAAAATAGTACCTCCCTACGATTTTCGGTGAAGGATACCGGAATTGGAATTAAGAAAAATAATCAAAAAATAATATTTCAAGCTTTTTCCCAAGAAGATAGTTCCACTACAAAAAAGTTTGGAGGAACTGGTTTAGGGTTAACTATTTCAAATCAGTTGTTGGAATTAATGAATAGTGAGCTGCAAATTGAAAGTCAACATAATATTGGAAGTACCTTTTATTTTGATGTAAAATTCAAAACCTCAAATAAATCAACAAATACCAAATCATTAAAAGAAAAAACAGACATTCGTGAAGAAACTAATACAATACGTTTTAAAAACGCGCAACCCAAAATATTAATTGTAGAAGACAATAAAATCAATATGCTTTTAACCAAAACATTATTGAAACAAATTATTCCAAATGGGATTATCCATGAATCAATCGATGGAGAACAAGGAGTTGCAAAAGTAAAAGAAATAAATCCAGACCTTGTTTTTATGGATATACAGATGCCTGTAAAAAACGGTTATGACGCAACAAAAGCGATTCGGAAATTAAAGGAATCGAAAGATATTATTATAATTGCTCTCACTGCCGGAACTGTGGTTGGGGAACGAGAAAAATGCATTGAATCAGGTATGAATGATTATGTATCTAAACCAATCGTTAAAAAAACACTTGAGAATATATTAGAAAAATGGTTGAATCATTAAATTAACTCCTTTTCAATAGAAATGGCAATTTTAATGACTAAAATCAAAAAAAAAAGAATATACTTCGTTTGTACCGTTAGCTATCGAAACTCAGACTGAATACTTTTTATCAATAAAGTACTGAACACTGAACACTGTTAACGTCTCGGCTATGGATTGTAACGGATTAAAACAACATACTTATCCATCTTTAATTAAACAAAGTCTAGTAATCAAAACCACATCGGAAAATTAGCAGTACCTTTGCGCCAACTTAAAAGAAGTAATCTAAATAATAGGGTTTACTTCATCAACACAATATATGTCATTTAACTCATTAGGCTTATCTGATGCTTTACTAAAAGCCATCAGCAAAAAAGGATACACAACACCTTCTCCAATACAACAAAAAGCAATTCCACCAATTTTAGAAGGCAAAGATGTATTAGCATCAGCACAAACAGGAACAGGAAAAACAGCAGGTTTTACACTTCCAATATTACAATTATTATCGCAAGGGCAACACTTAAGACAAAGACCCGTTCGTGCCTTAATATTAACTCCAACACGAGAATTGGCAGCTCAAGTATATGCCAATATAAAAGAATACAGTGAATTTTTAGATTTACGCAGCGCAGTAATTTTTGGAGGTGTAAACCAAAATCCACAAGTTAGTCAATTGCGTCAAGGCATTGATGTTTTAGTCGCAACTCCTGGTCGATTAATCGATTTGCAAAATCAAGGTTTAATATCGCTTTCTAAAGTGGAAATCTTAGTTTTAGATGAAGCTGATCGTATGTTAGATATGGGCTTTTTACGAGATATTGAACGCATTATAAAAGTATTACCTTCAAAAAGACAAAACTTACTGTTTTCGGCAACCTTTTCAAAAGACATCAAGAAATTGGCAATGGGTATTTTGCACCACCCAGTTCATGTTGAAGCTACCCCGGAAAACACAACAGTGGATGCTATTATTCAAAAAGTATATCCTGTTGCAAAAGAGAAAAAAACAGAATTGATAATAAAACTTATTTCTGAAGGAAACTGGAAACAAATTTTGGTATTTACCCGTACCAAACAAGGTGCCAATAAACTGACTGAAAGCATGATTAGTGCTGGCATTAAAGCAGCTGCCATTCATGGTAATAAAGGCCAAGGCGCACGAACCAAAGCATTAGCAGGTTTCAAAGACGGAAGCCTAACAGCTTTGGTTGCTACAGATATTGCAGCTCGAGGTTTGGATATACCATTATTACCACATGTTGTTAATTTTGAATTGCCAAACATTCCAGAAGATTACGTTCACCGAATTGGTAGAACAGGAAGAGCTGGAGCAAGTGGAGAAGCTATTTCGTTATTTAGTCCAGACGAAACCACTTTTTTACGCGATATAGAAAAATTGGTTGGACTGAAATTGCCTGTAGAAAACATTAAAGGTTTTGAACCAGACCCTAACGCATCAACCGAACCCATTAAGCAAGGTCAAGGGAGACAACAACGTAATTCAACTCCTAAGAAACCAAAAACGGATAGTACAAACCGAAGTAGCAATAATAGTTTTGGTCCAAGACGTCCGAGTCAAAATAGTGACAGACGCTCTAATAAATCATAGCAAAAATTAGAAAAGCAGAAAGCAAAAAACAGAAAATAGATATTCTAATTTTCTGTTTTTTGCTTTTCTGCTTTCTGTTATCTGCTTTCTGTTATCTGAAAACTGAATACTAAAAAATTACTCCGCTCCGCAGTCTCAAGACTTTGAGCTTTTAATTTAAATATTCTTAAAAATCGCAAACGATATAAATGTCTCAAGAATAGATCAAAAATCTAAAATCTCAACTTTGCTCATCTTTATACTGAAAACTGTTATTTCAAAATACAACATTAATTTAAAGCATTAATTTACAAATTATTATTCTATTCATATGTAGATAATATTTGTTTTTTATAGGAATATGGTATCGCCAGATCTTCATTGGTGTTTGCGACACCTTCTGTCATGGCGATTTCATACTTACTCAAATCTAGATTAAGAATATTACCTACTCTGCTAAACTCTTCATTAATCTTTGCATTCAAGATTAGTTGTTCATTTGTTATTGGATGATTAAAAATTAACTGATGTGCATGCAGCATCATTCCTTTCAGGTCAAAATTCTCCAACCATAATTTATTTTGTTTGTTACAACCATGTGGACGACTTCCCAAAATGGGATGAAAAATATGCTTGAAATGTTTTCGTAATTGATGCATACGTCCAGTTTCAGGAATCGCTTCTACCAAACAATATCGTGATGTTGGTTGATTGTTAAATTCTAACTCAACTTCGGCATTTTGCAAACGATGAAAGTATGTTATTGCATTTTGTTGAATGTCATCATCATTGGTCAAATCATAATCTATCGTAAGTTCTTCGGGTGACCAACCACGTAAAATTGCTAAATATTTTTTTTCGACTTCGCGTGTGGCAAAACGATCATTCATAATTTTTAAAACCTCTTTATCCAACGCAAATAACAAAACACCAGATGTTTTGCGATCTAATCGATGAATTGGATAAACATGTCGCCCTCCTATTTGATTTCTCAATTCTTGAATAGCATAAACTTTTGCATCGCGCGCATAAAATGATTTATGAACCAACAATCCACTTGGTTTATTAATTGCTATAATATATTCGTCTTGGTAAAGAATTTCTAACATTTGGCAAAAATAAAAGAGATTTCTATTGAAATCTCTTTTTTGACTTATTTATTTCGATACTTTTCTTTTTTTATTTTAGATCAAAAAAAAAAAATAGAAGATTACGATTGCTAAAACTGTTATTAAACTTATACACCAATGTTCTTTTATACTGTTGATTAATCAAAAATCTCAACCCAACCAACCATCACGATCCAAACTTCTATACTGAATAGCCTCGGCAATATGCCCCGAAATAACATGGGGAGCTGCATCCAAATCGGCGATCGTTCTGGCTACTTTCAAAATTCGATCATAGGCTCGTGCCGAAAGATTCAAACGTTCCATAGCGGTTTTTAATAACTGCTTTGAAGCATCATCCAAAGCACAATGTTCCCGAATGTGTTTGGTATTCATTTGGGCGTTATAATGTATGTTTTCCATTTCTTCAAATCGTGTGGACTGGATTTCACGTGCTGATGTTACTCTTTTACGAATATCAACACTGCTTTCTGCTTTTCGATCATCGGATAATTTCTCGAAAGGAACTGGAGTCACTTCAATATGAATATCAATTCTGTCTAATAA